>Ga0208373_1000181_pt1 | contig 119382 bp, 117 predicted proteins | sample RifOxyC2_FD_184036 | JGI IMG/M metagenome (GOLD analysis project Ga0208373, IMG submission 184036) | Soil microbial communities from Rifle, Colorado - Rifle Oxygen_injection C2 (SPAdes) | ecosystem: Environmental > Terrestrial > Deep subsurface > Rock core/Sediment | place: Rifle, Colorado... | reverse complement strand
CGGTCAGTAGCCCTACACCCTTTGAGTTCATCTACAAAGATCCTTCCAACAAGATTAACCCCACATCTGCTGGAGCATATACCTACACGCTCAACATGACCCCTGTAGGCGGTGTTGTGCTGTATGGACTAGGGGTAAAGATGAGCGAATCCCATCGGTATGTGCCGCCGACGTGCGGAACGTTTCCCGTCGAAGGGAAATTGATTTCGGCTGTTTTTGAAACAACAGGGTCTTCTGATGGTGCTGCGTATAACTCTATTATGTGGAAAGGGCAACTCGCAGGACCTTCGCAGAATCAAGGCAAGGTGCGGTTTCAAATTGCCACCTCTAATTGCATCGGCGGACAGACTGATGTTGGGTGTACTATTGGTGGATGGGGGGCAGGGGATAGCGATTATATAGGAGGATCAACGTGCAGCAATGCTGATTGGTATGACCCAGCCACGATTGACCTGCAATCACAAAACATCCCAATTGAAATTACGTGCGCGCCTACCCACAACCAAAATAATAAGCGTTATTTTAAATATAGGGTTCAGATATGTTCTAATGATTGTTTTGATGCCGGTACGGCGAGCCCTATTGTGGATGATGTGGTGGTAAATTGGGCACCGTAGGGCAATATATGATTAAAAAACAGCACAAAAATACCAGTCGTCTTGCTTCCCGAGGGTTTTCATTGCTCGAGCTTTTAATTTATGTGGCAATTCTGTCGGGGCTTATGGTGGTTGTTTCGGATTCGTTTATCTCGTTGTCACGCGCACGGGGACAGGCTGAGGCACGCAATGAGGTCAATGCTGCTATCCGCTTTGCGGCGGAGCGTATACGTCAAGACCTCAAGGGGGCGTCGGTGGTTACGACGCCTATCCTTGGTACACCTGCAACAACACTTGAGGCAACCGTATCTGGCGCGACAATTCTTTACGACAAGCTTGCCGGTCAGCTGCGCAGAACAGAGGGTGCAGGGTCGCCCGTCCCCGTATCGGGAACCAATGTCTTTGTCGATACAGCAACCTTTACACGACTGGAGAACTACAATGCACCCTTGGATGCAACAACAACAGCAATACAGATCGCTATGACATTTCGCTATAACGCATCAAGCACCGACTGGTCCTACGCGGACACCCTTCGCACGACGGTTACGTTAAGGTAGAATATAGAGGATAGAATATGGAATATAGAAAACAGAATATAGAAGTTAGAATATGGAATAAAAAAAATACAGGAATTAAGTCCCTGTATTGTGTTCCAAATTCCAAATTCCAAATTCCAAATTCTGCTCAGCGTGGTGTCGCAACTCTCCCCACGGTACTCGTTCTTGGTGTGATGGCGCTTGCGGTAGCGGTGGGGATTACCGCCGTGTCACTCACTGAGTCTTTTATTTCACAGGGTTCGGCGCAGTCCTCGCGTGCTCTTTTTTATGCTGAGGCTGGTGCCCGCGATGCGCTCATTAAAATCGCGCGCAATAAAAACTACACATGCAGTTCTGCTGATTGTTACCCAATCGATTTTAGTACCAATGGATGTAGCCTGCTTAATGACTGCGCCAAAGTCTCCGTCTCTGCCGGCATAGGAACCGCAGGCGACCCCAAAATAGTCACTGCAAAAGGTATTATGAAAGCCAGCACCCGCACGATGCAGGTAAGCGTCATTCTTGATACTTCCGGTAATGGTGAGATCACTACTGCCGCATGGAGCGAGCTCACTAACTAAATAGATTTTGTTATTCGTGGCGGAGGGCTTCGATAGGGCTCTTTTTTGCTGCGGTGCGGGCGGGGTAAATACCAAAGACGAGGCCGATGAGACCTGACACACCGAGACCAAGGATTGCGGCAGAGACGGGGAAGCTAAATGACCAGGAGAGGGCGAGTACATTTGTGAGCACCAGAGAGATGATAAACGCAAGACTGGCGCCCGTAAGGATACCTACGATGCCGCCAATACCCGTTAGCATAACTGCTTCAAGAAGGAATTGAGTCAAGATGTCGCTGTAGGTCGCGCCGAGTGCTTTACGGAGACCAATCTCCTTGGTGCGCTCGGTGACGGAGACGAGCATGATATTCATAATGCCGATACCACCTACGACAAGGGATATTGCTGCGACAGCAGCCAAGAATGCGGTGAGTATTGAGGTGATGGTCGAGAGTCGGCTGGCGAGATCAGCTTGGGTTTCGACAAAAAAGTCGTCTTTGTCAGCAATCGTAATATCGTGTGTTTCTCGAATGGTTGCAGTGATATCGTCTACGGTGCGCGCAATAGTACCCTCGTCTTCTGACTCAACGATAATACGATGGAAATATTTAATACCAAAAATGTAATCTTGTGCGGTGGTATAGGGGACGATTGCCGCCTCGTCAAAGTTAAAGAATGACACCTGCCCTTTTTCAGGGAGAATACCGACAATACGGAAACTGCGCCCTTTTATTTTTATTTTCTCCCCCAAGGCTTCAGAGTCACCAAAGAGCTCTTTTTTTACTTTGGTTCCAATAACGACGACACTCGTACGTCCGCGCACATCCTCTTCGGTAAAGTATGAGCCCTGTTCTACGGGGAGGTCAAAAATGGTCTCGATGAGCGGTGTTGCTCCAAAAATAGTGAGACGATAGGTCTCGTTCTCGTGCGAGCTTGAGTCACCGCCAAACACGAGGGGCATAATAGTTTTGAGGGTTGGCACATTTTCTTTGCGTTTCAAAGCATCAAGGTCGCGTTCTTTGAGTGAGTCACTCAGGACTTGTGCGGCATCAGCAGGCCCTTTGGGTTCACGTCCGGGTACTACAATGATAGTCTTTGATCCCATCCCCTGTATTTGCCCCAAAATGAGGTTCTGAGCACCTTCGCCGAGTGACATCACGAGAATAATCGCTGCGACACCAATCACGATACCAAGTATCGTGAGAAGCGATCGAGAGCGGTTTGCTTCGAGGCCTTTGTATGCGGTTTGGATACTATGTTTGAAGGTCATAATAGTGAATTTACTTGATCAAAATGCCTCCGTTGGTGTGGTGGGGACTCGAGACCTGGGTGTCACTTTCTATAAGGCCGTCCTTGATACGAATGATGCGTTTTGCATGCTCGGCAGTGTAGGTTTCGTGCGTGATGAGAATAATAGTGTGCCCAAGTTCCTCATTGAGTTTTTGGAGGATTTCGATGACCGCACCACCTGATTTTGAGTCAAGGTTACCGGTTGGCTCATCAGCAAAGATGACTTCAGGACTACAGACAAGCGCTCGCGCTATGGCGACACGCTGCCTTTCGCCGCCGGAAAGTTGTGCTGAGTCAAAGGAAGTACGATGACTGAGTCCAACGGAATCGATAGCTTTAAGTGCAAGGGTGTCCCACTCAGACTCGGGGATATTTGAGTAGAGGAGAGGCAGGCGCACGTTTTCAAGAACGGTTGCGTGAGAAAGGAGGTTGAATGACTGAAAGATGAACCCGAGTTTTTTGTTGCGGATATGCGCAACTTCGTCACCAGTGTAGGATTTTGCGTCTTGCCCGCTAAAGTTGTAGGAGCCGTCTGTGTAGTCGTCGAGAAAGCCCAAAAGGTGGAGCAGGGTCGATTTGCCGGAGCCTGACGGCCCCATAATGGCGACAAACTCACCCTTTTCTATCGAGAACGAAACACCATGAAGTACGGGCGTCTTTACTACGCCGTCATCATAGACTTTGGTAAGTTCTTTAACCTCGATGAGGGGCATAGGAGGTTATTTAGGGGTGACAAGGACTTTGGTGCCCTCGGTTACACCTGAGGTAACCTCGATCATTCCATCAGACCCACGGAGACCCGTCGTAACTACAGTCTCGGTGGTAGTGTTGTCCGAATTAACAACCGTAACAAATTTGTCGCCATTTTTTGTGGCGATGGCGCGTTGGGGAACAGCAAGAACATTGCGTGCCCCCGCAGTAGCGATGTCGATATTTGCAGTCATTCCTGATTTTATGCGAGGGTCGTTCTTGGTGAAATTGAGGGTGACTTTATAAGTAGGAACATTGTCGATAATGGTCTCTGCGGGGTCGATAGCGGTGACGCGTCCTTCAAATACTACATCAGAACCATAGGCATCGAGAGTTACCTTTGCGGTATCGCTCTTCTTGATCTTTGCAATATCAGCTTCAGGCACATTTGCTTCCATTTCAAACGAGGCGTCTGAAATGATACTGATGAGCGGTACGGTTGTGTTTGCGTATTCACCTGTCTTTGCGTCAACCTTGGTGACGGTGCCGCTTATAGGTGCATAGATGCGATGCTTGCGGAGCTCGCCCTGCGCTGAGAGAAGGCGCGCTTCTTGAGCGGCAATGACCTCAGATGCAGTCCCTGCTTTAAGGAGCGAGAGTTCGTTCTTTACTTTAGCGACGGTAAGGATGAGGGATGAAATCGCTTGCCTCTTTGTGTTGATCGCGGCGATTGCGGTAGCGATATTGGTGCGCGCAGTGTTTACATTTGTACGGTAGGTATCAAGTCCCGTTGTGGCGATAGTACAGTCAAGGGTGAGTGTGCGATTGACCGCCTCAAGGAAAGATTTTTGTTTTTCGAGATGTGCGCTCGTTGTTTCAAGGAGAGCAGCAAGTTCCGCATTTGAGGGTGATACAGAGAGTTTTGCAAGCTCGGTGCGCCAAATATCAATATCGTATTCGTTCGCAAGGCGGAGTGTGGTGCCGTTTACATCAAGACCGCTGTCGCAGATTTGGTAGGTGAATTTGTAGGATGAGGTTTTGAAACCGGAAAATATACCGGTCATTTTTATATGAAGAGCATCATCGGACTTATTGAATGCGTCATCTATCGTGTCTTTTACGCCGCCGTAACTATTGGCAAGGTCTTGCTCATACTTGGCAAGCTCTGCTTCTTTGACGGTGATCTCTTCGGGGCGTGAGCCACGCTTGAGCTCGGCAAGGCGTGCCTCTACTTCAAGTACGCTCGCTTGTGCGGCAGAGGACTCAACTTCCGCAAGAAGCGATCCGGCACTGACATGCTGTCCTATACGTGCATAGACTCCCTGGATGCGTCCGCTTTTTTCAAAACTCAGATTGACCGTAGAGACTGGCTCAACGCGTCCGGTGACACTGACCTCCTGCACGACATCACCACGCTTTATGGTAACCGTGTTTCCCGGGGTTGTGTCTTTGGTACGCCCAAAGTAAAAATAACCCCCGCCAATAATGCTGATAATAATAAGGAACCAAACGATCTTTTTTTGTAAAATTTTGCTCATATGTCGCATTATATCACAAAAAATATACCTTCGCAGTACGCACTTTTTAATTTTGAGCCGATGGCTGAGCGAGGCGATAATAGAGGAGCTTTGCGGTTTCTGTGGCGATGAAAAATGCCACAACAATTCCTAATACAAACCCAAGCGACTGTGCAGTCGGGGATATGAAGTGGAAAAATGTATGTCCAAACTCTGTGAAAGGAATAGTGATTGTGGAGACTATTGCAAAGAGAGACAAGAGCATTAGGGGAGCCGAAGGAGCCTTTGCTTTAAGGAAGAATTTATTTGACCTGATCGAGTAGAGGAAGAGAATCTCTGTGAGGATACTTACCATAAACCAGTGGGTCTGGAGTGCTTCAGCACTTACTTTGTAAAATGAGGCAAAGGTGATGAAGTCAAAGACGGTTGATACGATGCCGAGCGTTGTGCCAAACATAATGATCTTGCGAATGTTGTATTGTTTTGGGTCGTTGAGTTCCTCTGCGTCGACGGTATCAGTTGCAATAGCAATAGCAGGGAAGTCAGAGAGGAGGTTAACGAGAAGAATCTGAAGGGGAAGCATAGGGAGAAAAGGTATAAAGAGAGAAGATATAGCAACCGCGTAAAAATTACCAAAGTTCGATGATAAAGAACTTTTAATGTATTTGATGGTGTTTGCAAAGATTGCGCGCCCCTCGCGGATACCCCCCACAACGACATCAAGACCTTTTTCGAGGAGGATAATGTCAGCGGCTTCCCGAGCGATATTGGATGCCGAGTCGACCACAATGGCGACATTGGCAAGTTTGAGTGCGGGTGCATCGTTGATACCTTCACCCAGGAATCCTACTTGGTATTTTTTCTGAAGGAGCTCTATGATGCGATATTTTTCCTCAGGAGAAACACGCGCAAAGACATTGACTCGTTCAAGGGTTTCATCACGCTCGGTGTCATTAAGTGCAAAAAGTTCGTGTGCGGTCATTGCTTCGCTTTGAGTTTTTGCGAGGCCGACCTCAAAGGCAACCGTGCCCGCAACTTCTCTGCTGTCTCCGGTAAGTATCTTGATACCTACCTTGAGGTTCATTGCCTGCTTGATAGCTTCACGAGCACTCTCTTTAATAGGGTCAATGAATGACACACACCCAATAAAAGTAAGGTCAGTCTCGTCTTGAACATTGTCGTAATCGTTTGAGGATATTACCTTTGAAGCAACCGCAAGGGTGCGACGCCCCGCACGACCTTCATCGGCAACCCATGAGGCTACGCGGTTCTGCTCCTCATCACTCATGCTTGAAGCGTCGAGGATGGCCTCGGTAGCTCCGCGAACAATAAGCAGAGTGGCACCATTGTGTTCGAGAAGGACGCTGTTCTTTTTGCGTACCGGATCAAAAGGAATGTCTTCAATAGGGCGATAGGTTGCAAGTCGAGCCTGGTCGTCCTCGGTGAGTGCTTCCCAGAGTGCCACATCAAAAGGGTCAGGATTTGTTCCGCGAGCACGAAGTGAGAGGTATGATCCGCCCATATTTGCGGCAAAAATTATTTCGTCTATAGGTTTTTCGGCATTTGCCGAACAGGTGGTGTGTACGGTGAGTTTGTTCTCGGTAATGGTGCCAGTCTTGTCGGTGCAAAGAACTTGAATGCTTCCCAGGTCTTCAATAGAGGAAAGACGCTTGACGACAACATGATTTTTGGCGAGGCGCCGCGCTCCACGCGAGAGTGAAAAAGTCATCACCACAGGAAGCGCCTCAGGGACGACAGAAACTGCAAGAGCGACAGAGAATATTGCCAACGAAGCAATGTTTGCATCCCACCCCTTGATAAGGAGGTTGGCAATAAAGATGAGACCTAGGGTAGTTACTACAAGGTAGAGGATGAACTTGCTAAATTTGCCGAGTTCTTGCTCAAATTTGCTTTCACGCGTTGCCATACCAGCAAGACGCGCAATATCTCCCAACATGGTGCGGGTGCCGATAGCAAAGACAATACCGAGGCCGCGACCTGAGACTATGGTAGTCCCCGAAAAGCCTATGTTCTTTGCTTCATAAAGTTCCGTGGCTGCATACGTGAGAGGTGAACTTTCTTTTTTTACGGGAACTGATTCTCCGGTGAGAGGCTCCTCGTTTACCGTGAGGTTCATGTCCTCGATAATGCGTATATCAGCGGGGATACTGTCTCCAGCCTCGATAACCACAATGTCTCCCGGGACAAGGTCGGACGCATCAATGGTCGAAACCGCGCCATCACGACGCACCTTGACCTTGGTCGCGATATACCGCTTGAGAAGCTCGACCGTTTTTTCAGATTGGTATTCTTGATAAAAGCCGAGCGAGGTATTGATAAGAATAAAAAGGACAATCATCCACCCTTCGATTATTTCTCCAAGGAGGAATGAAAGTACCGCTGCACCAAGAAGAAGATAAATAAACGATGATTTGAATTGACGAAGAAAAATCTTCCAAGGGTGAATCTTGCTCTCGGCGAGACGGTTAAGTCCGTGTTCTTTGCGGCGGGATTCGACTTCAGTAGGTTTAAGTCCGAAGGCAGGGTCGACTAAAAAAGTTTTGACAATCGAGGGTATATCGGTGTTGGTGTATTCTGAAAAGTCCATCCCGTTAGAGACAGGGGATTTGTCCCGTTAGAGGTCGCGAGGGCTCGCAGTGTGCACCCACCTCTAACGGGATAAAAATCCCCGTCGTAAATTATTTTAAACTATTAAATACCCACAATCTCAGTATATCTCATTCGTACCAAAAACATAACGACCAGGTCTCTAACGGGATCCATATTTACAGTATAAGCTTTTTAGCGGTAACGATATAGGCGTAGAGCATTTGCAATAGGAATAAAATCAGTGAGAAAATTGTACGCTGCCGCACGGGATGGATCAAAGACCCCCGTAAAGACAAAGTAGAGACCAATCGTGTTTACGATAGCCCATATGATGAAATTTTGATGCACTACGGCAATCACTTTGTGAGCAATACTGCGCAACTCAAGGAGCTTAGGGAAGTCGTCCTTCATAAGAACAATATCCGCCGAGTCTATTGCTGCATCGGAACCGATGCCACCCATCGCAATACCAACATCTGACCGGGTGAGGACCGCAGCGTCGTTTACACCGTCACCAATCATGGCGACCGTGCGCCCGTGACCGAGATATTTTGCAAGGATAGAAACTTTGTTTTCGGGAAGGAGGCTGGGGTAGTATTTGTCGATACCGGTGCGCTCGGCGATAGCTTTAGCGACCCCTGCATTGTCTCCCGTGAGCATAATAGTTTCTTTTACCCCGCTTTTTTCGAGCGCGGTAATAGTTTCAGCAACACCCTCGCGCACTTCGTCAGCAAGAGCAAAGAGTCCGACAATTTCGCCATTAAGGGCAATGAGGGTCGCATTGTTGCCACGGAGCTCTTCTTCTGCAATGGTTCGCTCGACATCGTCGCTCATGGTAACACCCTGTTCATGTAGGAATTCGTGTCGCCCGAGAACAACCTTGTTGCCCTCGCTGATACCAATAATTCCACGACCCTCGACTTCAGTAACGTCTACTGACGTACTGCAATTGATATTATTTTCTAGTGCATAGCGAAGAATAGCTTTTGCAACCGGGTGTGTGGATCTGTTGCAGAGACCGCCACACATTTGAACGACCTGCGGAAGAGGAGTCTCTCCCCAAGAATGTGAGTTTCGTACCACGAGGTGTCCCATGGTAAGGGTACCGGTTTTGTCGACAATAAGCGTGGTGATTTTCGCCGCCTGTTCAAGGAAATCGGCGCTCTTGATGATAATACCGCGACGGGCGGCGGTACCGATAGCGGCAACATAAGCAAGTGGTATGGCGATAGCAATATCATCAGCACATACTACGAGAACGATTGCAAGAACAAGTCTTGTGTCACCTGTTATTGCATAGGTCACCATTGATACAACGAGCATGACGCCGATGTACCAACTTGCAAAGCGTTCGGCAAGTGTCTTTATTCGCGATTTTGCGGACTGGGAGCTCTCAACGAGTTTGATCATACGCTCAAAGGTTGTCTCTGCACCAACCTTTTCTGTGTAGACGGTGATGTTACCAGAGACAACAACGGTCGCCGAGAGAACTTTGTCTCCTTCGGTCTTGAGGACGGGGACAGACTCTCCCGTAAGCGATGATTGGTCTACGGTCGCGCTTCCTTTGGTTATGTATCCATCAACAGGGATTTGCTCCCCCAAGTTGACGAGTGCGAGGTCGCCGATGCGTACTTCGGAGATAGGGACATCAATAGTCTCTTCAGCACGTATCACCCGCGCAAACATAGGCTTTATCTTTGCAAGACTTTTGAGTGAATTATGTACGCGGCGCTTAGTGTAGATCTCAAGGATGCGCGCCGCGCTGAGCATCATGTTGATAAAAAGTACAGAGATCCACTCTTGGGTAATGAACGAAAAAAAGAGGGCAATCGTGGCAAGGAGGTCAACATTAATCCTCTTTTCACGAAGAGATTCCAGGGCACTTTTTGCGACGGGAATGAGGCCCACGAATGCAATGACGCCAATAATTTCTGTCTCAAATTCCTCAGGGATGACCCCGAAAACACGTGCACCAAACGCAAGGATAAAGATCGCAAGCAAGGTAACTTCTGCGCGAAGTGTTCGTTTGAAGTTATTTTGCTCGATGTCCATAGGTCGATGTTGTTATTTATTGAGGGAGTTGAGGAGTGCGCGTGTTTTGGGGCCTACGGTGCCATATCCCGCAACTCCAATGCTTGCAACACTATATTTTACCTGGAGTCGTTTGATGGCACGCTCTGTTGCGGGGCCAAAATATCCACTAATGACCGCTTCAGGATAAATCACCTTGTCTTTGGCGAGGAATTCTTGCAAGGCCCGTACTTCAGAATTAGACGATCCACGAACGAGATATCTAGTGAATAGTATCTTTGACAAAGAGGGTGTTGTTGAATTTGGGGTGGTTGGTACTATGGGAGCAATTGCTGGTGTTGTGGACGAAGGGGTGAGCACTGCGCCCTTAGGTAATACGCTAAACGAGAGCTCTTTGCCACGCGTTGCGTCAAAACCACCCGTCTTGCGTCCGGGGGTCAAGATGATCGTAATAGGCTCGGTGGTATAGTTCTTGTTAGCAAAAGAAATTGTTGCTGATCCGCTGACAGGAAGTGTAGTGTCAAGAGCAATCGTGTTACATTTTGGTGTTGAGCTGGCGCTGTCTATCGTGATCGTTGTCGTAATGTTGTCATTGCATGAAATACGAAGATTTGCTCCGCTTGATCTTTCGGTCAGCCACGAAAGCGTTATCGGGGCGCCTGACATTACACGTCCTAATGTCTCGGATGAGGTGAATGAAGTGGTTATAGGGTCGGGGACAACATTGGTTTCAACGGAAACCGTAAGTGTTTTTGCCTGTGCTCCGTTGTAGGTGTTGGGGGCCATTGCGGGAAGAAGGGTGAGCACGATGTCGTTGGTGGTAGGAGCGCTATTGTCAAAAACAAGATTGAGCGATCCTGAACCAGCGAGATCGCTCACAAAGATGGGTGTGTTGCAGGGAAGGAAACCGTTTGTGTATGAAGGCGAGGTTGTGCGAATTGTTGACGAGCAAGAGATAGAGAGATTTACTCCATCAAGAAAGCTTGATGACCAGGAGAGTGTGTACGGTGCGGCAGAGGCAATCGTTGTGGTGCCCGTCATTGATTCGATTGGTTCTGTGAGTGCGGTGATAGAAATAGAAACATCCTGTCGTGCACCAGAAATATCAGCACCAGATGCATCTTTAGGAGTGATGCGGGCTGTGAATGATTTTGTTGCACCAGAAAGGTTCCAAGCACTAATTTCTATGTAGTCGGTTGCGGTTGCTGTTGAGGTGACGGGGGTGTCACATACAAAAGCACTTCCGTCTGCCTTCTTAAATTTGATGCCTTGTGTACAAGGAATGACAAATGAATATCCTCCGCTGTCTGCGGTGCGCCAGGAGAATGAAGCGACTTGTCCTGAATTTATTGATGCCGAGCTACTATTGTTTACGGTAAAGTATTGAACTGATGGATTAGCGGCACTTGCGGCGAAGGGCAATACGCACAAAATCATCGCAAAAATTTTTTTGTAATTCATATGGCTCATTATAACAAACCAATACGCCGGTGCCTACCTATTTTCAGTGTTTTTTTGTGCAGCTGCGGTGCCTGCTACGAAGCCGGTCGTCCAACATATCTGCAGACTAAATCCTCCTGATGGGCGGTCGAAATCGAGAATGTCCCCCGCAAGGTAGAGGTTGTCTGTTTTCAGTGAACGCATAGTTTTGAAATCGACTTCTTCGAGGGCAACACCACCACTGGAGACAATCGCCTTTTCTGGACCGAGAAGTCCTGTGGGAGTGATGCGGAGGTCTTTGAGGAGCTTGACGAAAGAGAGGCGCACTTCGCGAGGAACCTTATTTACAAAAAGCTGGGGGTTGATCTTTGAGAGTTCTACGGCAATGGGTACAAGAAGGGGAGGCAGGAATCCCTTGAGGGCGTTTTGCCACCTTTTATTTTGGGCAGTAGAGAGGTGTGCACGAAGTTTTTCGTCGAGTTCTCGGTGGTCGAGGGCAGGGAACAGGTCGAGAGACAGGGTTACCTTACTTTCACGCATTGCTTCGCCAATAGTGCGACTCATATTGAGAACGAGCGGACCCGAGAGGCCAAAGTGTGTAAAAAGAATTTTACCTGTCTTGCCTTCGCGGCGCATACTATTTTCAAAGAGTGTTATCTTCACCTCAGGAAATGATAATCCCTGTAGTTTTTTGACCCACAGTTCTGCAATTTTGACGGGAACGAGTGCGGCGTCGGGGACGACGATCTTGTGTCCTATTTTTTTTAGCCATACAAACCCATCACCTGTTGAGCCGGTCTCAGGACGTGCTGTGCCCCCTGTGGTAATGATGTATGACGTCGCATGGATGATCTCACGCGAGGTTTCAATGTTGCTGATAAGATTTTTTACGCGATGGATTTTGATTACCGGAGATTTCAAAAGTATGGAGACCTTATATTTTTGCAAATCTTCTTCCAGGACTTCGAGCACACTTTGAGCTGAGTTGCTTTTAGGGAATGCGCGTGACTCTGCTTCAACCTTGGTGGGCATGTCGCGTGTCTCAAAAAAATTAATGGTGTTTTGACTGTTCCATTGCGAAAGAGGGGAAAGAAGGAACTTACCCTTTTTGCCATATTTTTGAGCAAGCTCGCGATTATCAAATGTTGCGTTTGTTACGTTGCATCGCCCACCCCCGGTAATAAGGAGTTTTTTACCGAGCTTCTCGTTCTTCTCAATGAGAATGACATTTGCGCCGAGTTCTGCTGCGCGAATAGCCGCCATCATACCTGCGGGGCCGCCACCAATCACCGCAACATCGCAAAATAGCTCTTTTTTAGTGTCTGTTGTTTCCATTCCTTTAGTTTACTTCAATTTCCGCTTTTGGTATAATCCGCACATCATGGCAATACCAAAACTGGGAAATGTAAAATATAAGGTAAAACGTTCGAGTGCGGGTCTCGGTTTGTTTGCCGCAGAACTAATCAAACGTGATACGTGGATTATTGAGTATGTAGGCAAGATAATTTTGGGTAAAAAGGACGTAGAAGAGTACCCTGCAAACAAATATCTCTTTGAAATAAGTTCAACAAGAATGATAGACGGAAGCGCTCGCTCGAATACCGCGCGCTACATCAACCACTCCCACAAGCCGAACTGCGAGGTGGAGATCATTTCAAACCGCGTCTTTATTAAGACGATCAAAAATATTGCAGCAGGGGATGAATTTACCTACGACTACGGCAAGGAGTATGTCGACGAGTACATCAAGCCATATGGTTGCCGTTGCGCCCCGTGTGCGGTCAAGAAACTGGCGACAGCGTAAAATACGCGAGAAATTCTTTATTGCCGGTTCCTCCAAGGATTGGGGACTCAGTAATTCCTTGAACAGAAAACCCAAGGTCCTCTGCATTTTCTAGAACAGTATGTAACGCTTCTTTTTGTGCTTGTTCATTTTTTACAACACCTTGTTTGCCTACGTGCTCACGCCCGACTTCAAACTGCGGTTTAATAAGCGCAACAACTTCTCCGTGAGGGGCGAGAAGTTCTTTGGTGCGGGGGAGTATGTGCACGAGGGATATAAATGACACATCAATAACAGCAAGATCAACACGCTCGGGAAGTGTGACTGTCCGAATATCGGTGCGCTCCATCACTATTACGCGCGGGTCCTTGCGGAGTTCCTCTGCAAGTTGGCTATGTCCCACGTCCACGGCGTAGATTTTTTTTGCTCCATACTGAAGGGCGCAGTCAGTAAACCCTCCTGTTGAAGCACCAATATCGACGAGGGTCTTTCCGCTAACCTTGATATGAAAAGTATCAAGGGCGTGTGCGAGCTTGACCCCTCCGCGCCCTACATAGGGAAGCTCCGTGATAATTTGAATCTTCGCGTCTGGCGAAATAAGGTCACTTGGTTTTTTGACCGTTGCGTTGTCGGCAATAATATTGCCTGTGCGAATAAGTTCAGCAGCAGCAGTTCTACTTTTAGTGAGTCCCTGTTCGGTAACAACGATATCAGCCCGTTTTTTCATAACCTGCTTTTCTTTTGTAAAGACTATAATGCTGCTCCTGTTTTGAGCATCTCAATTTCCCCCTGTGCTTTTTTGAGCGCTTCTTTGAGTTCTACCATTTTTAGTTCGCGTCCTATCATTAGCTTGTTGAGATTTTCAATTTCTTTATTATGCTCTTTAAGCTCTGCTTCAGTTTCTTTTTGTTTTGTAATGTCATTCAAAAAAGCATAAATATGCTGAGGGGCACCATTTTCGTCGTAATAAAAATCCACCGTAAGATTAGCAAATACAGGGGAGCCATCCTTTTTAGTAAATCCAACTTCAGCAACAAGACTTTTTTTTGTTTTTTGCATCTCGTCGAGACCCTGCATTAAAAGATCACGGTACTCTGGGTTGACCAGATTCATGTAGTTGATGGAAGAGAGTTCGTTAGTGTTGTATCCAAAAAAGTTCACGAATGCACTGTTGGCACTGACCATCATGCCGTCTAGATCGGCAATGCCCCATGCTTGTGAGGTGCCCTCAATAACCTTCGAGAACATCTTTGTTTTTTCCTCAAGCTCTTTTTGTTCTGTGATAGGGAAACGTGCTGCAACATAGCGAACAATTTCACCCTGAGTGTCAAAGACGGGGGCTATACTCGCGTCAACCCAATAGAACGAGCCATCTTTTGCTTTGTTTTTTATGATACCCCGCCATGTCTCGCCCGAGGAGATAGTGCGCCAGAGTTTTTCATAGAATTCGGGTGAGTGAGTACCTGATTTTAGTATACGATGGTTCTGGCCAAGGATTTCACTCCGGCTGTACTTTGATATTTCAATGAATTTGTTGTTTACATAAGTAATATTGCCTTGCGTGTCAGTCGCGGAGAGAATGACGAGCTTATCGAGTGACTGCAAGATGCCCTGAAGGTCAAGGGCAGAGATACCTTCGGTGCTTTGGGGGGTAGATCCTGTTTCAACCATTGATGCGCTCTTGTATCCCGCAAACTCTTCGGCGTGAATACGAGCATCAGAGATGTTATTTTTTTTGAGAGTGCCCCATACTGATTCAACCATATCAGAAGGTCCGACAATGAACCACTCTGATTCTATTTCGAAGTCAATATTTTTTATGAGAGCATCCTGATCAAGGGGCCCAAATATTGTTTTGAGAATAAAAGAGGGGTTTTGCGCCGCGAGTTCCTTAATCTCGGCGAGATAGGCAGCACCTGCTTCGTTGTGACTGCCGTACACGAGGGTTATCTGGTAAGGGGCTTTTTCTGCGAGCGCGGTGCGAATGATAGACATACAAGGGGCAACACCGACACCGCCGGCAATGAGCACCAGAGGAAGAGTGTTACCTTCGGGTACGATAAACGACCCATGACAACAGTCGACTTCTACTTTTGTTCCTAAAGGAAGGCTGAGAAGTGTTTTTTTAAAACCACTTTCTGAATTGCGAAATACTATTGAGAGTGAATCTTTTGTGTGAGGACTTGAAACCATGGAAAAGTAACGACTTGATCCTTTTGGGTCGGGAAAGAGGAGTTCGGGTAGATTGAGGCTGAGGTGCTGTCCCGCTTTAAAACCAGCCTCCGTGCCTTCGGTACCAAAGGTGACCTCGGTGGTGTTTTCTGCCACCTCTTTTCTGTCGATAATAGGTAGTTGGTATTGCATAGTTGTTATTCAGTATATCATTTTGCAAAATAGTAGTACAATACAAATAGGGTGTTTTGGTTGATTAATTCAATCAGTTTTTTGATAAAGGAGGCTATCATGATCACAAAAGCTCTTTTGCTTGCGTATATAGCATGGATAGGTTCTCATACATCATATGATGTTTCGGTTATCAGTGCGCCACGAGTTGAGCTTCATTCACAAGAAGGGCTCAACCACATCTACTACAAAGGTATGGCGTGTAGAAGTGGGAAGCCTCCAAACATTGAGGCGGTTTATGTTCGGGACGCAGGTGGAACCGCGCACTTTAATAAAAAGATTGACAGCAAGAACCCAGAAGATCAATCGGTGCTTATCCATGAGATGCTTCATCATGTTCAATATTTTAATGAAGCCAGAGCTCCTAAAACCGCACGAGACCGCGAAGCAGAAGCCGTTGTGGTCGAAAATAAGTGGAGGGTCGAGCATGGACTCAGGAAACTTAACCGCACTGTTTTGCCAGATTTTTGCAACGCATCCTGAATGCAAACCCGCTTGATACAAGCGGGTTTTTTATTGTGAACGACATAAGCCTATCCCTTGAGGAGGCTTTTTGATATCATGTGGGTATGGCGCACGACAGCATGGCAGTGTTTGGTGGAGGGTGTTTTTGGTGCACTGAAGCAGTGTTCAGAATGCTTCACGGAGTGGTGTCGGTACGCCCGGGATACACGGGAGGCACGACCAAGAATCCTACGTATGAGGAAGTTGCAGGTGGGCAAACCGGACATGTGGAAGTTATTGAGGTTCGCTACGACCCAGAGGTGGTTAGATACCGCGACCTGCTCGAAGTGTTTTTTGGAAGTCATGACCCGACAACACTCAACCGTCAGGGTCCTGATGTGGGTACACAATATCGCTCAGTCGTTTTTTATGCAACACGAGAGCAAAAAGAAGACGCGCTTGATGTTATTGCTGAGATAAACAACTCAAATCCGCAAGGTAATTCAGTGGTTACAACCGTAGAGCCACTCGGGGCATTCTACGAAGCGGAGGATTATCATCACAACTACCTTAAGAACCATCCCGAAAATCCTTACTGTGAATTGGTCATAAATCCTAAGCTCGAAAAGACGCAACAACGCTTTGCATACCTAGTGAAGAAGGCGTAGTATTGAACTATGAACACTATTATTTCTACTGAAGAAGAACTACGAAAGAGACTTACCCCCGAGCAGTACCACGTACTCAGAGAAAAGGGTACCGAAGCACCGTTTAGCGGCGAGCATGTTCATGAGGAAAAGGACGGCACGTACACATGTGTGGTATGTCGCAATCCACTTTTTTTGTCTGATGCAAAGTTCGATTCTGGGTCGGGGTGGCCAAGTTTTGATGAAGTAATTCCCAAAAGTGTGAACCTTGTGCGTGATTTGAGTCATGGCATGATGCGCACGGAGGTCACATGCGCGCGTTGTGGGTCACATCTCGGACACCTGTTTGATGATGGTCCGACAAAGACTGGTAAACGCTACTGCATGAACTCAGTTTGTCTCGATTTAGAGGAGAAGAGCTAAAATAAAAAAGAGCTGGAATTAAGATCCAGCTCTTTTTTATTGAGGGAGATTGATAACCTATTCTTTTGCTTTAATAATCTCTTTTTTTACGTAGGTTTCCATCCTCTTTATGTTCTCGCGCATTTTTTGGGTGGCAAATTCATCATCCACGGTCGTGGGGGTTGTACGGGCTTTATCAAGCTTGTCGATATCTGCCTTGATCATATTGAATACTTTTGCGGTGTCGCTCTCGGCAAGATCCACACGGAGAGCGGTCCTTGCACGACGAGTTTTATAGAACCACCACCCGCTACCACCACCAATAAGGAGGAGAAGTATCAAGAGGAATATCGCGCCTGCCTGCGTGAGGACAAAGAGGCCGAGTTGGAATATTGGTTTTCCCGATACTTTTATTTCAGGCGACTCGATAAGGAGAGAGAGTGCTCCACGACTGTCTTTATTTTGGATACTGGCAAGGTAGGAGCCATTTCTCAACTGATCCATGAATGTGTATTCCCAATTACCGAGTGCGTCGGTTGCTACGGTACTTGTGGCGATAAATGCATCCTTTTGTTTGAGGGAGACGAGGATGAAGGTGTTGGGGAGTGCTGATCCACGTAACGTGACACCGAGAGGCTCATCCGAGAACACTCGTTCAGTTACAAATGTAAACGTTGGTGAAGGAAGCGGGATTGTCTCGTGTTCAAGACTGTTCTCAATACCATTACCTGCATGATCGCGCGCTTTGATCGTGATTGTATGCTTGCCAGGTGTCTCTACAGGGAGGATATACGTACCCGTGAAGCCTTCTGCGGGTATTGTTACTACATCACGGTCGGTCATTTTAATCTGGTAGTCCTGTATGCCAGAAAGTGCGTCAGTTGTCTTGAAATGAAGGGTGAGGATAGGGCTGTCACTTTGTTCTCCTTCTACAGAGGACACCTCAAAAGGTTGTGGTGCTGCGGTGTCGATAGCGATACGGTGATGGGTTACGGGACCCCAGCCAATATTATTTCTAAAACGTACATGGAGGTACCAAATACCGTCAGAGAGCGCGTTGAAAGATTTGTTCTCAAAGAGGCCTTCGCTCTCCCCTGGAGTATAGGAAGATTGTTTGTTGACTACGGCTGCAACTCCGGAAACATCTGCAGGAAGTGTCCAACGGGTATTGAAGATATTTATAACGCTATACCATGCAGTAGGGTCTGGATAGAGAGGGACGTTGAGAATAGGTTTTATGGGGAGCCCCGCAGCAGGAGCGGGTTCACGAACGATTTGCTGAGGAGCAGGAACGGCAGGGGCTGCAGTAGTGGGGGTAGTGGCCGTGGGGATAGCTGCTGTGGGAGATATGGTAAATGAGGCGTCTCCTGTTGTGGAAAGGACGTTGGTTCCACTACCGTCCGATGCGGTAACAGCAGCGTCGACAATAGTGATGGGTGCCGTACCGCTACCTTTTGAAGTAAAGGTAATGCGCAAAACCTGAATGGATGAACCAGAGATACCATAAGGAGTGCCACCAATGAACGAAATGACACCATCCTCGTTGGAGTATGTTGGTTCTTCAAGCCAGAAACTGAAGGTCGAGTTTGATTTATCGACGGCAGTTACTTGCAGTGTTTCTTTGGGGAAACGAATTGTTGCTTGGCCTGCGTTGACACCCGTGCCCTCGCTGTCGATTTTGAGGTCGACCGTTATCTTACCCCCCGTACGAAACTCCCCAGATCCCGGTACGAGAAAGAGGGAAGCTGCTTCTGCTGTGTTCGCAAAGAGTGCGATTGCGCCCATAACGATACTTAGTTTTAAGGTGTGTACTCTGTTCATTTTTTTCTTATGGTTTTAATAAAGATACTAAAATCGGTAATGTCGACTTTCCCGTCCGTGTTGAAGTCAATACGTGCGCGCCCCGTAGCACCCTTTGAACCCCAGAGAGACAAGAAGATGCTCCAGTCCCTGATATCAATCTTGCCGTCGCTGTTTAAGTCGGCTTGCACGACAGCAAGGCGTGATATGGTAAGGGTTCTTGAAGTCGAGAAGTCACTTCGTTTTTTGCTCTGGGGATCTGTTTGTCTTGTCCTCAATGTGTGAGCTCCGAATTCAAGTGTGCCAGTCGGTATTTCAAATTTGTATGTCCCGTCTTTTGAGGCGAGCATATCTTGTATTAGTATACCATCAAGTTCGAGGTGAATGGTATAGTCGGGGACAGCCGAACCAAGGATTATGGCGTTCATGCCGCGCGTAATCTGTGTTCCTTCGAGCGCGGAGGTGGGAGGGAGGAGGAGATCTTTTTCCGTAAGGTCGCTAGAGATTGTGTCTACAAAAAAGAATTTTGATTGCGATGAACGCCCAGCACTATCTTTGGCTACAATACCAAAACTATGGAGCGCCTGAAGAACACCGATAAACGAGATGTCGAACGAGCCGTTGGTATCGGTGAGTGTATCCTGCCCAATGATTTTTTCAATGTTGAGTTGCTTGTCAATAACCGATATTTTGCCACCAGGAAATGCTTTACCCGAAAAGGTGACGGTTGTTGGTCGTGTTGGTCCGGTATCTGGCTGGCGCGCCCCTGGTGGAAGTGCGACAAAGGTCGCGTCAATCGTGTGGTTGGTTTGCACGTTGGTAAAAATGTAAGGAGTTGAAGTTGCCACTGATGACCCATCGACAGTTATTGAAGAAACCGTATATCCAGAATCAGGAGTTATAGCATACGATTGATTGTTTCCTTGTGTGACAATAGTGACACCTGATGGGGTAATAGATCCGTTGGCGCCTGCTGTCGCGGTGATTGCGAAAGTGCCAGGAGGTGGGGGGATGAGCGAGAAGGTGACGTCGATGGTATGGTTGGCGGTTACTGCAGTAAATGTATGAGATGTCGATGTGGCGATTGAAACACTGTCAACAATAAGCGTGTCGACGACATATCCCGAAGTAGGGGCGATGGTGTATGTCTGCGAAGCGCCCTGGAGGAGTACCGTAGCACCAAGGGGGCTGATGGTACCGTTCGTGCCCGCAGTTGAGGTAATGGTGTAGGTGGGTGTGACTTGAATAAATGTTACGGCAATCGTGTGATTTTGCTGAACGTTGCCAAACGTATACGAGGTCGACGTGGCAACCGATGAACCGTCAATAATGAGGGTTGCGACATCATAGCCGAGGTCAGGAGTGATAGTGTAGCTCTGTGAAGACCCTTGAGCTGCATTGGTTACACCAAGTGGACTGATAGTACCGCCTGCACCCGCAGATGAGGTGATGGTAAATGTTGAGAGTGAGGGCGTAAACGGACTCCCCATAGGCACCACCCCCGTCGCTGCATAGTTGCCATTTGAATCTTTTGAAAATGCTTTGTAGTGGTACGCAGTACCGTTAGTAAGTCCTGAGTCAACACATGTGGCCGTAGGTGTTGCAATCACACACGCAACCGTGGCGGTACCGATGGTATTGCCTGCCACATATGTCGCACCTTCTACGGGCACATCAGCAACCGCACTCGTCGCACGACGCAGTACTACGGTACTATGAAAATCACTATCAACAGGGTTAGTCCAACTGGTGGTTACTTGCGCATTGCCCGCGCTACCAGTCGCACTCGTTACGTTGGCAGAGGAGGCATTGTCGATGGTTAAAGCGTTGGTATTGGTGTCGGTGCCGGTATGTGCGAATGATCCCGCCCAGGAAGTCACGTATGCCGTAATCGCATACGCACCACCAGGAACAGAAGGCATTGAGTTGTGCTCAAAAGGAGTAGCACGTATTTTAAATGTGGTGGCCGAAGTTCCTACCGACATGCCACTGACACTAATAATGTTTGATCCTGTTGTAGGGGATGATGCAGTACCTAAGACGGTATCAGAACTGTTGGTGATAGTAATAAGGTCAACTCCGCTATTCGTAGAAAGGTTCACGGTGACCGAAGTTACTGTTTCGGTACCGGTGTTTGTTTGAAGGGTGAATTGATCGACATCGGTCGCAGATGTTCCTGGGGCGATGGTGGTAGCGACGGGGTCAGAGCCGGTGCCGAGGGTAGTAGTAGGAGTAGGGGACGGAGTAAAGGTGCCGACGGCGACACCGACATCATAGTTACCGTTTGAATCTTTTTGAAATATTTTATAGGTGTAAGCTTGTCCGTTGGTGAGTGCGGTCGCGCTACATCCCCCCGTGCCGGCACCGTCAGTTCCTGAAACCACAGTCGAGGCAGCATCGGTCGTGCGTACACAGGCGACTGTTGCAGTGGTGATAGTGTTGCCGTTTGTGTAATCAGTTCCTTCAGTAGGAACCTCCGAACCAGCTGATGAACCTGTCCAACGAAGCATTACTGAGCGACTGAAATCACTTGAAGCCGAGGTGGTCCAGTTCAAAGTTACCTGGGTGTTACTAGAGCTCCCGCTTACCGATGTAGCTCCTGAAGGAGAGAGATTGTCGATGGTAATGGTTGCGCTTCCTGGGTCGGTACCCGCCTGACCGTTCGTGCTGGTGAATGAGGTAACCGTGCCGCCGACAGAATAAGATACTCCTGGAGGTACGGGCATGTTGGCGTGAGTTTTAGGGGTGATGCGCACCTTGAAAGTTGCCGTGCTGGTGGTAACAGGAACAGGAGTGCCCCCGCTAAATGAGACAGTGTTGCTCGACGGATTAGAGACCGCGCTGAAATACGTGGTAGCACCCGTACTGCTTGTGATGCGTACCTCGCTTAATGATTGAAATGAATTGGTGCCCGTGAGGGTAACGGTGAGTGCGGTGATACTATCGGTGTTGCCACTGGTGACGAGGGTGAAAGTATCAAGGTCGGTAATGGAGTCGCCAGGTGCGAGAGTGACGCTCGGGGGGTTGGTGCCATTAGCAATTGTGGTAGTAAAAGTCGGCGCAATAGGCGTAAACGGACTCCCCGTAGGCACCACTCCCGTCGCCGCATAGTTACCATTTGAATCTTTACTAAATATCTTGTAGTGGTACGCAGTCCCGTTGGTAAGTCCTGAGTCAACACAAGTGGCCGTAGGGGTTGCTATCACACACGCAACGGTTGCCGTGCCAATGGTATTGCCCACCACATACGTCGTACCCTCGACGGGCACATCGGCAACCGCACTTGAGGCACGACGTAGAACGACCGTACTATGAAAATCACTGTCAGCAGGGTTGGTCCAGCTCGTGGTTACCTGCGCATTACCCGCGCTGCCTGTCGCACTCGTTACGTTGGCGGGGGAGGCGTTGTCGATGGTGACGGTCGTACCAGCGGTATCAGATCCTGCGTGTGGATTGGGTGCTGGTGAATGAATTTATTTTAGCCGTGACAGAATAGGTGGAGCCCGGTGGTGACGGCATATTGGTATGACTTTTTGGCGTGACGCGAATCTTGTATTGGGTAGATCCGGTGGTTGCGGTGAGTCCTGAGAGGGAGACCGATGGAGTATCGCTTGCAGGATTTGCAGTAGAGCCGTAAATAACTGTTCCGCCGTCGTTGGTTATCTCGACCAAACTTAATCCCCCTGAGGTTCCAGCAGCAAGTCCGACGACGACGGCAGTGATAGAGTCGGTGCCTGTGTTGGTAACAAACGTAAACGCGTCTGCCATCGTGGCGCTACCACTCGGCGCGATAGATGCATTACTAGGGTCAGTGCCGTTGCCGAGCGTGGTGACAGGTGAAGGGGAGGGCGCTGCAGAAACTTGTTGGGTTGATGCAATTGCGGTGAAGTTGCCGTTGGTGTCGCGCGCGTATATCCTAAAGTAGTAGGTCGTGCCGTTGGTGAGCCCACTAAAAATTTGCGGACTGGTGGAGCCGCTGTATTTTACGCGTGCAGTTCCATCGCAAGTCGTACCGTCGACTGAAGGGTCGGTGCCCTCAGTTGGTGTTTCAGTGATGCTTGAAGTCTTGCAATAAATGATGACCTTTTGGAAGTCGCTGTCAGCAGGATTGGTCCATCCTACAGTCACCTGCGCATCGCCACCCGTTGCGTTTGCGCCGGCGGTGCCTGCAGGGGAGGCGTTGTCGATGGTGATGGTTGAGCTTCCCGAGTCGGTGCCGGCTTGGGGGTTGGTGCTTGTGAAGGCGGTCACCGTGCCGGCCACTGCATATGACCCGCCCGGTGGTGCGGGCATCGAGGTATGGGAGATCGCGGTGATCTTTATTTTAAATTGTGTGTTCGTGGTTGATACGGGAATACCGCAACCCGTAAGTGTTGCCGTGTCGCCTGACGGGGTGGCGCTACAATACGTGACCGTGTCGCCGTTGTTGGTAATTGCTACCGTCGCGACACGCGCACCCGTGCCTGCAGCGAGAGTGACGGTTGCGCCCGTTACGGTGTCGGCGCCGGCGCTTGTCGCGAGTCCAAATGAATCAACAAGTGCTGATGCGCCCGGAGCGATGGTTGAGTTGCCTGGTTCAGCGGTTACAAAGTTGCTTATCGTGGTGGTTGGCGGTGTGTAGCTTACTTCAAGGGTGACATAGTCGACATCAACATCAGCATTGGCGGCAGTCGCAAGGATACCCATTGCAATACCAAAGTCAGGATCTTTTACCCAGGTGGATGTCAGTACATTCCCCCAGAGATCACTCGCACTTCCTTGGGTGATGATGGTAGAGGTCGTAGTGGTGAGTGCAACCGGTGTGGAGCATTTGTTAGTGCCAACTTTTGCGCGCGAGATGTCGAGGAGCTGACAGAGGTCCATTGAGCCTGAACCTTGCCCAGAGCGATAAAAGGCATTGATGCGCGCGGTGATGCCATTAATGGTGGAACCGTCAGGGATAGCACTAAAGTCAAAACCTGTTGCTTTTAAAACATAGGTCTGGTCACCGTTGTCGTAAGATGGTGCCGTTACATTTGCTGTTGCGGCATTATCAGAATAAATGTTCGTCGGCTTAGTCCAAGTGTTATCAAGCCATGGAGACTCGGCAACCGTCGTCCCTAGTGTCGGGTATACTTGTCCGGTTGTTGCCGCAAGAGCTATGTTTTGCGCAAACAAAAAAACTGCCATTACGAAAAAAATGGTAGAGAATTTTTTTATGGTGCGCGTAATGCCAGACATAATATCTTTACTTCATTATACCTTGCGCATTTTCTATATACAATCAATTTATGCACACATTTGATTCAGGGAGATATAAACAAAAAAGAGGGCAGAAGCCCTCTTTTTATAACTGAGCTTTTGAAGCCCCTTTACCCAGCAGATATTCGCGGACCTTGTCGACGACTTCCTGGATAGGGTGTTGAGATTTTACGAAGTAGTCACTAGCACCAAGTTCAAGAGCTCGCTTGATTTCAGAGTCCTCACCAAGATTAGAGAGGATGATCACTGGAATGATTTTCCATTCAAGGTGTTCTTTTACCTCTTTGAGTACATCAAATCCATTCTTTTTAGGAAGCAATAGATCAAGCAAGATAAGGTCAGGCTTTCTCTTTTCGAGCTCAGTAAAAGCAGCCTCACCGTCCATAGCCACAGCCACCGTGTACCCCTCGGACTCGAGATTATCTTTGAGTGCTCGTACCAAGAACTCTTCGTCTTCAACAACTAATATATGGCTCATATGTTTATTATCTATAGTATCCTTCTATTATACACGAGTCAAGTCTTCCGACAAGTTTGCCGACTCGCTTTGACTGTCTAACGGTAGGTGAATATAAAAGGTCGTCCCTTGCCCTTCGTCAGACTCGAAAGAGAGGGATGCGCCGATCTTTTTTGCGAGCATTGAAGTTATGTAGAGTCCGAGACCTGTACCATGTGTATCAAACGTCTTTGCGTTTGATGCGCGATAAAAGCGTGAAAAAATTTGTCGCTGCTCGTCCTTAGGGATGCCGATACCAGAGTCTTTTACGGCAATCGTGACCTTGGTGGGTTTCTTTTCGATACTGACGACTGTCTCACTGCCGGGATTTGAATAATTGATTGCGTTTGACAGTAGTCCTTCAAGAATGTTTTGCAAGAGTAATGTATCTACATCAATAGTACAGTCCTCTCCTTCGGCAAGTCGGAGAGAGATTTGTTTGTTTTTTGCTACGGCGTCAAATCCATCAAATACGGCGCGCACGAGAGCAATCACAGAAACATTTTCTTTTTTTGTCGAAGTAATACCACTCTCCATACGAAGGACGGAGAGCATGTCGTGTACAAGAGAGGTCATTCGTTCGTTGATCTTGTAGATCTCGTCAAGGTATTCACTTTGTTCTTTGTTGAGAGTTCCGTGAATACCTTTTTGCAGAGTTTCAATGAGCCACTTGGTTCCCGAGAGAGGGGTGCGCAGTTGATGTGAAGCGAGCGAGAGTAAGTCGCGACGGGTTTCCTCGAGCTCTTTTTCTTTGGTGACATCACGAAAGATGGCAACAGCGCCAATAAGTTTTCCATCAAGGATAACAGGATTCACGGTGACAGCGACAGGGGTATGCTTGCCAGTCTTTTTGTTGACATACTGCATCGTGTCAGATGTGATCGTAGTGCGTGTTTTAAGGGTGACCGGAATAGCGTGTTCTTCTGGGGGGACCATATTGCCATCTTCGTCCATAACAAGGATCACTTCGGTTGCCTTTTTCCCGATGACCTCATCTGCGTTCCATCCAAGTATTTGCTCCGCCACATTGTTAATGATGGTAATGTTGCCCGCGCTGTCGGTGGCGAGGACTCCCTCGCCGATACTGATGAGGAGCGCCTCGTCTTTTACTTTTTCCTTTTCAACATCACGTTTTGCTTTTAGTAGGCTTTCTTGATTGTCGCGAACAGAGGCGATCATTGTATTGAATACTGAGGCAAGGTACCCTAGCTCATCTTTTGTGGATACACTTGTTTTTACTGATAGGTCGCCTTCCGCAACTTTTTTCGCAGCGAAAATAATATTATTGATGCGGGCAAGGTTTTTTTGTACAAAGAATACAACAACAAAGGTTCCAAAAATGAGAGCAATGATCCCAATAAACGACGTAGAGCGGTTAAGGTCTGTCAATGGTGCGAATATTTCACTTTTTGCTACTTCAGTAATAACCACAATTCCTTCGTTACGAAAACACATAGAGGCACCCAGTACGCGAACCCCTAGATAGTTGTCATACTCCCCGCTGATTTCTCTACCATTTTCGAGGCACTCTTGCACGGGAAAGGTCTCCACTTTTTGTTTGACTTCCACATTTTTTATTAGACGCGTCGGTGTCACCAAGATACGCTCACTGTTGACTAGATAGATTTCCGAGGTCAGGTAACCCTCCAAGAGAGCCTTGTTGGTGAGTCTATCCATCTGTCCAGATGATACCGCGTAGACATTTTCTCCAGAGCCTAGCATGTCGGCGATTTCTTTTGCGTTAGAAAAATATATGAGCATCACCGCATCAAGGGGTATACGCTTGCCATTTTTGTCTATATCAAACATCCGCACCGTCGCGCTCATTGAAGGTGTTGGAACCTCCTCACCGTTTATGATAATCGTGCCAAAAAATACTTCGTTGAATTCCGAATGGATTGTTGCATCGAAATCATGCACCTTAGTATGCGCCCTCTCCTCAGCTCGTTCGTCATTCCCTATGCGTTCTGGTTGTGTTGAGGCGATTACGATGCCATTCTTGTCAAGAAGATCGACTAAAAAAACCGTCTCGTCGAGAGGCATTTTTATCTCAGAGAGATACGTCGCAAATTCTCGTGCAATACGGGAACGTTCAGGGGATGCTACCGGTGCGTCAAGTATGGTCTTTGTTATGTTGCGGACCGTTGAGTCGGATGCCCAGTCATTTGCTCGTACGCGGATGCTTCCCAAATAGGCAAGGTAGATGCTCTCGCTTTGTTCGGCAATAATGCGGAGATTGTCAGTCGCCTGTTTTTTGAATACATTGCCGACAATAACTTCAGCGTAAAAAAAAACGGAAAGCGCTATAGCAAGAATGAATGTTCCAAAAAAAATAGTTGCTTTCGTGCGTAATTTCATAGTACGTGTTTATGTATACTAATATTACACCTAATGAAGAGAAATAGGAACAAGATTACTTTGGGTCAGGGTAGGGGACATGCGCATAAAATGTTGAGCCTTTTCCTTCTGTAGATTCAAACGAGAGAAGTACGCCGATTTTTTTAGCGAGCATCGAGGTGATATAGAGACCAAGACCCGTGCCATTGATGTCAAAGATCTTGGCGTTTGAGGCACGATAAAAACGTTCAAATATTTGGGAATGCTCTTTTTGGGGGATACCGATTCCGGAATCTTTTACGGCAAATACAATTCCGGAAGACTCCTTTTTGATGCCTATAGTCACTACTCCTCCTTGTGGTGAGTAGTTGATTGCGTTTGACACAAGGCATTCGAGAATAGTGCGGAGCATGAGCTGGTCGGTGATGATCTCATCCCCAAGGTCATCAGGAAGATGTAGTGTTATTTGTTTGCTTTTTATGGCTGCATTTAATGTTTCAAGCAACGTGTAAAAAATTGATGCTACAGAAACACGTTCTTTGTGTGCTTGGTCGACATTACCTTCAACACGCAGTACGCCCATCATGTCGGACACAAGGGCGGTCATGCGATCGTTTATTTTGTAGATCTCGTTGAGGTATTCTTCTTGTTGCTCTGTAAGTGGCCCATGGATACCTTTTTGGAGTGTCTCGATGAGCCATTTAGTACCAGAGAGTGGTGTGCGCAGCTGGTGCGAAGCGAGAGAGAGAAGGTTTCTGCGTGTTTCGTCGAGTTCTTTTTCTTGGGTGATGTCGCGAAAAATGACCACGGCGCCAACAGATTTATTTTCGATGATTACGGGATTTGCGGTGACTGCCACGGGAATCCTCCCTCCGTTTTTTTTGATGAGATATACACCATCAGTTGTTTTGGTAGAAATTCCTTTTGTTGCCGCTATCAAACAAACTCGTTCTTCTGGGGGTATGGCGTCACCATTTTCATACACTGAGGGGATCGCCTCAGTTAATTTTTTACCAAGTACTTCGCTTGCGCGCCAATCAAGCATTTTTTCCCCCGCGTTGTTCATTGCCGTGATGAACCCTTTTTCATCTGTTGCGATTATACCCTCGCCTAGGCTTGCAAGAAGTGCCTCGTCCCTGACTTTTTCGTCCTCAATGACCTTCGTGCGTGCGATGACCTTTTTCTCGAGATCTTTGGTGATCTCGGTAAGTTCTTGGTTGCGGAGTGAGATCTGTTTGTCTCGGTGTCTAAATGCGATACGAAGAAGACAATAAATGATGATAATCGATAGGAAGATAAGGAACCAAAGTATAATCTGGACCTTTTTGGTGAGGGTAACAATGTCGCTTAGATTGAGGTAAACCTCAGCGACCCCTGATGTCACCCTATCTCCGTTGCGTATTGGCACGTAAACCTTGATAAGGTCTTTTATGTCAAGTTCTTGGATTGTTGCTGGGTCGGGGGCGGAGTAGATGCGCCCACTTGAAAGCACCTCCGCAATCTCGCCCCTGTCGGGGGTGGTACCCAAGACAGGGGTTTTGAGGCTTGTCCAGACGAGCACACCATCGGTAGTGTGGAGCTCTATTGCTGCAATATCGCGGTACGAGCCCAAGAGCTCTTCTTCGAGGTCTTTAAACTTTTGTTTTGAACTCTCTTGGTTCCAGGTGGAAAATATTGGTTCCGCACCAAGGTGTCGTTTTTCTTGTTGTGCAATGAGACTAAAAATAGTCGTCGTCCTATTTTCAATAAGAAAATCTTTGACGATCCATACAAAGATAAATGATATAAGAACAGCGGTGATAACAATAATGTTGATCGTAACGGCAAGCACCGCGTCGCTCGAAAAGGAGCTCAAAAAAGAGTCTTGCGGTTTGCGTGCTGAAGGCGATGTGGAATGCGTGCGTGTCGATTTCATTTTTTTGATGAGGTGTGACATGTGTGTTCGGGTGCTGTCTCAAGCTTACACCCAATAGGAAGAAATGGAAGCAAAAACTGTGGATAAAAACCGCATACATATTTATGTATGCGGTTCGGCATTTTCAACGCACAATGTAAAGTTTTGGTTTGCCAACAACGCGAGCCGAACTACCACCGTTACCACACCTGATGAGAAAATCACGACCGAGCCCATCGTTAAGGGAAAATCCTCGGAATATATAATACCCTAGACTGAACCCTACGCACACTCCTTGAGAAAAGATTTGTTGTTGCCATTCGCGTGGTTCGCAAACATGAATACACCTCGTGAGAATAGGGGGATTGAAGACATAAACATTACCTACCTCAAAGTCACCCAAGGGAGGGGGAGCGCTTGGCGGAATCATAAACACCTCCTTTGTCTAAGATATTTGATGAAAAGAATACAGCTCTCCTCTTAGAGTATATTATTTTTCCTGATTGGTACAGAAACATGCGTTCGTTCTTGGTAAAAACTTTTTTTATTGATATTATAAAAAAGCCAGTATGTGCTGGTTTCTGAAAAGGATAGTTCTTTATGAAAACACTACGTTTGCTCCTCTCCTTTGTTGTAGGGATGTGGGTGCTTCTCTGTACACCGCTTGCTTTGGCAAACGGACATACTGCCGCACCTGACCTGTTCGCCGCGATGACTCCCGCAGATCACTTGCTCGCCCACATGAGGGAAATGTGGGGGGCAATGTTCCGTCTGGACTTTGCGGCGCTGCATGCAAACGCTGTTTGTATGAGCGACCCCTTCTACAAAATGTTGTGGATGCACGGCTGGTGGATTAGTGCGCTTTTGATGGCGCTGGTTCTTATGGTCGCCCTTACGTATCTCGGCCGGATGCTCGCTCGGCGCCATTCAGCTTTTTGGTACCGTTTTGCGTGACACCGTCACACCCGCTCCCTTGTTTTTGAGGGGGCGGTTTTTTATTCTGGTATACTGACTATATGAAATGCCCTAGCAGCGTGCCCGATTTTTCTCTGTGGGAAAAATACAAGACCAAGAAAAAAGTTTTTATTGATGGACTGGGAATCGTTCCAGAAATTAATGCAGATTTTTTTCAAAAAGAAATGGGCGACAGGCTTCTGTCGGCAGGAGTCTTTAAAGATAAAAAGGGGAGCGTACTGTACTGCGCCTGGGGATTCAAGGATGAGGCACATTGCTCGTTTACGGCAGTAATGGGTGCACGAGGGAATTGGCTCATGCCAATGCGCGGATGCCCTCAGGTCAAAAGACTAACAAGGAGCAGTGTCACTATAGGCATTACTATTAAAAATGGCTCCCGCAGAAAAACTTTTGTTTTTTGAGCAAAACAAAAACCACCCCGTGAGGGGTGGTTTTTGAAGAGAGTGGTATTACACGCGCTCTACGTTGATTGCGTTCATTCCTTTTGGAGAATCCTCTGTGTCAAAAGTAACAGCATCACCTTCGCGAAGGTCATTGAACTGTACGTTTACAAGAGCGTTACGGTGAAAGAACAAGTCCTTTGCCATACCTTCGCCTGTAATGAAACCGAAACCATTTTCCTTAAGGGTTTTAATTGTACCTTTCATAAAAATTTTTTGATTAAACCTACTAATATACAAAAATAGAGCTACAAGAAAATCGACTTACTCTTTCCACCAACAACTTTTGTACGTCAAGGATAGCATATCCTGATATAAAAGTCAATAGGCAAAAAACACCACAACGAAAGGATCGTTGTGGTGTTTGAGATAGTGTGTAGATTAGTGATTCGGCTCGTATTTGAGTTGCACGGTTATATTCCGTATGTCTTGTGCGGCGACACGAAACGGCATAATCGATGGATGGTGCTCCATGTTGTCACTCCAAAGTTTTGCACCGTAGTAAAGCACGGCTTCAACAACCATAGGAAAGGTAACCGTAAAGAGGCCCGATACTTTTTCTTCATCAGTGCCATATTTTTGAAGACAGTAATAGAAGAAGGCCAGGCCGTAGTACCTTCCTTGCCCAACATCGATTGTTTCACTAGCAAGGGGATACTGAACAGTTACCGATATGACCGGCTGGTCTGTTATGGTAGAGATCTGTAAGTGCTCCTGGTTCATCAGGAACCTGAGCATGGTGATCTGGCTGGTAGGGAAGTCTCCATTAAAGGGTGACCGAAACTGGCTAGGTGGTTCCATGGTGTATCCTCCGCAAGAATAGTGTGACAGAACAAACGTTACTGCCGTGAGAATAGCGCATTTACGGTGTTTTGTCGACCGGAGTTATATGAGCTCCTCGGGGAGAATGACCACCTGTGACCCTTCTCCAATTTCACCACGAATAAGTTTCTCGGCGATTGCTTGCTCAACTTTTTCTTGAATAGCTCTGTTCATAGGGCGCGCACCAAAGAGAGGGTCGGTACCGTGTTTGATAACGGCGTTCACGAGATCGTCAGTTATTACCAATTCAAGGTTTTTCTCCTTCAAACGCTTCTGAAGTTTCTGAAGCATGATGCGTGCAATCTGTGCAAGCTCTTTTTCACCAAGGGGGTTAAAGAGAACTACAGCGTCAAAACGATTAAGTAGCTCTGGGCGATAGACGCCACGCTCGATGATTTTGCTGAGAATCTTGTCCTTCATGGTGCTTACTTCTAGTCCCTGCTCGCGAGCTTCCCAGATGAACTCACTCCCTGCGTTTGAGGTAGCAACGATAATGACGTTGCGTGCGCTGACTCGCTTTCCGCGCATATCGGAGAAGAATCCTTCGTCAAGAACTTGAAGAAAGAGGTCGAGGATTTCTTTGTTGGCCTTTTCAAATTCATCTAAAAGGAGCACACCATAAGGTCGTTCTTTGAGGGCTTTGGTGAGAGTGCCGGCGCGCTCACCTTCTGAAAAACCAATGAGACGCTCGAGCGAGTCGGCTGTCTGATACTCGGACATATCAAATCGCAAAATAGCCTTTTCGTCGCCAAAGAATAAATCAGCGAGCGCTTTTACGGTCTCGGTTTTCCCTACACCTGTTGGCCCAAGGAATAGTGCTGAACCGATAGGGCGCTTCATGTTTCTGACACCTGCTCGTGCACGACGCAAAGCATTGGCGGTAACCTTGATCGCTTCGTCTTGCCCTACGACACGTTCGCGAAGAAACTGCTCCAGAGAGAGGAGTTTCTCTCGTTCTGCTGTCTGAATTTCCCCGACAGGAATATTGGTCTTTGTCTTGATCAGGGTAAGGATGTCGCTGCGGTCAACTATTACTTTGTGTGCTTGCATGCATTGGGGAACAACCTCGATGAGGAGGCTAACTGCTTTGTCGGGAAGTACGCCGTCGGGGAGATAATTTTCAGCGCTGCGAAGAGCTTCGTCGATGGCACTGTATAAAAAGAACACAGGGTTACGAGACTCAAGGTTTTCTGCTACGCGCTCGAGAATGGGAACCATTTTTGCTTCAGAGGGTTCGGTAACAACAACCTTTTCGAACTGGGACATGAGGACGGCGTTTTGTTCGACGACATTATGGAAATTATCCATATCGATGGTCGCAATAGCCTGCAGACGTCCCGATGAGAGGTAGGGCTCAACGAGGGTCACGACATCAGAATTGAGCGAGCGAGCATGCGCAAGAAAGGCGGGAAGGTTTGAGATGACGAGGATTATGTTGCCGGCATTTATTGCTTCTTCAAAAATAGTTATCATCGTGGTCTCATACTCGTCCTTGGTGTGGAGTGCCGCCACGATGAGATTGTAGTCGAGGACAAATATTTTTTTACCTTCAAGTTCTGGGGTTACGATACCGCGCGCAATTGATCGCGCAAAGTTAAACACAACATCCATAGAGGCAGCTTCGCTTAGCCCTACGATAATAGCGTCAGCGCCGGTTGAACGCGCCAGGATGCGCTCGAGGGATGTCACCTCTGCGGTGTCTTTGAGTGACATGGTGCTGGCGTAGGTATCATAACGCTCCACAATTTCTTTTCCATATCGTGCCAGAGTAAAAGCTGCGCCGTAGGCCCAATCCTTCCCGATACCAGGAATAGCGGCGAGACGCTCATGGCTCCACCAGCGTTCTTGTTTTTTTGCGAGTGCGTTTTGGCGCATGACCCACTCCGCACAGCCGACAAGGTCGGGCTCGCGTATACCGCCACGAACGATGAATGTTCGAAATTCTTCATCAACAGAGAGGAGGAAAAGTACTAGAGAGCTTAGTGTGAAAGGCCCGTCAGTAATTTCAGGGAAGGGGGCATCAAAGAGTATCCCGCTACGCTTTGCGAGGAATTCTGTCTGCAGGGCTGTGGTAGGGATACCGCATCGAAGTAAGATTTTTTCTCCCGCCGCAGATTGAATAAAGCTTTTTGTTAGGTCACCGTCTGTGGCGGTGTAGAGTATTTTGAGTACATCAAAAGTGGGCTCGTTTGTTGTTTCGTGTTCTTCAAAATAAGAAAATCGAAAGAATAATTCAAGAATAATAATAAATAAAAGTATTGAGATAAGCACCAAAAGAAGCCCCATGATTTTTGGGGCAATCATCGTCGCTTGTTCTATGTAAAGTGCATCTATAAAAGGAATAAACTTGAGACCGTACGAAACGATGGTAGCGAAAAAAAGAATAACGATAGACACATCTAGAAAACGACCAACGGAATGGCGCGTGCGATGCGAAAGAATGTGGTCTAAAACCACGATAGGGTAAAGGTGATGCTTGGTGATGTTGAGAGATTTGATGTTCATAGAATAAGTAGGTAAATTCCCGTTGCAAAAGTGATGACCGTGACCACAGGGAGGAGGAACCATATGACAAAAGCAACAGCTCCAAAAAGAATTGCAAAAAGGATTACAACAAGCCCGAAGATGATAACAATTGTTCTAATGATAAACCCTACGATTCGCATAAGAGAATTGATGATGATAGCAGAAAAGAGTTCCTCAAAGCCGCGCTTGTGACGCACCTCGCCGATCTGCTGCCACCTTGAAAAGAGGGTTGTAGTCAGCAGGCGAATAGAGAAAAAATTGTACAGGAACCAAATGAAATCCGACCAAATTTTTAAGAACTGGAGGGGAGCAACAAAATATATCCAAACAAAAAGATTTTTGAGAATGATTGCGGGTGCCATATTGCTTATCATTATATATTAAATGTATAAAATAGTGGATAGTAAAAACTAAACCGCCCTTTGTAGGCGGTTTAGTTTTTCTTGTTTGATAAAGAGAATGTTTTTCCTTGTGTGGGCTACTGGTTAAACCATGCTTTGCGCCACTCTTTCATCATTTGTATTTCCTGGGTTTGAGCGGTAGTGATGTCGTTGCCCAATTTGAGAAGCTCGGGCCGTTTTGTTTCTTTGAGAAGTGCCTGTGCCATCTCGACCGCGCCTTCATGATGAACAATCATTTCATTCAAGAACGCTTTATCCATTTCATCACCCATTTTCCCAGAGAGACCCAGTGTCATCCCGTTCATTTCTCCGTGCATGCTCGTGTAATCATCGGTACCCTTGTCTTGAGGGTAGTCTCCTTTTGTCGTCTCGGATGATCGGTAAGAGCTTGTGCCGGTAACGTAACCGATGATGAGTCCGAGAATTAGAGAGAGAAGTCCGGTAATAAGAACGTTGTTTTTTGTTTCCATAGTTTTTAATTGCTAGTGAGTAATACGAACCGAAAGCGGTAGTGCTATGGCGCGCGAGGACTTACGGTGCTCTCAAGAAGAAGTAGTGCAAAAGGAAGAGGGTGTGTTTCTCGGGAATAAGAAAAAAGAGATTGTTGCTCCAGGGTGTCGGGTGGACCAAAGAGATATCGCAACCAGGTTTTTGGTAGGGCTAATGCGATAAGGAGAGAAATGATTGTGAAAAGTCCAAGAGGGAGCGAGGCCGTCATTGCTTGCCAGGAGGCAATGTGATCAAAGGCATTCATCACGCATAAAACTGTCTCGCCGGCCATGAAGGGGCAGGTGCTGGCGTTACCCGCTTCGTTGTGGTCCATTTCCATCATGCCGAATATCCCGAATACGCTCACGCCGAGAAAAGCAGTAACGGTGGCCCAAATGAGCACATATTTGATATTTGTGCGAAATTTCATAAGTTTAGATGTAGTATAGCTTAGTTTTTATTTGTTCTCTACCGGCGATAGGGTAGTATGACGATATGCATAACGATGACCAAAAAAGAATCCTTAATTTTTACGAGGATGCTCTACGTATATATGGCAATGACGCGCGAAGCGTCCATTGGTCAAACGAAGAAACGCAAAGCGTGCGGTTTGATGCTTTGTGTAAAGTTGCCGACCTCACCAACAAGAGTGTTTTGGATGTAGGGTGTGGGCTAGGGGACCTCTATAAATTTTTTATTTCAAAACAAATAACGGTTGATTATGCGGGGATTGATATTGTGCCTGCTTTTATTGAGCGCGCCCAAGAACGATTCCCCAACGCCTCTTTCCGTGCTGCTGATATTTTTTCGGTGAATGAAGAATATGATTATGTGCTAGCATCGGGGGCGCTTAATTTTACGGTGTCCAATAGTAAGGAATATTATTTTTCGATGATTAAAAAAATGTTTGACTGCTCGAAAAAGGGGCTTGCCTTTAATATGTTAAATAAAGCGGAACATTCAAATGACGAGACCTACGTTTCGTATGATATCGACGAGGTCACCGCGTACTGTAAAACACTGACCAACGATGTCATTGTTGTTTCTGACTACTTGCCGTGGGATTTTACGGTATATATGTACAAGGAGTAGGTCTACTTTTTAGCAAGTAACACCTCGTTGTTTGTTGGTCGGACAACGATGAATCTTTTTTTCCACCCTTTACGGAAGTCGTCCGTAGAGATTTGTTTCCCAGCATTTTCTTCGGCGGGGTCGTTATAGTAAACAGTATCTCCAACGATATTGTTAATGACAACAAGGTGGGGGATGGTACTCTTGGGGTCAAATTTGTAGTAGATAGACGCCATGACTGGACCGTCTTTTAAGAACTCACTAATTTCTGCAAACGCAACATCTTTGGTTGACCCAGAGAGATCATAGTTCTGGCCTGATAGGCCATATTTTTTAGATAAGAGAGCGAGGTCTCGATGTTTCCATCCAGCGTTTTGTAGGTAGGCACCCGAAACAATCGCCTGTTTGAGCAAAGTGTTTACCGAAACCGTTCCTGGTTTGTAATACTCGATGAGCATCGCCAGGCTTGCTACGCCGCAGCCCCTCTTTTTCCAGTCCGGTGACTGTATATCCTTAAGTTGAGAGTAAAAGGGAACATCGATGGACTTCGGCGCTTCAACAGGTGAGTTCGTTACTTCTTTGCTTGAAATGCTTGATGCCGTCTGAGCAAAGGTAATAAGGGGTTGAAAGAGCGTTTGAACGCTAATATAAGGTATCATCTATATATTATAACACATTCACATAGTATTTGCAATGGTCTGGCCTGTTTATCGAGGGGCTCCTATGAGGCATATTTTTTGCCATGGCTGGTATACACTATTAAAAATTTGTTCACGAATACCACCGTTAGGGAGGGCCACTCGATAGATAACATTGGCTGTGATACCGTCTCGAGGAGTCTCGCTACATTTTTCTGCGTAGGGTAGCAAATCGGCCGTCGGTATATATTTAGTAGAAGGTGCGGGGATACGGTTGGAGAGAACAGGTTCAGAGATGCGTACTTCGCGGCCATCATTTTTTCCATAAAGTTCAAAGATGAGGTCCGTGCCTGATACTCTACTTTGCAAGAGTAGGTAATTCCCCGTATCGTTCACAAACCGAAGGTCTGGGTGTGGTCCATAAATCGTTGCATCAAGTCCGGGACCATAATAACCCACAACATAGCGGTGATTAGCCCTTTCGGTAATGGGTAGTCCAGCGTTTAGCGCTAGGCGGAAAAGTGTGGTTGCGATTTGACAGAGACCACCCCCGAGTTCCTTAACACTTTTGTTTTCTTTTATTACAAATTCTTTTACATACCCCGCCTCCTCGGTAACATAGCCAATGGCGTCAACGGCAGAAAATTCTTCACCAGGTGCGATGAGCCTTCCGTTTAGTTTTTCAGCCCCAACCTTGATGTTTTTTATGCGATCTGCGCTGCTTCCTTTAAAACTTGTTTTTGAAAGTCCCACCAAATCATGAATGTTGTACTGCCCAATAGTTTCATTGGTAACTTTTGGTTCTTCACGAGTTATTTCAATCGTAATATCAATTGGAGTAGTCCCTTGTTCTTGCGAGTCGTCAGTATTTGATGGAGAAAGGGTAGTAAGTGTTTGCATTCCCGAAATAGCGTCCGCAGCCTTTTGGGCGGTTGCCGCAACATCGACAACGGTCCCTGCGTGCCCTGGCATCAGTTCTGTGAGAATACCATCATGTATTTTAAAACGACTGCTTTCTGGTGCGTCGTTGGTTACCGAAGAGACTGTCTGAGACAAGAACACATGAAGCTTTTCTTGATCAAGACCAATTTTATTGTCGGCATCAATCGTTAGCCATGTTACTAGTTTTGTACCACTCACATTCCATGAATATGTTTTGTGGTGGAAAACCATTTTTTTCCTTTGCGATAATTCTTGTGCAAAATGCAAGAATGGTTGAAGGTCTTCTTTTGTAGAAAGGGGAGTACGCACCTCTGCTTTAAAGTCTTCTGGTGACGAATCAAAATATGCCAGCTTTTTTTTGAGAACGGTGATGATCTCCTGGGTGTTCATGCTCTCGCCTATCTTTTCTGGCAATATATAGACCTCGCCGTTCTTGTCTATGGCGAATCGTGCCGGCTCTGCTTTCTTTAAAAAAAGTTCTAGTTCGCGCGAGAGAAAGGATTCAACGGCAACTTCGTAGAGAGTAGAAGGAAGCAAAAATCTTGTTCCCCGGATAAGGTGAGCATGCTCTTTTGTTCGTTGCCAAAATGAGCCAGTACGACCATATCGATACGCTTCATCAACAGTTTTCCTCCATTCTCCGAGCGAAAAATATTCAAATGATTTGTCGGGGTTGAAGCCTGGGGCCGATATAGGGATGACTATTTCTTTGGTTGTTCCTCCGTCAAGAAAATTAAGGTGCAAACCAGTATCAGTCAGTACTTTTCCCCTGTCCTCAAGAAGCGTTGTTACTTCGGTGTATGTTTTGCCACTAATCGAGATGTTGCCGATAGATATGCCAGGATAAAACTGGCCTCGGTAGGTGTATTCAAAGAATGAAACGAAGCCGAGAGTTACGACGAGGGTAGTCAGCAGCATAAGCTGCCTTTTTTTTAGAAAAAAAACTACGCGACGGAACCATACGCGTGGACTCAAAAGGAGTTTTAAGATATGAACAAGTTGTTGCTTTATTTTTGTGTTCACAGGGTGTTGGAGTCGCATGACTTTAATAAGACAACGTTAATTATGATTATTACTATAACACCTCCACTGCGAAACAGAAATATAAAGACCATCGAGGTCGGGTTTATGTTTCTTTTCGCACTGAGGATTAAACTAAGAGAGTGATTAAATTTGTATACTAAAATATCACCATGAACGAGATAAATATCTACTGTATGTAAATATTGTGTTTCATTGCCTGAATGCGTTACTTGCGTCTTGTCGATATGTGTGGTAGTTTCTTGCTTAGATTGCACACTCCTTTCTTGTTGGGCATGCGCGCGTAATCATACTATTAATGTCTGATTGTGTTTGTATGCCCCACTGGAAGGGGTCAACGAGGAGAAACACCATGATGCGAGTACTTTTGTGTGCAGTATTACTGATGGGTGTCGGCGGTGCGTATGCTGACAATGAATGGATGTACCAGCCGCCCGCAAGGTCTGTGGTGTACCGCCTGAATGTCGACGTTGCAGATGCTGACATGACATGGATGCGTCCGCCGCCCGCAAGGTCGGTGGTCTACCGTCCGGTCATGGGTTCGTCGACGGAACCCGTGGGTGGTTTTAGCAGGGATCCCGGTCTGATCGACATACATCATCAAGTCCTGCGTGATGGGTTCATGGTAAGCAACAGTTGCAGTACTCCCGCGGGAAGCTGCTCCATGGCTACGTATTGGCCCATCATTGGCACCTGTTGGTGTGTCGGTCCGTCTGGCCCGGTTCAAGGCACTCCTGGTGGTTAATTGGTGCGGTATCTAGCACAACCAGCGCTTCATTTTTGAAGCGCTGGTTTTTTCTTTGTCAAAATAAAAACCACCGTACTCATCTTTCTGGAGGAGCGCAGAATTTTGGACCAGGTTAGGATTGAGAAAAATAAAAGATATTGAGGGTGGCTTTATTCATGGGGACATTGAGCTCACTTAGTGCTATTATTTTAATATGACAAAAAAGATACATACTAAGCATCGCTCTTTGCATAAAAACAAGTTGAAGAAAATTCACGAGATATTTCTTGCTTCAGGTTTTACCCTCATTGAACTTTTAACAGTTGTTGCAATTATTGGAATCCTAACCTCTGTCGTTCTGATGAATTTGAACATCGCGCGCGAAAGAGGACGTGATGCTCAGCGAATAGGTAATGTAAACCAGATCCAAAACGCTATTGCCTTATATCAAAACGATAACGGAGGAGTGCCGCCGGGAGATAGTGGGGTTGAATATGTAAATGGCAATCCAGAATGGATCCCTGGGCTTGTGCCAAAATACATGTCTTCTGTTCCATCGGACCCTATCGATGTTGGTGAGCACAAATTCCACTACTCTCGCCAGGGCAATGACTACGAGGTCATCTCATTCCTTGAACAGCATGGTAATGATGCAGCTTGCGGTGACGGTGGTTCCTCGTGCCAATACTATGAAAAGGCATCTGGTCAGTTTTTGGCCCTCGTAAACCCTGGCGCGAGCGGATGGCGCTTCGCATCTTCAACTGAAATCGTTGATAGTTCGGCGCCAATAGATGTACAGCCTGCAGGGTCACTACCCGCACCAACAGAACTTAAGGTAGGATTTGGCATAGGGAGCAGTGTAAGTAGTTGGGTAAAAATTTCAGAAAGTTTAAATTTTATGTTTGATATAGACAGCCTCTCTAATGTGAGCGCATTTCGCTTGTATCAAAAAAAGCCACAGGATTCAACCTTTAATCTCGTCGGAGAATTTAGCGACCCATCAGCGGTCACTACTTGTTCTACTAAAAGAACCTACGGAACATGGGTCCTTACATCGTTAGGTGGGGGACCAACAGGCTGTCCGGGCTCCCGATGGTCTTTATCCCGCACTAGTTCACAACCGGTTTCCAGTTATACGGTCGGTGATTATTTGTATTATGTGACGGCGATTGACTCCTCAGGCGCAGAAGGCCCTGCTACTCCAATTTCCACATCAACGCTCATTGGAACGTTTCCTATTCAAACCCCCATCACCTTTGAACCTTCCGACTCATTAAATCCAACGTTTAGATGGCAGCCAGCAAGCGGCTGGTCTGAAGCGCTTAGCTACTGGGTTATGGTAGCACCAACTGATGGAAGCAGTTCAAAACGAACATTAACAGCGGTCACTTCAGCCGGCCCTGAAATTTCTAAAGTGTATGACAGTGCTGCGTTAATTCCCAACAAAGAATATTCTGTTTGGATATACGGCCGCTCACATAATGCCAGCCAAACAGAGGACCAGGCTTCGTTCGCTTCAGAAGTAGTAACGTTCATAGCCCCATCTGCTGCTCAGTAGCAAATATGCCTAAGAGCGTTTTCGAATCAGCTGGTTCCGAATCAGTAGATTCGCGGCTCGGCCGTAGACTCTTGGACGTTCCCAAGGAAATAATGAATAATTGAGGCAAGAATAGTCCAGTAGAAAATAAAGTAGATGCCAATAAAAGGTGGTGGTGGATCTTCTTTTAAAAAATTAATCTGCGGCAGAGCCAAAGGTCCTATCAAAACAATTTTGATAGGTAATATAATTGTGGAGGCGGCGCTCTTCCAGGTTACCCCCGAGTCGCTACCAGTTCTGAGGATAGAGTCGGGCGACTGAGGAAAACCTTGGGGCCCTGTTGTCCCTAAAAGCGAGGTAGAGATAAAAAGAAAAGCGAATCCAGAAATGATGAAGAGGATAACAAATTTTTTCCTGGGGATATTCATACATTCTGATGGGGGTTTTATTTCTCGAGTCTTTTTCTTAGTTCATCTATGACAGCTTTCTGCCAGTACTTCATGGAAAACCAACCAATGAGTGGACGTGCAATTATGCGAAGTAAGCGTCGATGAATGGCAACTTGATACGTGTAATCGATTATCGTTCCTTCGGGGTGTTCAGAGAGTAAAAATTCTTCGTGGCCAGAAGTTCCAAATTCAGGGTTTTCATTATCGGAAATGTACCCTTTCCCTGGGAGGATTTGGTATTTCATTTTTACGGGAAACTTTTTACCAAACGATTTTACGGTCGCAATCATTTCTAAATTATTTCCGTCGCGCTTCACGACTTGTATAGATTCCGCAACTTTTGGAAAATAGTCAGGCCATTTTTCAAAGTCAGTCATTACGTTAAACACCTCAGTTAGAGGAGCCTTGATAAGCCACTTGGCATGGAGGGTGATGTCTTTCATATAAGAACTATATCAAGGATTAAAATAAAAAGAAAAAACCGGAGATTCCATATCTCTGATTTTTCTTGTTGGCTCCGCGTTTGTAAATAGGTCAGTGCTTTGAGCTGGAACGGGACTGAGAGGGGACTAAAGATGTTCGAGCGCCAAGGGAGATAAAAATTTACCTTAGTCGGTTGCTATAAAATAATTTTTCTCCAGAGCATTCCGGGGTATCCATCGTCAGGATCCTTGATAATTCCGTGTCTCGTAAACCCAAGTTTCTCATAGAATTTCCATGAGCTACTATGGGTTTCAGGGCTATAGCATTCTATTTCTGTAAAATATAAATTCTTTGCTTCATCAATTACTTTTTGTACAAGCATGCTCCCAATACCTTCATTTTGTAATTGAGAAGCTACTACATACAACTCTGCGGGATTTTTTGTTTCCGCATAATCATGAAGGTATTCTGGTGCTTCTCTAAACCCAGCAACACCAATCACTTCTCCATCTTTTTCTGCAACATAAAAATGCATCTTGCCACTATCTATATTTTCTGAGAGCTCGCTCAAGAATTCCTCGTCAGTCCAGTACTTGGTAAAAATATTTTGCACCGCTTCTTTGTCCTTTTTATTATAGTCTCTAATTTCCATACATTAAATAATACAATAGTTCCATAAAAACATGCATACTGGTATGAACGCCTCTCCTTGCGGTCGAGACCATCCATTTTGTAGGTCTTCGAGATTACTCTCATTCCCAAAATGGTGGGGCCATGATAAATCTAGGACACTGCGATTTCAACAAGTTGATTACAACTTAAGAAATCGGGAGCCTACGGTTCGGTCCCCACACTCGCGGAAGCTAGATAAAAGAAAAGACCCTCAGAAGAGGGCCATTTCTTTTATTGCTCCGCACCTGGGATGAAGTTCAGCAAATAATTATTGAAGAAAACCACTAAGCAAGGAAGAGAGGTAATAAAAAAAAGGGGTCCACACAGTGAACCCCTCAGTTCTAAAATATATACAATTTTATTTAACTACAAACAGCTATTTTTGTACTGCTGGGGTAGAAAACGAATTCCCCACAGCCCGCGTTTGAAGAGCGTCCGACAGAAAAAAAGTGCTCTGTACGATTCTTCATTCCCAGCTCTATGAGATAATTTTGGAATCTATGCACATCTTCCAAACTGCCCCCAACATAGCCAGACCTCTCGCCATTGGGAACAGTGATTACCACAGACAAATCGTCTTCGGTGTCTTTAAGCAACTCAACCAACTTCGAAGCATCTTCCAGAGAATCATTGAAGCCTTGAAAGATCATATAGTTAAGCCATGTTTCTGTACCAGAGACTTCAGCAAAGGCTTTTGCTGCGACTACAAGTTCCTTAGCTTTATATACTTTGCTGATGGGCATAATCTGCAACCTTTTTTCGTCAGAGGCTGCATGCAGAGACACCCAGATCCTTCTTAAGGGAAGCTTGAGCAATGCTAATTTATGCAACTTTGGCAGTATACCAATTGTTGCTAAAGAAATTCTGCCAACATACGCGGGATTAATTTCAAGAAGTTGTTGTATGCTTCCAACAACATTGTCAAAATTATCCATCGGCTCACCTATTCCCATATACATCAGGCGATCAAATGATTCTATCTTTGCCAACTTTGCCAGAATTGAAATTTCTTCGAGGATTTCATCACAAGATAAATCTCTCTCAAAACCCCTAGCACCAGAAGAACAAAACGAGCATTTGAATTTACAGCCGGCCTGCGTGGATATGCATGCATGAAATTCTTTTTTGTGACCCTTCGTTACCTCAAAAACACCTGCTTCCACGATTGAGCCATCATCCAGCTCTATCTTTACCTTGTGGTCACCGACCGGCTGAAATCTGTCATCTTTCCATAGACTTGCTTCAATTTGTGAATACGTAGAAGAACTCACGGCAATAATTTTCATTTCATATACTCCTTATCGTAGATTTTAAAGATCGAGACTTACTGCACAGTAATACACATTGCGATTTTAGTCAAAGCTTGACGAGCGGCGATGTATGTTGTAGATTTATGGCAGACGAACCATTTGTTCATTTACAACTTTAGACATTACAAGGAGGAAATATCATGAAATGGAACGATCGCCTCTATTTTGGCACATGGCAATTATCTGGGCAGTTCAAAGATCTTACGAATACACAGATTGAGAATTTGATTCAGCTCGCACTATCTCACGGAATCTACAAGTTTGACACAGCAGCAGTCTATGGGCAAGGAAATGTCGAGAAAATACTCGGAGCATGTCTGTCGCAAGAAGCGGTGATCCTCACAAAGATCCCTGCAATCTTGAAGCCCGACACCAAAATGCCTATCGATAAATGTTACTCACGTGACAACATTCATCGAAGCGCAGAGCAGTCTTTAAGTAGGCTCGGGCGAAATTCGATTGATATCTTATTGCTACACAACTGGATACCATTATGGCAAAAAAATGCTACCCATATTCTTAAAGCCCTAAATGAGCTAAAAGAAATTGGTGTCGTTAGGAAAGTTGGCATCTCTCTTCCCAATGGTTTTTCTGATTACATTGATGAAAGTGTTCTTGAACATATTGATGTAATTGAAGCACCGTACAATCTTCACGAGCAGTGGATAGTTTATCAGCTCCCACAGCTAAAGAGGTTAGGGAAGGAAGTATTACTCAGAAGTCTCTTTCTGCAAGGAAAGATTTTGATGAGCGACGAACGACAAGCTGACGTATCGGCGATGGAAATCTTAACGCGTACTCTGAAACTAGAAACATCTGTAGTTGTCGGCATGACAACTACAGACCAAATAGTTCAGAATATCAACTACTTGAAAGGAGCAGCCATATGAAATCTAAACGGGACTACTTTACGGCTGCAAATTCGGAGCCCATCGTTCAAATTAAGGGAATGACTACTGGGCAAGAGTTCTCTTTGCGTGAATATACATACGGAGTTCTTGTTCCCGACTGCAAACATCCTCTTTCGTCGGTAAGTGTGTCCAACAACTCACTGAGTATAGACTTGTGGGCTGGTTGTGCATGGCAATGCAGATATTGTCATGTGCAGGGCACGCATCAAGATCTTGTCGAACACGGAATGATGCCGAGGAAGCCTCAGCGGCGCAATTCTTTTACTGTTGATCAGATCATTGATGAATTAGTGAAGCATCCGTTTTTCATTGTTGATGAAACGGTGATCAGCATTGGGACAGCGAGTACGGAGCCATTTGCCCCAGGACAGGTGACTGACAGCACTTTCGAGATTATGGAATCGTTCGTGAGGAGGGGATTCAAAAACCCTTTCTGGATTGTCACTAAGGGTGGAATCCCTAAAGGGAGGAAACTCGATCTGGCAAGAATTACCAGAGCAACTCGCGGGCTCATGATTTCGATATGTTGGGCAGATAATCCTGACACGATTGAGCCTGTTCGTAATAATCGCTTTCTTAGTGTCGAAGAAGCAAAGGAAGCGGGAGTTATTATTGCATGGTATATGCGCCCGATTGTTCCAGAGTGGAGTGGAAATCCGGACAGAATTGAGATGATGATGCTGTGGGTTAAGAAACATTATGGAAACGTTATTGACATGATTGTCCCCGGAGGGTTACGTTGGACTGAAGGCATAGAAAATGGTCTTGTGGAAATTCATAAGCTCCCTATGCCAAACATTCCTCGTGACGACAATGTGAAGTCCTTGCCTAAAGATTTAGTGGATACCATTCTTTCTTTAAGCGAGGAGCACTTCCCTGGAGTCCCCGTGTACCTCAAGTCTTCATGCGCATTAACAAAGATGCTCGGATTACCAAGTATTACTTCGGTCCAAATCTTTGCACGAGAGGAATGTGAGTCATCTCATTGCCCCCTCGCTCAGCGACAAATCTGTGCTCAAAAATCCTCTTGTAGCATGACAACTGAACACGCGCAGATCATCCTAGACAATTTGGGTATTTCTGCTCACGTTGTCAGGTGGGATCAAAATTATGGACTTGTCACTCATCCAGATATGAGCACATTCACTTATGCCATCAGACAGACGGTATTCAAACATCTAGCGAAAGGAGGTTCTCCATGAAATTGCGAAATGATATCAAAAACCATTTTGGAAACTACGGTTTCCGATGGAAAGAAAGTGACCCAATCATTAGTCTCAACCAGAAACTTCTGTTTAATATCTCAGGCGGGGTTGTATTCGAGGACGCGATAGCTCGCGGGTTAACCGCGAACGTTCCACGAATATCCTCGATTCAGACCTGCTTGAGAACTGATGGATGGGAAAAGATTGGTATTTCTGGAAGACATCATCTTGCGTTCGACATGCTTGGCCATTTTTCACTTTACGAAAATGACGAGCAGGCGGTAAAGAGCTTGATGATTGAAAGTGCTTGGCAATTTTTAACTGATTGCGCGGGGATAAATTCGCGCAACCTTTTAGCAACGGTTCATCCGCAAGATGATGTATCACAAAAAGTTTGGGATGGGTTAGGGGTTGAAACAATCTCGAATAACGAGAATGTGGCTTTTACTCCTTCTAAAACACTGTGCGGATTGCGAACAGAAATTGTGTGGCAAAATCCAGAAACAATGAAATTGACTGAGCTCTGGAATTTAGTTTTTACACAATTCCAGGGCAACACTCTTTTTTGTTCTCCAATGGAGAAAATCGCAGCAGATTCTGGGGCAAGTATTGATCGCATTGTTACGGTAATTGAACACTGTAGCAACAACTATGAAAATTCCTTATGGAAACAGGTTGTGCAATCTCTTGAGAAATGTTCTTCAAACCATAGCTACACAAAAGTATGTCGGCTTGCTGATTTAGGTAAGGCGTCAACTTTGTTGGTTTCTCAAGGGCTTGTCCCAGGCAATAAGGCGGCAGAATATGTGCTCCGAAAAATCATTCGGGAAGCGTACGTAACTTGCCAGCAGATTTCGCTGCCATTCAAGGAGTTCTGTGTGATATCAATCAATTACTGGGTTTCAGTAGAAGCTACTCGGAACACCGTTCTGCAGGTACTTACGAAAGAGGTATCAAAGTTCGAACAAAGTCTTGTACGAGGGAGGAGGGAGTACATAAAACTCAAATCTCAAAAAACAGGATTGCTTAACGAACATGATATCAAATATCTTGCATCTACGTTTGGATATTCAGCGGTTCTCATTGAGCTTGATGAATGTTCTGACAGAAAGGAGTCGGTATGAAAAAAGGCCAGATTGTTTCGGAGCTATCTCATGCACTACGCAACATGCAAGGAATGGAAATACTTTTGCTAGTTGGGTTAAACAGGAATTTGCCAAAAAATCACGTTGATCTATTGGTGGGATGTGATGGTGGGGATATTTACAAATATGGCCCCACTATCGAGTCTATCTTGAAAGACTGTTTGCCTAATGGAAATTTATCCGTGTGTGATGATAGTGTTCGTTTTGAGTTACCGACAGGTTGCGGTGGGGTTGCGGTATGCAACTCCTCTGTGCTTGTCGGACAAATTCAAAAATGGACAGAAAGGAAAGATCTCGATGGACAACATCGTTCTTGGGCTACTGGATATTGGGTTCCTGAAGCGTTGTGTGGGGATCTTGCCACGGCAGAATCTCTGCATGATCCAAAAAGGATTCATTCCAAAATTAAGGAGTTGATTATCCCATACCCACTATCGCTTTCACAGGGAATCAGCGAACTATGTGTAGAAGAGATTAAACAGAAATTAAATACACTCGGGAAACTTCACGAAAGTGTGGGCTCGATTGAGTTTAATTTATGCATCTCAGATATCACGGCTTCGCTGACCAGGCTCGCGTTTGCTCGGAGTCGTTGCTATTTCCGAGGATTTAGATCGCTTGCTGAGCAGGCACACCTCCTTGAGTCTTCCAGTTTACCTGTATATAAGCTCGCTCTCCGTCTTTCACGGTTCACACCAAAAGATATGGAAGAAGTGAGTGTGATTATCAGTGAAATTAGTAAGTTGTTAGCTTTATAGAGGCATACTTTTGTATGCCTCTATTTTTTTATTCAATAATTGTTTTATATCCTTCTTGCACCAAAATAGCTTGGGAATTGTCTATTCTATCAATGATAACATTGTGTTTATTTTCGAATATCTTTACCTGCTCTTCAATCTCAGGAGAATAATGTGGCAGGACTATTTCTTTGATTATACCAAGCCCTGAAAAATCACTAATACCAACCTCGTTGGGATCGGGCTGAACTTCATCAGCAATTTTCACCGATGGACCAACAATGATACTTCCAGCGCTTACGCCAATATATACACCTCCCATTTTTAGCAATGATTCAACGGAATTTTTAAAGTTTGCTGTTAGAGCAAACTTAAGGAGTTTAAAAGTGTTACCACCACAAACATAAATAACACCGTATGGGGAAAGGTCTTTCGTCGGATCTGCTTCTAGGTCAACAAAATCTACGCCTGAAAAGCCTAAGTCTACAAACTGCTTGTGGGCTAGTTGAGAATACTTATTGACTTCTTTCCCCTCGGCTGCAGTCGTGATAATCGCCACCTGCTTATTCTTTGTGTCCCCAACTATCTCAAGAAATCTACTGAGTACATTTGGCGAAGATAGTCCTATCGAGGTAAGCAATAGTGTTCCTGATTTCATAGTATGTACATTTTAGGTTAGTTTTAGGAATAAGGCAATATGTCGTAGAATCGCAGTCACGCCTTAGGTTCGAGCTCCTAAGTGTCGTAACAAAAATTACCCATATAAATATGGGTAATTTTGCTGGCTCCGCACCTGGGATGAAGTTCAGAGGGTAATAATTGAGGAAAACAATTAAATTTTGTGTGTTAGAATAGTTTTATGAATAAAGTAAACATCTACATCGATGGGAATAATCTTTATCGCTCTGCAAAAGAGCTAGGTTTTGAAATAGATTATAAAAAGTTTCGTGGGTGGCTCCGTCAAAAATACAGCCCTGCGAACGTCTACCTTTTTATCGGTCTTGTGCCCAGCAGGACATCATTCTATGAACATCTCCAGGAATGTGGCTTCATTCTTGTCTTCAAGCAAACGGTATCATTTGGAGGAACAATAAAAGGTAATTGTGATGCCGAGCTCGTTCTTAAAACCGTATCAGATTTTTATACAAAAGCATTTACTTCCTGCATCTTGGTAACAGGAGATGGTGACTTCGGGTGCTTGGTGGAGTTTTTGCAAAATAGCAAAGCGATTGATTGCGTTGTTTCTCCTGACGAAAAGAAATGCTCTATCTTGTTAAAAAATAAGAATACAGAGATAACTTTTTTGAATGAACATTACCATAAGTTTTCTACGGAGAGACAAAAAGAAAAAGCCCCCGATGCAGACGTATCTGCATAAGGGTCTCTTTCGTAGTGATATGCATATTATAGCAACCCCTTTGCTAATGTCAATAGTGTCAAGGGGGGCTTGAACTTCTAAGAGCCACCTTTCCTTTTATGAAATACAAACAATATCTTCCAACTTATTCCCACACATTTCAGGAGTATTCGGGGTGGCTTACTGTCGAAACCGAACATTATATTTTCTATTATACTAAGGGTTCTGAAGCAGAAAAAGATATCGAACATATTAAAGAACGTCAAGAGCAAGCATTCCAAAAAATAGTGACCGAGCTCAAGGTACCTGTCTTAGGTCAGAAAATAACATATTATTTTTATCCAACCCCAGAACTCAAAACGGAACTAATGGGAGATGATTGGTTTGCACAATCAATTTATGGTGAATTTTGTATTCACGTTTTATACACACTACAGGATAAGCCTATTGGTGAACATGAAGATACTCATCTGCTGACACTTCCTTGGGGAATCTCAATTAATTTTCTACAGGAGGGGTTGGCAGAGTATATGGTGGGACACAATTGGTATGGCGAGCCACATGATGAGTGTGTCAGAGAAGGTATTGCTAAGGGCTATGAATTAAGTCCATCAAAAATACTTACCGAAAAGGATTGGCTGGATACTCCTCAGGATGGTGCGGTTTATTTTTATGCGCTTGCGGGCGAATGGATTAAATACCTTATAGAAACTTTTGGATTAGAAGTATTTAAGAAATTATATACAGAATGTACTCGCGAAGAAACCGCTGAGACCATACGTAAGAAATACCAAAAGCATACAGGAAAGAGTATTGAAGAACTCGAAGAAGATTTTTCTCAAAAATTAGCTATATATTCAAAGTAGGGAAAAGTATTCGGCCGTAGGTTCGATCTCCTAAGTGTGGTAAAGAAAATCACCCATATAAATATGGGTGATTTTGCTGGCTCCGCACCTGGGATGAAGTTCAAAGGGTGATAATTGACGAGTATAGTAAATAGACAGCGAGTATTATGGTATAATCCTCGCATGAAAACCCTCCAGCAAGAAATCAGAACTATTGCATTATGGTCCGCTGCGGGCACTCTTGTTTTTGCCAGCGGGCTATGGGTTTTTGGTAATTGGCACGACGAATGGAGTGGCTATAACGCGATAAATGCAGTTAGTGATGGCTCGTGCAATATTGCAGTGATACCGATAGTCGGAGACATTATCCCTTATCGTGGTGCCAATGAGGATGGTAGTGGAGCTACGCCGCCACCATCTACTAACCCAGACGATGTGCTCGCTGCCCTTCGTATGGCTGAAAACGACCCTAATATCCATGGTGTTCTTGTACCCATTGATTCCGCTGGTGGGGTGCCGGTTGCTTCGGAGATTATTGCGAATGAAATCAAAGGGCTATCGCTACCAACTGTTGCGCTTATTCGTGAGACGGGGGCCTCTGGTGCGTATCTTGCGGCAACAGGAGCAGACACAATCATTGCCTCAGCATTCTCTGATGTCGGCAGTATCGGCATAACGATGTCTTACTTGGACAACACGGCAAAAAACATTAAGGATGGTCTGCGGTATGTGCCATTGGCATCCGCTCAATTTAAGGATTATGGCAATCCTGATAAGTCACTTACTCAAGCAGAACGAGCGTTAATTGAAAGGGATCTAAAAATCTTTCATGAGCAGTTTGTAAAAGAAGTTGCAGAAAACAGGAATCTACCTATTGAACAAGTTGCAAAACTTGCTGACGGTTCATCCATGGCAGGAACTCTTGCCCTTCAAAACAAACTCATCGACGCTCTTGGCGACCAAGAAGCTGCTCGCATGTGGTTTGCAGAGAATTTAGGGATACCAACAGAGGAGGTGGTATTTTGTGAGTAAAAATAATTATTGCTAATAAAAAACCGCTATAACTACACTAGAATATGCATTTAGATAAATTAAATTCAGCAAGAGAAAAACAATCTAGCTTAATAAATAATGAAAATGACTACTTTTTTATTTCCATTGGTTCTGATAAAAATTCAGGATACCTATGTTCATGGGATGAAAATAGTGAGCACCAGCAGCAATTAGTATTATTTGGTCTGTCGCTCATTGTCGGATACTTCGCCAGAAAAGCGGGCGAGGATGTTCGTGTCAGGAAGGATTTTCTCGGTTTTTTTGTTAAAAAGATTTTTCAAGAAAACAATACCCAACGAAATTTAGAAAATTTATTGCTTTTGTTTAAAAATAAATTTTGTCTGTGCATCTACGCAGAAAAAGAGAGGAGTGTAGAAGTACTTTCATCAGGCGATTTAAGTAACGATGAGATTATTGCATTTCTTGTATACACCTTCCAGTCATTTTTATGCCAAATAGACTCAGAAGAAGAGAGGTTAGAATTTTTCAAAAAAATATTATCCATGACTGAGGAGGTTATTAAAAACTAATTCTTGCAGTAGCCATACTCTAAATGCTAAGCGGGCACCACTTCTGGGGCTAGGTGGAAATGAAGAAGCAATAAAAGATGTAGACGACAAACTAAATGCAATAATACGTGAATTGGAAGATGAGAAGTATGGAGATGAGGATAGAGAACAGGAAGAAATCCTTCGTCAGAGGAGAATAGATAACGGAACTGACGAATCGTGTTTGAATGAAGATAACAAGTCAGAGGAATATTATATGTAGGTTAAGGGCTCAAGCACCTTTTAGTCAAGACTTTTTTTACTTCGCATTCGGGACGATGTCCGCGAGGCTATCACGCAACAGTAACTGTACTGAATTTCTACCTCTATGTATGGTATTGGAAAAAGAAGATAACAATAGTGAAAAATATAGTTTCGTTGTACAATCTTACTACCATAGAATCACATGAAAGCATCTGAAACAAAACTCCTTAATTTCCTGAAGAATGCTCCTCAGTTTGTTATCCCTATTTACCAGCGTACATACTGTTGGACTGAGAAGGAATGTCTTCAGCTTTGGGATGATATCCTCCGAGCTGGTGCCGACGACAACATTGTAGTGCATTTTATTGGTTCTGTTGTCTATATTGATAGGGCTGATGCTAATGTGGCAATGTGGGAACCATTACTCGTGATTGATGGGCAACAGCGTCTGACTACCGTGACGTTACTCCTGGCAGCTTTGTCTAAGGTAGAGGATTCGACCAGTTTAATAGAAGGTTTTTCCGCAGAGATGATACGTGAATATTACTTATGCAACCGACTAGAACAAGGAGAACGATACTTCAAATTAATTCTCTCGCAGACCGATAAGACCTCACTTGTTGCGATTATAGGTAATCAAGACCAACCCAGCGAGTATTCACTACGAATTACGCAGAACTTCAAATTGTTCGAGGACTTGATTTCAAGTCAAAAAGGAGACTTATCTGTAGTCTGCAAAGGACTCGCAAAGCTTTTGATGGTAGACGTCAAGCTCAAGCGTGGGGAGGATAACCCACAGCTTATTTTCGAGAGCATGAACTCACTTGGTAAGGAATTGAGTGAGGCTGATTTAATCCGTAATTATATCTTAATGGGACTCGAGCCAGAGCTTCAGACTCGGCTCTATGAACAGTACTGGAGGCCAATGGAAGTTGCTTTTGGGCAGGAAGCCTATGGTACACACTTTGATGCTTTTATGCGTCACTACCTTACTGTTAAAACAAGGGAGATTCCTAATATTAATGCTGTTTACGATGCTTTCAAGGAACATGCTCGAGTTTCAAGAATAAATGCCACTAATGATGAAAGTCATGTAGAAGATTTGACTCGTGATATACGTGACTATGCACGGTATTTTTGTACAATGGCGTTAGGCGCTGAGCCAGATGCCGACCTGAAGCTTGCCTTCCAGGACTTAAGGGAACTAAAAGTTGATGTAGCCTACCCGTTTCTATTGGAGTTGTACCATGACTACAAAGCAGGCATGTTATCCAAGTCAGACTTGCTGGCGAGCGTGCGGTTGATTGAGGCGTACGTATTTCGCCGTGCAATATGTGCCATCCCAACCAACTCAATGAATAAGACATTTGCATCGTTTGCTAAGGCTCTGAGAAAGGACCGGTATTTCGAAAGCATTCAAGCGCATTTTCTCGGGCTACAAACATTCCATCGATTTCCTACAGACGAAGAATTCCACCGAGACTTACAAACACGCGATCTCTACAACTTCCGTAGTTGTAGCTACTGGCTGCGTCGCCTGGAGAATCATGGTCGCCAAGAACGAGCAATAGTAAATGAGTTTACTATTGAGCATCTCATGCCACAAAACAAAAATCTTTCACCTGAATGGATTGATGCCCTAGGCGGAGAATGGCAACGGGTTCAACAAACATGGCTGCACACACTCGGTAACTTAACTCTCACCGCATATAATTCTGAATACAGTGATCGTCCTTTTGCAGATAAGCGTGACATGCCAAATGCTCCAGAGAAGGGATTAAAGCAAAGCCCCTTAAAGCTTAATATTGGACTTGGGGCATTAGAATCATGGAATGAGGCCACAATTAAAGCCCGTGCTAGTAAGCTTGCTGGTATAGCGGTTGGTGTTTGGCAGGCCCCGGTACTACCTCAAGAAATCCTAGACGAATATTATCCAAAAGTTGAAATCAAGACAGAATACTCCATCGATGACCATCCTTATTTGGCAAAAGGCAGTGAAATGTATGGGGATGAGGTGAGAAATCTTTTTGAGGCCTTCCGAAAGGAAGTGCTTACCCTCGACCCCTGTGTTACGGAAACATTCCTGAAGTTGTATGTTGCGTACAAAGCAGATACTAATTTTGTTGATGTAGTTCCTCAAGCAAAACGCTTACGACTCTCATTGAATGTTGAGTTTGCTGACGTCGATGATCCAAAAGGAATGTGTAAAGACGTCTCAACGCTTGGTCGCTGGGGTAATGGCGATGTTGAAGTTAGTCTTTCAAAGATGGAGGAACTACCTTACGTAATGGGGTTGGTTAGGCAAGCTTTTGAGAAGCAGATGGGACAAGATGCTGATGCTTGATCATGTGTTGAGGTAATTGGAATAAAGAATTCTCCCACAAACAATTAATAAATTATGCAAGAAGAACAACATAAGCAAATCCAAGCTTTTCTCAGAGTTGGTGACTATTCTTCTGCACAAAACATTTTGTCTGGAACGCAAGAAGCTCAAAAAGACCTAGATTATTGGTACTATTCGGCGTATGTTGCAAGAAAAATAGAAGACTTAGATGGAGCCGAGGAATTTTGCAAAAAAGCGATTACTTTATACCCAGATTCAAACGACCTCAATTTTGAACTCGGGGTTATTTATCAAATAAAAGGTGACTATAGAAAAGCTACAGAGTACCTCAAAAAAAATGTTGATGGATTTTCAAATGACACGACTTTCTTCGAAAGGATGGACGTTCTAAACAGTTTGGCTCTTACCTATAAAAAAGCAAAAGACACAGATAACGCATTTAAATATTACAACATAGCCTTAGAAACGCTCGTTCAAGAACTGTATGACTGGGTCAAGTCTAGCCCTATTCAGGAGGTCGGCGAGCCACCTGATACTCACCCAACCTCGACTTCCTGGATAGATTTGGCGATGCAGATTGCAATAAAGAATTCAGCGCAAGAAGGTTTTGAAAAGGCATTGTTCCCAACTGCAGAAACAGCAGTAAAGCTCGTTCAACAAAATCCGCTAGTAGGACGTGTCTTTTACGATGAAGGGAAGACCCGGTATCTTCTTCCAGCATATTTTAATACATTTGCAGAGGGGCTTAAGAGCAACGTTTGGTATTCGACTATTACAAACAATATAGCCCTACTGTATGCTGACACCGCCGAGATACGGAAAGCAGGAGAAGTATTTATGGAGTCAATTGATTTTATACCTCCCGATAGTACATATAATGCACCAATCGTGAATTTTAGTGATTTGCAAGCAGAATATGGAACGCAGTATTGGGAGCAAAAATAACCCCCCGAGTTTCTCTGCAAGAAAAGATGGATCAAGCGGTGGCCACTTCATTTCTTCTCAATGCCGATATTTTTTAGGTTAATGAAAGACTGTTTTGTGCATTCTTCAAAGCCTCCTTCAAAAAGGAACGAATCGGACATGTTTGTAAAAACAAGCTCTGGGACTGTTTCCAGTATTAAAGCACCAACATTCTTACAAATAGCATCAATTTGCTCCTGAGAGAGGTTGGAGCCTTTTACAGATTCTTCTACCACCTCACGTAATTGAGGGAGTACCGGATTGTCGGCCTTAAACTCTTCGCTATATTTTGTAGTCATATGTTTATGCAGTATTGCATATTTTTGGACTATAGCGTAGAGAGTCATGCAAATGAGTGCATTTTAAAGTATATCGTGTATGCTGTTTGTAGGCATTTGTGAGGACCTAGTTCTCCCACGGTTAAATCATAAACCGTAGCCAAGTGCCAACGAAATATCGTCACCAACTGGTGGCGATTTTTCGTTTCTAGTCCATTTGAGGTCACCATCGATTCGGATAGTGTTAATAGGGCATTTCACATTTGATACAAAGTCATCGCTTTTGTGAAATACAAGAAAAAGAGCTTCAGAAGGGTGTTCTCAGCCTTTAATACGGCTCTGACGTATTAAAATATGGTAGGTAAACTTTTAATTTGCATATTATATATTAAAGTGCTAGGCTTGATGGATGATAAAGAAATTCAAGGCGGGGACACTAAAACAACAGGAGGGATATAAGAGTTTTCAGCCATCATCTGCAAACATTCCTTTTGAGTGGTCTGACAAGCGCATCGATATTTTGCTCGCTGATGCGATGCGCTACCTTGGCGAACTTAATGCATATTCAAAGCTTATTCCTGATGTCGACTTTTTCATCAAAATGCACATTACGAAAGAGGCGACGGTCTCAAGTAAAATTGAGGGAACTCAAACAAGCTTTGATGAGGCACTGCTGCCTGAACTTGAAATCAATCCAGAAAAAAGAAATGACTGGGAGGAAGTACAAAACTACGTCAGGGCAATCAATTATTCAATTGGACAACTCGAGACCTTGCCACTCTCTATGCGACTCGTTAAGGATACTCACCGAGTACTCCTGTCTAGTGTTCGTGGGTACACAAAACTGCCTGGAGAAATTCGTCGTAGTCAAAACTGGATTGGTGGAGCGACGTTGAACGACGCGTCCTTTATTCCACCTCATCACACTGAGCTCGCAGAGCTTCTTGGTGACCTTGAGCTATTTTGGCACAATAAAGACATCAGCGTGCCAGATTTGATTAAGATCGCTATCTCTCACTATCAATTTGAAACTATCCACCCGTTTCTTGATGGTAATGGTCGTATAGGTCGGCTTATGATAACTCTGCATCTCGTAAGTCTCGGTATACTCACAAAGCCAACACTCTACCTCTCAGACTTCTTTGAAAAGAATCGTCCTGAATACTACGACGGACTTTCACGCGTGAGGGAGTCAGGTGATATTGAGCACTGGTTGAGATTTTTTCTCACAGGAGTTGTAGAGACGGCAAAAGACTCGCGAGAGACACTTAGAAGAATAATTGACCTGCGTAAGAAGTACGAAACAGCAATTGAGGATGGGATGAGTATTCGTCGGCAGAAGCTTGGTAAGGATCTTTTGAAAAAGTTGTTCTCTCAGCCCGTGGTGAGTATCAGGGATATTGAGTCAATGCTTTCGGTTACTTTCCCCACGGCGTCAGCTCTTGCTGGAGACTTTCAGAAGCTTGGATTGTTCACGGAAAAAACAGGACTGAAGAAAGATAGGATCTTCTACCTCAAGGAATACATGCAACTTTTTAATCGTTAATATCAATCACTATGGAAAACTTCAATCAAAAGACATCAATGATTTGGAATATCGCCGACATTTTGCGTGGCGGTTGGAAACAACACGAATACCAAGATGTCATTCTTCCTCTCGTGGTATTAAAGCGCCTTGATTCAATCCTTGTTGATACAAAAGCAAAGGTTCTCGAAAAACATAATGAGTACAAAGGGAAAGTTAATGACCTTGATCCAATTTTGAAACGCACTTCAGGTGTGGCCTTCTACAATATCTCCGATTACGACTTCAAGACACTCTTGGGAGAGCCTGCTCTTATGGGAAAGAATTTTAAAAAGTATATTGCTGGATATAGTCAAAACATTCAGGATATTTTTGAAAAGTTCGAATTCAACAATCAACTTGAACGACTCGAGGGGGGCAACCTGCTTTTCCATATCATTCAAGAGCTCAACAAAGTAGACTTGCATCCAAAAGCGGTAGACAACTATGCGATGGGACATATCTTTGAAGAGCTATTGCGTAAGTTTTCTGAAATGTCGAACGAAACCGCTGGAGAGCACTATACGCCTCGCGATGTAATTAGTCTTATGGCAGAACTTCTTCTTGAACCAGACAAGGCTGACCTCAAGCGTCCCCATGTGATTAAAAAGATTTACGATCCTGCGTGCGGTACAGGGGGGATGCTTACGGTGGCAAAGGACTACATTCTCGAGCACATCAACAAAGAAGCCGACATATATCTTTACGGGCAAGAGCTTAACTCGGTCACCTATGCAATGGCAAAGTCTGACATGCTTATCAAAGGGGAAAACCCTGATCTCATTCGTGGTGGCGAAAAAGACACGACAAAGGCAAGCACACTATCAAACGACCAGTTTTTGGGGGAAGTATTCGACTATGGAATTTCAAATCCTCCCTACGGAGTAGACTGGAAGAAAGACAAAGAAGCGGTAGAGCGTGAGGCTTCACGTGGGCACGCAGGGCGCTTCGGTGCGGGGCTTCCACGTATCTCAGACGGACAGTTACTTTTCCTTGAGCACCTTGTATCTAAAATGAAACCAGAGAAAGACGGTGGCTCACGCATCGCTATTGTTCACAATGGTTCGCCACTTTTTACAGGAGATGCAGGAAGTGGAGAAAGCGAAATTCGTCGCTGGTTGCTTGAGAAAGATTTGCTTGAGGCAATTGTCGCTTTGCCTGACCAGCTTTTCTACAACACAGGCATCAATACCTACTTGTGGTTCATTTCCAACAGAAAGCCAAAGGAACGCAAAGGCAAAGTGCAGCTCATTGATGGACGAACGTTTTTCAAGAAGACGCGCAAGAGCCTGGGGAGTAAGCGTCATGAGATAGACACGGAATCGAAAAAGAAGATTTTTGACCTCTATACCAAGTATGAGGAAAGTGAGTATTCAAAAGTTTTCAATACAACCGAATTTGCGTATCGACAGATTCAAGTTGAACGCCCTCTTCGTTTGAGTTTTCAAGTATCCGATGCACATATTGAGATATTCAAAACACAAAAAGCAGTTGAGAAATTAAATGACAAGGAACGAGAAGCAATTCTCGCGTACCTTGCATCATTCCCCAACAAAGAACTCTTTAAAAATCAGGCAAAATTCCTAGAGGTATTTGACTCGCATTTCAAGGAGCTCAAAATGAAGGCGCCTATAAAGAAAGCAATTCTCGATGCTTTGAGCGAGCGATCTGAAGATGCTGATGTTTGTCTTGATGCTAGTGGTAAACCTGAAGCAGACAGCGAACTCCGCGACCACGAGAACGTGCCGTGGGGGATAGACGTAAATGAGTACCTTTCAAAAGAGGTGAAACCGTATGTTTCTGATGCATGGATAAATGAGTCTGTGTGTGATGCAAAAGATGGCAAGGTTGGTATTGTTGGCTACGAGATTCCGTTCACACGCTACTTCTACAAGTACGAGGCACCACGAAGCTTAGAGGCAATAGAGACAGATATTGAAAAAGTCGAGAATGAGCTTCTTGTGCTACTTAAGCAACTGTAAAATTATGAAAGACGATATCAAAAACATAAAGTGTCCTAACTGCGGAGAGTCAATATCGATTGATGATGTTTTGACGCACCAAATAGAAAATAAACTCAAGAAAGATTTTGAAGAAAAAGAAAAGGATATGAGGGCGTCAATTGAAAAAGAGTCCTCTGAAAAGCTAGAGAAAGAGAAAGCGGGACTTGAGAAAAAGCTTAAGGCTCAGATTTTAAAAGATGCTGAGGCAGAAAAAGTAGCATCAGAAGAGAAGAACCTCCTTCTTGAGGAACAACTTGCTGAGAAGGATGCAAAATTAAAAGAGGCTCGTCAAAATGAGCTTGTTCTCATAAAAGGAAATCAGAAACTAAAAGATGACCAAGAGTCATTCGAGCTAGAAAAAACACGCCAACTTGCTGAAGAAAGGAAACAAATCGAAGAGGAGGCATCTAAAAAAGCGACAGATGCAAAACAATCTGAAATAGATCAGATCAACAAAAAACTATCAGATGTTACAAAAGCAAAGGATGAGCTAGCAAGAAAACTAGAACAAGGTTCACAACAAACCCAAGGAGAAGTACAAGAGATAAAACTCGAAGAGCTCTTGAAGGCAGAATTTATCCACGATGATATTTCGCCAGTCCCTAAGGGTGTTACTGGTGCTGATGTGATACAAACCGTAAAAACTAAAGCGGGTGTTGAGTGTGGGAAAATAATCTGGGAGTCAAAGAAAACAAAGTCTTGGACTGAAGGATGGATTCCAAAGTTAAAGGAAGATCAACGTAGTGTTAAAGCTGATATAGCGATTATCGTATCTTCTGTGCTGCCTAATGGTGTAGAGGGTATCGTTCAGCGTGACGGTGTGTGGATATGTGATATTAAGTTGGCCGTATCGATAGCAACAGCCCTTCGACACACACTTGAGCTTGTTTCCAGAGAAAAATTGATGTCCGTAGGGAAGAATGACAAGATGGAAATCTTGTACAGCTATCTGTCTGGTAACGAATTCAAGCAAAAGATAGAGGTTATCGTAGAAACTTTTTCAAACATGAAATCATCTCTGGATAAAGAGCGAATTTACTTCGAGAAATCTTGGGCGGAAAAAGAAAAGCAGATTCAAAAGGTTATCAAAAATACTGTTGGTATCTATGGTGACCTAAGTGGTGTTGTACAGCTACAAAAAATTGAGTCACTTGAGCTTCCTGCTCCAAAAACTGACAAAGAGAAATAACACATATGCAAACACTAAAGCTCACAAAAAAATACGAACACTACCCTGAATATAAAGATTCGGGTGTTGAGTGGTTGGGAATGATTCCGAAAGATTGGGAGTTAGCAAAAGTTAAGGAAGTCTTTAATCTTATTAAGGAAAAGTCTTTTGACAACTCTGAAGCAGATGTCCTTTCTTTAACACTTAGCGGTATTAAGAAGAGAAATATTTCTAATAACGAAGGACAAATTGCGTCTAGTTACGAGGGATACAGACACATATACAAAGGAGACATTGTGTTAAATCCAATGGATCTCCTGAGAGGTTTTGTAGATGCGTCAAAATACGAAGGCATCATAAGCCCTGCCTACTCAACTCTTAGAAAAAAAGATTTTGACACCAACTCACAATTTTATAACTATTTTTTTCAAAAACATTATTTTGAGAAAATTTTTCATCCTTATGGAGTTGGTGTTTCTGCAGACCATCGATGGACATTAAAAAATGAAATTTTAATGAATTTTCCGGTTATAAAAATTCCTACCGATAAACAAAACGAAATAGTAAAATATCTGGATCATAAACTTGCATTTATTGATCATATTATAGCAAAAAAGGAAAGACAAATTGAACTATTAAAAGAAGAAGTGGTTTCGATCGCAATGGATGAGCAGAAAAATGGTAAAGGAGAAATTATAAGGATTAAAAACTTATTTAACTTTGCCGAAAAACCTATAAATATCGAAGATAACTCAGAGTATATCGCCTTAGGTTTATACAATAGAGGTAGAGGGCTTTTCCATAAAGATCCTCAGTTAGGTAAAGAAATAAAGGAATCTGATTTTTATATAGTAGTTCCAAGAGATCTTATTATAAGTGGACAATTTGCATGGGAAGGTGCGGTTGCGCTTGCGAGCAAGGATGAAAGTGAATGCGTTGTGTCTCACAGATATCATTTAATAAGAGATGGTGTCATAAAAACAGAATACTTATTAGCACTGTTAATGACAAAATTTGGTGACCACTTACTTAACGAATCTTCAAGGGGTTCCGCAGGACGTAATAAACCGCTGAATATAAAAATATTATTATCAGAGAAAATTAGAGTTCCATCAAAGGATGTTGAAGAAAAAATTGAATCGTTATTAAAAAAAATGAACTTAGTAAGGAGTAATATTAAAACATCAATTAAGCTTCTTGAGGAATATAAATATTCCCTCATCTCGCATGCGGTAACAGGGAAAATTAAAATTAATTAACAACAATATGGAAAATGAAAATACACAAAGTGTAACGCCAACAAAGGTTGAGATGACGTTATCAGAAATCAAACAGAGCCTCATTGAGGCAAAAGCGCTTGTCGCTGATATCGTTGATATTAAAAACGAGATCAAGAAACACAAGACTAATGTTGCCACATCAGCTCAAAATGTCACAGCGCAGGAATCTTTAACCTCCACCAAGGGAGAGGTTATCTCAAAATTGGTAACTTCTGCTACCGAGGCTAACTCCAAAATCGCACAGCTTGTTGCCTCGTTTGACGCGTATGTTCAAAAATTCGAGTCGACAAAAGAATCTGTGGAAGATGAAGACGAAGGTGTTCTCGCTGTTTTTGAGCAAATAAAGGGGCACAAGAGCACGAGCGATGCGTTATTGTCTGAAATAACAAAATCACGGGAAGAAATAGATATGTTAAAAAGTTCTGCAGGTGAGGACGTGCAACACATCTCCAGAATCAAAGACGAAGCAACGGGTTATCAAAAAGAAATTGTTGATGCGTATGGTTTCCTTACTGGTGCAGGACTGGCGCATTCGTTTCGAGAAAGGCAAACAATCCTTCAAGGGAATGCGAAATTGTGGAGATGGCTTCTCGGCCTAAGTGTTATCCTTTGGGGTGCAAACATTGGACTAATTGCATACTTTGTAAAAATGCCGGACGTTTTTTCATGGACATTTTTCCTGTATAAGATAAGTTATTCAGCTCCAGGGCTTTTTGCAGTTTGGTATTCAGCAGTTCAATATTCTAGAGAGCGTCGCTTACTTGAAAGTTATGCTTTTAAATCAGCTACCGCAAAGGCACTTGAGAGTTATACAGATGTTTTGTCAAAAAGATTTAGTGATAATGTTTATCAAAAGAATATACTTGATTTTGTGCTTTATTCGATGGAAACAATTTATCGACACCCATCGCTTGACGGGCATCTTCCCGAGGAGGAAAAAGCTGAAAGCGGGATGCTAGCACAATTTGCCACACCAATAGTAGAAATGTTCACAAAGAAGCCAGCGCAAGGCGCAGAAATAAAAGTAGAACCTGTTGTAAAGATAAGCCCAATTGTTTAAACACAAAATATGAAAACAAACACAAGAGAATCAGGGTTTGAAGAATTCATCGAGCAGGAGCTCGCGGGGCTTCATGGCTATCGCTCACGAACAGCAAGCATGTACAACAAATCGCTTGCGATGGACTCAGAACTTGTACTTGAGTTCGTTCAGAAAACTCAAAGTGATGCGTGGGCGAAAATTGTAGAACAATATGGTGATGATGCTTCTGCACAATTTTTGAAACGTCTTGATGAAGAAATTGTAGAGCGCGGGCTCCTTGATGTGCTCCGTGGCGGTATTACCGACCGTGGAGTGCGTGTCACGATGGCGTTTCGCCAGCCAGAGAACGATAAAAACCCTGAGACCGTAGCTGACTATACGGGAAATATCTTGAGTGTGATGCGCCAAGTAAAATACAGCGCACAAAATGAAAACTCGATTGACATGGTGCTTTTTGTGAACGGGCTTCCACTTTTTACTACTGAACTCAAGAATCAATTTACAGGGCAGAATGTTATCAACGCGGTCGCGCAGTATAAAACTGACCGTGACCAGAAGGAGAAACTACTTTCATTCAAGCGTTGCCTCACGCACTTTGCTGTTGATACCGAGCAGGTGTATATGACGACACGACTATCAGGGCTTACTACATATTTCTTGCCATTCAATAAGGGGAACAAGGGATCGTCAGAGAATCCAGCAGCACCAGAAGGGAAGTACAAGACGCATTATCTTTGGGGGGAGGTATGGGCGAAGGATAGTATCTTTGACCTTGTTCACAATTTTATTCAGGAAGTTACTGAGGAAAAAGAAGATAAGAATGGAAAGAAAAGAAGAGAGAATAAAATCATCTTCCCTCGCTATCACCAGCTCGAAACAGTGCGAAGAATAGTAAGAGATGCTGAAGAGCATGGTGCTGGGAAGAATTACCTTATTCAACATAGTGCAGGGTCTGGAAAGTCCAATACCATCGCATGGACTGCGCACAGACTTGCCTCGCTTCACAACGACAAAGGAGAAAATGTATTTGATGGGGTGATTGTGATTACTGACCGCCGTGTACTCGATAAGCAACTTTCGGATACCGTCAAAAGTTTTAGCCAGGTAGTTGGGCTGGTGAGACATATTGAAAACGGCTCAAAGGAGCTCAAGGAAGCTCTTGAAAGCGGTGTGCGGATCATCACAAGCACGCTTCAGAAATTCCCTGTAATTGTTGACGCAGTGGAGAACATCGAAGGGAAACGCTTTGCTGTCATTGTTGATGAAGCCCACTCTTCTCAGTCGGGGGAATCGGCTGCTGATTTGCGTCAGGTGCTATCTCTGGACGAGGCGGAGACGGACGAAGAGAAAGCCGAGAGTGCTTTCAAGACTGTCGAGGACCAGCTTATTGAACGCATGAAGGCACGAAAGGTGTCAGCGCCACACCTCAGCTTTTTTGCTTTTACTGCTACGCCAAAACAAAAGACATTGGAGCTTTTCGGTACCGAAGATGCACTAACAGGAAAGTTTGTGCCGTTTTCTTTGTACTCTATGAAGCAGGCGATTGAGGAAAAATTCATTCTCGATGTTCTCAAAAACTATACGATGTACGAAACATATTTCGGGCTCCTGAAGAAAGTTGAGGATGACCCAGAATTTGACAAGAAGAAAGCTCAGCGACTTTTGGTAGGATATGTAGAGCGACATGAGCATGCAATCGAGAAGAAGGTTGCTATTATGACAGAGCATTTTGAGGAAAAGATTGAGCGATTGATTGGAGGGAAGGCAAAAGCAATGGTAGTTACCAAGTCGAGACTTCACGCGGTACGCTACAAGCTTGTGATAGATAAGTATTTTAAAGAGCATGGTTATGCACATAGAGCACTCGTGGCATTTTCGGGTACTGTCAAAGACCCTGATACAAAGCTTGAATACACTGAAACACAAATGAATGGTGTCTCGGAAAGTTTAACGGCAGAAGAGTTTAAAAAGGATGAGTATAAATTTTTGATTGTCGCAGAAAAGTTTCAGACAGGGTTTGACCAGCCACTTCTTTCGGTGATGTATGTTGATAAAAAATTGGGGGGGGTGAATGCAGTGCAGACACTCTCACGCCTTAATCGTACGACATACGGTAAGAATGAAACATTTGTCCTCGACTTTGTGAACGACACTGATGAAATAAAGGAAGCATTTCAGCCCTACTATACAACAACCATTCTTTCAGAGGCCACAAACCCTAATATCTTGCATGACCTTGAGCGTGATGTGCGCGGATTTAAATTTTTTAGCGATTTTGAGGTGAATGGTTTCGTGGATGAGCTTTTTGCGGGGGCAACACCAGATAAGCTCAATCATATTATTGATGAGGTGATTGCACGCATTACTTCAGAAAATCTTACTGAGGAAGAAATGGAGGATTTCAAGTCGGTTGTTGCCGATTATCTCAAGAAGTACGCATTCATTTCGCAGATTGTAACCTTTGAGGATCCACAACTCGAGAAGCTATATATTTTCCTAAAGTACTTGTTGAAAAAACTTCCCCGCCGCGAGAATCCTCTTCCATACGAAGTGCTCGAAGCAATTGATATGGAATCATACAAGGTTGAGAAGAAAGGAGAAGTGAATGTCGCTCTGGAAAACAAAGACGGAGAGATTGACCCCATGGGTGGCGGTGGAAGCGAACGTGGTGGAAGTGAAGAAGAAATTGATGCGTTGTCGAAAATCATTAAGGAGATCAACGAGCGGTACGGGACAAACTTTAATGATGCCGATCGTGTTATTTTGAATGACCTAAGTATGCGACTTTTGAAAAGTGATGTTTTACAAGGTTCGATCAAGAATAACAGTAAAGACTCGGCTAAGCTTAAGTTCGATACACTTTTCCAAGATGAACTTGTGGGTGTCCTCGATAGCCACTTTAGTCTCTATCAAAAACTCGACCAGAGTCCCGAGCTCAAGAAGTTCGTGCAAGAGCGTGTGTTTGAATACGTGGTGCGGAAAGTTGGGGCGGGGAGTGGGGCGAAGTAGTCTTCACCTTAACGAAAGCAGATGGGGTTTCTCGGGGTTCATTCAGAGAGTGGTTATAAAACAATGAAAGAAAAGACCAAAAGAGAATATATTAGAATCTCACCATCGGATTTTCTGTGGCACCCTTCGGGGCGGTCAAAGGAGAGCCTTTTTAGGTCCATGGAGCATTATCTGACGAAAAATAGCCAGCCTCACGATTTGGAAGGCGGGGATTGCATTGTTTATGTAGAGGACAAGAATGACGCCATGAGAATCGGGAATGATATTGGACTTCGTTTTGGGTTGAATAAGGTAGAGTATTTCAATGGGGAAGAGCTGTCGATGTTAGCTATTGTCGCCCCCCAAATGAAACGTATTATGTCCAGGGCCACCGTCACCGACATTGCCTCTGGGGAAAAAGTTTCGTTTAAAAAATATAAAAAAGACACACAAAAGGAAATTGATCAAAAATATGTCTCATTTAAGGACATCTCTGGGAAAAAGATTATATCAACTGCCAAGCTAGAGAAGTTGGTGATTTCAGGGAGTCTAAAGGAAGTAAACATCGGAGGTAAAAGGTATGTAAATAGAGCTGAATTGCTTAATTTCTTAACTAAAAGATAGTTTATATATCTTAGGATTTCTTAGGATTCCGTGTCCCTTGATGGAGCTTTTCAAGAAACTGTGGAAACAGCAGGTTGAGGCTCCTAATATATGGCGATTCATGTGATAATGAATTGTATGCATCGCGCAAAAAACAAGGAACAATCCTCCCTACAAGAAAAGGCGAATAAGCCTATTGGCGTGAACTTCGAGTTGCCAGAACTTAAAGAGAGAGTAACGGATGCCCTCTTGAGTAAAGGTGGGGCGCGTGGAAACAGAATGGTAAACAAAGACGGCTTAAATGCTCAGCAAGAGTTATTTTGTGAGTTGTTCACAAGAAAGGTTGGTTATTTTTCAAACGGGACGCAGAGTTACATTAAGGCCTATGGAATTAATGTTGGGAACGATAAAAAGGTTGGGCAAACGAGTTACGGCACATGTAGAGTGATGGCAAGCGATCTCCTAACCAAACCTAACATTTTACGTAGAATCAATCAGTTGATTGAGGCGGATGGTTTCAACGATAAGTTTATGGAAAAGCAGTTAATGTTTCTGGCGATGCAGAATGTAGATTTTAAGGTAAAACTTAGTGCTGTTAATTTCTACAATACTTTAAAGGGGCGCATTGGAGGTAAAAACAATTCCCCGCAAGAAATGCTGGGGATTGTTAAACATGTCTATAGTGGTATGTAGTGAAGCCAATAAAGGGGAAGGTGACTTAACCAAACCTAACCTTTTTGGGGCCTTCCAGGAAAGGTGCGGCCTAAAATGACTCTAGGCGCTTTATGACGAGACCTTCTGGCGTTTCCACTGTTTGGTAGCTAGCACTTCCCAGGTGACGGCTCAAGCCTTCATGGAGGGATATTATGCCATCATTGGTGATGGTTGCTTCTGTCGTGCCGGCAAGCAGGAATTCTGCCATTCTTGGTTGGTCGGGCATTTGTTCGTGGGCATATTTCCCAATAAGTTTTTCTGTTTCCTTGTGTTTCTCAACAGAGGCTACGCGTACAGAATTATTGAGGCCACGTGTTAAATACACTTGTTGTCCAAACCAATGGCTTAGGTTGTCGGGGAGTTGTATTTGTATAGTTTTTGGCATACCTAAGGAGTCTTGTTTTTATGGAAGGAATTTCCTAAGACGCGGTATTACGTTCCTTATGCACCAAGCCCTGAAGTGACCTGAGATTGGTGGTTTTGTCCTGCAATATGGGCACACTGCGCGCCTTTTCTCTTTGTTAAACCCATTTCTGCAATTATTACATTGATACTCATAAATAACTAAGGATGTCATGATTTTTGATTGTTATTTATATCCTAAATCGCTTTCAAATGCTATTGCTGCGGACACGATGCTGCCTTCATGCCAGGCATTTGCGATAGACTGAATTTGTTGCTCGGTGTTAGATGGGTCTCTATCGAACATTCTGGCTATATTGGGAAAATGTTTACGTTCGAATACTTCGCCGAGGATTGTGAATTTTTCGTTCATGTTTTTTATAGTAAATTATGTTTAAGAAAAGTCGGTATTAAAAAGGAAAGATACGTTTAACAAAATCCCCGTACCGAGTTTCCTCTAAAATGTAAAGGCCTGCCAGAATTGCAGATATAGAGCTAAAGAGGCTGAAGAGTTCATTTTTTGGAAGAATGAAAAATGTAGCATTCCCTAGTATATAAATTGGTAAAAAGAAAAGTGCCATTCCAAGAATAAGGCGCGGTAAATTAAGTAGCCCTATCCAAAGTGCATAAAGGTATAGCCTAAGAAATTTTAGGATGTTTTTTGCAAAGGTTTTCATGTGCAAATTATGGAAACTTCGTTACCGATTGTCGCCCTCCGTGAATGTTTTATTTTTCCTACTACTAATTTTTTCTCTAGCAAGCCCTACTAAGTAAATAAATCCGAAGAAAATACCTGCAATCACTAAGCCACCACGCACGCCTAGCTCTTTTAGGATCTGAATAACTACGCCTGCAGGGGCCATGGCGACAAGTCCGTTAATAAGAAGATTCCAGCCGTAAAAATGACTTTCTGAAACTTCTTCATCAATCCGTTGCTGCATGTCTTTTGTGTCGGGTGTATTCATAGAATTCTATTTTCCCTTATAATAATCAACCTTGTTGTGAAATTCGGTAACTTTTGGGGAACCGCTAAGTATTTTTGCCCACTCGCCCGGATTTAGCACAATCGCGTATAATCCGTTGTTTTCCAGGACGTCTATAATTCTGTATGTGACACTTGTGTGGTGTTCTGCAGTTAGTCCAGGAATGGCATAGGCGAACTGAGTACCGATCATCCATGTGTTATCCATAAAGACTGTTTCTGTGTACAGACAGCTGTTAGTAACAGGACTGTAGAAGATTTCTCCAAAACGAACGGTCATTCCTGCCCCTGCCCCATCTTTAGTCTCAGCTCGGGTTTTTGAAGAATAATTTATACTAGAAATTTCATCTTCAATTTTGTCCTTGTATGAAGCACACTGTGCTTTCATTGCAAATGTTACAGCAGTGGAGTTTCCTTCAGTAGAACTGGAGCCTCCAGAAGCCGCTACCGTTGTGGGTTTTTCGTGTTTAATAACAACATTTCTGCCCCTTTTTAAATCAGGAATGAGAGAAATCGCAACATTTACTGGTATAGCTAACTTTATAGTTTCTCCAATAACTACTCCCTTTATTGAACTACCTAATGATGCAGTATTTATCCCGATAACTTCCCCATACTTATTGACTAGTGGTCCGCCGCTGTTCCCTGGATGAATTTCAGCAGAAGTCTCTAAGTATGTGGCGCTTTTGTCCGAAATTGTTCTTGAAATTGTTCCCTCCTTAAAACTTACATCTCCTTCGAGTCCAAAAGGATAGCCAAGAGTGAAGACTTCGTCCCCTTGAGCAACATTATCAGAATCTCCTAATTTAACGTTAGGGAAATTACTGCCGTCAATTTTTAAAACGGCTAAATCAATATTTTCATCCCTACCGACTACTGAAGCAGTAAAAACTCTGCCGTCTGAAAGTTTAATTTTTGCGGTAGAGGTGTCGTATACCACATGAGCATTCGTGAGAATATATCCATCTTGGCTCAAAATCATACCGCTCCCAGCACTATCAGTTGTTTCGATATAAACGACAGCCGGCTTCATTTTTGAGATAATCTTTTTGTTTGAGAGTGTTGTGAGTGAGGGCTGGGTCGCTGACACTTTAGTTTCTTTCTGTGCTACACGAGGAGTTTCTATGGAGGCAACAACGGTATTGTCGCGCACCACCGTTGATTGTGCCTTAGTCTGTGGATTGGAGTTGCTTTGCTTGAACCACGAGAATGGATTCCACCACGAGGCAAGTGCTATCGATGGCGTGATTATGAAAAGAAAGAGTGTTACACCAGCGATTTTTTTATGTGTGTTTCCCATATCCAGCAAGATTATTTTTTATAAAATTGTGGTGTGGCTTAACAACAAAAAGCCCACCACGTGGTCAACGACCGAAGCCGTTCATACAAGTTTCCCTGTATGGCCTGACAGACAACCCCACATGATGGGTTTTTTATGTCTGTCAGGACTTTTTCGCCATGCCACCGATTGCTCAATAGTTTAGGCTACTTCTTTATTCAGTTGTGCTAGTATATTACCATATTTATGAAAAAAGCGGGGAACAAAGGGGAAGAGAAAAATACTGTAAATAGGGGACTAGTCCGTCCGCGATTTATGGACTTGTCAGAATTCTTGGGAAAGTTCCCACTAGAAGACCAAACAAATAAAATTGAGGAACTTATTGATGTCGGTGCTTTTATAACGGCATGTACTCCAAGCCATATTGCTGAAAGAAACATTGCTTCGGACTCATTGTATTATCACGAAGTTCGAGAACTCTATATTGCATGGAAAGTACAGTGCAGGAAGTTTTTTAAGATGGATACAAAAAACTTTCAGAATGAATATGAGATCTTTTCAGAGAGCGACTCTATCCCATTATCAATACATGTAGAAAAAACTGATGAGACTTATAATTCAGTAAGCAACGAAATGCTTCGAGATATTGCTACTGAGATACGCTTAAAATTACCTATTTTACGCGATGCTAGGGCGAAAATAGGTAGGTTATACCCAGAAACCCCTAGTGAAGGAGGCGTGAGCGAACTCACGGTAGTAGGGGTAATAGATGGGCAGGGTACGTACACACTGATTGTTAATAAGGTTTACGGGCAACCAATTGAAAAAAAGATGTCTAACGGGAGTAGCGGGCAGCTATTATATGATTTATCTGATACAAAAAATAATGACTGTATTTATGTTGAAAATTATGTAGATCAGGCAGATAAGTACTGGAATTGTGTCAAAGTAAACCCACTTTACAGCAAGTTAAAATATAAGCCTACTACAATTATTATCAGAAAGGATGGACGTTACATTTGCAGGATTAAAATTAGTCGCATCAGCAAGGATACGTACGTTAAAAAGAAACAACAGGTAAAACCTGGTAAATGAGTGGAAAACTTAATAGTACTTAAAAATACCCTTTAATATAAAGGGTATTTTTAATAATGCCAAAATCGTCTTTTACAAGGATTTACGGCGATTTGTTTCCCTGGAAATGTTCTGATTAGTGGATGGAGCTAAGCGAAAAGGCAAAAACGGATTTGAAGAAGGTGCTCATTAAAGAAGTTGGCGAAGAGAAAGCCAATGCTTTTTCTGAAGATGAATTAAACAAACTTGGTTTGCTTTTTCTGAACATTTTAGCGGAGGGTTTGAAGATGAAAGTTGCTAATCCTGAATTGTCTACGCAAGTGCGCAGGTAATGCAGGGTCTGTAAAAAGGTCCTAAGAAAATGTCACAATAAACTCTTTTTGGGGCAGAGAGTAGAAAGAAGCTCCAACAAAACCATGAATGCAGGTAAGCAGTCGTGGCAAATCAAAAGGGGTGTTAAGGCACAGATGCGAAAGCAGGGGAAATGGTTGTCACGCTTACCACCCTGCCGTCTGATCTGTGCCGTAGTATCTCCAGATGCGAATGAAGTATACAAGTAAAAATGAAATACCGAGTTTTTATAAAAATAGAAACTAGTTTTTACCCAAAGGGCTTGCATTGTGCATCTCAAATACCGTGGCTACATAAAAACTGGTGAAAATGCTCAAATTTGCGTATGCATTACTTGAGTCATATACAGAGCCCTTAAAACTCCCACCATCAAGTTCCAGTAGATGCTATCTAAAGGATAAGTGTGGCGTATTGCCAGAAAAATGTGCTAAAATACAAAAGCTACACCAAGAGAATTACAAGAATACCCAAGGAAACTATGAGTATTTTGTAAATAAAAACGAGGTAATGACGTTCTCTTGGTGTAGCAACTAAAAGTTAAATGTCGTTACCTCATTTTTGTTTATGAACAACACTATAGATTTCACGAAGTTGAAGGTGGGGAATTACAACCGTAAGTCTTCGGAGGCGGAGGATCGTCAGATGCTTTCTGTTGATAGTCAGATTGATGAAGCAGCGAGGATTTCCAGTTTCTACAATCTCCCAAAGTTTGTTGAAGTTTTTAAGGAAAGTAAGTCTGCTAAAAAAGAGCACGAGCGAAAAGAGTTTTCAAGAATGATGGAAATGGTTTTTTCAGGAAAGATTGACTCCATTGTTTGCTGGAAGCTCGATCGCCTTGCAAGAAATATGACCGAAGGGGGACAGATCATCGACCTTCTGAGTTCTGGGGTTATAAAAGCAATCATCACGCATGATAAAGTTTTTTACCCTTGGGATAACGTGATTGTGATGTCCGTCGAGTTCAGTCAGGGGAAACAGTTTGTTAAAGACCTCTCGGTGAACGTAAAGCGAGGGCAGACGAAAAAGGCAAGTATGGGTGTACCGCACGGAGTTGCCACACTAGGGTTCTTGAATGATAAAACAGAGGAAAAGGGCAATCGTAGGTGGATTGTTGATGACCTGAGGCTCAAGGCAATAAAAACGTTGTTTGAAATGTTTTTAACGGGGACATACTCGGCAGGCAAGCTGCATAGGTATGCCATAAAAGAGCTAAAATTGACCACGGTGAAGAGAAAGAGAATTGGCGGTGCACCGATTACTCTCTCGCGAATATATGAGATTTTGAAGGACCCTACTTATGCTGGATTTTTCACATACGGCGGTGAACGATACGAGCTTGATTCTTCGCTCCCTCGACTTATTACCGAGGGCGAGCACGAGAAAGTTAGAGCTCTTCTTTCGAAGAAAAACATACCAAAATCTCAACGTCATGAGACGACCTTCGCTGGGTTTGTTCAGTCAGACGAGGGAGCGTTTATGGGGCAAGATGTAAAGTGCCAGGTTATATGTGATTGCAAGAACAAGTTTGCATACTTGGATAGAACCCATTGCCCTAAATGCGAGAGGGAAATAGAAAAGCTGGAAAATCCAAAGTACCTCACTTTTACCTACTATTACAATGTAAAGAAAAAGAAGGCTGCTCAACCGTACAAAGCACTTTCTGAGGCAAGGATTACTGAAGAGTTAGTGAAGTTTGTCGACGACAACCTGACTTTTTCGAAGGAGTTTGCTGAGTGGTCAAAAAAATACATTGTTGAATTAAAGGATAAGGAAATTAACGACAGTGTGTTTATCGCGCAAAAGGTGGAGGCAGATAAAAGTAAATATGAAGCAAAGAAGACTCGCTTGCGAGCCATGCTTCGCGACGAACAGATTACTGACGGTGAATACAAAGATGATTTACTGGCGCTGAATAAACAGTATGCAGTTGCTGGTGATGGAAAAGGTAGGGTTGATTGGTTTTCTCGGATGAACGAGATTGTAGACCTTACTCTTTGTACGAAAGAAGTACTTGAGAAGGGGAGTATGCAGGCAAAAAGAAACATACTCTCAAGACTAGGTTCGAACCTAGTCTGGGATGATGAAAACCTTAGTATTTATAACGATATTGCGGTAAACAAACTCGTAGAAGGCATCAAATGTGCGAAGGCAATAAACGGAGAGTTCGAACCTAAAAACTACGTTGTATTTAAAGGCTTAAATGAAAAAACAGACCGTTTAAAGCCTGTTTTTTCTACTATGCTCCGCGGGTAGGGATCGAACCTACGACCAAGCGATTAACAGTCGCTTGCTCTACCACTGAGCTACCGCGGAATACAATTTGCATCATAGCAAAATGGACGAAAAAAGCAAAGATATCTGAATAGAGCCTTATTTTGCGGAGACTAGCGTTTTCTGATATAATGTGGGCTCATTAACTATAAGCAACCCATCCATGAAAAAGACAAAAATTGTAGCAACGATCGGCCCCGCATCGGAAAGTGAAATTATGCTTACCAACCTGGTGAAGGCAGGAATGAATGTATGTCGTCTAAACTTTTCGCATGGTACTCATGAGGAGCATGCGGTACGAGTGAAAAACATTCAGGCGGTGGCAACAAAACTTGGCGCGCCAATCTCTATTTTACAAGATCTCTCGGGTCCCAAGATTCGTATTGGTGATTTTTATCAGGAGCGCGTTATGCTCAAAAATGGTTCTATCTTTACGCTCACTACCAAGGCATGCGTGGGCGATGAGACGAAAGCATTCGTAAGTTACAAAGCGCTTCCTCAAGAAATCAAAAAAGGCGACCCAATCCTTCTTGATGACGGAAAGAAGCGTCTCGAGGTGCTTGAGGTAAAAGGAGAAGAAATTAAATGTCGTGTCATCGTAGGAGGAGAGACCAAGGGCCGCCGTGGCGTGAATCTCCCTGGTGTCTCGCTCAAGATCAGTTGTTTGACGGCAAAAGACAAAACAGACCTTCTCTTTGGTGTAGCGCACAAGGTTGATTTCTTTGCGCTTTCGTTTGTGCGCCGACCTTCGGATGTAACCGAGCTTCGCGGTATTTTGACGAAAGCTAAAGCAACAGGAAAGATTATTGCAAAGATCGAAACAGAAGAGGCAATTGAAAATATTGATGCAATTATTGCCGAGGCGGATGGGGTAATGGTTGCTCGTGGAGACCTTGCGGTTGAGGTGCCTGCAGAGCAAGTACCTATTTTGCAAAAGATGATCATTGAAAAATGTAATGCTGCGGGTAAGCCAGTTATTGTGGCAACACAAATGATGGAGTCGATGATCAAGTCGCCGGTGCCAACACGCGCCGAGGTTTCAGATGTTGCAAACTCTATTCTTGATGGGGCAGATGCCGTAATGCTTTCGGAGGAGTCCGCTCTTGGAGAATATCCTACGGAGGCGGTTGCGATGATGGCAAAGGTTGCCAATATGGTGGAGCAAAACTATCCTCATCGCGAAGCCCTCTACGGTGATATTTTTTCGGCAGAAAGTGGCACCGACAGTAGCTACAAGGATATTGTAGATGCCGTGACCTTTGCGGCAGTTTCTACCGCATCAACGATAGGTGCAAAGGCAATTATTGCTCTTACTGAGTCCGGACTCACCGCGCGCATGATCTCTCGCTATCGTCCAGAACAACCAATAATCGTAATGAGTCCAAAACGTCACGTCATAGAGCAAGTGGCACTCTCGTTCGGTTGTTACCCCGTACACATTGAAAAGCTCACCACGATTGATGAGGTAATGAAGACTGTTCGTGCGTACGTTCTTAAAAACAAATTTGCGAAAAAGGGTGACAAGGTGGTCATTGCTGCAGGAGTACCCTTTGGTCGTACGGGCGGCACCAACATGTCTCTTGTGGAGGTAATCTAATCTAGGAATGTATATCAGGGTCCGCGTAGCGGCAGGAGCCAAAAAGGAATCACTCGAGAAAGTCTCGGAGGATTCCTTTTTGGTATCGGTCAAAGATCCCGCAGAACAAAACCTTGCCAATAGGCGGGTTCTCGAGCTTGTTGCGGCGTACTTCAGCATCAATCCAAAGCAGATACGGATTATTTCTGGGCACCACAGTCCGGGGAAAATCTTGTCGATTCCTGATTCGAAGTGATATATAGAGTACTATATATCGTCGGCACTCGGACGGAATAAACAAAACATTTTTTGTTTGCACCGCTCTTCGTTTGACGATATAATAGATCTATGCAGATCAAAATAAAAACAATTAATATTGAGATGACGGATGCGATATCTTCGTATGTCGAAGAAAAGCTTCAGAGTCTCGAAAAGTTTGCGATTCCACACGATGAGGAAAACCCACTTCTGTATGTTGAGATCGGAAAGACAACCAATCATCATCAGTCAGGTGATATTTTCCGTGCTGAAGTATCAATGACGGTACGCGGTAAACAATTTCGTGCGGTCTCTAAAAAAGACGACCTTTACGCGGCCATTGATGATATGCGTGCCGAGCTCATGAGAGAGCTCACTTCCTACAAGACAAAAGAACGCAGTCTTGCACGCCGCGGTGCGGGCATGATCAAGAACCTTCTCCGTTTTGGACGCGAGAAATAATCCAACAAGTATTATGAAGACAACCAATATGATTCTTATCGTTGTTGCTGTTGCTATTATCGGGTTTGTGGTATGGGTTAGTGGCTCACAGAAAACTCTGCAGCCAATAGAGCAAATCCCCGTAGTTACAGAACCCACAACCACCACAACCACTAAATTAGAAGCCAATTCAATTAAAACTATGACTACTGCAATCGTTACTACCAATAAAGGCGTTGTTACGCTCGAACTCTTTGCCGACAAGGCACCAAAGACTGTTGAGAACTTTGTAAAACTTTCAAATGAAGGATTTTACAACGGTACGCGCTTCCATCGCGTGATTAAAGGCTTTATGATTCAGGGTGGTGACCCACTCTCAAAAGACACCGCAAAGCAGGCGGGCTGGGGGACAGGTGGTCCTGGATACCAGTTTGCTGACGAGATTCATGCTGAGAACAGAAATGATATCGGCACCATCTCTATGGCAAACGCTGGCCCTAATACCAATGGCAGTCAGTTCTTCATCAACACGGCAAACAACAACTTCCTTGATACTAAACACACCGTCTTTGGTCGTGTTGCAGCAGGGATGGATGTGGTGACCGCAATTGAGAATACCAAGACTATGCCCGGTGATCGTCCTGTAGAGGATATGATTATCGAGAAGATCGAAATCAAATAGTTCCAAAATCTACTACAAAAAACACCCCACGAAAATGGGGTGTTTTTTGTAGTACTACATGGCAGATAGATTGTTCGTGGTATATAATATGAAGTATGAAAATTTTTTGGAATACGCTTGCAACAGGTGTCATATTTGCTCTCGGGTTTCCGTTCTTTGTGTCGGCACAAATGATTGGTCAAAACCAAGAAGCCATTACTTTTTTTGATGCAGATATCATCGTTAATACTGATAACTCTATCGATGTTACAGAAAAAATCATCTACCAAACAGGACCCGCTGAACATCATGGTATTTATCGTGACATATACCCGTACTCTTCTGAGGGTAAAAAAATGATCATCAAGGATGTGGTGGTTGTGGATGAGAGCGGAGCCCCATATCAATTCCAGGTTTCAAATGTTGGGAAAAACATTCGCATAAAAATAGGCGACCCAAACACAACATTCAGGGGTGAAAAAACATACCTCGTCACCTATCATGGAACAAATGCAGTTGCTAAACTGGAGGACCTAGATGAGGTCTATTGGAATGTTACCGGCAATGAGTGGGGTATGCCGATATACGCCGCCCGCGCAAGAGTTACCCTGCCTCCGTCGATAACCCCGTCGATAATTCAAGAGGCTTGTTACGTTGGGATAAAAGGAAGTACAAACAAGTGTTCGTCGTCTATCGAAAGCAATACGTCTGTTGTGTTTGCTGTGCCTAGTGTCCTCAACCCCGGGGAAGGCCTTACGGTGGCTGTTGGTTTCCCAAAAGGGACCGTCGTACCCTATCAACCGTTGAGTATCGTTACGGATATGTTCCTTGTTTATTTGCCGTGGGTTATTTCAATATTGATGATTATTGGCACTTTTTTCTTCTCGTTTCGGTATTGGTGTCAAAAGGGGCGTGACCCCAAAGGGGCAGGAGTTATCGTTCCGTACTATGATGTACCCGGCGACCTGACTCCTATGGAGGTCGTAGGAATTCTCCACGAAGATATCTCCGCGGGGAGTATTTCAGCTGAGATCGTGTATCTCGCTACAAAGGGGTATCTCAAGATTGTATACCTTGAAAATAAGATTCTCGGCATATTTAATTTGTCTGACTATAAGCTTGAGAAGTTGAAAGATTTTTCTGATGTTGCAAATACTTTCGACAGTGAACTTCTCGCGTCTCTATTTTCAAGCGGTCATTCAGAATCGGTGACACTTTCTAAACTAAAGAATGTTTTTTATAAACAGATACCTATTCTTAAGAATTCGACAGCAAACTTACTTTTGAAGAAGGGGTATTATAAAAATTTAGGAAGGATGGGGAAGGGTGGTAAGGCAGTGGGGGTTGCCGTATTCCTTTCTTTTGCAGGTATATGGATTTTTGATGTTGTTTCAAGTGTCTACCCTCAAATGGTTTTGTCCCCCGTCGTTATTGGCCTTATTGTTTCGATCGGAATATTTTTGATTATATACCGATTGAGTCCTGCAAAGACGGAAATTGGTGTCGCAACAAAAGAACAGCTTCTTGGTCTTAAAATGTATTTACAGATTGCTGAAAAAGATCGGTTAGCATTTCATAGTGCGCCAGAAAAGAAACCGGAGATATTTGAAAAACTTTTGCCGTACGCGATGGTGCTGGGGGTTGAAAATGCATGGGCAAAAGAATTCGAGGGTATCTATACGACGCCACCATCGTGGTATTCGGGGCCCGCAAGTTCACATTTCAGTGCGCGGACTTTGAGTAATTCTCTTGCAAGTTTTGGTGCTTTTGCCACAACGTCATTATCATCTGCGCCTGGAGGCAGTGGTGGAGGCGGATCGTCGGGTGGTGGAGGTGGCGGTGGTGGAGGGGGAAGCTGGTAGGGAGCTCGCATCTCAGTGCAGTACGTATTGACAAAATATGTAAAAAGTGCTATGATTGATTCAGGTTAATTCAGTATCAAAAAGAAAGGGGAGAGAAGTATGAGGGTTCTTTAATTGGGGTGGCGCTCCACCCTTAAGCCAAAGGAGCGGCAGGTTGTTGAAAGATAGTTTCATCTACTGACGAGGCTCAGCATACCCTCTGACTATCCTGATGTCACAGAAGACACTTAATAGGTTGTGTGGATAAAACTAGAGAAATCCCTGTGCGAAAAAAATCTTTTAACGCAAACCGGACACATGTCGTGAGACACTGTCCGGTTTTTTCTTTTACCTCTGTCCTCGTAAAAAATCGGCGTAGGTCATTTCACGCTTACCTTCAGGGATGACGCGGTCGATAATGAGCTTACTTTCTTCCATGTGTGCTTCGGTCACAATGACACGAATCTCTTTACCGCCGTGCTCCGTAAGGAGATATGCACGCGGCCAAATATTAAAGGCGCGGATCTTTCGATACATACGCTCGGGGTCATCGCTGAGGTCGATGTGCCCGCTCTGTTTGGTAATTTTTTTTATGTACGACGCCTTGTCGTGATCTTGTTCCTGTAGGGTTATCTTTCCTGCAATCCATTCAGGAATTGTTTTTACGAGAAGCTTGCCACCGAAGGTCCCCAGGATCTCCTCGAGCTCGCTCGCCTTTGGTGGCCAGTTTTCAATCACCATTTTTTCTTGTGCGACAATAGGGCCATGGTCGACTTCTTCGTCAATCTGCATAATGGTTACACCCGCTTCGTGAGGTTGGCCTACGGGGCAGTCTTCTAAGATCGCGCCTTGGATGGGGGATGCGCCACGGAGCTTTGGAAGGAGCGAAGGGTGTACATTCAGGGTACCGTGGTGAGGCATGTCAAGGATTGTACGGGGAATAATCTTGCCATACGAGACAACAAGAAAAAGGTCCCAGTCGGTGCCAAGAGATTTTGCAAATTCCTCAGTACGAATATCAGATGGTTCAAGAGTTGGGATATTGTGTGCATCCGCCCATACTTTTACCTCACTCGGGGTGAGCTCGAGTCCGCGTCCTTTTGGCTTTGCGGGTGCGGTGATGATGAGGGATGGGAGGAAGCCCTCGCGCGCCATTTCTTCAAGGACGATTATCGAAAAGCGCGAAGTGCCCCAAAAGGCGATGTGGAGATTTGAAGTATTCATATTTTAGTGACCGTGTCCTTCGTGTTCGAGACGCTGACGCTCCATTTCTTCTTTAGTAATCTTTTCGACATTGCGTGCGTGGTCAATAAAGAGGATGCCGTTTAGGTGGTCAGTCTCGTGCTGGAATATTTGCGCCATAAGGCCGCTGCCACCACGAGTAAAAAGTTTACCATGCTCATCGTAGGCGCGCACGGTCGCTTTGTCGGCGCGTGAGGTCTCGCCATAGAGCCAGCGGACCGAGAGGCAACCCTCGGGGACCCACACTTTTTTGCGCGAGAGCTTGGTAATCTCCGGGTTAATAAAGACCATGTCGTGCGCGGGAGATTTTTTATGCGCCGCTATGGGTCTCGAGGTGGTGTTATGCATATCTTCGGCATGAATATCGTCCTCGATAAACTCAAAAGCGCGATGTGAGACGACAAAAATACGGAGGGGCACGCCAATCTGCGGTGCAGCTATCGCGACGCCGTCCTCTTCTTTTTCGAGGGCAGCCTTCATGTCGTCAAGGATCTTTTTTAAGCGTGGAGAATCAAAGTCTTTTGGATTGACGGGTTCCGCGTGTGCACGCAGTACCGGCGCTTCTTTTTGAACGATCGTTACCATATGGGGAAACCATAACACATTTAGATACGTTTTTGAAGTTATAACAAGTGATCGGGGTTTACCTCAATGGTGAATTGTGGGGGGAGGGCGCGGAGTTTGGCGAGTAGCTTATCGTTGGGCCATACTGTTTCGGCAAGTTTTAGAATGAGGTGCATACGAAACATATTCTTAGGTTCACGCGTTATGGTTTGAGGAGAGATAGGGGTGTACTCAAGGAGATAAGCTTTGAGGCGCTCAACTTCTTGAGGAAGCTCGGCGCGTTTACCGCGAAGGGTGATCTTGATGATGGTGCCGTAGGGTGGGTATGAAAAGGCTTTACGGAGACCAAGCTCGTCTTCGGTAAATGCGAGCAAGTCGCCTTTGAGCGCCTGCTCGAGAAGGGTCGTGTCGTCCATGCGTGTTTGCACGAGAAGAGCCTTGGTTGTTTTTTCGCGAAGTGCGAGAATGAGCGCAAAGATGCGTTCGTTCATACGAAAGTCAGGAATTGCAAAAAGGGAGTCAATGGAAATGATCGCGGTGCGCGGTACTGAGAAAAGATAGGAAACGGCCATAGGGGTGCCGATGAGGATACCTCCGATAGACTTCTCAAATTGGGCAATGAGTTTGCGCGCTTGCGCGCGGGTCCTTACACGGTCACCGTCAAAGACGAAGCGGGGCGCGTCAGGAAAAAGTTTTGCGACTTCTTCTTCTATGCGTTCAATGCCGATGCCTAATGGCTCGAGGCGCCACCCCGCACACGTAGGACACGTCTCGTGCTCACCGTGCTCGGGTGTGCGAATGAGTCCACAGCTATGACATGAAAAAACGCGGCCCTCGCCCTGCTTGTGCACAACGAGAGGGGTGTCACATTCTTCGCAACGTATGATAGTCCCGCAGTCACCGCACGCCGTGATAGGCGAAAGGCCTTTACGTGCGGCAAGCAAAAAGACATGCTCGTGTTTTTCTTGTGCTCCTTCAATAAGGGTACGGATTTCATCACCAACAATTTGCACTGTTTTTTTGCCGGTCATCTCGCGAATATGTTTCTCTTCTGTGCGAGGATCAATGATTCCCGTTTTTATTTCAGCGACCGTACGATTGTTGATGCGATTAAATTCGCCAATTTCGTCGGAAAGAATACGCTTATGTGTTTCAGTGCGAAGAATCGATGCACCAAAGATAAGCGCGCTACCTTTAAGGGTTGCATACGCCTCAGCAAATATACGCATATCAATGAGGGGTCTCGCGAGGGTCTTCCATGACCGCGAATGCTCCTCGTCGATAACGATAGTGTCAAATGAACGGGGGAGTGCAAGGTACTGAGGTGTTCCGACGGCAAGAATCGCATGCTTTTCTGCAAGTGCCCCTGACCATTTTTCAAGGAGGCGTTTTTTGGTCAGTACACTATGGAAAGCATAGGTGTATTCCTTGATGCCGTGGCCGAGCTCGCGCTCAAGGCGTTCTACTTCCTCAAGAGTTGGCACACAAATAAATAAAGACTCATGTCGTGCAAAGGATTCACGCACGAGCTGTTGGTAGGCCTCGAGGCGTGTTTTTGTGTCGCTTTGAATGGCCAATATTTTTTTACCTGAAGCTGATTTTTTAATAGTGCTATTTTCTGCCTCATCAAGGGTACCATCTATGTGTGCATCCAAAATTGTTTTTGGGGTTAGAGTAAGGAGTGTCTCTCCAAGACCCTGTGCGGAAAATTGCGCAGTCTCTTCGGCAGCTTTCATAAAAGCATTATTCCAGACACGGTGTGGTTTTAAGCGGGTAATTTTACGCAACGCGTACTCAGAGGATTTGAGTGCAGACTTTGCGTCACTAACGCTCTTTGATTCAAGGACAAGGGCGGGGACTTCCCGCGTGCGGATAGGGACCATAATAACCGAACCCAGAGGGACGGTCTCTTTTGAAAAATAAGAGAGATGTCCCTGAAGGGCTCCGCGAACAATAGGGGCAACCGTGAGAATCTGCATATCCTTATAGTACCTCGAATTTAAAAGCTCGTCGAAGTACTGTATTACATCACGCAATTTTCGTTTGGTAAAACAGCGTTTTGCATAGTAAGATGATGAACATATATGAGCGATTCACTAGTTATTAGCGGTTTTAACGGAGAGAGAAAACTTCACGGCACGGTGCGTACAACGGGTGCAAAAAATGCGGCACTCAAGGCTATTGCGGCGACCATTCTTTTTCGTGATACGGTTACCCTTACCAATATTCCCGAGATTAACGACGTTGAGCGTTTGTTCGAACTTTTGAAAGACATGGGAGCAGAGGTGGAGCATCTCAAAAGTGGTACGTACACCGTGTCTATTCCAAAAGGTTTCTCGACTGAGCTTACGCCAGGGATTGCAAGAAAGATGCGTGCGTCGGTGGTAGCGACAGGTCCGGTCCTTGCGCGTTTTGGTAAAGTATCATTCCCGCATCCCGGTGGCTGCGTTATTGGTTCACGCCCGCTCGATCTCTTTGTTGATGGTTTTGAAAAGATGGGCGCCAAGGTGACGATGAACGAAGGTTCATATGTCGTCGAAGCAAAGGGCGGCCTCAAGGGTGCAGAATTTTTTCTTAAGAATCAAAGTGTGACCGTGACGGAAACATTTATGATGGCGGGAGTCCTCGCAAAAGGAACGACCGTTATTAAAAATGCAGCTATGGAACCCGAGATTGAGGAGCTTGCCAAGTTTTTGAATACCTGCGGTGCAAAGATTTCCGGGGCAGGTACTCCTACTATTACCATCAAGGGTGGCAAACTCCTTACAGGGAAAGGACATCCCTACAAGACGATGCCGGACCGCATTGATGCAGGAAGTTTCTTGGTCCTTGGGGCACTCGCTGCGCGCGAGCTTCATATTACGCATTGCGATCCTCGCCATCTCGAATCACCGATTGCAACACTACGTAGCGCAGGAGTCTCTATAGAGACCAAGAAGAGCGAGATTATTGTTCGTGCACCTTCACACCTGAAAGCTGTTGATATTAAGACGCACGAGTATCCTGGGTTTCCTACCGACCTCCAGGCGCCGATGACCGTACTCCTTACACAGACCGAGGGTGAGAGTACGGTGTTTGAAACTATTTTTGAGGGGCGCCTCAACTATACCGAGTCGCTTGCGGCAATGGGTGCTCAGATTACCATGATGGATCCGCATCGTGTGTTGGTGCGAGGAAAGTCAGAGCTCCATGGGCGTAAACTCCAGAGCCCCGACCTTCGCGCAGGCCTTGCCTTTGTTATCGCAGCCGTAGTTGCAAAAGGGGAGTCTGTCATCCATAATGTGGACACCACGATTGATCGTGGTTACGAGGACGTGGACAACCGCCTTCGCGCTATTGGTGTTCAGGTGGAGCGTGTGAGTTCACTGCCTGAAACTATCCCTGTAATCGCATAATCATATTCTATGGGAATTTTTGTAACAAAACTCGGTATTGATCTCGGCACAGCAAACACGCTTGTGTTTATTCCTGGTAAAGGCATCGTCTTGAACGAGCCATCAGTAGTTGCGGTCGACCAGCAGACCAATCGTATTATGGCCGTCGGTATCGAGGCAAAGCAGATGATTGGCCGCACACCAGACAACATCATTGCATATCGCCCCATGAAGGACGGTGTTATTGCCGACTATCGCGTGACCGAAGCAATGATCCGCTACTATATGAGCAAGGCACTCGGCAAGTGGAATGTATGGAAACCTGAGGTTATGGTGTCGGTTCCTGCAGGAGTGTCATCGACCGAGCGTCGCGCGGTCATCGAAGCAACCATCAAGGCAGGTGCCAAGAATGCCTATGTGGTCAAAGAGCCGATTCTCGCGGCTATTGGCGCTGGTATTCCTATCTATGAGGCGCGTGGACATATGGTCGTCGATATTGGCGGTGGTACGACTGATGTTGCAGTTATTTCGCTCGGCGGTATTGTTGCTTCGACTTCGGTTAAATGCGCGGGCAACAAGATCGATCACGCCATTGCTGATTTTATTAAAAAAACATTCAATCTTGCTGTTGGCGATCGTACTGCAGAGGATATCAAAGTTCGTATCGGCTCAGCGGTGAACATGGATGATGAGCTCCTCCTTACGATCAAAGGGCGCGACTATGTGACTGGATTACCACGCACTGCACAAGTGACCACGAACGAGATCGTAAAAGCAATTGACCGCGAGCTTCGTGAAATCATCCGCGCAATCAAGGATGTACTCCAAGAGACTCCTCCGGAACTTGCTGCTGATATTATCGATCAGGGGATCATCATGACAGGAGGTTCTTCTCAGCTCCGCAATTTTCCTGATCTTGTGTTCCGTCGCACAGGGGTCAAGGCCGTACTCGCTGATGACGCGCTTTATTGTGTCGCAAAGGGCACTGGTATCGCTCTCGAACACCTCGACACCTACAAAAAAAGTATTCTTTCAAAAAGATAGGTATCAGAAAAGGGGACAGCTCGCTCTAAAGTAAATGCTATGGACTCAATTTTTGAACACTATAAAAAAACAGGATATTTGCATCATGCGCACTTGATTGAAGGTGATGCTAAAACACTGGTGCCCATACTTCTTGCCGCCCTCGAGCGACACATGGGCATTGTAGCGCAGGGTAATCCAGACGTTGCAACACTTTTTTATGATTCATTTGGTATCAACGAGTCACGCGACCTTACTGAGATGCAGTCACGCGCAGGGTTTGGTGCGGAAGCAGGCACACCTAAAATCTTTGTGGTGAGCGCACCATCGTTTACCCACGAAGCACAAAATGCACTTTTAAAAACATTTGAAGAGCCAACCGCAGGCACACACTTTTTTATTATTCTTCCTCGTGTTGATACAATACTCCCAACACTCAAGTCACGCGTGGTGCTCTCGTTTGGGCATGCAATATCAGAAAATAAAGACGATACAAGCACGCTCGCTGAAAAGTTTCTCAGCGCTTCACTCGAGGAACGCTTTGCGTTGGCGAAAAAACTCACGGACAAGAAGACGGGCGAGTCTGTTGACCGTGAAAGGATTCGCCGATTCCTGGATCATATCGAGCGCATTCTTTACACACGCCTTGCTGGCAAAAAAGAAGGAAGTGAAATATTCCGCGAAATTTTCCAGACAAAAACATACCTCTCCGATCGGGGGTCTTCGCCAAAGATGCTTATTGAGCACCTTGCAATGGCGATTGTGCTATAAAAAAGAAAAAGACGATGTAGACCTGAGTCACATCGTCTTGTAAGTTTTTTATTTTTTATGTTACTTTACGCCATGCATGCCTCGCATTGAGGAAGGCCGGCAGTAACGACTTGTTCTTGTTCAGGCTCCGGTTCCGGAACATATGGTGCGAGTAGCTGTGCAACCACTTTTTCAAGCAAACCATCTGCCATACGCATGTACTGTGTTGCCTTTTCGCCGCGTTCAAATCTGACACAGATAGGCATCACCACACCACAGCTAATCGCATACCCAAGGACGTGCGGTGAAGGGAGGTTTCTGGGGAAAATGATGAGGCGCCCATCCTGCATGCTTTCTGTGTGCATGTGGTACATTTTTTTCCCAGCCGCAAGGAGTCGTTTTCTCACTGCATGCGTGAATTCCACCTTGTCGAGATACTGCCGTTCAAGTAAATAGCGACGAAGCTCCTGTATTTTGGGTGTCCCCAAATTTAACACTCTTTCGTCAATAAGAGAAAGCTCTTTAGGGAGAAGTTCGTCCAACAGCGCTTTTGTTAACTTTGCCGAAAATACGGTCATAGTTCAGTACCCTCTTGGTTGATTGTAATAGAGTTACTCTTGTGTACAGCTAGGGAATATTTTGCATATATCTACGGGTATGTCAAGAATATTTTGCATTGAAGTCTTGGTGTAATTCTGATACGATGGTCTCTATATGACATACGATTTTTCTGCATTCAAAAAGAAGGTGGGGGATATTGAGGAACATTTAGCAAAAGAGCTTTCAGCTATTCACACGGGCCGCGCAAGTATCGCGCTTCTTGATGGTGTGTCTATCGAATCGTATGGTGCTCGTCTTGCCATCTCACATGTGGCAACGGTTGCTACCGAGGATCCTCGCACACTCCGTATCGTGCCGTGGGACAAAGCAAATGGTAAAGAGATAGAAAAAGCACTTAATAATGCAAACCTCGGCATCTCGGTTTCGATGGATGATGCAGGGCTTCGTGTCTTTTTCCCACCACTTACGACTGAGCGTCGCGTCGCATTCACCAAGGTCATGCGCGACAAAATCGAGGAAGCGCGCGTATCTCTCAAAGGGGAGCGTGAAAAAACAAAAAATGACATCATTGCGCAGGAGCGTGAAGGTATGATGAGTGAAGATGAAAAGACTCGCTCTCTCGAGGACCTCCAGAAACTCGTTGATACCACGAACAGCAACTTTGAATCTACGGGTGACAAAAAAGAAAAAGACATACTCGGTGAATAAAGGCAGAATACAGAATTTAGAATTTTGAATATAGAATAGGCCAAATTCAAAATTCCTAGTTCTGTATTTCTGAGCCTGAGCCCGTTATTTCCATATTCAATATTCTAAATTCCATATTCCACCTATCATGAGTATATTTCTATTTATCATTATTCTCGCGGTGCTTATTCTTGCTCACGAGTTTGGGCATTTTATTGCTGCCAAGAGGGCAGGGATTCGTGTTGACGAGTTCGGTATTGGATTTCCTCCGCGCCTTTGGAAAAAGAAGATTGGTGAGACGACCTACTCACTCAACGCTTTTCCTGTAGGAGGGTTTGTAAAGATTTTTGGTGAGGACCCCGACGAAGAGTCGATGCACGGAAAAGATGCAAAACGCAGCTTCGTGCATACATCAAAATGGATACAGGCCTGGGTTGTAGGTGCTGGAATCATCTTTAATCTTTTGCTCGCATGGATACTCATCTCGGTTGGGTTTATGGCAGGGCTGCCATTTTCTGCGGAAGATGAGGTGTATGGTTCGCGCGTAAAGGGGGCTGTGCTCACGGTCACGCAAGTTATGCCAAACTCACCCGCAGAAGCGGCGGGCATCAAGGGTGGGGATCGTATCCTCGCGTTGTATGCGGGCGCGGACGTTCTTGAAAATCCAGGAGTTGATTCAACGCAAAAATTTATCGGAGAACACGATGAGCTTACGTTTGCGTATATGCGTGAAAAGGAAATACGAACGGTTGTTATGCATCCCGAGGAGGGTGTTGTTTCAAGCCGTCGCGCAATAGGTATTTCCCTCGACAATGCAGGAACTCTTAAGCTTCCTGTCCACGAAGCCGTCTACGCCGGTGCATTGACTACGGCATCGTTCACCTGGGCGACACTAACGGGTATTATCGACTTCTTTAAAAATATATTTGTAGGGCAGGCGGACTTTTCTGAAATATCAGGGCCAGTGGGGATTGTCGGTATTGTAGGGGATGCATCGGCACTTGGTTTTGTACACCTGATTTCGCTCGTGGCGATCATCTCAATCAATCTCGCAGTCATCAATCTTTTGCCTTTCCCCGCGCTCGACGGCGGACGACTCTTCTTTATCCTCATTGAGGCAATCAAGGGATCACCAATCAAGCCCTCAATCACCAACACCGCTAATGGTATCGGCTTTATTCTCCTCATCCTTCTGATGGTAGTGGTAACCTATAGCGATATCGCAAAACTCATTCACGGGTAAAGAAAAAACGGGGGCCTCATGGGCTCCCGTTTTGTTTTTAGCGGATCAGATATACGCCGATAAGGATTGAAATTGTCCCCACAACCTTGTTCATGGTCAGGGTTTCGTTAAGGAACAGAGGGCCGCCAATCACGGGGATGATAAGCATCAGCGCAGTTGCTATGGGGACGTACGTCGAAATGTCCCACTCCGTACTCGAGACAAGTCGGCTGTACGCAAGAAATGAAACTCCGTTAATCGCACCAGCGATCAGCCCGATGTACACCATCTTTCTCGAGACGGTGTCCCAAGTGAACATCAGGGGGCCAACGGCGGTTACCGCAGCAACCGTGCCAATGGAAAGTATGACCGCAATACCGAACGGCGGTATCCCTATTGCTCGCGCAACGAGTGGCCATCCCCCGAAGCCAATGGCAGTAACGAGAGAAAGAAAAAACGGATTTTGGAACATAAGGACTCCCCCTGTTTTGTTTAAGAATTTGAAACCTCTGCTGTAAATATAGCATATTTTGCACTAAAAGTCAATTCATTTGGTGCTATAAGGTTTTTCCTGTAAGATACAAACATATATGAGACAGAGTAAACTCTTTACCAAAGCCCGCAAAGAAGCTCCTGCCGACGAGGTAGCAAAGAACGCGAAACTCCTTATTCGCGCTGGTTTCGTTGATAAGCTTCAGGCTGGTGTGTACACCTACCTTCCGCTCGGTCTGCGTGTTCTCAAAAATATTGAGAACATCATTCGTGAAGAAATGAATGGTGCTGGCGGACAAGAAATTTTGATGCCATCGCTTCACCCAAAAGAATTTTGGCAGACAACGGGACGTTGGGATACGATGGACGACCTTTATAAAGTGAGTGATGCGTCAGGGCGCGAAAATGCTCTCGGTCCTACGCACGAGGAGATTGTCGTACCGCTCGTGAAACAGTTTGTTTCCTCGTACCGTGATCTCCCTTTTGCGACATATCAATTCCAAAACAAGTTCCGCATGGAGCTTCGCGCAAAGTCGGGCATTCTTCGTGGTCGTGAATTTATCATGAAAGATATGTACTCGTTTCATCGTGACGAGGCTGACCTTGTCGCATACTATGAGATGATGAAGGGTGTGTATGCGCGTGTTTTTGAACGCGTAGGTCTTGGCGAGAGGACCTATCTCACCTTTGCAAGTGGTGGCAGCTTTTCAAAATACTCACATGAGTTTCAGACCGTAACCCCTGCAGGAGAGGATACAATATATGTGTGTGACACATGTCGTGTTGCGGTGAACAAGGAAATCATCGCTGATCAAAGCACCTGCCCCTCGTGTGAAAGCGGAGATCTTCATGAAGAGACTGCAATCGAGGTGGGTAATATCTTTGACCTCAAGACCAAGTTCTCAGACCCGTTCAAGCTCACCTATAAAGACGAGGAGGGCAAGGAGCAACCGGTGGTAATGGGATGTTATGGTATCGGCCTAGGGCGCATTTTGGGAACCGTCGTCGAAGTATTGGGCGACGACAAGGGTCTTGTGTGGCCACGCGCCATCGCGCCATTTGCTATGCATTTGGTCGAGATATCATCTGCAAATACCGCTGTTCATGAAGAAGCAGAAAAACTTTATCGTGAACTCTCAGGTCAGGGGGTCGAGGTACTCTGGGATGATCGTGAAGCGCGCGCCGGCGAGAAGTTTGCCGAGAGCGACCTGATGGGCATTCCACTCCGTGTAGTTATTTCTGAAAAGACACTCACTGAAGGGAAGTTTGAAATAAAAGACCGCGCGACAGGGGAGGTATCCATGGTCAATCGTGCCGAGCTTATTAAAATGTGTGCGATGAAATAATTATATGTTCGAGAAATTCTACCAACTTTTTTCTAATGATATCGGTATCGACCTCGGTACTGCAAACACGCTTGTATACTTGCGTGATCACGGCATCGTCATCAACGAGCCTTCTGTTGTTGCGGTGAACCAAAAGACCGGCACTGTTGTGGCTATTGGATCACAGGCAAAGCAGATGCTGGGGCGTACGCCTGGACATGTTGTGGCCATTCGTCCACTCGTCGACGGAGTTATTTCTAACTTTGAAGTCACCGAGGAAATGCTCGCTTACCTTATTAGTAAAGCGAACAAGATTAGCAAAAAAAGCGTGCGCCCACGCGTTGTAGTTGGAGTACCATCGGGTATCACGAGTGTTGAGATTCGCGCCGTGTACGACGCTGCAAAGAACGCCGGTGCTCGCGAAGTGCATATTGTCGAGGAGCCTATGGCGGCCGCGATTGGCATCAAGCTCCCCGTAAAGGACCCTGTCGGCAACATGATCATCGACATCGGTGGTGGTACGACAGATATTGCAGTTATCTCTCTGGGTGGTATTGTGCGTTCGAAAAATTTACATATTGCAGGTGACCGTCTCAACACTGATATCATCAATTATATTCGTGATGAATTCCGTGTGCTCATTGGTGAGCGCACCGCAGAGAGTGTAAAGATCGCGATTGGGTCAGCAATGAAGGGGTCGGGTCCTATGGAGGCAGTCATTCGCGGACGCGATCTTGTGACAGGGCTTCCTCGCGAGGTGGTGGTGACGGATACTGATATTCGTGAAGCACTCGCATCGTCGGTGGCTGGCCTCGTTGAGTCAGTAAAAGAAGTCATCGAGACAACACCACCCGAAGTACTCTCGGATGTGATGAGCCGCGGTATTATTTTGGTTGGTGGCGGAGCACTTCTTCGTGGCCTCGACGAGCTCCTTTCGCAGACACTTCATGTGCCAGTGTATGTAGCCAACGATCCGCTGACCGCCGTTGCGCGTGGTGCAGGAATCGTGCTCGAGGATATGGAAGGTTTTAAAGAAGTATTAATTGAACATGAAAGCGACCTACCGCCGCGATAATTCACCTGCGAGAGGGAAACTTTTAATACTGGGGACTCTGGTCCTCGTGAGTGTTTTTGTACTCTCTTATAGTCCTATACGCGGCACTATTTCACGAGCCGTATATAGCACAGCTCCGGGGCTATGGGAGTTTGGGGGCAACATGAGTGACTCGTGGGACGCCTTCTGGGGTGAATTTCGCTTGAAGCGCTCTTTGGTGCATGAAAACGAGGTACTTCAGGAGGAGGTCTCGCGTATGCAGGCGCAGGTACTTGATCGCAATTTACTCGAAGAGCGCGTGCATGAACTTGAGGAAAAGCTTGGTCGTGCGGGGAACGATGATCGGGTTACCGCCCGCGTGCTTGCCGGCCCAGGACGAACACCTTATGACACACTGGTCATTGATGCAGGGACAGAACAAGGTGTTCAAGTTCTTGACCGTGTCGTGTATGCCGGTGCCGGTGTCGTAGGTACGGTGGTCGAAGCATATCCAACATCGGCAAAAGTAAGTTTGTTTTCATCGCCGGACAAAGAGACTATGGTGGTCATTGGTACCCAGGCTATCCCCGCAACGGCATTCGGGCGCGGTATGGGTAATTTTGAAGCAAAGATACCCCAGGGAAGCCTCGTGATCACAGGAGATACGGTACTCATTCCCGGAGAGCATCTAATCATCGGCACGGTAGGTGCAGTAGAAGAAAAACCTGCAGAGCCGTTCATGCGCGTGTTTTTCCGTACGTCGTTCAATATTGCGGCGATTCAATCGGTCGAAGTAGTAAAGAGTATAAAATAATATGATGCTTTGGCGTATATCATTCACCGTGCTTCTTTTGAGCGCAGTCTTGTATGCGCCCTGGTGGCTCGCGCTCTTGCTGGCACTTTGGGGAGCTTTTTATTTTTCTCGTTACTATGAGATTATTTTACTCGGTGTGTTGACTGACCTTTTATACGGTACTTCTGGAGGAATGCTGATTGGTTACGGCATGGAGGGGTTTTTACTGGGAGCGGCGATCTTTGTAGCGATGGAACGCATCAAGCGTGAACTCCGTTAATTTTTATGTTCGGCAAGAAAAAACGTTCACTGGCATCTAGCCATCTAAAACAGCTCTCGCGCGAGATTGATCCCGATGAGATTTTTCTTGATGCGGAAAATTTGCCTGATTTTGATAAAGATCAATTCGAGGGACGTATAGAAAAACCTATTGGCCGGGGATCGATTCTTGGTGTAGCGTTGGCATTCATCCTTGTCGAGATTATCTTTTTTATAAAAGTCATTGATCTGCAGGTGCTCCAGGGCGCGACGATGTTGCGCAAGAGTGAGAACAATCGCCTTGACCATACACCGATATTTGCCATGCGTGGCGTTGTTTATGACCGCAACAAAGTTCCGCTCGCATGGAACTCGTTTGACACCACAGAGGGAACGACCACCGAAAAGCTATTGTTCCCTCGTCGTTCGTATACCATGAGCCTTGGTTTTGGGCATACGCTTGGGTATGTGAGCTATCCAAAGCGCGACAGTAAGGGTAATTATTATCAGGAATCATTCATTGGCAAGGACGGTTTAGAAGAAAAGTATAACGATTCTCTTTCCGGTAAAAACGGCCTCAGTATCACCGAAACTGATGCTCTTGGTCGGACACAGCCGGGAAGCACTATTGAAGAACCACAAAATGGGGCAGCACTAACTCTGGGTGTGGATGCGCGGGTGCAAGAAAAACTTTATACGACGATTCGTGATCTAGCTTCCGCTCATGGCTATATGGCGGGAGCAGGGACTATTATGGATGTCGAAACAGGGGAGCTACTTGCCCTTACCAGTTTCCCTGAGTACGAGAGTGGGGTGATATCAGACGGTACCAACAAAAAACTTATTCAGAGCTACAATCTCGACAAACGCGCGGTGTATCTTGATCGTGCGGTATCAGGTATTTATACACCGGGTTCCATTGTTAAGCCGTTTATGGCAATCGCCGCGCTTAACGAAGGAGTCATCACTCCCGAAAAACAAATCTTGAGTACAGGGTCTATTTCTGTGCAAAACCCCTATAACCCAGCACTCAAATCAGTATTTAATGACTGGAAGGCGCACGGTTGGGTGGATATGCGACGCGCTATTGCAGTATCATCTGATGTGTATTTTTATGAAATAGGAGGAGGGTATCAAGGTCAAAAGGGGATTGGTATTAATAATATTGGTACATACGCGCGTATGTTCGGATTTGGCAGTCAGACGGGTGTTGACCTTACTGATGAAAAGATCGGCACCATACCAAGCCCCGAGTGGAAGGCAAAAGTATTTGATGGTGAGCCGTGGCGCTTGGGAGATACTTACCATACGGTCATTGGGCAATATGGTTTCCAGGTGACCCTCGTGCAAGCGGTTCGGGCGGTAGCAAGTTTGGCAAATGGTGGCACACTCCTTACTCCACATCTCGTACGCGAGCCGGTACAAGAGTTTCCCCAATCACAGATAGCTATTCCTCAAGAGTACTTCAAGGTTGCGCGAGAGGGGATGCGTGATGCGGTAAACGATGGCGGTACCGTGCGTGGTCTCGACGTCGGGTACGTTACGGTTGCCGGAAAGACTGGTACCGCCGAGATCGATGCCGGTAAAAAGTATATCAATTCGTGGGTGGTTGGATTTTTCCCGTATGAAAACCCCCGTTACGCCTTTGCTGTTGTGATGGAGCGCGGTCCGCACGACAATACTATCGGTGGTGTTTTTGTGATGCGTCAAATGCTTGATTGGATGCATCAGAATACGCCAGAATACCTAAAATAACAGTAAATTGACTTTCGACCCTAAAAACAATACAATACAACATATGTCAGAAGAAAAAGAATACTTAAGCCAGGAGAAGTTTAACGAGCTCAAACAAGAGCTCGATCATTTAAAGAGCGTGCGTCGCAAGGAGATTGCGGAGCAGCTTGAGTTTGCAAAGGGACTTGGAGATCTCTCGGAAAACGCTGAGTACCACGAGGCACGCCAGAATCAGGCGGAGACTGAGGAGCGTATTGCTAAGCTTGAGGTTATGCTCAAGCAAGCTGTTATCACCGAAAAGCATGCAGGCGGTATGGTTGGTGTTGGCTCAACGGTCGTCATTCAAAAGACCGGAGAAAAGACCGAGCGTCGTTATCAGATCGTTGGCTCAGAAGAAGCTAATACTAAAGAAGGTAAGATCTCAAACAAGTCGCCTCTTGGCGAAGCATTGATGGGGAAAGTAAAGGGTGACAAAGTTTCGTACGAGACACCCGCAGGCGACTCTTCATGTGTGATCGTTAACGTGGAGTAATTCCACACGTTTGTCCTCACTAAAACTCAAAAGCTAATCCATGGCATCTATTGAAGAACTCCGTGCAGAGCGCTTAAGAAAACTCGAGAGCTTGACCGCCTTGGGTGTTGAAGTATACCCTACAAAGTCTGCGCGTACTCACGAAATCGATGCTGCTCTTGCACAGTTTGAATCCTTAAGCGAAAAAGAAACCACGACTATTGTTGCAGGACGTGTGATGGGTTCTCGTGGGCAGGGTGCTCTCATTTTTGCCGATCTTTACGACGGTACGGGGAAAATTCAAATTGTGATAAAAGCTCCCGAGTCTCCTGATGAGGCGCGGGTGTTTTTTGAGCAGTATGTTGACACGGGAGACTTTATCGAGGTAACTGGAGTGCTTTTTGCGACTAAGACTGGACAAAAAAGTGTTATGGTCGAGCATGTCGCAATGCTTTCAAAATCACTTCGACCACTTCCTGATAAGTATCACGGTATTCAGGACGAAGAGCTCCGTATGCGCTTGCGTTATTTAGATATGCTCGTCGACCCAGAGCTTCGTTTAATGTTCGAACACAAAGCAAAGTTCTGGCAGGTGACTCGTAGATTTCTTACAGAAAAAGGTTTTCTTGAGGTTGAGACACCAACACTTGAGTTGACTACTGGAGGTGCGGAGGCGCGGCCGTTTGCAACACACCACAACGACTACGACCTCGATGTTTTTATGCGCATTTCTGTGGGGGAGCTTTGGCAGAAGCGGTTGATGGCGGCAGGATTCCCGAAAACATTTGAGATTGGCCGTGCGTACCGCAATGAAGGGTCGTCCCCCGAGCATGTCCAAGAGTTCACTAATTGTGAATTTTATATGGCATACGCTGATTATAATGATGGAATGAAGCTTGCGCAGGACTTATATCGTGCAATTGCTCAGGAAGTATTTGGCACAACGACCTTCACAACGCGTGGGCATACGTTTGACCTTGCCGAAGAATGGAAAAAAATTGATTATCGCGAGGAGGTGTTGCGTCAAACGAGTGTTGATATAGCGACTGATTCTGATGAGGACATCAAGGCAAAACTCGGTGAGCTCAAAGTTAAATACGAGGGGGCTAATCGTGAACGCCTCATTGATACGCTCTGGAAATATTGCCGTAAAAATATTTCTGGTCCAGCGTTCCTCGTTAACCACCCACTTCTCGTCGCACCACTCGCAAAGAAAAACCTCGACGGTACGACGGCGCAAATCTTTCAACCAATTCTTGCAGGTAGTGAAATCGGTAAGGGGTATAGCGAACTTAACGACCCATTAGATCAGAGAAAAAGATTTGAGGTACAGCAAGAACTTCTTGCGGCCGGTGACGAAGAGGCAATGATGGCAGATTGGGATTTTGTCGAAATGCTTGAGCACGGAATGCCGCCGACATGCGGGTTTGGTTTTGGAGAGCGTCTGTTTGCCTTTTTGTCGGATAAGCCGATTCGCGAAGTACAGATGTTTCCCCTTGTGCGCCCTAAGGAGGAGTAAACATACTTGACTTTTTTGTAAAAAATGCTATGATTTCCATAGCATTTTTCTTTTTATGGGGAGGGGATTGTCATGGCCATGAAAGTTTCGGACCTGAGAAGTTTTATGGAAAACGGGCGTGTTCGTCATCTGAGTCATCAAGATGAAGTTGTCGCACTCTGGGAAAAGGTGGAAGAAGCAGTTGGCGATTTACTCGACCAATCTAGCCCTCTTGATTTTTTTGATATTGACGAGATTCCCGAAAAAGTCGAAGAAGCTATCCGGACATTTGTCAGGGAAGTTCATGAAAATTTTGAGATCGATCTATCTACCGAGATCCCTGGATAAACAATCATCAAGTTTCTTTTAAAAGCCCAGTAATATCGGGCTTTTTTCTTTATAGGGGCTGTGGATAACTAGTGTTAAAAATAGTTGTAGAGTGGGGCAAAGTGCTATATAATATACATTAAGTGGGATGAAGTGGAATACCCATGAAATTGCAATGTTAATCGGAGAATACATACACACCCTCGACCCAAAGAAGCGTATCGCGCTTCCTGCCAAGTTTCGTAAGGAACTGGGCAAAAAAGTGGTGATCACGCGCGGGCTCGACAACTGTCTCTTTGTGTATCCGATGAAGACATGGCAAAAAGTTTCTGATAAGCTTGCCGACTTGCCAATGGGGCAGGCTGACACACGCGGATTCGGACGCTTTATGCTCGCCGGTGCCGTCGAGAGTGATATTGATTCGATCGGTCGTATCTTGGTTCCTGATTTTTTGAAAGACTTCGCAGGATTAAAGACCCAAGTATCCGTCATCGGGGTGCACGATCGCGTCGAGCTCTGGAACGAAACCGTTTGGAGTGAGTACAAGGGTCGCATCGAGAAGCAGGCCGATGTGCTTGCAGAGAAATTGGGTGAGATTGGAGTTTTGTAAATCATGCCCGAACACATCTCAGTTCTTTTACACGAAACACTTGAAGGGCTTGCCCTCCGCGAAGCTGACCATGTCTTTGAAGGCACGGTCGGGCTCGGCGGACACAGCGAGGAGATCTTGAAGCAGATCGGTGCGCATGGCGTATATATTGGCACAGACGAGGACGCACAGGCGCTCGCTAAGGCACAAGTACGTCTCGCCCCCTACGCCGCAAAAAAGATATTCGCCCTAGGTAATTTCAGAAACCTCGACCGTGTGCTCGACGACGCAGGATACCCGCTCGTTGACAGGGTTCTCCTCGACATCGGCCTCTCGAACCTTCAGCTCGAAGGGTCAGGCAGAGGGTTTTCTTTCAAGCGTGACGAGCCGCTCCTCATGACTTTTAAAACAGCGCCGAAAGAGGGTGATCTCACGGCGTACGAGATCGTGAATGAGTGGGCGGCAGACAGTCTCACGGATATCATTACGGGTTACGGTGAAGAACGATTCGCATGGCGTATCGCCAACGCAATTGTTGCAGCCCGCATGGTAAAACCCATCGAGACCACAACCGAGCTTGCGGAGGTCGTTGAAAAGGCCATTCCTGCATTTGCACGCCACGGCAGGGTGCATCCAGCAACAAAGACCTTTCAGGCAATCCGCATCGCGGTTAACGACGAACTCGGTGCACTTCGCGAAGGCCTCGCAAAAGGCTTTGAGCGACTCAAACCGGGCGGACGTATGGCGGTCATCTCTTTTCACAGCCTCGAAGACCGCATCGTCAAAGAATTTTTTAAAAAACAAGGAGAAGAGGGGACAGGTACGATCATTACCAAAAAGCCTTTGACTCCCGGAGAAGAAGAGCTTGCGCGCAACCCCAAATCACGCAGTTCAAAATTACGCATCATTCAGAAAAATTAATTATTAAACACCATGACCACAAAAGTACTAGACCTCAATAACATCGAACGAAAATTGTTTTGGGCATTCGCCTCATTTTTCGCGATCGCCATTTCATTCTATCTCTACTCAGTACTCTCGTTGACATTGAATGTAGTAGAACGCGACCGTACCGCAAGTGCAGTACGTGAGCTTGCTGCACAGACGGGTGCCCTAGAAGCAGAATACCTTGGGCTTCAGAACTCGGTCACCCTTGCGTATGCAGAGGGGCTTGGGCTTAAGGAAGTTGCCGTAAAGTTTGCCGGCAATACCGGTACCAAGATCTCGCTCGCACGCTAATGGCTAAAAAGGGTGGACCACTTGAGAATGTTTGGTTTTTAAATGTAGGGGTGCTTCTTGTTGCCCTTGTACTGGTGGCAAAGCTTGGTTATGTGCAGATTGCCCGTGGTGAGGTGTATCGCGACAAAGCTGAGCGCCAGTATACGTTGCCGTCCGGCGGGTCATTTGACCGCGGGACGATATTTTTTAGTGAAAAAACGGGCCGTACGATATCTGCTGCAACCGTCATCCCTGACTACACACTGGCGATAGATCCCACCAAGGTAGTAAATCCAGCAGCTCTTGCCGACAAGCTTGCGGCATACGTTACTTTTGATCGTGAGGATCTTATTGCTCGTGCGTCGCGCAAGGGTGATCAATACGAAGAAGTCGCCAAGCATTTATCTGAAAAGGAAATAGCGGGCATCAAAGCGCTGGGTGAAAAAGGCGTCATTTTGAAAAAAGATAAGAAGCGTTTTTATCCAGGCAACAAGACTGCGGCGCATGTTCTAGGCTTTGTAGGGTCAAATGGCGATACTATATCAGGGCGCTATGGGCTTGAGCGCTACTATAATGAGACACTCGTGCGCACAGGAGATGATGCTTCATCGAGCTTCTTTGCTGATCTCTTTTTAAAGCCAGGCAAAGCAATTCTCTCTGATCGCGAGCGAGAGGGCGACTTGGTGACCACCATCGAGCCAACGGTGCAGGGTATGCTCGAGCGCGTGCTCACTGATGATGTGTTGAAAAAGTATGATGCAACGGGCGCGATGGGTATCATTATGAATCCTAAAACAGGGGAGATATATGCTATGGGTGCTACGCCTAGCTTTGACCCCAACAACTTCTCGAAAGAAAAGAACCAGGGAGTTTTTGTAAATCCGCTCGTCGAAGGTGTGTATGAGATGGGCTCTATTATTAAACCTCTTACGGTAGCGGCAGGGATCGATGCGGGGGTGGTGACGGCTTCAACAACATTTGACGACAAAGGGTTTCGTATCGTCAACACCAAACGTATTTCAAATTACGACGGTAAGGCACGCGGTGTTGTGCCGGTTCAGGAAATACTCAATCAGTCCCTCAACACGGGAACGATGTTCGTTATGGAGCGTCTCGGTAAGGATCGCTTCCGCAGCTATTTCAAAGCATATGGTCTCGGCGAAGAGACGGGGATAGACCTACCCAACGAAGGCGTAGGGCAAATAGGGAACCTTGATAGTCCGCGTGATATCGAGTACGCGACAGCATCATTTGGTCAGGGTGTTTCAATGACACCGATTGAAACGATTCGCGCACTCTCGGTCCTCGCGAACGGCGGCGTGTTGGTGACACCCCATGTGGTAAAGCGTACTGAATACGGACTTGGCCTCACGCGTGACTTTGTGCCGGGTGGGGAGCGTCGCGTCCTGAAAAAAGAAACATCCGAGGAGATATCGCGTATGCTCACTGTCGTTGTCGACAAGGCGCTCCTCGGTGGCACTTTGAAGCAGGAGCACTACAGTATTGCCGCAAAGACGGGCACGGCACAGCTGGTCGAAAACGGTGTATATTCAAAGTCTGACTACCTTCATACATTCTTTGGGTATTTCCCTTCCTATGACCCAAAATTTATTGTATTCCTTGCGGTGAAAAACCCACGCGGGGAGCAATATGCATCCCACACCCTTTCTGAGCCGTTTATGCAGATCACGAAATTTCTGCTAAACTATTATGAAATACCGCCCGACCGATAACATGAAATCAATAGCACGAAATATCATTGCCAATATCCTTGAGGCAGAGGCGAAACTCGTTCTCAAGAAATATAAACCAAAGGTCATTGCCATTACAGGAAGTGTGGGCAAGACGTCGACCAAGGATGCTATTTTTGCCGTAGTAGAAAAGTCTCTCGTCGCGCGCAAGACCGCAAAAAGTTTCAATAGTGAGATTGGTCTTCCTCTTACGATTCTTGGTCGTGGCAATGCATGGTCAAACCCGTTTCTTTGGCTCAGTACCATTTTTCACGGACTACTCCTTGTCCTCATTCGCGAACACTATCCCAAATGGCTCGTGCTCGAGGTAGGTGCCGACAAGCCGGGCGATATTGCCCGCGTGACCAAATGGCTCGTACCCAATGTTGCGGTGATAACACGATTTGGTGATGTGCCCGTGCATGTGGAATTTTTCAAATCTCCCGCCGAGGTTTTTGAGGAAAAGACTGAGCTCGTTAAAGCCCTTCAGCCTACCGGTATGCTCATTGTGAATGCCGATGATGAACGCGTACTTGCCCTCCGTGACAAGACAAAGGCAAAGTCCATCACCTACGGTTTTTCCGAGAGCGCTATGTTCCGCGCAACCAATATGAAGATCGCCTATGAGGGCGGTTTACCCGTTGGCACGACATTCAAGCTCGAATACGACGGCAATGTGTTCCCGGTCAATATGTCCGGCGTGCTTGGTGTTCAGCCGGTGTACAGCGCCCTGGCAGCTCTCGCCCTCGGCGTACACCTCAAGCTCAATATTGTGGATATGGTGGGTGCCCTCGCGGCCTACGAGAGCCCTGCAGGACGTATGCGTGTCATTCCCGCACTCAAGGGTGCGACGATCATCGACGACACCTACAACGCGTCACCTATTGCCGCCGCCGCCGCAGTCGAGGTTCTCGGTGGTATTAAAACAAAGGGTAAAAAAATAGCGGTCCTTGGCGATATGCTCGAGCTCGGAAAATTTACGATGGAGGAACATAAAAAACTTGGCGCTCTCGCTGCAAAGAATGCCGATCTCATTCTCGCTGTCGGCCCCCGCGCAAAGTACATTATCGAGGGCGCTCTCGAAAACGATATGAGTGAGAAAAACTTGATCGAGTTTGACGATGCCCGCGTCGCCGGCAAACACCTCGAAAGCGTGATAGGCGAAGGGGACGTCATCCTCATTAAAGGCTCGCAATCAATGCGCATGGAGCGCACCGTAGAGGAAATAATGGCACATCCTGAAAATGCAGGAACCCTCCTCGTCCGCCAAGAAGACGAGTGGAAGGCGAAAGCGTAGGTCTTTGGTGTGCTAGCTAGGTGGTACTGTTTTATTTACAAGTACTTGATTACTCTTGTTTGTAAGTAGCTATAATAATAACCATGTTATACATTCTGTAATCTCAGTAGCATCTGCTGCTGTTTTTTCTAATTTATTTTTATTTAGATTTTCACAAAATTGAGCCCACTCCTTCTCGCTTTTTGACCCTAACCCTAGGGGCTTTTCAATTGCCCCAGTTTCCCAGATCCAGATATTTTTTAGTAGTAATTTATCATGAATATTTTTCAGGTTTCTCTCAATCTGTTTTTCAGAAGCTAATATTTCAAAAGCATCACTTGGGCGTATCCCAAAAGTCCCATCGGTATGTTTTTTGGTAGGCAGGTTGGTTCCAGGTTCTAGGGCAATATTTTTATCCGCCGCAATCTCTTTTAAATGTTTCAAGCAAGCCTGTATATCAGTATCGGTATTTTCCAAAAAACCATGATTAACTGCCCCGCGAAACGCATAGTCCAAATCAACCACTGCTTTTACAGGCAAGTCCATAATCTTAAAAATGTCCATAGATTTTTTTGTGTTATCTACGCCCCCTTGTTGGATTAAGGCACATTTATGCAGCCCTAACGTTTTGCCAGTTACTTCACGAACAATTGCAGGCAAAATTCTTTTCTCCGTTGTACCTTCTGCAAGTATTATTTTTTCTGAAAACAGTACTTGACTTGAATTAGTTAGCGAAAAAAGTAATTCAAGTTGGCTAGTAACATTAGCTTCAATTTGTGTAATAGCTGAGCCCAATGTCTTGCGAGCATGGGTACCTTTCGCAGCATCTTTCCTTATAAGTACAGTATTGGCAATATCTTCCGATGTTACCATCATTGGGGAGTGTGTAGAAAAAATAACTTGATAACCTTGGGTTGAAAGTTTTTTTAACGAGTCCCTGACTATTTCGATTGCCTGGGGGTGAAGATATAGCTCAGGCTCATCTATAAGTAGTAGTGTGTTGGTTGTTGCTGTTTGACCTCCTCTTTTTAACTCGGCTAAGTGTTGAATTAATGCCATTTGTATAGATCTTTGTGCCCCACGACCAAGAGATGAGACGTCCCGCCCGTCTAGTAGTTGTTCCTCGTACACCTTAATCGTTCCTTTATTAAAAACCTCTTTTAATTCGGGGGTTGGTATATGAATTTTGATGTTTATACCAGGGAAAAAAGAATCAATCTTGCTGTTTACTTGTGTATCAAAGTTCGTTAGTTCCTCAACACGGGCATCACCATCGGCGCTTAGGAGGCCTTTAACACGAGTAAGAGCTTCTTTGACCTCTGTTCCATACTGGGTTTCAATTGGCCCAATAATTTCTGCTAATAACTTTGCAATTGTCGTGCCAGCTTTTGGCTTACTTACGTCTTCTTCCGCGTTTTCCATTGCTCCTATTTGAATAGGTTCAGGAAAAAGTGATTTTATCGCGTTATCTATGCCGCTTGGATTAGGCCTCCATTCAGTGCCGTCAAATACTTCTATCTTAATGTTAATTGCTTTATCTTTAGGTATTTTTTGATGTCTCCTAATTTTTAATTCCTCAGCTATTATATAAGGTTCAATACTCGTTTGGTGTGCAGTGTCTACACTTGAAAGAATGTCGGGTGTTATTCCGGATATAACACCCTCGATAGTAATAGGTGTATTGGTTTTACAAAAAGACTCCTCGTCTAGGCTCCCACCTTGAAGCAACCATTTTATAGCACTTAAAATATTTGATTTTCCTGCATTATTATATCCAACAAGTGCGGTGTAGTCTGAAAAATCAAAAGTTTCCTCAATTATAGATTTATAATTTATAACTTTGATTTTTGAAAGTTTGTGACTCACGAATTGGTGACCCTACGGGGAATCGAACCCCGATTTAAAGCTTGAGAAGCTTCCGTCCTAACCGTTAGACGATAGGGCCTATTTGATTTATCGAACAAACGATATTATACACCATTTCTGGAAAAAATCCAGAGCAGATACGAAAAAGTAATCAGCCCCGCTAGCACCCACTACACCCATTTTTTAACTCCCTTCACTTGTGGCAGCTTAAATAATAGATGTCACTTACATGGGAGGTTCAGATGAAATGTGCGCTTGCTTTTATTGCCATAGTGAATTACAAACAAAAAAGCCCACACGTGAGCTTTTTGCCACGTATGGACTGTGTATTCAGCTTGGTGCAAGTTCTTGTTGCTGGATTTCGACGAGACGTTGGAACCCAGCTTCAGTAATGCCGCCAAAGATCTTGAACTCGACGCCAAACCCTCGCAGGCAACTTTCCAGAGCAACGGCATAGCGCCCGATGATCTGGGAGGGGTCGTCACAAATACTGATATCGAACTGTGCGCCGTGAATCAGAGCACTAAAGCAGCAAAACTTTACTGCCACCCATGTTGCCGGCATAGTTCTGATTTCAGAAGCTTTCACCCCTTCCATCAGCCACCGCAAGAGCTCGATGCCGCCCGTTTCAGGCATTGCGTCTGAGGTTTCTCCTTCCCACAGATCTTCAGGCAACAGCACTTGTTCTTCAAATGCACGGTAATCAAAGTCATCGTAATGAGAGAGCCCCAGGTCATCAGGTTGATCGAAATCGTCATCCGTAAAAAAACCGTACTGATCTTCCGGTTCATAATAGGGAAGTTCATAATAGGGAAGGTGGTCAGCGACAGCTGTCCCATCCTCTATGTCTCGCAGTGCAATACCCATCAAAATAGATGAAGTGTTTGTTTGAACCTGAAATCTCAGTGCTTTCATTACCGCCTCCTTTATCAATGTTTATTCAACTATGAGAAGTATTGAACCCTCTAGTTACCTGAATAAAGTATAACGCATATAGGCATTTTTGTCAATGTTTTGTGTTGGACCCAAATTCTGTAAAAATATATATTTTATGGGATTTTAGCCATACGTTGCCTTAATGTGGACCTTATTTTTACCCCTTAGATGGATTCACGGCCTCAGCAATTTTCTGGGCGAGAATCTGACTGTAGCTTTTAGGTTCTCCGTCGATGACTTCATCTTTACCGACACTTTTTTGGTCTATGTCTGCGCCAAAAAAATTTTCAGCAACATGCAAAGCAAGTTCTGCGTCTGCTTGTGAACCTCCATGCATAACAATCTGGTCGTTTAATCTAACACCTTGCTCTGATAGGTCTTGAAAAATTTTGATGTCGCCATTATAGTTTGCATCTCGGAGTGCGGTCATAAATTGTGTAAATCTTTCAGGGGTCAGAGTATTTAAATCTTTAACAGAAACATATGACTTGTAGGTTTCATTACTTTTTCCTCCCGTTCCGTTATTAATCCCAAAAAATAGCCAAGAATTAGAATCCTTTGTTCCTTGTCGTACTCTTATGTTTTCTGAAAGAAAGCGATCTTCTTGTCCTGCTTTTTGTCGTATTTCGTAGCAAAATTTTGCAAAAGCTTTTTCGGAGTCTTCTTTTATTTCCGACTTTCTTTCTCTGTTTGTTAGTACAATTTCTTCAACAGAAGTACCCATTCGTTGCCACGGGGCAACTCTCAGTTGGTCATCGTCAATAGCCAAAGAATTTTGTATTGCAAAATTTGCATAGTCTTCTCTTGAGATTTTTGACAAATCAACACCTTGTTGCTTTGCAATTTTTGCTAGTTCATAACTTGCTGTCCAGCCATGAATCTTTTTACGCTCTTCCACGCTTAACGTTGGTGGTTCTTCAGGTTTGGGGGCAGTAGCTTCTCCTTCTCGTATTTCGGTGCCCTCAACTGGTTTTACAATTCCTAATTGCTCCCTTAATTCCTCGATCTCTTTTTGGTCTGCTTGATGCCTCTCTGTTTTTGTTATTTCAGAAGATTCTTTTTCTCGAAGTGCAGCGAGAACTCTGGCTTTCTTTTCTTTTAGCTCCTTTGTTTTTTCTTGGCCAATATATTCAGGAAATGTCCAAATGAAATCGAGCGTTTCGGAATTTAACCCTTGATATTGTGGAGGAATCTCGCTTATTCCTTGCTCTGTTTTTTCTTCAGCTAGATTAGCAAGCTTATCTTCAATGCCAGATTTAAATGATTCGGGTAAATCTTGAAAAATGGAATCTTTAGATTCTCCATTTTTAATACGATTGGCGTATTCTTCAATTTTTTGCTCCCCACCCGTAAGAGGTTTGTTCTCTTTGTCTAAAGATTCCATAAAGTATTCACATTTTATCATCCTTGAAGCATTTTTCCCAGCAGCCCTTGTCTATCAAGAAATAGAATTCTCATCGTAAAGTATATGTTTTCGGGAACCCCTTCATGATATAATTACCGCATGAAAACAACACTTAGTATAATAATCATCGTAATGATAGCCCTCGGGGTATTCTGGAAACTTACCCATAAAGAGACGCTGGTAGTCGTTACTAGTTTTGAGGAATGTGTTGCGACCGGCAGTCCGGTGATGGAGTCCTATCCTCGTCAGTGTCGCTATGGTAATCAAACTTTTGTTGAAAACGTTGGGAACGAGCTTGAGAAAACTGATCTTATTCACCTCAATACACCACGACCAAATCAGGTCATTACAAGTCCGCTCGTAGTCACCGGGGGGGCGCGCGGGACATGGTTTTTTGAAGCAAGTTTTCCTGTAGTACTCGTAGATTGGGACGGTAGGATAATCGCGCAAGGCGTCGCCCAAGCAAAAAGCGATTGGATGACCACCGACTTCGTACCGTTTGAAGCGACGGTAACGTTTACGGTAGATGAAAATGTATACAGCAGGAGAGGGGCCCTCATTTTGCGCAAAGACAATCCGTCGGGACTCCCCGAGCACAACGACGCCCTCGAGGTTCCCATTATGTTTTAACTCCATAACTACATAGGCGAGGCCTATGTAGTTATGGAGTTAGGGTGAGGTGACCGCCATACTCTTTCATGTTACAATACCCCCTATGAACAAAACAACAGTTGGTATTGCCGTCGTATTGCTTTTAATCATTGCGGGGGCTCTAGGTCTCGGCGCGTTCAAGTTTAAAGTTGCGGTCAACAATACTCCTATTGTAAATATTGTTGCCACAAGCCCCAAGGATGCAACATACATCATCGACGGTAAGCCGGTCACTATCAAGAACGGTATTTTTGAAATAGAGGCAGCGCCAGGCTCTGTTTCAAAGATTATCACGCGGTATTTTGGCAATGAGGTAAGGCGTGATTTTGACGGGGACGGTAGGGAAGACATCGCATTTATTTTGACACAAGAGATGGGTGGCAGCGGCACCTTTTACTATGTTGTCGCCGCGCTGAATACTAAAGACGGCTACGTGGGCTCTCATGGATTGCTCCTTGGTGATCGTATCGCACCGCAGACGACCGAAATGGGAAAAGGGGACACGATGATTGTGGTGAACTACGCCGACCGTAATCCTGGGGAAAGTTTCGCCGTACCGCCATCAATGGGTAAGAGTCTCTGGTTACTCCTTGACCCCAAGACGATGCAGTTTAATAAGATTGATCAAGGGATGCAGCCACCTCTTTAGAAGTGGGTTCTGGTGGTTTGACTTAACCCCTCCTGTGCAGTAGAGTAACCCCAGGTTGCTCAGAGTCTTTTCTCTTGAGCGAGACATCTCGGTGCTCTTTATTAATTGGAGGTTTCCATGTTTGAATGGCTCAAAGGAGTAAGAAGTCAGGATCTAAAAGTTGAAAAAGATCCATGGGCAGACTGCAGCGGCAGTTTTTACGTCGCCAGTTTTCGTAAGAAATTGGACAGCATTGCAAAACTACTCGTTCATCACGGCTATTTTTCTGTCAGTACACGCTTTAATTTGAAGACTCAGTGTGTGGAGCTTTACGACAAAAACGGCGTGATAGTCCAGGTTGAGGTGCACGGGGAGTATGGCGCCCCTTGCGGAGCCATTGTTACTTGCGATCGTCCCGTCAAAAGTCAGTTGCTATTCAGCAGATTTCTCTCTGGGCTGAAGGTCAAGTTCAAAATACTTCATCAAGGAAACTCGGAAGAAGGGGGGCTCGCATGACAGCTGTACAAAAAGGTTTTACGTCAATTGAATGCATCGCTCTGATGCTTTGCGCGGTGCCCATTTTTATGGCGAATATCTATTACACAGAAAGAGGTATCGCAAAAGAGCTGAAAGTCTACTGTCCGAGCGTCAAAAAGGTTTTGGAGACCGAACGCAATTTTTTCACAAAATCGGTAATTGTTGTTGAAACCTACGATGGCGTCCGTGCGACATACAAATTGGACTCGAACATGTTCTATCAATACGACCTCAAGTTACAATAGCAGGGAATGTATATTCGCAACCTCATGGGTAATACCATGAGGTTTTTTTGTAAATTTCATTTATAGGTATAATAGAGGGAATGAAAACAAAAATTGGAATATTAGTGTTGGCACTGTGTGCGCCACTGACTGCGGAGATATTGAATGGCTCGACACGACTCAGTGAGGTTGGGGTGTGGGGGGTTTTTATGGGGACACTTCTGCCGTACGCATTCCTCATTGTGGTGCTTGCGTATTTTACACAGAGGGTGGCTTCGCGCACGAGTCTGCTTTTCCTCTTACCAATAGCAGGTATTGTTGTCGAAGGGCTCATTGTGAAGTCCTTGTTCGATACCTCTTTCTCGGATTTGTCCGTCCTTGGCGGGGTGGGGGTCTGGGCGGGCGTACAATGGCCATGGACGCTCTCTCTTGTTGCGAGCCATGCATTCGTAAGCTTCATTATCCCACTCACGCTTGCCGTATTTCTCGCGCGCGAGGTCAAAATCAGTAAGGCCCTAGCGTACGTTTCGATGAGTGTCCTTGCTCTTTTTATTGGGTGGACGACCATCATCATACCGCATACCTTTGATGGATATTGGATAAAGCTCGCGGCGCTCGTGGGCATCATCGCCCTTTTGGTGCACCTCTCTCGTACCGTGCGTGTTCCGAGTTCCTCTGCGCCTAGTGCGCCTCTGTGGGTGTTTTTCTTTGCCGGACTTTTGTTCCCACCCCTTAACTGGCTCACCTCATTTTTCCTTGAGACAAAGTCCTTTGCGGTCATCCTCTGTGTGCAAGCGGTCTTTATTGGTGCATATCTTTACTTCCTTTGGGCTCAGTGGTTCAACGAGCGTACGATCGAATCCAAACATCTCGCGTTTATTGCCGGGTACTATATCTTGTTTGCTTTGGGACTTGTGGTGGTCGGGATGCGTCGGGATGTTTGGGATTACCGGTTTGTGGGGGCTTGCCTCACGGTAGGTATTGTGGTGCTTTTGATGACTGCTATTCGTCGGTCCGCGCGGGGGTAGCCCGCTGTGCTATATTGAGGAGATGAAAAAAGAGGAGCCTAAAATAGCGCCAACTCCGCTCAGTATCCTCAAAACCCAGTTTGGGTATGAAGCCTTTCGCTTAGATCAGGACGAGATCATTCAGACCGTGCTCGACCGCATGGATGCTTTTGTGTTGATGCCAACGGGTGGTGGCAAGTCGCTCTGTTACCAGATTCCTGCTTTGATATTTGAAGGGGTGACGGTGGTGGTGTCGCCCCTCATTGCGCTCATGAAGGATCAGGTGGACGCGCTCCGTATGAACGGCATCGCGGCCGCATATTTAAATTCCTCGCTCGATTTTGACGAGCAGGATGAGGTGGTTGCACGCCTGTGTCGCGGAGAGCTAAAACTTTTGTATGTGGCACCCGAAAAACTGTTTGCGAGCGGTGGAGCCTTTCTTGGTGTGCTTCGCGAAATTGGCGTGTCACTCTTTGCCATTGATGAAGCGCACTGTATCTCGCAGTGGGGGCATGATTTTCGTCCTGAGTATTTTCACCTTGCGCGCTTGAAAAAAGAATTTCCTGAGGTGCCTGTCGTTGCGCTCACGGCGACGGCAGACCACTTGACCCAAGCGGACATCCTCGAAAAATTGGGACTCAAGGATCCGCGCGTTTTTGTTTCGAGCTTTAATCGCGCGAACATTCACTATTTTGTCGTACCGAAACAGGATAGTTATGAACGGCTCGTAGAATACTTACATAAACATAAAGGAGAGATGGGTATTCTCTACACCTTGTCGCGGAAGTCTACAGAAACCTTGGCTGCACGCCTCAGCGCAGATGGTTTTTCTGCAAAGCCATATCATGCGGGGTTGGACAAAGGGGTCAAAGACAAACATCAGGAGCTCTTTCAAAAAGACAAGATACAGATTATTGTTGCGACTATCGCATTTGGTATGGGTATCAATAAGTCCAATGTGCGGTTTGTGGTGCATATGGATTTACCAAAAAATCTTGAAAGTTATTATCAAGAAACCGGTCGAGCGGGGAGAGACGGCGTTCGAAGCGAAGCACTTCTTTTTTATGGCAGTGGTGATGTGATGAAGCTCAAGCGTTTTGCGTCGGTCGAAGGTAATCCAGACCAGACACGCATCATGCTCCGCAAGCTGGGACAAATGGCGGACTTTTGCGAAATACGAACTTGCCGTAGAAAACATCTGCTTAATTATTTTGGAGAGGAAACCCCCGATACCTGCGCGAGCTGTGATGTGTGTCTGACCGAATATGAGACCTATGACGCGACAGTAACTGCACAAAAGGCAATCTCTGCCGTAGTACGCCTCGAGGAGCACTATGGCTTGAGCTATGTGGTGGATTTCTTGCGGGGGTCAAAGTCAGAAAAGATCAAAGAAGAACACAAAGAGATCAAAACCTACGGCGTCGGTGCGGATATTTCAAAAGAAGAATGGATTCGCTCAATAAAGGAGCTTGTAGGGATGGGATATCTGAGGCAGGCGGGGGATCAATATCCACTCCTCGCACTTACAGGCAAAAGCCTCGCGGTGCTCAAGGGTGAGACAAAGGTGGCGATGGTGAAGCCTCTTGCTACGGCAAAAATAGAAACAAAAGAAGAGCCCTACGAGGAAGAGCTCTTTGAGGAGCTCAAGAGCTTGCGTATGGAACTGTCTCTCAAAGAAGAGGTACCGGCATATGTTATTTTTTCCGATGCGACCTTGCTCGAGTTGGCTACCTATCTACCCCTCAGTCTGGATGACATGCAACGCATCTCTGGTTTTGGCGAGGTGAAAACCGCGCGCTATGGAGAAACTTTTTTGGCATGTATTGTGAAGTATTGTAGTGAGCACGCATTAGAAACAAAAATATCTGAAAAGATTTCTTCAGGTCGGCCTCGTGCACGCGAGAAAACAAAACCGGTCATCAACGAAACAAAAGCAGAGACTTTGCGTCTGTTTCGTGAAGGAAAGACGGTCACCGAGATAGCAACGGCTCGTGACCTTACCGTCTCCACCATTGAAAACCATCTTGCCTCATTCCTTGCGTTAAAGGAGGTGGAAATCACCGACCTTGTTCCGCAGGAAAAGATTGTCGTCATCCAAAAAGCGCTTAGCAAGAATGGGTACTTACCCCTGAAGTATCTAAAAGACACCCTGGGGGACGACTATACCTATGGCGAAATTCGCGCCGTGATTGAGGCGGCAAAACAGGGTATACTACAGTAATGGAAAAAGAAGACATAAAAGGATTGCGCAAGGTAGCGATTTTCGACATCGATGGCACGATATTTCGATCGAGTTTGCTTATCGAGCTGGTCGAGGTTCTGATTGAAAAGGAGATATTCCCCGTATCGGTGCGTGCGGACTATAATCGTGAAAAGGTACGATGGCTCGACCGCGAAGGGGACTACGAATCATACATCATGGCGGTGGTCGGAGTCTTTATTAAGCATATCAAAGGGGTGCACTACGATGCATTTACCGAGGCTGCACAAATGGTGGTAGATAGGTACCGCAACCGCACCTACGTGTTCACCAAAGAGCTCATTAGTGCACTTAAAAAAGATGGGTATTACTTACTCGCTATTTCGCATTCACCAAAAGGAATTCTCGACCTCTTTTGCAAGGAGCTCGGGTTTGATAAGGTGTACGGAAAATTTTACGAGCTTGGCCCCACAGACTGCTTTACGGGTCGTGTCGAAGACGAGCATGTTATCGCCAACAAAGCTGCGGTGCTTCGTCGCGCGGTAGAAAAGGACGGTCTCACCCTCGAGGACTCGGTTGGTGTGGGCGATACCGAGAGCGACATTGCATTTCTTGAGCTTGTTGAACGGCCAATCTGTTTTAACCCCAATTTAAAACTCTACAAGCATGCCAAGAGAAACGGGTGGGAGGTAGTCGTCGAACGCAAAGACGTCGTTTACGAGCTTAATAAAGGAGAATAATATGGAACAAATAAATACATTAAAAAATGAAGGTGCGAAGCTTCGGACTGAGGTACGCGAAAAAACAGCAACCTACATCATGGGTGGTCTCGGTGTTGTGGTTGGTCTTGCGTGGAATGAAGCCATAAAAGGACTCATTGAATATTTCCTTCCTTTTGCAGGAGCAGGAACCCTTGTTGCAAAGTTTGTGTACGCGGTACTCCTTACGGTTATTATCGTGATTGCAACAACGTATCTTTTTCGTACGGACACGGAGGAATAAATAAGGGGGTTATGCAAAACTGACCAAAGAAAAAAACGACACCGAGGTGTCGTTTGAAATTAAAGGTCGTGAGCGGGGATTCCGCGTATGAGGGTTGCTTCTGCTTCAGCTGCGTCGGCAAGTACTTCTTCGCGCGGGCGACCAAACAAGAGGTCAAGCTGTCGAGGGGTTTTTGCCTTACGCGGACGTTTTTTCCGTTTACCGAGAATGCTGCCAACTTCACGCCGTGTGGTTGCCCAGTCGAGGTGCTTGTAGTTCTGCATTACGGTTGAGAATGCTGCATCGAATGTGCAGTTATTCTCGCGTAATGTTGCGGATATTGCATCTGCTATCGTGCGGTAGATGTCGCTCAAAGGAGCCTCCTATAAAGAATTATCTAAGTAAATGATAGCACTTTTTAACGAAAAAGTCAAGGTATAAAAAAGCTTGTTTTGTAAGGGTTTTAGGCAAAAAAACAGCAGGGTTTTTAAACCCTGCTGCATTAAGTGAAAAAACTAGCTTCGAATGCCGTCCGCTACTTTTTGCCATACTGATGCGATGGCGACGAGTAAATTAAATTGCTGAACCACATTGTCAACGTTGTGACTTGAAAGGTAGCACCCTTCTTTATCACCAAAACTACTGGGGTTTGCTCCTAAACAGGCACAGTCACCAAATGTTTTGAAATCAAGAAGTCCGCGTTCCCGCAAGCGAGCCCCGAGGCCTCTTGAAAAGAAATTAGAATAGCTACCGTTCTCTTGAGGAGACAAAGTTTCAAAATGATCTTCCATTGATTGCACCGTGTCTTTCCAGTAAATATTTTCTCCTAACTTGTAAAGATAGAGACGCGCAGTAAGAGAAACCGAGAGATCAAGTGCCGCACCGTGAAATTGACCTGCCTCACCAACATAGGTATTTATGTGAAAGAGTTGAGGTGTACAATCCAACGTACTTTCTTTTTTCTGTTCAGCCGTTATGTGGTAAAAAAGTCTCGTGAGCAGGCTTATGGTATGAGCATAGTTTCGTATTTCATCCCAAAAATCCTCTTGTCCTTGAGTGGGGACGGCGGGGATGTTTATCGCTATTCGCCCATCAAGGAGATGTGAGATGGTGGCGCATTCTGCTACACCCCACGGAGATTCTTTTTTATCAGGAGGGGTAAAACCATTTTTTTGAGATGAGGTGAAGTATGTTCCGTGTTCTGCATGAGCGACTATTTTTAACCAAATATGAGGTAAAACGAGAAATTGAAAATGCGTTCCTGTGAACCCCAGAGAATAGACCTCAGGGACCATTTTGCCATGAACTAGCTCAAATAATTTCATTAAGACCTCCTCTTAAGTATTTTTAAACAACTAAACCTGCCGTTAAAGTATCACGGTTTCATTGGTTGGTCAATGTGGTGCGTGAAGTTTTTGCGTGGAGTATTTCTTGTGGTAAGATGAGTGCACACGAAATTAATTTTTACTCAATTCGACATGTCACCACAACCACCAAATCAAATGTATCAGAACGCGATCTTTTGGATCGAGGTTGAAAAAATAAAACCAAACCCTTTTCAGCCCCGTAAAGAATTCGACGAGCACAAGCTCCGTGATCTTTCGGACTCTATCAAGCAGTATGGTATTTTGCAGCCGCTTGTCGTCACGCGTCGCGAAATCGAAAAGCCCGAGGGTGGACTCGCGGTCGAGTACGAACTCATTGCTGGTGAGCGTCGTTTGCGCGCCTCAAAGCTTGCAGGACTCACTCAGGTACCTGTACTCATTCGTATCGGTGAAGAAGGTAAAGAAGAAGAGGACCGTATCAAGCTCGAGCTTGCGATCATCGAGAATCTTCAGCGCGAAGACTTGAACCCCGTAGACCGCGCAAAGGCGTTCCAGCGCCTCGTTGACGACTTTGGTTTCAAGCATGTGCAAATCGCACAAAAAGTTGGCAAGAGTCGCGAGTATGTTTCAAACACGTTGCGTCTCTTGGGTCTTCCTGAGGAAATGCTTACTGCACTTTCAGAGCGTCGTATCAACGAAGGTCACTCACGCCCACTCCTCATGTTGAACGACCGCAAAGAAGAACAGATGACACTTTTCAAGGAGATTATCTTCAAGAAGCTCAATGTGCGTGAAGCAGAGCGTATTGCTCGTCGTATTGCCGTGGACAAGGTCCGTAAGCCAGAGCGTGGTTTTGATCCCGAAATCATGGAGTTTGAACAGGAGCTCACCGAGCGTCTTGGCACCCGCGTGCAGATTGAAAAGCGCGAAGTGGGCGGCAAGATAGTCATCGACTTTTTCTCGCACGACGATGTACGCAACTTCCTTAAGCGCCTGCATGCAGAACTAGAAACAAAAGGCATTGCGCCGGTAGCAGAAATACCTCTTGGTGAAACCGCAGAAGAAGCAGCACAGCCTGCCGCTCCTGGAGAGCTTGCCGAAGCTGATGACGAAAAGGTGATGGAGGAGCCCGAAGAAGATCTCTACAACGTAAAGAACTTTTCACTTTAGTATTGGCACCTTAAAAAAAGACCGACCTTTATTTAAATAAAGGTCGGTCCTTTTTTTCTATTTTTTTCCAAAAAACTTTTGTGCAAGTATGTCCATCGTGCTCGTTTTATCGAGGTAGGATTTGATGTGGCGTTTTGCCATCGTGGTCTTTGCGTAGTCGAGCCACTTGCGCTTGGGTGTTGCGCTGTCTTTGGTCTCGATATCGACAATATCACCGTTTTTGAGTTTGGTGTCGAGCGAGACGAGTTTGCCGTTTATCTTGGTGCCGGCAATATGGTTGCCAATATCAGAGTGGATTGCGTATGCAAAATCTATAGGAGTAGATTCTTCGGGAAGGTCGATGATGTCGCCCTTTGGGGTAAAGACAAACACGCGTTCGCGAAAAAAGTCCATCTTAAGGTTCTCGAGAAACTCATCAGACTTGGCAACGTCGCTTTGCCATTTGGCAACCTCCTTGAGCCATGCCGTATTCTTTTCGAGATCGCCGCCCTCAACACCTTTTTCTTTGTAAGCCAGGTGTGAAGCAATACCATATTGTGCCTCTTCATGCATTTCGGGTGTACGGATCTGTATTTCAATGATACCGCCGTCACCGCGGAAGATCGTGGTGTGGAGTGAGCGATAACCGTTTGGTTTTGGTACGGCGATATAGTCTTTGACACGACCAGGGACGGGACGCCAGTGTTTGTGGATGATACCGAGTGCTTTGTAGCAGTCATCGATCGACTTCACGATGACGCGCACGGCAAGAATATCGTAGACTTTATCGGCGTCCATATCCTTGCGCGCAAGTTTGTGCCAGAGACTGTAAAGCGTTTTAACACGGTAGTCTACTTTCGCTGTTTTGATGCCGTTATCTACGAGCTCTCTTTGGAGAGAGTGGTGAATTTTTTCGGCGTATTTCTCATCAACAACACGCTTCTTTTTTATGATAGCAAGTACTTTTTCATAGTCTTCGGGGTAGGCATAAGGGAATGCTGCATCCTCAAAAATACTTTTCCATTTACCCATACCAAAACGATCAGCGAGGCGTGAGTGTATTTCGAGAGTTTCGAGAGCGATACGTTTGCGTTTTGCTTCGGGTACGTGCTCGAGGGTTTGAATGTTGTGGAGGCGGTCAGCAAGTTTGATCAAGAGGACACGAATATCCTGAGATACGGCGATGAAGAATTTTCGAAGACTCTCTACGTGACGCTCGACGCCCCGATATTTGAGTTTGCCCAGTTTGGTGACCCCTTCAACAAGGATGCGCACTTCCTTACTAAACTCCTGTTCAATAGTTTTTGGTGGAACATCGGCATCCTCGATTGTGTCATGGAGGAGTCCTGCAGCGATGGTGGTTGCATCGACATAAATGCCTGCGAGGGTGTGCCCTACATGCGCTACGTGGTTGAAATACGGCTCGCCTGAGTAGCGTTTCTGCCCTTCATGGGACTTTTCTGCGAATGCATAAGCTTTCTCAACAAGTGCTTTGTCTTCTTTTGATGGTGCTTTCATCAAGGAAATGATCTCTTTTGCGCTGGGATAGGGAGGATGAGCCATATACTTCATAGTAGATGAAGAAGGGGTGAAAAGCAAACGACCCACGTGCGTAGGTCGCATGTGGGTCGGTGAGGCTTGTTTAATTGGTGATAAGGGTGGCCAGATACTTCCAAGTTTTTTTGTGAAAATCTTCTCGCATGGCTACTGCGCGTGGCTGGGCATCATCTGCTGTATTGGGGTCAAAATCGAACGCTACATGCAGGCCGTCTCTCTTGACTACGGGGTGCAAAAAAAGCTTTGAATGGACCGTTATCGAGGAGCCGAAGCGAAATTCACAGCAATTGTGAAGATCACTCAACTCCTGCAGAATATCGCTCATGTCATGCCGAGGGTCGATGGTTGTTGCGCAGGGGTCTTTGATGCCTGCAGCATCGGCATAGATCCCAACAATTCCAGCAAGTACTTTTTCATCGAATTTCTTAAACAGTATTGAGGGTAGTATTCGGCACATGGTGGCCTCCTTTGGTTGATTGTAGAACAGGGCTCTCTAAGGACGATGATACAATTTTTTATACTTTCGTCAACTCGGGACACTCCGGGTAAAATAAAAGCCCCGCGATATTCTGCGGGGCTTCGAAGGATAATGCCTTACTTAACTGGCGTCATGGAAAGCAAAAAAGAAAGATAGCCCCTCTTTCTCGAGATCCACCAGCATTCTAGGTTTGTACGCGTAATTGGTATAGGCGGGCCCAATAATTCCCGGCACAAGGTAGTCTTTTTTATGAGACAAGCCGGGGGCGTTCTCTTCGCTAAAAGAGGCCGTCCAGGTACAACCTAAGGGTTCTTTCAGTGCTTGTTTGAGGACGAGCATGGCCCCTAACTCCCCAAGAAGTAACGCATCTTCACCTTTGAGATAATTAATACAGTTTCTTGTCGATATACCCCATCCGTTCATCATGATATCAACTTTTATCTTTTGACCAATCTTGAGGTCGGGAATTATTCTTGCGGTTCCTCCGGATTGTTTTTTCACCAACTCGTCGATGTTGTCAGGCACAAAGATATCAAAGGTGTGAATGATTCCCAAGCGACCATCACTCAAGTTAGTTTTGGGCGGAGTGACGAGCGAGCTCAAGTTTTGTTTAAGTGCTCGCTGATTCCTGTCCCACCTAAGTGCCGTGATTTTGTCCATCCCGTCTTCTGGGCGAGGTAATTGCTGAAGAACATCTGATTGAAATTTAATATACCAACCAGGGATTTCTTGCGAGGGCAAGGGGGTTCTATCGGCCATGATAGCTGTTCCTTTTTGAAGGTACTACGATTCCAGTTCTGCTGGATCAGTCGCAACGGTGTTGCTTGCTGTGCGTACTCTGCCACAAAATCAAAGTAGACGCAAGTCGAAACTTACTCTGGCTTATTGAGTTTATGTGGGTTATGGTTTGGACAAGTTTTATCCGAACAACGTTCTGGGATTGTTTTTGGTCACAGATAATTTACTCGCCGTCGCTCGCAAATTTCTGCGACCCCGACTCGCGGTCTCGCGTGCTCGCTCGACATCGCTCCGTCTCACAAAAACTATTTGCGTATGCAGCGCAGGCTGCATACTGCCATCTTTACTTTACCAATTTATGTGGATTATGGTTAGGACAAAGCTTATCAGAGCAACGCTCGGGGATCGTTTTTGTGCCTTCCATCATGAGTGCGCCACAAGGGGTTGTGCCGTCGGCTTTAGGGTAGGTGCAGAAATTGCCGGTGGGTTTTGCCTTGATCGCGTACTTGCAGTCAGGGTAGTCAGTACAACTATAAAAAATACCAAAGCGACCTTTGCGCTCGGTCATAAAACCTTTCTTGCAGACAGGGCAGGGGATACCGGTGTGATTCAGGAGCGCCGCAGTATCGTCTTTTTTGATGTGCTTACATTTGGGATAGCTGCCGCAGGCGATGAAGCGCCCAAAGCGCCCTTCGCGTTCAACAAGGTTTGCCTTGCCACACTTTGGACAAAGCTCTCCTGTGTCGCGCGGCCCCGCAAGCTCGGTACCGTCGATCGTGCGTGCGCCGTCGCAGTCGGGATATTTTTTACACGAGAGGAATTTGCCGGTGCGACCAAGCTTGATGATCATTGAGCTATTGCACTTGGGGCACTTGTGCTCTGGGTCAGCGTCGCCTAGAGTGGTAATCTTGTCGAGTTTGTCCTTTGCTTTTACTTCTTTTGTAAAAGGTCCGTAAAATTCTTTAAGGGTCTTAACATAATCGCGTTCACCGTTCGCGATGTCATCGAGTTTGTTTTCCATCTCTGCCGTAAACGTGTCCGAGATGTAGTTTGCAAAGTTCTCTTCGAGGAACGAGCTCACCACATCACCGGTGTCAGTAGGCTTGAGGGCCTTGCCGTCTTTAATAACATAGCCGCGATCGATGATGGTCTTGATAATAGACGCATAGGTAGACGGACGACCAATGTCGCGTTTCTCGAGTTCCTTTACGAGCCCTGCTTCAGAGTAGCGTGATGGTGGCTCGGTAAACTTGGCCTCGTCAGTAAGACTGAGGAGGATGAGAGGCTCACCCTGGGAAACTTTTGGAAGCTCTACGTCTTCACCGCGTGAGTCAGGGTCGGCTGCGAGCCAGCCAGGGAGAATGACGCGCGAACCCGTGACCGAAAAGTTTGGTATGAGATTTTCGCGGACATTGGCGAGAATCGTTGTGCGGGCAAGTTTTGCATCGATCATCTGTGATGCGATGGTGCGCGCCCAAATAAGTTTGTAAAGTTTTTGCTCCTCAGGATTGATGCCAAGGTTGTCCTTGCTCATGTCAGTAGGGCGAATAGCCTCGTGCGCTTCCTGAGCATTTTTGCTTTTTGTTTTAAATACACGCGCCTCTGCAGATGCTGCACCGTAGCGCTTGGTAATCTCGGCGATAGCAGCCTTTTGTGCATCGAGCGAAAGCACGGTGCTGTCGGTACGCATGTAGGTGATGAAGCCTTTTTCGTAGAGCTTTTGTGCGATACCCATGGTGCGTGACGGTGCAAAGCCGAAGCGCGAGGAGCCTGCTTGTTGTAGGGTAGAAGTGATGAATGGTGCCTTTGGCGTGCGACTGACCTCGCTCTCTTTTACTTCGCGTACGACCCACTGGTTGGCACGACCAACCTTTAAAATATTTTTTACGATCAATTCATCGCGCGGTTCTTCAGTACAAGAAAGCTCGAGCTCGGCGTTACCCTGCGTTTTTACTTTTGCGGTGAGCGTCCAGTACGCCTCGGGAATGAATGCGCGAATCTCACGCTCACGCTCCATGATGATACGGAGAGCAGGAGACTGCACGCGGCCAGCAGAAAGGCCGTAGCGAACCTTTTTCCAAATGAGACCCGAGAGATCGTAGCCTACGAGACGGTCGAGGACGCGACGTGCCTCCTGAGCGATACGCAGATTTTCATCGATCTTGCGGGGATGCTTGAGCGCCTCTTCGATAGCACCTTTGGTGATCTCGTGAAAAACGATACGCTGGGGTTTCTTCAAACCACAAGCTTCTTTGATGTGCCACGCGATAGCCTCTCCTTCACGGTCGGGGTCGGTTGCGAGGAGGACTTCGCTTGCCTTTTTGGCGAGGCTATCGATCTCGCTCACCACCTCGGCTTTTCCTTTTGATATCTCATAAAAAGGAACAAAGCCACCGGGGATATCGATAGCTTTTTTATTGCTCTTAGGAAGGTCGCGAACATGCCCAACGCTCGCCTTGACGATGTAGTCATCGCCAAGGTATTTGCCAATTGTCTTTGCTTTTGAGGGCGACTCGACAATGAGGAGTTTGTATGATTTGGTTGCCATTAAGCTACAGTAGTACTATATAGTAGTATATTTTGCAAATTGAAAATAGGGGAATGGAGACTGGCTCTGGTGTACGTACAGGGTACTATTGGTTCGTTTTGTTCTATAAATAGCGCCTCACATGAATAATTGTGCAAAAAAAATACTGCCAGGTAGGTGGCAGTATGAGTAAGAAAAACATCACATCATGAAGCGAGCCTTTTCTTCAGGTATGGTAAACGGAACTTGCTTGGTGCTTGCTCGAGGTTTTGGTGTCCCGGAAACAGGCTTCTTCTTGATTGCTTGTGTGTCAAACACTACCGTACAACCCAGGTAATGGAAAAGACTCTTACCTTTATATCCGTTTTTCGAGACTTCTTCTTCCCGCACTATCTCAGTAACTGCTGAATAGTCGATCGTGCGAAATTCTCGATCAGTGATATATTGATTTATCTTTTTCAAAAACACATCAGGCTTTTCTCCTGCGCGCGAGATGAAGGTTGCTTTGATGTGGTTGTCTTTCGAGACATCCCAAATGATATCTTGAAAGACGCTACTTGGCGCCGCAAAGAGAAGAAACTTTTGTTCGTGCGCTGGACCCCGTGACTCCTTAAGCGTAGTCGCGACGCCCGTGAACAATGAAAGCAACACAATAATCCCGATGATAAAAAGTCCTCGACGAATACTCATGATGCATCCCCCTATTTTGTTGCAATGAACCCTTTTTAATCATGCTACATTTTTCCAGGTAATGCAAGTTTTCTGGTGGCCCTAAAATGCAAAACACCCGCGAGCGGGTGTTGTAGTAGGTGTTTATTGTTATGACGCTTTCTTGTAGTGCTTGAATTCTTCGCGCGTCATTCCCAGCTTGAGGCCAACGTTTTTCAGAGCTTCTTCGATACACGCCAGATCGTTGTCGGGATCGTCGCGATGCGACAATATTTCGCGTACCTTTTTCTCACTCAGGAGGGCCAGGGCTCGAACGGTTTTGATGTCTTGTCTGTTCAAGTACGAGCAGAGGTTTCCCCCAAGCTTCAAGGTCGTGCGAATTGACGGAGCATATCCATCGTTCATCCCTTGTTTGATTACATTGACAGGAGGGTGATGCGGTTTCTGAAACGATACCATCATAAATACCTTTCTTGTTGTGGTGAAAGAACAATGTGCGCACAGTTTTGTGCACAAAGTACTATAGCACAAAACCCCAAAAACGACAAAAACCCTATTAAATACGGGATATCCTTCCCATTTTTTCGTAAATTATACCCTTGATCTCAAGAATAGTGAGGGTAGAAAGAGTGGTTGGCGCAGGAAGGGAGACGGTAGCGACGATGTCCTCACGGGACATGGGCTCATCTAATAGTATGAGGACCGCCTGTTCTTCGGGAGTATAAAGGGTGAGGTCGAGAGGATCTTGCTTGATGTCGGAGTTAAACCCCGCGGGTTCGATGAGGCCGAGCTCCTCGAGGAGATCTTGGGCGCTGGTGATTGGTGTTGCACCTTGGCGAATGAGTTTGTTGGTGCCTTTTGACGGCGCGGAGAAAATTGAGCCAGGAACAGCGAATACATTTCTGTTGTAATCGAGGGCGAGACGCGCGGTGATGAGGGTGCCGGATTTTTCTTCTGCTTCGATAACGAGCGTGCTTTGCGAGATGCCCGCCATGATGCGGTTGCGCTGGGGAAATGTCCACGGTG
>Ga0208373_1000180_pt1 | contig 119651 bp, 145 predicted proteins | sample RifOxyC2_FD_184036 | JGI IMG/M metagenome (GOLD analysis project Ga0208373, IMG submission 184036) | Soil microbial communities from Rifle, Colorado - Rifle Oxygen_injection C2 (SPAdes) | ecosystem: Environmental > Terrestrial > Deep subsurface > Rock core/Sediment | place: Rifle, Colorado... | reverse complement strand
CAAATGGAAAAATTCTCATTGTCATAAGTTCTCTTACAGGAGAAGCAGAAGAATTATTTACAGACTATAGCTGGAAAGAACTAGAAACACAAAAGTTATTCTTTGAAGAGTTGACTGTATATGAATTAGTTTTGAAGAAACATTTTTAAGATTTGGTTTTATTATAACTCTAAATGAAAATAACATTTTTAGTCTTTTTTCTATTATTATTTTTTATTTTAGGTTTGATAACTTTTCAGGAGTTTAAAGATACAGAAGGGAATGTGCTATGCCTTATGGCAGAGTCTAAAAGCTAGTTCCCCAAAAGGTTGATAAGCTACTTTGTTATAATTAAATGTATGCGTTTATTTTTGGGTATTCTAATCATTAGTTTATTATTTTTAGTAGGATGTACCATAAATATAGAACCTGACTATGATACAAATAATTATGAGAAAGAGATAGAATTATACGTTTCACCAATAGAAGATTCTAATATAGAATTTAGAGAAAAAGGCGTAGAAATAATTCAAGATTGTCCTACAAACGATAAAGCTTGTCAAGTTAGCGCAATTTATCAATATGTTTTAGATAATTATCAATATTATTCCGATCCAAGGAGAGATGAGTTTGTTCAAGACCCTTATCAAACTGTTTTTGTTGGAGGTGGAGATTGTGAGGATCTAACAATCTTACTTAATTCCTATCTAGAGAATGTTGGGATTGAAACCTATATTGTTCTAACAGATAATCATGCTTATAGTCTTGCTTGTGGAGTTGATGCAGAAGAATTAGGAATGTATAATGAAAAAATTAGAAATGAACAGATTAATAATTATTTATTAGAGAATCCTCAGTTTATAGAAGAAGATGGCGCTATATACTTATTTACAACAGAGGAAGAAACAATAAGTCTTGATCCTGGTTTCATTAAATATATAGGTCATGACGGAGAAGAATTAGTAGATCCCTATCCATTATTAACAATCAAATATCAGATTAGCTCAGATCTTCCATTAAATGTGTATATTGTGCCTAGTTATGAGGATTTTAGTTCTTTTAGTGAAAGTTCTAGTTTTTCTTCTTATGAGACATGTAATAGTTATTCTTTATTTAAAAAATCAGATGAATGTGGTCCCTTAGATAAAAATGGGGGTTTAATTATAGAGAATACAGATTTAGAGAACGATGCAACTATAGACTATAAAATTGATTTTTACTATTCAGTTTTCTATAGTAAATTTACTTATTCATCAAATCTAACTATTACTAGTTATATTCTAAATGGGGAAAATTGTGTAGTCTTAGATCCAACTGTAGAAAATGGATATGCAGGGTATGATGGAAACTTAGAAGGAGAAAAAACTGCTATAAACAGCATAACTCATGAATATTTCTTACTTGAATAGAAATAATTTCCGGACATTACAAGATTAAAAAACTACCAAAACCTTTATAAAACCCAAAAAAAACCACAATGCTACTCGTTAACACTACCTAAAGTAGGAGAGCACTATGGAAAAGAAAGAAATTTTAGAAGCAATACAGCAATTAAAGAAAGATTCTCCAAAAAGAAATTTCTCTCAAAGTTATGATTTTCTCGTAAAATTACAACATTTTGATCCAAAAAAGAACGAAAATAAAGTGGATGTATTTGTTGCTTTGCCTTACTTTTTAGGAAGAAAGCAAACAGTGTGTGGCCTAGTAGGCGGTGCTTTGTATAACGATGCAAAAGCAAACTGTGACCACACCATTGGCCAGGAAGAATTCAAAACACTGGCTGGCAATGGAAAAGAACTAAAAAAACTTGCACGAAAATATGATTTCTTTATCGCTCAGGCAGATATCATGGGGCCTATCGCAACGACTTTCGGTCGTTACCTAGGTCCAAAAGGAAGAATGCCAAATCCAAAAGCAGGGGCAATTGTTCCTCCAAAAGGATCAATAAAAGCTGTTGTAGAAAAACTCCAAAAAACAGTTCGTTTAGCAATAAAAAATAATGAGATGGCAGTGCGTTGTCCTATTGGAAAAGATACCATGAAGGATGAAGAAATTGCAGAAAATATTCTCACAGCATACACGTTATTGGTGCAAGCACTTCCACAACACGAGCAAAATGTAAAATTCATACTTCTGAAACTCACCATGAGCAAGGCTGTTGCCATAGGGGGCAAAAAATGAACAAGCCAAAAGCATATGTGAGTGATGCAAAGAAGCAAGTAGTCAAATCATTGGCAAAACAAATTGCAGAATATCCTATCATTGGTTTGGTAGACATGGAAAATCTTCCAGCAATGCAACTGCAAAAAATGAAGCAATCTCTTCGTGGAAAAGTAGTGATTGTCATGACAAAGAAAAGACTGATTCAATATGCACTTAAACAATCTCCAAAAGGTCTTGGCGATTTAGCAACAAAAATACGAGGAATGCCAGCATTAATTTTCACAAAAGAAAATCCATTTAAATTATATAAAACTCTTTCCGCATCAAAAAGTCCAGCACCTGCAAAACAAGGCCAAATAGCACCAAGAGATGTGATAGTTCCTGCAGGGAAAACAAATTTTGCACCAGGTCCTATCATTGGAGAGCTTGGGCAGCTTGGAATCAAAGCAGGTATTGAAGATGGAAAAGTTGCAATCAAACAAGACAAGCTCTTAGTCAAAGAGGGAGAAGTTTTCACACAAAAAGTTGCAGAAACTTTAACACGTTTGAATATTCTTCCTATGGAAGTAGGTTTAAATGTTGTTGCAGTATTTGAAAACGGCACAATCTTTGACAGAAAAGTTCTTGAAATTGACGAGAAAATCTATCTTGCAAATCTTATACAGTCACATACGGAAGCAATGAATCTAGCTATCAAGATTGGCTACGCATCAAAAGACACAATTACTGTACTACTCAGCAAAGCACAAAGAGAAGCAATCGCACTTGCAGACAGCAAAGATATTCTGACAAGCGAGAATGTGAACAAACTCTTGGCAAAAGCTGAAGCACAAGCAAATGCTATAAAGAATAAAGCACATATCGAATAGAAGGAGGACAAGAAAATGGAATACATCTACGCGGGACTTTTATTGTTTCGAGCAGGAAAAGCTATTGAAGAAGCAAGCGTGAAAAAAGTTTTAGAAGCTGCCGGCGTCAAAGTTGACGATGGAAGAGTGAAAGCTTTAGTTGCTGCTCTTGATGGTGTAAACATCGAACAAGCAATAAAAGAAGCTGCTGTTGTACCTATGGCTGCTGCACCAGTTGCACACGCAGGACATACAGAAGCAAAGAAAGAAGAGAAGAAAGAAGAGAAAAAATCTGCTGAAGAATCCGTCGCAGGTCTTGGATCTTTGTTTGGATAAACAATTTTTTTTATTTGTTTTTTCTTGATTTATCGTCTCCAAAAGCTATTTAAAGGGGAACGAATGTAAAATAGGTAAGACACAAAGAACAAACAGAGGATTTCTCATGGGAGAGGAAAATAACACATCACAACCAGAAACACAGGATATTTCTAGCCTCAAGGCAAAGCTTGATGAATTAAATACAGAAAAAGAAAAGTGGTTTGTAAAAAAAGAAGAGCTTAAACAAAAAATTGCTGATCTCATTAAAGAAGTCCGTGAAGTAAAAGCAAAAAATGATTCCCTTTCTCATAATATTAAAGAAGTAAAAGAAAAAAGAGATGCACAAAATGCAGAAGTAAAGAGACTTATTGATGAAATTAAAGAAATAAATAAGAAAAGGGATACAAAAGTAACCTTAGATAAGAAAGATCCAGTCGCTCTTAAAAGACGTATTGAACAACTCACTGCAAGAATCGAAACAGGTGCAGTTTCTTTTGATGATGAAAAGAAATGTATGAAGGAAATAAAACAGCTCAAAAAAGAGTTAGAACTTGCAAAATCTTCTATGGATGCAGGAAAAGAAGCGCATGAAGTTTCAAAAAAGATTGATATTTCAAAAAAGAAAGCAGAAGAGTTTCATGCAATGATATCTGGATTAGCAAAAGAAAACAAAGAGGCCTACAAAGAATTTACGCGATTATCTAAAGAAATCAACCGTGTAAAAAAAGAACAAGAAGATGCCTTTGATAAATTTATCAAATTTAAACAAGAATTCTCAGAAATAAACAAGGGTCTCAAAGATGAAATCAAAAAAGTAAATGTAGATAAAAGAGATCAAAAACAAGTGCAGAAAAAACGAAAAGAAAGAGCTGCAACGGAAAGAAAAGAAGTTGAACATAAAAAACTCGAAGAAAAGAAAGAAAAGGTCGAGGAAAAAATAAAAGGAAAAGGAAAAAAAATCCTTACTACAGAAGATCTCATTGCATTTCAAGGCGAAGAAGAGGAAAAGTAAGCCTTATAAAGTCCGCATTTTGTGCAAAATGCATGCAGGAAGTTTATTTTGAAAAAGCAACAGAGATATATGGAGAAAGTATCTGTGATGCTCTAACAATTTGTCAGGATTATTCTATTGCCTCAGCATTTAGTATTCTAGATAGAAGAATACAATCTACTGTAAGAGGAAAATATTGGAAATGGTATACCACTCCTATTCTACTTGCACAGGGAAAAACAAAAAATGGAAATGATGTTCATGTTTTAGTGCATCCTTCAAAAGAGAGTGGAATTGGGCATCTCTTAGAAAATCCAGACTATGTAGAAAGGGCTTGTGTGCAAAGTAGATTAGTGGATGGTGGAATTCCTCTGGCAAGAGAAACATTCCATGCTCTCATAAGCAGAGATGCAGTGGAAGACAAATACAAAAACCGCCTTGTTTCTGTGACTGACAAAAAACTCTGGGAGTCATCTGGAAAAAGGGATATAACAAATGCTGTACAACATCCTTTTTATAGAGGCATTATGGGCAAAGAGTACCGTGCAGAGAAATATGCTGCAAAACATAAAAGATTTTTTGGAAAAGAGATAAGTTTGTTGTTTAAAGAAAATAAAACAGATTTTCCATTGGCAAGGCTTGTTTTTCTTTATGAAGGTGGAATCCAATTGGCAGGGGTATGTTCTATGAATGGGAGTGCAAGATTTTTAGCAATAGAAGAGTAATTACTTCTTTACAATTTCCTGTATATCACTCCATAAAGGAATACTTTTTATTGTATAAAGTTCTACAAGAAAAATCCATACAAAAGCAACAAATATGCTGGATATCAAATGCCAAAAAAGAATATGCACTGCATCAAAATAATTCTCCCCATATTTTAAATATATAAAGACGAGAAAGAATATCCTAAGAATATTCAAAGAAAAAATAAAAGCACTTCCTAAAAAAAACATTTTCATTCCTGTAAAAAAAGAAATGCCTCGTGTAAGAAGAATAAACTCTAAAAGAAGCACATATGCAAGTGTTGCAGCACATGCAGGGATGAAAGAAAAAGTAATACCTGAAAAAAGAAGCTGCAGACCATCTCTTTGAACATCATAAAACAACGCTAAGAGAAAAGAACTAGAAAAGAAAGTAAGTGGAAGAAGAAAGAAAGAGAAAAGGCTGCTGCTGAAGGCAACAAGCAAAGCAAAACTATAACGAAAAAAAAGAGATCTCATAAAAAATAAATAGTGAAAAATCCTTATAAGGCTTATGAAAATTCTTGGAAAAAATAGAATCCACCTTTTTTCATAATATCTTCTTTCACATTAAGAAAATTAGGCACAACATTTTGTTTGAGACGAATTTTTCCTTCTTGTAAATAAAAATAGTCCTCAACATGTCTTTCAAGATCATTTGTACGAAAAACTTCAAGAGAATCAGCCCAACCCAAAAATTCTCCTTCTCGAACAAGTCTATGGTTAAGATGCTCTAAATCAAGAGGAAGAGTAAGAGAATACTTTGTATTTTTTGTATCAGCCCAAGTGACAGATGCATCTTCTGCAATCTTAAACTGAATGCCTTTATGATAAAATTTTGTATGATGAGGTATCCCTACTCCAGAACTAATTCCCACACCTTCAAAGAATTTTTGTAAAGTTGTATCTGCATATATTTCAGCCTCTGGGCTATTATTCACTCCCGTTTCAACAAGCACTGCAGTCGTTTTCCTTCCCATTCTCTCTAATAAAGTTCCAAGATTCATATCCATAAGAAAAGCACTAAGGCTAAGTTTTCCTATCAAATCTTTTGTAGCAGTATCCATCTTAGGAATAACACCATGAGGAGGAATAGTTTTGGCAAGGTAAGAGTGTATATCTAAAAAAGCAACAAGAGGAAGTGTATCAAAAAATTCTCCCATTGCTGCTGCAACTCTCTGATCTTCTGTGCATGGAGTATCAACCCATACACGATTAAAATCTTCCTTTCCTGGAACATCCCTTTGGCTAAAATAAGGAAATATCTTTGCTGCCTGTACATTTCCTACAGAAAAATAGACATCAAAAGGATATTTTTTTTCTGTTTCAGCTTCTCGAAGGAATGCACGAAATCCAGAAGGCTCTCTTCCATGGAGCAATGTAGAAACAAGAACTGCTCGAGAATGATCCTCACCGGGAATACGAAAAATAGTAGGCCTATCCATAGTTTTGAGTGCTTCTACATCACTTAAACCAAAAATACTTCCAAAGCCAATTCTATAAGAAAAAGGATCCATACACAATAAATTTTTTTCACTCTTTAAAAAGATTTAGAAGAAAAAGTTTATAATTCAATGAAGCTTCATAAAAGAAATGGCTGTATCTTTACGAGTATATGAAAGATCCCTTCCATCTGGGGCAAAAAAATGGCAACAGAAAATTATAGGTGTCATTCGTTTAGATCATACAGTAAAAAAATTTATTTTTGGGAGAAATGAACAAACAAAATATTTTATACCAAACATAAACACATATACTTTTTTGGATCCTGATGAAGGAGAGTTTATAATGGGTGAAAAAGGAATGTATAAATTTGCAGATACAGGTAAAAATGGTATTGCATTAAGGACAAATCTTTCTTTTTGGATACTAAATCTCGGCCCAAGAGAAACAATGTTGGAAAAAAATGATCTTACACAAATGAAAGTAGGAGACCAATTAATCATGAGAGACGAAACGGCAAGAAAAGAAATTGTTCTAGAGATAATACAAATTTATTGATCTTCCTTTTCTTCTTGTGAAGCAGTAATGCTATGCAGTCTTCTTTCTTTGGGCACCATATTTCGTAAAATATTATTTTTGAGCATACCACAGCCTAGAATATCTTCCCCATGCTGAAGAATAATAAAACCTTGATTTCCTTCCATAGGAATATCTTCCCCAAGCATCCAGAGTTCAGCTTGTTTTTTATCCAAAAGAACAACATTCTTTCTTGCTTTCAAAAGTTGCGCACCTTCAATAGTCAGTCGCAGTCCTTCTCTTTCTCTTTTTGCAAAATACATACCTCTATTATTTACACGTAAAGCCTGAACATCAAAAGAAGCATAATCTTTACTCAAAAGAAAAACCTTATTCTGTGAATTTTCAAAAAACAAACAATCTATTTCTGGCTTTGCAGCAAATTGCTCTTCAAGTTTCTGAAAAAGTTCTTTTCGTTCTTTGCTATTTAAAAATCGCATTTCTTGCATAGCTCTTAACGATACATAGATATATTTATAAGTTCCCTTTTTCTTTGTGTAAGCATGGACAAAGAAATAGAAAAGTTTGCTTTGCACAATGCAATAAAATATGAAGGGAAAGCAAATCCAGGTGCAGTGCTAGGCCAAGTATTTGCAGAGGATCCTAAACGAAAAGAACAAACAAAAGAATTAGCTCAAAAAGTCCAAGTAATTGTCAAGCAGGTAAATAGTCTTTCTTTAGAAGAACAAAAAGCTCGTTTACAAAAAATTGCCCCAGAACTTCTTGAAGAAAAAAAAGAAAAGAAAAAAAGAGAATTGCCAGAGCTTCCAAATGTTCATGGTCTTGTCGTCACAAGGATCCCTCCGGAGCCAAGTAAATATCTTCATTTAGGCCATGCAATGTCTTTTCTCATTAATTATATGTACGCAAAAAAATATCGTGGGAAGTGTATCCTTCGCCTTGATGATACAAATCCAGAAAAAGCAAAAAAAGAATATTATGATTCTCTACATGAGGATCTTCTGTGGTTGCGTATTGCTCCAGATAAAACAATTATTGCTTCTCAAGAGATGGAAACATTTTACAAATATGCTGAAATTCTTATAAACAAAGATCATGCATATGTTTGTTCTTGCGACAAAGAAAAAGTTTCTGAGTTTAGAATGCATGCAAAAATTTGTGAACACAGAGTCCAAAATAAAGAAAAAAATATACATATTTGGAAGGAAATGCTCGCAAAAAAATACAAAGCAGGTGATTTCACTTTGCGTTTAATAGGAGAAATTGATTCTACAAATGCAGTAATGCGTGATCCTATTCTTTTCAGAATTGTGAAAGCACAACACACTCTAACAAAAGATAAGTATGTGGTATGGCCAACCTATGATTTTGAAACGGTAGTGGGAGAAGAGATTACTGGAGTAACGCATATCCTGCGAAGTAATGAGTTTGGAGAAATGCGCATTGAACTACAGGATTATATAAAAGATCTTTTGGGATTTAAAAAACAAGAAGTATTGCAGTATGGAAGAATCAATATTCGGGGTTTTGAAACACAAGGAAGAGTAATTCGAGAAAAAATAGAAAAGGGTGAAGTAGAAGGCTGGGATGATCCAAGACTCATGACATTAAAAGCACTTCGCCGTCGTGGTATTCTTCCAGAAACATTTTATGAATTAGTTTTAGAAGTGGGCTTGTCTCCGACAGCAACAAATATGGATTGGTCTGTTGTTGCTTCTATAAACAGAAAAATTATTGATCCTACAACAAAAAGATATTTCTTTGTAAAAAATCCTAAGAAAATAAAAATTGAGAATTCTGTAAAAGAAGCAAAGGCTCCTCTGCATCCAGAACACAAAGAAATGGGATTCAAAACATTGCACTTTGATGATGAGTTTTATATTCAAGATGATATTGAAAAAGGAAAAATATACAGATTTATGCACCTATTTAATTTCCAGAATAATAAATTTCTTTCAGAAGAATATGATGCAGAGCTGAAGGCAAAAATAATCCATTGTGTGCCTGTAAAAGATGCAATAGATATCCGAGTGCTTATGGCAGATGGCTCAATCATAAAAGGAAAAGCAGAGGCTGCTTTGAAAAATCTGAAAGAGGGAGAAATTATTCAATTTGAAAGACAATTCTTCTCTCGTCTGGATAATAAAGAAAAAATGCTTTTCATATATACACATGAATAGTTTTACTACCTTCTCTAAATGAACTACTCTTATAAATGTGCTAGAATGTATTTTTTCTATGGAAGTTCTCAAGCTAGAAGATGTATACAAAATCTATTCCTTAGGCGAAGAAAAACTCTCCGCAATAAACGGCATTTCTCTTTCTATTCAAAAAGGTGATTTTATTGCCTTAATGGGGCCTTCTGGTTCTGGAAAAAGTACTGCAATGAACTTAGTAGGCTGTTTGGATACTGCAACAAAAGGAAATATTTTCCTGCAAGGAAAAAATATACAGAATTTCCATGAAAGTGAACTTGCACAAATTCGTGGGAAGCAAATAGGCTTCATTTTTCAAACATTTAATCTCATTCCGAGTTTGGATGCTCTAGAAAATGTTGCTTTGCCTATGACCTTTCAAAATATTCCTAGAAAACACAGAATAAAGAAGGCAAAGGAACTTTTAGAACAAGTAGGCCTAGGAGAGAGAATGTATCATCTTCCAAACCAACTTTCTGGAGGCCAAAGACAAAGAGTTGCAATAGCCCGTGCGCTCATTAATGATCCTGAAATTATTCTTGCTGATGAGCCTACAGGAAATCTTGATACAAAAACTGGAGGGGAAATTATGGATATTCTAAAAGATCTCAATAAAAAAGGGAAAACAATTATCCTTGTAACGCACAACTCAGATTTAACAAAAGCTGCAAATAAAATTATTATATTAAAAGATGGAAAAATAATAGGAGCAGAAAAATGAAAAAAAAATATTTGCTATATCTTATATTGTTTGTCGTATCGCTGCCAACAGCACAGGCGCAGATTGCCATAGATTCTTTTACAGTAAATCCAGAGACTATAGAACCTGGAGAAAGGTTTACGTTGAGATTAAATCTAGAAAATCTTGTCGATGATGATATAAAAAATATTTTAGTTTCTGTAGATCTCACGGATATTCCCTTTGCTCCTGTAGAATCTTCTAGTGAGCAGATTATAGAAAAAATGAGAGAAGGAGAAGAGGAATCAGTCACTTTTACATTGCAAGCGCTCGCAAGTGCAGAAGCAAAAGTCTATAAAATTCCAGTGACTATAAGCTATGAAAACACAACGAAAGAATCTTTGATTAGTGTAGAAGTAAACACAGAAGCAAGTTTAGACATTCTCCTAGAGAGTTCAGAACTCACAGTAGTAGATGAACAGGGAAAAATAAACCTCAAATTTATTAATACTGGTTTAACACAAATAAAACTATTGCAAGTAAGCATAGAAGAAAGTCCAGACTATGAAATCCTTTCTCCAAGTTCAGTATTTATTGGTGAAGTAGATATAGCTGATTTTGAAACAGAAGAGTTTACCATTATTCCCAAAAAAAAGAATCCAGATCTGCAACTAACAATAAGCTATAAAGATGCAAATAATGAAGCCTTCACAGAAAAACAAGAGCTAGAGCTGCAAGTCTATTCAGAAGAACAGGCAAAAGAATTAGGGCTGATAAAAGAAAGCTCAAACATGACTCTTATTCTTCTTATCATTGTCTTGGTAATAGGAGCAGGAGTGTGGTACAGAAGGAAGCGAAAGAAAAAAAATGTTTACTGATTATTTCTTATTATCCTTAAAGAGTATTCGCCATAGAAAATTACGTTCTTGGCTTACAGTAATTGGTATTGTTATTGGTGTGGCAGCAATTATTTCTCTCATGACCCTGTCAAGAAGTTTAGAAGGAACAATTGAAGAGCAATTTGAGACTTTTGGTGCAAATAGAATTATTATTTCTGCAAAAGGATTTCAAGGTCCTGGGACGGCATCGAATGGTTTAACAACAGAGGATGTAGAAACCCTAGAAAAGATATCTGGATTTGAATACATTGTTCCAGGGATATTTCGCTCTGCGGAGATTATCTATAAAGACCAAATAGGCTTTACGCTCATTGGTGGAATCCCCTCAGAGAGCTATGAAGATTTTTACTTAGATTCTGGCATTGAAGTAGAAGAGGGAAGGTTTATTCAAGATGCTGAGAAATATGTAGCAGTAATTGGTTCTCGGGTTGCAACAGAAATGTTCAGCAAAGAAATTCATGTAGGGGATAAAATAAAAATAGGAAAAAAGGATTTTCGTGTTGTAGGCATTCTTGAGGAAATAGGAAATGCACAAGATGATAATCAAATTTCTATACCATTAGATGCAGCACGGGAGATATTTGATGAAGAGGAAAGCATTGACCTCATTATCGCACAGGTAAAAACCACTTCTGATATTCCTCAGCTCCAGGAAAAAATAGAAAAAGAATTAGAAAGAAAACGTGGAGATACAAATTTTCAAGTGCTTACCGCTTCACAAATTCTAGAACAAATTAATCAAGTGCTTGGTATTATGCAAGTTGTTCTTGTGGGTATCGCAGCAATTTCTTTGATTGTAGGAGCAATTGGCATTATGAATTCCATGTACACCTCTGTTTTAGAAAGAACAAGGGAGATTGGGGTCATGAAAGCAATAGGCGCAAAAAATAAAGATATTCTTACAATTTTCTTAATAGAATCTGGATTGATTGGTTTAGTTGGAGGAATTCTTGGAACAGTTTTAGGAGCATCTTTAGCAGTAGCAGTAGGTCCTTTCTCAAAGAATGCAGGGTTTACATTACATATCACTATAGAGCCTTTCGTCATTCTTTTGGGCTTACTATTTGCTTTTGTCGTAGGGATTATCGCAGGAGTATTGCCTGCATGGCAAGCATCAAAACTGAAACCTATTGATGCTCTGCGTTACGAATAGAAAAGTCAGTTTCAGAACTTTTTTTCCCGAGAAAATCAGCAAGAGGTATTGTTTCAAAACTATCAACCCAGCTATCAGTAGGGAAATACACAGCAACACCTTTTACACCTCTTGGAATATAACGAAAAATATACTGAGGTACTCTTCGCTTTTTTATAAGTCCACTAAAATGGGAAGAAATATGTGCAATATCATAGTAAATAGTAACTATAGGAACAGAAGTATAGTTTTGTACTAAAAGGCATGCATCAGCAACAATGCTCGCATCTGCAAAAGAAGTTCTTTCTAAAGTATTTCCTTGAAACAATTCTCTTCTATGAAGCTGTAGATTACACATATATTCTGCAATGAGAGTACTTTCTCCAAATTGTTTACTTCGAGAAAAAAGAAGTGCATAGAGTTCTTCATGTGTTTGTATAATTTTTTGAAGCAGTTCTTCTTTCTTCCCTTTTTTTCCATGACTATTTGTACGAAAATTAGAAAGTTTTAAAGAACAATGGCGAAGAAATCTTCTATAGTCTAAAAGAAGAGGAACGCTCGTGTGAATGTTTTCATTAGATGCAACACATTTTTTTAAATCTCTAATATAAGCATATTGTTTATAGAGCCGATCAGAAGAAAGATCATGAAAACGATCAGCAGCACCAAGAATAAGGCTAAAAGGAGAGGTATGGTATCCTAATCGTGTCTCCTGATCTAAAGTAAAAAGAGACCCATCTAAAAGAACAATATCAGATTCCTTTGCAAGCATTTCTAGACTCTTTTCCATAAGAAAACTTTTACCAGTTTATTTAAAAACTTATGCGTAAAAATTGCGAAACTTTAAATAGAGTTATTTTATCTATTTCTTCATGCAATTAAAATTTTCCAAGATAGAAATACGAGATCTTACCAAAGCATGGATTGCAATATCTGTAGCTTTTGCCATTGCACTCGCAGGTGGTATTATCTATGTCCAGCCAAATTTCTCTTTTCTCACAAGTATTCTTCTTGCAGCACTCACTGTAGGAGTGGGCTTTCTTTTGCATGAGCTTGGCCATAAAGTCATTGCACAAAGATATGGCTGCTTTGCAGAGTTTCGTGCAGATAACATGATGCTTATTATCGCAATAATTACATCTTTTTTTGGCTTTCTTTTTGCAGCACCTGGTGCAGTCATGATTGCAGGCCGTGTAAGTACAGAAAGGAATGGGAAAATTTCTATAGCAGGTCCTTTAGTGAATATTGTGTTAGCAATTATTTTCCTTGTTCTTGGAATAATAATACATCAAGGTTTCCTTGGTCAACTCTTTGCATTTGGTTTTTTCATCAACACATGGTTAGCAATTTTTAATATGCTTCCTTTATGGATCCTTGATGGAAAAAAAGTATGGAACTGGAATAAAACTATATACATAATAACTCTGGTATTCTCTATTGCTCTCTTAGTTATAGGCCAGTTTTTACCTTTAGCAAGTTTAGCATAACAAAAACCTTTTTAAACTTCTTTGCCTAAATATTTTATATGGCTTTTATAAGTGCAATACGAAGATTTTCTCGCCTAAAAGAAATAGTCAACCTTCTTATGAAAGAAGGCTTTGAAGAAATCATTCAGCAGATGCATTTTCATACGCCTCTTCTCGTAAGCAAAATATCTTTAGAACCTAAAAACAAACAAACAACCAACATTCCTGTTCGCTTGCGTAGGGTGATGGAAAATTCGGGTGGTGCTTTAGTAAAAGTAGGCCAAATGCTTTCCTTGCGTGCAGATCTTATTCCTCAGGAATACTGTGATGAGTTTGCAAAGCTCCAAGATGCTGTAAAGCCATTTCCCTTTTCTCAGGTAAAAACAATTATAGAAGCAGAGTACAAGAAACCATTAAAAGATATTTTCAAGGAATTTGAAGAAAAGCCAGTTGCAGCAGCATCTATTGGCCAAGTGCATAAGGCAAGATTAAAAACAGGAGAGCTTGTTGCAATCAAAGTGCAAAGGCCGGATATAAAGAAAACCTTTGAAGCAGATATAGACCTTCTCTATTACATTGCAGAAGAGGCAGAAAAATATCTTTCAGAACTCAAGCCGTTTAAGCCTAAAAAAATTGTAGAAGAATTTGAAAAATATACAGAGAAAGAATTAGACTTTCTTGCAGAGGCAAAAAATATTGATATTTTCTATGAGAAATATAAATATAGCCCTCAAATCAAAATTCCAAAAGTCTACTGGGAATATACAACCTCAAAAGTTATTACCATGGAATTTATTGATGGAAAAAAAATATCAGAGATAGAAAATCTCAGTAAAGAAGAAAAAAAGAAAATTACTATGACTGTCTATAAAAGCATTGTAGAACAAGTCTTTGAAATGCATGTCTTTCACGCAGACCCACATCCTGGGAATATTTTTCTCATGAAAAATGGAAAAATAGCATTCTTGGACTTTGGCATTGTTGGAAGATTGTCTCCTGATCTCAAAGAAAATGTAGAATACATGCTTGTAGGCCTAGTACAGGGTGATCTTGATCTTTTACTCAGAAGTTTTCAAGGTTTAGGGATGATAGAAGACATTGATGAACAAAAGTTTAAAGAAGATTTGTTCGAAGCTTGGGGGGAGTTTCATAGTTCTTCATTGAAACAAATAAATATGAAACGTTTCTTCAATAGCACCTTTGAAATAGGAAGAAAATACAATATTGAGTTCCCACATAATTTCGTTCTATTAGTAAAAGCAGTGGTTACCACAGAGGGCTTTGCAAAACAACTCTATCCAGAAGCAAATTTCATTGAAATCTGTAAAGTCCAAGTAGAGCATCTTCTGCAAAAAGAGCAGGATCCAAAGAATCTCTATCATAATTTCAAAAAAGGAGCATTTGAATTTACAACAACACTAAGAAAATTTCCGCAAGATTTAAGAACCCTGATTCATCTATTAAAGACAGGAACGAAAGTTAAAGTTGAAGTGGATCATAAAGAGTTAAATGATCTAACCAGAGAACTTGATCGCTCCAGTAATAGACTAACATTTGGAATTATCATTGGTGGCTTAGCAATTACCACAGGCTTATTGATTGTTGCGGATTTAAGTCCAAAGTTTTGGAGTCTCCCCATCTATGCATGGATAAGCGTAGCATTGATAGTCTTACTGTCATTCATTTTGGCAGTATCTATATTCAAAGAAAGAAGAGGTGAAGAAGAGTGAAAGAAAAAATACGTGAACTAGGTCTTGCAGGTCTTGGCCTTGCTGTAACTGTAAAAGATAAAGCGCGCAGCATAGGAAGAAAACTTATTCGAAAAGGAGAGGCAAATGAAAAGATTCTTAGCCATTCTAAACAGAAATTCGTTGCTGGTGCACATTTTGCAGGAAAAGAAGCTTTAGTAATTTCTCGAAAAAGTTTGCAGATGCTTGAAAGAGAACTAAAAAAATTAGAAGTGGAAGCACGAAAAGCAGAAAAAGTTATAAAAAAAACAATAAGAAAGCCTGCACGGAAAAAAGCAAAGAAAAGGCTTTAATTTTCTTTTTTTAAAACTTGTTCTAATTTCTCTACAGCTTTATCAAGGTGTGCATAGGAGAATTGTTCTGGAAAATATACTCTTCCATATCCTTTTGGGATATTTTCTACAATAGTTCCAATGCCAAACATTCCTTTTTTTGGATTAATACTCAATGCAAGGTCAATTTGTTGAGCTTGAAATGGGAGAATCTCATCAAGCACTCGTTGTGCAGTTCTTCCACTCACAACATCATTTTCAATAACCAGAACGCGAGATCCTTTTTCTATTTCAAGCATATCCTTCCAAGAAAAAATATGTCTCTTTTTATTATGCCCGTGACAATCGGCAATAATTGTTTTTAGTCCAAACAAAGAACAAAGATGCATAAAATATAAACCCCCTTTTGCAATGCCAATTCCAATATCGTATCTTTCTGAAAGTTCATATGCAGGAGAAACAAGAGAAGGAGCAATACCATGTGCTCTAAGCCCTAAATTCCTTTTTTGACTCCAAGAAGTAAAATGATTTGCAAATAATTTTTCTGTATCTTTTCCAATATATTGAAGAGCAATATTTTCACAATATCCTTCTTTTTCTGATTTTAATAAAGCTTCAAAAAGACCTTTTCTATCTTGAAGAGTTTCAAAACAGAGTGCAGCTTCATAAATATTTCCAGTTAAGAGTGCTCTTCTGGCAGTTTCTTTTAATTTTTTTTTGTCATCTAATTTTGTAAAAGCGAGACGTGCATTATAAAAATCTTCTTCTTCTAATAAAGACATCCCTACTTTTTGAAGCTCAGCAAGGGCTCTTTGGGAATTTTCGTTATATAAAAAATGAAATAATGCTTTTTGATCCATAAGAATTTCAAAAGAGCTTTTATTTATAAAGTTTACTACTAAAAAAAGGCAATAAATCAATATTTTTGAATTTTTTCTTATTTTATAACAAGAGGAATTCCTCTTTGCTCTTTAAGCCATCTTTCAAAATCCAGTACAGAAAGATCCTTTCGAGGATTTGAGCTGTAATAATCAAAGTGAATATCGAGGTCTCTATAAACCAAATACCATTCTTGCCTATCTGTAACAGAGTTCTTATCAATATCTGCTTCAAGAGAAACAGTCTTGTAAAGTCTATCCCTACTTTGTTCGTATTTTTTATAACTTTCAACAAATGCACTCAATTCCTGAAAAGATTGGTATCCATACTTACTAAATATACAACCAGCACCAACACATGTTACAGAAAGTCCTAAAATCACACGACCAATAGTATCCATCTTTTTAGAATTTAAGAAGAGGTTAATAAGCCTTTGCAAGGGAAACCTTTATAAGGAGCCTCTTTCTCCACATCTGAAAACCAATGACAGGTTGGAGGTTTATATCATGGATGAAAAACAATTAGCTGAGAAGGCCTATGAAGCTGTTGAAATCGCAAAGACTTCTGGCAAACTAAAACGAGGAACAAACGAAGTAACAAAGACTGTGGAAAAAGGTCTTGCAAAATTAGTTGTAGTTGCAAAAGATACTGCCCCTGCAGAAATTATTATGCACCTTGGTCCTTTGTGTAAAGAGAAAAAAGTTGCTATGGTAACTGTTCCAAGTAAAGTAGAGTTAGGAACAGCAGCAGGAATGCCTATTGGTGCATCTGCAGTAGCAATCGTACAAGAAGGCGAAGCAAAAAACATAATTAAACAAATTTCAGACTTTGTAAACGAAAATGGCAGCTCCTAAAAAAGAAGGTAAAGAAGAGAAAAAACCAGCTCAGGCTGAAGGAAAGCCAGCAGCAGCGCAAGCTCCTGCACAAGCACCTGCAGAAAAAATGAGGAGTTCTCTTTTTACAGAAGCTGTTCCAGCTCGTGTAGAAGAAATTATTGGTAGAACTGGTACTCGGGGAGAAATCATCCAGGTACGATGTAAGATTCTCGAAGGCAGAGATGCAAATAAAATTCTCTCTAGAAACGTGAAAGGTCCTGTTCGATTGAAAGACATTTTGATGTTAAGAGAAACAGAAATTGAAGCAAGAAAGCTCAATAAGGGGAAACGATAATGACAAAATGTTCTTTTTGTGCAAAGGAAATTTCTCCAGGAACGGGAATGATTTTTGTCTATAAGACCGGAAAAGTTACCAACTTCTGTTCTCGAAAATGTGAGCTCCATACTTTGAAGTTGCATAGAAAACCTCAAAATATGAAATGGGTTACATCTGTGGGAAAAGACAAGAGTAAAAAATAATTTTTTTTCTTTTATGTATGAAGTAGGAGAATAGAAAATGACAGAACAAACATTAATCATTTTAAAACCTGATACAGTGCAAAGAGGGCTTGTTGGAGAAATTATTCAAAGAATAGAAAAGACAACATTGAAAATTGTTGCCATGAAAATGGTGTATGCAAGCAAGGAACAAGCGGGTACACACTATGCAGATGACAAAGAATGGTTGATAAGCGTTGGCGAAAAAACTTTAAAATCTGCAGAAAAAAAAGGCATAAAACTTTCTCGTACTGCTCTTGAACAAGGGCAATGGGTTCGTCAAATGCTTATGGAGTACATTACAATGAGCCCTTCTGTAGTTATGGTAATAGAAGGTCATAATGCAGTAGCAAAGATTCGCATGCTTTGTGGTGGAACAAGTCCGCAAGAAGCGTCTCCTGGAACAATTAGAGGAGACTATGCCATAGATTCATATATGCTTGCTGATGCATCTGATAGACCAGTGCAAAATCTTATTCATGCTTCAGGAACTGTAGAAGAAGCAAAAAGGGAAATTAAAATCTGGTTCAATGAGAATGAGATCCACACATTCAAACGTGTTGATGAAGATCTTATCTACAGGAAAGGATAATTTTTTTACAAATTCAATTTTTTATCTATTTCTTTTGCTTTTTCTTCCATTTCTTCATAGGCAGAGAGCACATCTTCTTTCATTTCTTTCAAAGTATGTTCTAAGTTCTTTCCTCGTAAAACATATTTTTCATGTTCAATAACAACCAATCCTGTTGCAATCAATTTAGAAAGATGATGAATCACCGTAGCCCTGCTCAATTGTAATTTATATGCCAATTCATCTGAAGATAATGATTTTTTTGATTGTAATATGGCTAGAAATAAGCGAAAACAGGATTTATCTTTATCTCTTTCAGAAAATAAGCCTAAAGATTCAGAAAGCCATTGTAATTCTGTATTCAAAATCTTCTCTGGACTGCGAATACGTACAATGGTAATCCTTTGGAATCGGGTTATCATGTTCTAAGAAAAGTCTTTAGAATATTTAAAACTTTATACTTTCGTAGTTATGCTTACTCTATCCTCATCTACATAAATAATATCTTCAAACTGTGCAATTTTAGAGCCTGGAACTTCTACAAGGATAGGATATTCCATAATATTCCCTGATCGTTTCAAGTTGGCAAAATCAATTTTAGAATATTTCAAGTGTTCAACAACATATCTCTCAGTAAAAGGAAGATGCCTTCTTTTTTCATATATAGTTTTACAGAGCTGCCGCAGTCTCATATCCCTCATAGGAATGAGACTTTTCTTCAAGGCATAAATAACAGCATGAGCTGAAGATTTAATAAAGCCAGCACCGTCAGTAATAAAAATCTCAATAGCAAATGCTTCTCCAGGCTCTAGAGTATGTGGAGAGTCACTTTCATAGACAAATACAGATTTTTTTGAATGCAAATCCCACCGTTGTACTTGGTGCCCCATAAGGTTTTTAATAATTTTATAAGGAGAATCTTTCATATGGACATCCAGCCTTCTTCCAATTTCAGAAACCTTCATTCCAGGCTTTAATCCGGTCAAAGTTTCTCGTAGAACTTTTTCTGTAAAATCAACCATATCTTGGTAGTCTTTATTCAATGCAATAGTATAAGCTCCATCTGCAATATACCCTTCAACATGCACACCTATATCTACTTTGATAATATCTTCTTTGCTAATAGTCCTAGTATCTCCAGGAAGGGGGGAGTAATGCACCTCATTGTTTAGTTGAAGATTCACAGGAAAAGCAAGGGACGCTTCAGGATAGGAAGCAATGTCTTTCTCAATCGCCTGAGCAATCACTAAGAGAGATGCTCCTGGTGTAATCAATTTCTTAGAGCGTTCAATGACTTCATAATGTATTTTTCCTGCTCGAAAATAAGTTTCTTTTGGGCTCATAAGAAGAAAAAATATGTAAAGGGATATAAAGCTTTCTCTACGTGTTTTTGTAGAAATTATTTCAAACCCAGTCTTCTTTTAACTTCTTCATGAGAAATATACTTGCTACGTGGCGTAGCTCTTGCTTTTTTCAGTTCTCTTTTCGCATAATCTGTAAGTTATGTTTCTTCCATAAAAACTTATTTAATTTTAATATTAATAAATCTTGCTTTACTTTAAAAAGCTCTAGAAAGATTTTAAAAACCTACGAAAACATTATATACCGAAAGTTATCTTTTATTGGTATGAAAATCATTTCTTGGAATGTCAATGGTATCCGCGCAGCAGAAAAGAAAGGTTTTGTCAACTACATAAAAAAAGAATATCCGGACATTCTTTGTATACAGGAAACAAAAGCACATAAGGAACAGCTTAGTGAAAACCTCACTAATGTCCAAGGCTATCATGCATACTTCTCTTCAGGAGAAAAGAAAGGCTACAGTGGTGTTCTCTGTTACACAAAAGAAAAACCTATTTCTGTGCAGACAGGATTTGGTGCTCATAAGAAATTTGATAGCGAAGGAAGAATTCTTGTCTTAGAATTCAAAGAATGTATACTGATGAATATCTACTTCCCAAATGGAAAAGCAAGCGAAGAACGTTTAAAATATAAACTTGAATTCTATGAAGAGTTCTTAAATTTCTGTAAGAAACATAAGAAACATCTCATAGTTTGTGGTGACGTAAACACAGCACATAATGAAATAGATCTTGCTCGTCCCAAAGAGAATGAAAATGAGTCAGGCTTTATGAGGATAGAAAGAGACTACTTAGATCGTTTTATCAAAGAAGGCTTTACAGATACCTTTCGTCATTTGCATCCAAGTAAGGTTCAGTATTCTTGGTGGTCGCAACGTGGTGGTGCACGAAACAGAAATGTTGGTTGGAGAATTGATTATTTCTATATCACAAAAGATCTCGTAAAATATCTCAAAGAAGCTTTTATTCAAGATCAAGTACAAGGGTCTGATCATTGTCCTATAGGAATAGAAATAGATTTGTAAAATGCTCACAGACCAAGTATACACAGTCTGTAAAAAGATCCCTCAAGGCAAAGTAACCACGCACAAAGAGATTGCAAAAGCTCTCAACACAAAAGCCTATCAAGCCATTGATCAAGCATTGAAAAGAAATCCTTATGCACCTGAAGTCCCTTGCCACAGAGTTGTCTCATCTACAGGCAATTTACATGGCTTTAAAGGAAAAAGAAATGGAAAGGCAATAGAAGAAAAAAAGTATCTGTTAAAAAAAGAAGGAATAGAAATAAAAAATAATAAAATAGATCTAAAAAAATATCTTTTTAGTTTTCATTAGCAGTATCTGCATCTGCAATGCCATCTCTTTCCAAATTCTCAAGGGAAAGCAAAGAAAGCAATCTTTCAGAGTCTTTTTCTAAAACTTTGGAAAGCTCTGCAGAAGATTCTGCATGAATGACCAGCACTTTTTGCTTTTCTTCTTGTCTTAAATACTGTGCAAGCCCTTCTGCAAGAACAGAATGTCCTACAGCCTCAATGTCTTCTAAAGCTTTCCCACAATAAGGAAGAAGGCTGCTAACAAGAGATACAGGGACGGGAAAATCATATGTTTGTAAAGCTATCCACAATCCTTGTTTTTGCATTGCTGTGGATTGTTCAATATACACAGCATCATAATCTGCAAGAATCTGATCAAGAGCTTCATGTATTCTGCTTTTACCTGGAACAATTTTAACCTGTGCTTGCTCAGCAGGAGATGCATCATAATGTATTTCGGGAACAAAATCTAAAAGGCTATTTCCTCTCTCTAAAAAAAGCTTCACACTTTTTATTCGCTTTTGTGCATATCCTTCAGTAAGCCCTCCACGGCTGTTTGCATAGCCATGAAGAGTAACAGTCATTCCAGGCTCTAAAGATTTTGCATAATCCAAAAGAATCCTATATTCTTCTAAAGACCAAGATCTATGAGGAAAGGAAATCTGCATATCTTCTGCTTCCTGAGGAAGATAATGTGAAGGAACGCTTTGAACAGGACAAATATAATCTAAAGAAGACGCCGCTGCAAAAAGACTTTGTTCCAAATAATCTTCTGAAACACAAGTGCTATTCAATAATGCGACAAAGGGGAGGCTTGCTGTAGAGCCTAAAAGAAATCTCTCTTTTTGTACCATGGGATTTTTTTTATGTTTGAAGAAATATATAAGTGTTCTGTTTTGAAACTGGTGTATAATTTAATTTTAAAGAATTTTTGCTTTTTTCACAACAAGTTTTGCAATATTTTGATTTTCTATAAGTATCTCAGACTCCTCAATAACAATTATTTTCTTAAATAACGGGCAAGATAATACGAGTGATTCATATTCCCCTCCCTCTCCAGCAACATTCAGCCCTACTTTCTTTTGTAAAGCAACAAGCCTATCCACATCCTTCTCTGTAAGCACTCTTCCTAGCCAACTTTTGTCCAAGCCTTCCGCAGCAACAGAACTGAGCACAATTTCAAAGCCTTCTCGAATCAACTGTCGTACTTCTTGCTCCTGGTCTATATGCCACAGAGGCGAGAACACTTTCAAGCCTATTTTCTCTGCAGCTTTTTCTAGCCTCTCTCTCTGATAGTTGGAATATAAAGCACCAGAAACAATACCTTCAATCTGATATTTTTCCTTTGCTTCTTTCAAAGCTTTTTCTAAATCCTTGAGTTCTTTTTCTTTTTCCCCTTTTGTTTCTGCAACAATAAGAGGGATGCCCATTGCCTCTGCTTGCAAATCAACAAGATGAATATTAGGTGTATGAAACATATAAGAATGTGGATTGGCACTCTTAATGCTAATTGCACAAGTAATTGCATAATTTTGTTTCTGCATAGTATACGCAGCATACAAACTATCTTTTCCACCGCTGATAAGTGCACCTAAGCGAACATTCCTCTTCGGATAAAATTGTTCTAGATATTTTGACTTAGATTTCTTTTCTTTTTTTGCAAGTTTTTCTAAAGCTTGATCAAAGCCACTCCCATATTGTGCAGCTTTTTTCTTTCTTGCTGAAATTTTTTCTGGAATACCTAAATGCAATGCCACTTGCCGAAGAATATATTTTTCTTCTCCATTTTTTATTTTTAATTCAGGTGGGATAGCAAGTGCAAAAGCAACAAGTTCTTTGTCTAAAAAAGGCACACGTAATTCTAAATTATTATGCATCGTAATAACATCATCTCGATAACAATTTTTTTCATAGATCTTTAAAAGATCAGAATAACAGTCTTGGTTTAATCGAGAGATTTCTCCCATTTTGTATCTATTGTATCCACCAAAAACTTCATCAGCACCAGATCCAGAAAAAATAACTTTATTTCTTTCTTTCTTCGCAATCGTAGAAGCAATATACAAAGGAAGGGCAACACCAACTTTAATCACATTGCTATCTTCAATAAGAGGCACAAGTATCTTAAGATATTCTTTTGTTTCTTCTTCAGAAACAATAATTGGTTGTAATGGTAATCCTAAAACTTTTGCAGCTTCTTCTGCAGCGATAAGATCTGGACTATTTTTGCTTGTTGCTGCAATATAACAGGTAAAATCCTGTTTCAAATCCTTCAATATTTTTGCAAGAAGAACAGAATCTAATCCTCCAGAAAAAAGAAGTCCAAATTTTCTCTCTGGAATACGAATACGCACGGCTTCAATAATATTCTTTTCGAGTTGCGCAAGAACATCACCTTGTATCTTCTTGCCTAAAGAAAAGAATGTTCTTTCAATAAAACGAATGTTCCCAGTCTTCACAGAATATTCTAAAATCTGTCTAGGGTTTAACTCCTCAGCATCACCGAGAGCTTTTTTCTCCGAACTAAAAGAAAGTTTTTTCCCCTCAATATTGTACCATAAAGGCTTCACCCCAAGAATATCCCGCGCAAGGAATACAGTATTTTCATTCCAATACGCAAATGCATACACCCCTCTCAGTAAAGGCAATGTTTTTTTCATTCCTAATGTTTTGAGAAGTTTGAAAAGAAGTTCAGAATCATTTTTTGCTCTAATTTTATGTTCTTTTGCGAGTTCTTTCCAGTTATAGATTTCACAATTGGAAACCAGAGCTGCTCTTTGAGAAGCCAGTGGTTGAGGCACAGTATGGACAATTGCATGTAAGTTGTGTCCGATAATATTCTCAGCTATTGAAAGTAAAAGCTTTGCAGGAGAATCTGCATATTGTACTTTGCCATCGTAATACCCAGAGCCATCTTTCCCTCGATCGTGCATAATCTCAAGTCCTTTTTGCATTCGAGAAAATGCTTCTTTCTGATGAAAAAATCCAATGATACCACACATAACTACTGGAGGATATACCTCTCTTTTTATAGCTATCTACCAAAATAAAAACTTTTTTAAATAATAAAATATTGAAAAAAACGAGTATGATTAGACAAATAGATAGATATAATTCAACAAGACAAATATTGTGTGATATTGGAAGATATAGAAGAAAAAAAACAATGTTTTATCGTTCTAATGTAGCTCTGCATGAGCAAAGAGTTCTTGCACTAGCACGAGAAATATATCCTTTTACAGAGAAATGTGGATTAAATCTCAGGAGAAATCTTTTAGAAACTTTTGCAGAGATTCATGATGACTTTGAACTCACCAGTTATAATGTCCCAAAGAATCATCTTGAGAAGGGTGATAGTAAAGCAAGGGAACAATTACGTGCACTACATGCATTAAATGGTTCTTATGATTTTACACGAAGAGGCTATGAAGCAAAACCTACACTTATTCGTTTCAAAATAAAAAATGACATTGAAGCTAAGTTTGTAGACTATCTCAATATTTTTAATGGATTTGCAGAAGCAATTCATGAGATCGCAGCAGGAAATGATTGTTTCTTAGATGTTCCTACTGCACATAGAGAAAGGCTCCTAGAATTAGGCTGTGAAAACCATGAATTATGGAGTTTGTATGATAAAAATCATCCCCTTTTTGAAATTCCTGAATTTGATCCTAATCTATTACCAGGGATAGTTTTCCATACTACAGCTTCTATAACAAAAGATACAGGTTATGCTCCATATGATTTCTGGAAGAGAGCATTGATTATGAAAGGAAATGTAGAAACATTTGAATCTTTATTTCGCCAAAGAGAAGGAAAAAAAAAGGAAGTTCGTGGTTTATTGACAATGGCTTGCAATTAAATAAATTTCCAAATCGCATCACCTACATAATGAATATTTTTAACAACTTTTCCAGACGTTAATGCTTGCATCTCTTCTGCATCAAAGAGTGCAAGTCCAACCATGAGTGGCTTTTTATTATTAATATCAACAACAAGCACAAAATCACCTTCTTTCAGAGAAGCATCAATTTCCTTGATCCCTGGCCGCATAAGATCTGCACCACCAACAAGAAAACGTACTGCCCCCATATCAACCACAATTTTTTTCAGTAAATCTTTTTCTTGTAAGTTTTGTAGTGTAGGCACAAGCTTTTTTTCATAATAAAAAAAACAAGGTTTTTTGTTCACAAGGATAATACTATCATCAATAATCTCTACAGTATCTTTTTTAGAAATTCCATAAGAATACTCTGCAACAAGATTGTTAAAGTCCTTGCTTCGAAGAGAAACACGTTTCATCAAAGAAAAAAGAAGCTATTCTCTAATAAACTTTTCCCAAAGCTTTAAATAAGAAAAGACAAAATTTGAAGGGATGAAAAAAGAACTAATCTTAGCATCCATCCTTGCAGTATCTTGTAGTTATGGAAAGGAAGAAAGGCCTTTTTCCTTGCATACCTTTTCAGAGTTTATACATGATGCAGACAATAAACGCTATCGTGTAGATTTCGTTTGTGCGAAAGAGAGAGGAGAATGCTACAAAGCAGAAAATATCCATGCAATACATCAATATCCTTTTGTTGGCTATGGTTCTTCTATTGAAGCAAGTTTTATTCTTCAAGAAGAAAAATGTGAAGCAATACCAGAGGCCTATTGTTATATTCTTACAGAGGATCTAAGGAAAGCTGCTTTAGAAAATGTTCTTGCAAGAGAAAAACTGAAAGATACTATTCGAGATGCAAAGATTTATTAATTTTATATGCTTCTAAAAAAAAATGAAAGCACTCTTTCTCGGATGTCTTTTGATATTGCTTACAATAACTTCATGTACTGTACAGGAAGATACTTCTACTGATGAAGAGAGAAGTGAAGCATTTTGCGGAACGTCAAGCAAAGGTTCTTGTACAGCAGACAGTGAGTGCAGAAGTGGTGGCTGTTCTGGACAAATCTGTCAAGCAGCAACAGAAGAAGAAAGGATAACAACCTGCGAGTATAAAGATTGCTACAATGCAGAGGACTATAGTCTTTCTTGTTCCTGTGTAGAGAATCAATGTCTCTGGGCATAAAGATATAAGCCTAGAAAACATAGAATATACATGGTAGATTTCTCCTCAAGAGAGAAATATAAAGAAATAAAAGAGCTTCCTAGTGAAAATGCTGAAGAACATACAGAAGAAGATCAGCAAAGACTGCGTCGTGAACAGGAAGACATTGAACAAAAAGTTCGCCAGCAGCAGAGAAATTTTCTAGAACAAACAGTGCAAGAAGCAGAACCAGAAAAAAAAGAACAGGAAGCATCAAGTTATCAAGCAAATTCTTCTTCAGTAGAATATTCTTTGGGGGAAAATAATACACAAAATTTTTGGGAAGAAAAAAGAAAACAAGAAGAAAAGACAAAAGAAGAACAAAGAAAAAGAGCTTTGCTATAGTTATTCTTCAGAGAGAATACTATTCTCATAAATGTTAATTTCATAGGGCTTTTCTTCTAGATCTTTTTCCTGTAAGGTATAGTGATGAATTAAATGAAAGCCTTCTAGTTTTGATTCCATTTTCCCATCAACAATTGTTGTTTTAGAAAAATTTCCCTTGTATATGCCTTCAATAACATAAGCGAGTGCAATGGTATCATGAACGTGAGGAATAATGCTATGTAAAGGAATGCTTCCTTCACCAGGCTCTTGCCCATTGACAAAACCAAGAATGCCCATAAAATCTTTATGTTTTATATCAAAAGGAATCTGATGCCCATCTAAGGAATACAAAAGTATACCTGCTTCTTTTTTTCGTAATATGGTATTGAAATAAACATCCCAAACATATACGGCTTTGAAACCTAATTTTTTCAATTCTCTATCCATGATTGCAAGGAAAGAATTGGAGGGTATAGTAATTTTTTTCATCTTTTCTTTGAACCTTTTTTGTTCTTTTCATATTCTAAGAAATAATATAAAAGTGCAAAAATCCATCCAAACATCATTGTAAAAAGTCCAACGAGAAATAAAATAATCCACATAGTATCTCTCTTTTTGAGTGCTTCAATAAACATCCAAAGCCAAAAAAGGAAGAGCAAAAGAGCTACAGTAAAGAAAAAGAGCATCCAATAAATACCAATACCCCAAAAAAAGTTCATCATTATGGAAAAAAAGAATGAATTTTAGTATTTAAGTCTTTTGCATCAATATCGTCTGACATGTGGATCAATAGTTGCCCAGTCGTAGATGCTTCCAGCATAGTTTTCTGCATGTACATAACCTATACTTTCAGCGTACTGTGTAGCCATTGCAGACCTTCCACCTGTTCGGCAGTAAAAAATAACTTTTCCTTCTTTTTTGGGCTTTGCAAATCCATATTTTTCTTGAAATGCTTGCTCAGAAAGAGCAAAAGTTTCTTCCAGATCATGCAGAGGAATATTCTGTGCAGTAGGAATCATTCCATAAGAAAGTTCTTCCTTCTCCCGCACATCAATGAGTACATACTCTGCTTTGCTATCAATAAGTCTTTTCAATTCCTCTCGAGAAATGATCTGCATAGCATTTAAAGAAGGCTCGTAGTTTTTAAGATTTGTGCATACCAAGGGAGACGAGTCATTGCTTTCGCAACTGCTCGGTCATCTCCATCAAGAATATTTTTTAGCAATCCTTTGTACAAATGTATTTTTTCTTTTTCAGAATCTAGTCGTGTAAGAATTTCTTCAGGAGAAAGATATGTTAAAGAAGGGATTAAATCAAAAGAGAATTCTTTTCCAAAAACTTTTTTGAAAGCATATTCTGTTTTAGGAAGATGATAGTTTGAAGTTACAACAAAAAAAGATCTCCAGTTTTGTCTCTCAAGAAACTGCTTTGCGAAGTACGCATTGCCCAGCGTATCTTTTGACTGCTCTTCAAGAAAACAATGTTCTTTTGCTATTCCTAAACTCAGTGCATAGTCTCGCATTGCTTGTGCTTCTGTTTTTTGTGGGATCTGAGTCAGTTTGTAAGAATATGCTCCGCAGAAGAGCATACGTTGTGCAAAGCTTTTTTTGTACAGCTCTACTCCCTTCTCTACGCGTGATCTTCCAATAGATGTAATGGAACCATCAGGACTAACTCCAGAGCCAAGAACAAGAATACAATCTTTTTGTTGCATAGTTTCTGTAGGTGGAAGAAGAATATAAATGTTATGTTACTGAACTATCTATGTATCTTGACACCTTTTCTTTCGCAGTATTGTCTCACAGGACATTGAGAGCATTTTGGTGACACAGGAACACAGGTATTTTGCCCAAATGCAACAAGAATGTAATTAAGTTTATTCCAATATGTTTTTGGTAATCTTTTTCGAATCTGCATTTCCGTTTCTAAAGGATTTTTTGCTTTGAGATATCCTAATCTATTCAGTATACGCCAATTGTGAATATCGACACAAACTCCTGCTTTATTATACCCTTCAATTAAAACTAAATTCGCAGTCTTCCTACCAACATTAGGAAATGTAAGCAATGTATCAATGTCATCTGGCACTTTTCCTTGAAACTCATCCAGCAATTTTTTGGAAATCAAAAGAATATTCTTCGCTTTTGTTTTATAGAATCCAGTAGGATAAATCAACTCTTCAATTTTTTTCTCAGACAACTGTAACATTTTCTCAGGAGTATCTGCCTCTGCAAACAATCTCTCGCAAGCTTGTGCAGTGACCTCATCTTTGGTACGCAAACTAAGTACAGTCCCAATCAATACCCTATAAGGATCTTTTTTAGTCTGAGCGATCAGGGTAATGATGGGAACTTTATAGTGTTCTACTTCTTTCTTTAGAATATGATAAACTTTGATCAGAGTTTCTGTATTCATAGCTAAAATGCAAGACGATAAGTATTTTAATCTTATCTTTTTTCTTTTGAGAATGCAAAGAAAAACTTTACTGTTTATAATGGTTTTCTTAGGCCTGCTTGGGCTTCTAACATCTCTGTATTTAGTCCAGCACCATTATGCTTTAGCGCAGGAATCTCATTTTTGTGATTTTTCAAAAACAGTTTCCTGCACAGTCATTAGCCAAAGTGCATATGCAGAACTTTTTCATATGCCTGTAGCTCTATACGGAGTCTTCTGGTTCATTGTCTTTCTCACAATAGTTTTCTTTGTATGGAGAAAAAAACATTCTGTAAAAAAAGCATTGCTCCTTTGGTCTAGTACTGGTGTTCTCTTTATATTCTACTTATTCTACGCAGAATGGAGAGTAGGAGCAATCTGTCCTTGGTGTACGCTTGTGCATCTCATTGTATTGTTACTCTTTTCTTTAACTCTGCTTTTATACAGAAGGAAATAAATGGAGCGACCGAAAAACATATAAAGCAAAGAAAAATATTTTTTTCTTATGAAAACTCACAACAACTATTTTATGCCTAAGGATTTGCACAGCATAGTGCAAAGTTCTATAGTAGTAGAAGCTCCATTAAATGCATTATCTCCAGAAGAATGGTTCCAAGTCATGAAGCATCAATATGCGCATGGAGTGGAGCTTGCACAGCTGGAAAAAGATCCAAGCAAGAAAAACTATCTCAAAGAAATGCTTGATGTCAACACAAACCGCATGTTCTTTGCCTTGCTTGCAAGAAGCTATTGGCAGGAGAATAATCAAGGCTCTTTATTGCCAAAAGAAGAAAAAGCATTGGGTGTGAAAATAAACAATCTTTTGGAAAACATAGCAAAAAACTATCAATGGATAAATGTTTCTAATAACGTAGAAAAAGTAGTTTGGGATCTTGTAGCAAAGAATGTCACATAGTTTTAAAGGTGGCTAAGAATATGTTTGCGAATATCTTGATTAATAAAATTCTCAGGGAGCTCTTGTACAGGAAACCATTTCCATTCTGAAAACTTTTCTGGCTCCATAAGCTTCGGTGTTTGTCTTGTAGAACAAAGAAAAAGCGGAACAGTATCTCCTTCTTTTGCACCAGGAAAATCTCCTAAATGGCAAAGAATATGAAACTCAGTAATATTAATTTCTTCTGCAACTTCCCTTCGAAGTGTTTCTTCTATTGTTTCTCCCAGATCACATCTTCCGCCAGGAAAAGTCCAGACGCTTATTGCTTTCCATTTATCTGGGGTATAATGCCTAAGTCCAGAAAGAATTTTTTCTTCTCGAAGGAAAACTGCTGTAGGGCAGCTTTTTTCTGTTCCTTTTTGTGTAAGGGTATCCATAGTCTTTGTGTTATAAGGCATGTATATAAACATTTTCTTTATTTTTTTGTCCCCGATACATTTATAAACAACTGTTGAGGCAAATTACCTATGGCAAGCATAAAAGTCCGAGGCTATGAACTCCCTGTATTTGATATGAAACAGGCATCTTCACGAAAAGCTCTGCAATTAAAGAATACAATAATTAACAATCTCAAAAAACTCAACGTCCACGAGGACTTCATTACAGTGAAAGAAGAAGCTATTGTCATTAAACGTGCTCCAGCTTCTGTGTCCTGGTATATGGATGGCCAGAATCTCTACTATTCCTATACAATACATAATTTTATACAAAACCTGTACATTGTTTCCTCTATCATTGAATTGGAAGTGAATGCTGTGTTGTCTGGAGAAAAGTCTCGTGATGAGTGCGTGAATGGGTTTATGGAAGACAAAGAGATTGAAGTGCATCGAAAAAAGGCACGGGAACTCTTAGGTGTTTCAAAAGATTGTTATGATTTTGATCTTATTTCCAAGAAGTATAAAGACCTGTCCAAAACGCATCATCCAGATATGGGTGGAGATCTGGAGATGTTTCAGTCTATTAACAATGCACATAAGATGTTGAAGCGAGAGTTGTGTTAGTGTGGAAATAGAAATTCTTGGAAAAACAGTAAGCTATGATTCTTCTTTAGAATATATGAACATAGATAGAACTCTTCCCCCAGAACGAAGAGAACGTGATGCTCCTCTTCTCAAAACTATTGATCCAAGAAATTTAGAGGCTCTTGCACGAGGATTTGAAGAACAAGAGAGGCCACAGATGTTTGGAGAAGTGATTCAGAGAGAATGGCTTTGTTTGTATTCTGATGTAAAAGAAGGGAAAATAAGCTACGTTGATGCACGCAGAGATGAAGAAATAGGAAAGATGGTTGATCTTCTTCCAGCACAAAGAACTGCTTTAGGAAATACTCTTAGTTTATACAAATTCGTTTTGGAAGCAATAGGACAAACAGAGGAGATGTATAATCTCGAAATGTGTTATGGGGATAGGCCTAAGCCTGAAGGATATTAATCATCGCTTCGCTCCTGTGCTCAATATCATTCTTAATTACCTGAATACACAAAAACCACAACCTTTATATATCAATAAGATGTTCTAAAAACAATGCTGTTGACCTTAAGTCAACATACTTATAAAGACATACCATGGAAGAACCAATACAAGAAACAAGCAAGGAACAGGAATACCTGGAACAACTCCAGCGTCTAGCAGCGGATTTTGCAAACTACCGTAACCGCGTAGACAAAGAAAAACAACTAACTATAGACTCTACCAAGGACAAGCTCTTACTTCAGTTCTTGGAAGTCAAAGACAACTTTGAAAGAATTCCTAAAGCAGACAAAGGAGTAGAACTCATTTACAATCAACTCTGTAAAATCTTTCAACAAGAAAACGTCCAAGAAATAACAGAAACAACCTACAATCCTGAACTGCATGAAGCAATCGCAACAGCAGCAGGTGAAGAAGACGCAATCATACAAGTAACCAGAAAAGGCTACAAAAGAAATGGCAAAGTTGTACGACCAGCACAAATTATACTGGGGAAAAAAAATGAAACACAAAAAACAGAAAATGAAAGTGTATGACACATACGAAGAAAGTAAACAAGATCAAGATGAAGACACAGTAAGTGCCGCATCATAATAAAAAATAAAAAAACAAAAACGGAGAAAAAGAAAAATGGCAAAAATAATCGGAATCGATTTAGGAACAACAAATTCAGCAGTCGCAATCCTTGAAGGAGGAAAAGCAACCATTATTCCTTCTGCAGAAGGAGGACGTACCGTACCTAGTATTATTACCATCAAAGGCAATGATATTATTGTAGGGGAAGTCGCAAAGCGACAAGCAGTCGCAAATCCATTGCACACAGTGCGTTCTATTAAACGTATCATGGGAACAAATGAAAAAGTAACCATTGATGGTAAAGATCACAGTCCAGAAGAAGTTTCTGCAATGATTTTAAGAAAAATAAAAAAAGATGCAGAAGCATATTTGGGAACAAAAATTTCTAAAGCAGTCATTACCGTCCCAGCATACTTTAACGACGCGCAGCGTCAGGCAACGAAAGATGCAGGAAAGATTGCAGGTCTAGAAGTAGAAAGAATTATCAACGAGCCAACCGCAGCAGCTTTAGCATATGGGATTGACAAATCTGATGCACACACAATCTTAGTTTTCGATCTTGGGGGAGGAACATTTGATGTATCCATTCTCGAATTAGGCGATGGAGTCTTCGAAGTAAAATCCACTTCTGGAGATAACAAACTAGGAGGGGATGACTTTGATGATGTACTTATAGATTATCTTATTGATGAATTCAAAAAAACACAAGGCATAAATCTCAGAGAAGATAAAACAGCGTTGCAAAGATTAAAAGACGCAGCAGAGAAAGCAAAGATTGAACTTTCTTCTTCTATGCACGCATCTATCAATCTGCCATACATTAGTTCTAATGCTTCTGGCCCAAAACACTTAGAGATGGAACTCACACGAGCAAAGTTCAACGACTTGACAAAACATCTTGTCGAACGTACAGTTCGTCCAGTAAAGCAAGCATTAAAAGATGCAGGCCTTGAACCAAAAAATATTGATAAAGTGCTTTTAGTTGGTGGCTCCACAAGAGTTCCAGCAGTCCAAGAAAAAGTTCGTGAACTTCTTGGCAAAGATGGAGACAAATCTGTCAATCCAGATGAAGCTGTTGCATTAGGAGCAGCTATTCAAGGAGGAATTTTAGGCGGTGACGTCAAAGATGTCTTACTTTTAGATGTGACTCCATTAAGTTTAGGTATTGAAACGCTAGGAAGTGTTTTCACAAAACTTATTGAGAGAAATACAACCATTCCAACAAAAAAATCGCAAATATTTTCTACAGCAGTAGACAATCAGCCTGCAGTAACGATTAATGTACTTCAGGGAGAAAGAGCAATGGCTTCTGATAACAAATCTCTAGGTCGTTTTGACTTAGTAGGTATGCCTCCTGCACCTCGTGGAATACCTCAAATTGAAGTCACTTTTGACATTGATGCAAATGGTATTGCAAATGTTTCTGCAAAAGATCTTGGCTCTGGAAAAGAACAGAAGATCACCGTAACCGGCGGCTCTGGAATGGACAAAGCAGAGATTGAAAAGTCAATAAGAGATGCAGAAAAATTCGCAGAAGAAGATAAAAAGAAAGCAGAAGCAATTGAAGCAAGAAATCATGCAGACTCTCTTATTTACTCTTCAGAAAAAATGCTTGCTGAGTATGGTGATAAAGTAGACGCGGATACAAAAGCAAAAATACAGACAGAAATTGATGCATTAAAAGAAGCGCTTGCAAGCGGCGATACAGAAAGACTAAAAAAACAAATGGCTACTGTAGATAAAGTTGTGCAAGAGATTGGCATGAAAATGTATCAAAATACTGCACAAGCAAAAGAGCAGAAAGCAGAAGACGAAGAAATTGTCGATGCAGAGTTTGAAAAGGAAGACAAAAAGTAAATAAACTTCCTTTTGTATTATTGTATTTTACACAATGGGATACTACGCACCACAAACAACAAAAGCAGGAAGCTATGGCAGGGATACATATAGTGCATCCTCTGCTACAGGCTACACAAGCACAAGCATTGAAGCTCCTCTGCAAAAGAAAAGACCTCGATCTTCAGGTTGTTGCGGTCGTGGATGTAATCCCTGTGTAGATGATTTCAAAATGTGAGGAAGATGTCTGACTACTATAATATTTTAGGAGTGAACAAAACTGCATCGAAGGAAGAGATTAAGAAAGCCTATAAAACATTGGCAAAAAAATGGCATCCTGATCTCAATCCTGAAAATAAAGAAGCAGAACAGAAATTTAAAGAGATTAATGAAGCCTATGCTGCATTAAGTGATGACAATAAAAAAGCAAACTATGATCGTTACGGCTCTGCAGACCAGCAATATTCTCAAGGCTATGGTCAAGGCTTCGAAGGCTTTCAGGATGCAGACTTTGGAGACCTCTTTGGTTCTTTTTTCGATCTAGGCGGAAAACGTTCTGGCAAAGGGCGGGATCTCAAATATGAATGTGAAATTTCTTTTATAGAAGCATGTTTTGGTGTTTCAAAACAAATATCTGTAACAAAGCTAGATCGATGTGAATCGTGTGATGGTCTTGGAGGTACAGGACAAAAAACCTGTGCTTCATGTAAAGGCTCTGGCAGGATGCAAAAAAATTTCAGAACTCCTTTTGGTGTTTTCGCACAGCAATCAATGTGTACGGAATGTTCTGGCAGAGGAAAAACTGTAGAAAAAGTATGTAAAGAATGTAAAGGCCAGGGAAGAATAAAGAATACAAAAAATATTAAGGTAAAAATTCCTCCTGGAGTCAATGATGGAAATTCCTTGCGCGTACAGAATGAAGGAGAAGCAGGTGCTTCAGGAAATCGTTCTGGAGATTTGTTTGTAGAAATCTTTGTTACCCCTCATGATATTTTTGCACGAAAAGGCGATGATATTTATGTAGAGTTTCCTATTTCATTTTCTCAAGCTGCATTAGGAGACACAGTTGCCATCCCTACAATTCGTGGAGAAGTAAAAATGAAAGTCCCAGCAGGAACGCAATCAGGGACAATATTACGATTAAAAGAGGAAGGTGTGGAAAATGTTTCTGGCCATGGCATTGGTGATGAACTTGTTCGTGTGCAGGTAAAAACACCTACAAAAATTTCTGCAAAAGAAAAAGAACTCTTGGAAAAACTTGCTTCCGAAAATAAAGAAAAATTTTCTATAGAAAAAGGCTGGTTTGAAAAGTTCAAAGAAGATTTTATTGGAATTTAGAGATAATTTCTAAGGCCTAACTAGAAATCTTCCGGAAAAAATACACCAACTAAATGTATATAAATACCTTTTTTGTGTTTGCTTCTATGATGAATCTAAGAAGCCCTCCAGATGCAACATGGAGGCAATTACAATTTTTTGTAAGTGAAGATAGAAGATATGCAGGAAAACTCTGGAAGGAATTAGAAAGAAGACCTTTTACAATAGATTCCTTAGAAGATATTGCAGAAAGGGATATACCCATTATTTTTTGTAATATAGAAGAGTATGGAAGAGTAGAAATAGCAAAGAGGGAAAATGAAAAAACAACGATAAAAATACGTAAGAAATTGCATCCCTATGATAGAGATAAAACACTTTTTCATGAGTTAATGCATCTCTGGTACGAACCTTATTTAGCAGATGGGGATGATGTAAAATTTATTGATCGCCGTTTAAGAAATGCTGCGCGGGCAGAGTATCTTGCTCGTCAAGCACGTGCAGATTCTCAGTTGCTCCATAAGGCGATTACGGTCTTCAAATTAAAGCCTTATATATATGATAAAGTAAGTTATGATGCCTTTGCATACATCTCTAATTTTTGTTTTTCTAGAGAAAAATATATGTATAAAAATAAGGACTAGAAATTTTTAAAAAAAGAAAAAAAAAAATGTTTCTCGCTTCCCAGCTTAATTTCGTGCAAGTGAAAGTACTGACTTCACTGCAACAACAATAGTTGCTGGCACGAATAATGTCAAGATATTATTGAAGATAGTACTGAGATAGACAACACTAGATAGTGTTTGACCACCAAAGTAACCCATCAAAACCATGACAGTTCCAGCTGTAAGGAATGCGCCAACTTCTTTATCACTGATATTGACAAGCCCAACAACAAGTCCAATTACTACAAGAAGCCATGATAACCATGTTCCAGCAGAAATGAACCCAAAAATTACGGCTAAAACAACACCAATTAAGAAAGCCCATCGTCCTAACATTGCCTTTGCTTCACCTTTTGCCATTTCTTTTTCCCTCCCTTATTTATAATAATTATTTCCTTTTAAGAAAGCCTTGACATTTAAATATCTTTTGTTAGGGATTTATTTCTGAAAAAAGCGTTTTAATTAGAAAAAAAGTAAATTTTATAGAGAGACCTAGACTCCTCTTGAATAGGCTTTAAGGTCTCTAAGGGCATACCCTTTAGAATTTGTTATAAGCTCTAAATCAAAATTTCCAGGCCATAATTTGTATGATGGAAAGTATATAGATAAATCTATCTCTGTACCTAATTTTCCTCCATCAGAAAGAACCAGATTATAAAGCATATTAGGGATGTCAAAATCATTTGTGAGAATAGCAATTGGTTCATGTTTAATCATTGCTTCATCAACAGCAAAACTTACTAATTGTGCATCAGCTTTAGAAGTCTCTTCAATGAGCCTTCTTTTTTTAAAATATCCCGAGCAAGGCTTGTGAAATTTATTTTTGAGAAGAAAGTAAGCTAAAGAAGATTTGTCATCTGTTTCTGTTTGAACACGATCAGTTAGAAGGTGTAGTATCATTTGATGGCTCTCTAATATTTTCTCCAGGCTTTTCAATAAATGAGACCTAATTTTAGTATCCCTCAAAAAAGGCACTTGTTTTTTGATTAACTTTATAAAATATTTATATTCGTTTAGAATAAATGGTGGAGAATGAATAGTCTCATTATTCTTCATACACCAAAATATCCTCTCCACATATTCTTCTTGTCTTACAAATAGGCCTTGTTCATTAAATCGTATTGCTTTAGAGTATTGGGCAATAAGCCCTTCACTTGAATAAGTTCCATTCTCAAGAGAGGATGTAGGAAGGTCTTTATAATAAATAGTCCCATCTACAAAAATAGTATGCATCTTTTTTGCCAGTTCTTCAAGCGTTATTTCTTTGTCCATAACATTTTAGTTTTACTCTGTTTTATAAGTCTTTTCTAAGGATAGATTTTACTTATGTATAGGATAGTTTATGAAGAAACATTTATATAATAGACTCTGTTCCCATCATTTGTGAAGTATAATGCTCAGACAACCTTTAGTAGTAGTAATGGGGAATGTTGACCATGGAAAAACCAAAATTTTGGATTGCATACGAAGAACTGCAGTTGTAGAATCAGAACCTGGCGCAATTACACAGATGATTTCCTCTTCTGCAATTTCTGTAAAAACTATCCAAAAGATTTGTGGAGATTTATTAAAAAACAAAAATATTTCTATCCCCGGCTTTGTCTTCATTGATACGCCTGGACATGCAGCATTCTCCAATATGCGAAAGCGTGGTGGAAACCTTGCAGACATTGCAGTCTTGGTCATTGATATCAATGAAGGTATCAAGCCCCAAACCGAAGAATGTATTTCTATTCTTAAAAAATACAAAACTCCTTTTGTCATTGCATTAAATAAAGTAGATCTTGTATCTTCTTTTAGGTCGGCAAAATCTTCCTTTGTCTTGCAGGCAATCGCAGAGCAATCTCCACAAGTGCAAACAGCAATAGAAACAAAATTGTATGAGATTGTAGGAAAATGCTATGAGCTTGGTTTTCAAGCAGATCGTTTTGACCGCATTGATGATTATACAAAAACAGTGGCAATGATTCCATGCTCTGCAAAAACAGGCATGGGCATTCCAGAAGTACTCATGGTCTTAATAGGCCTTGCACAAAAGTATCTTGAAGAAAATCTGAAAAGCAATCAAGATGCACCTGCAAAAGCAACTGTTCTTGAAGTGAAAGAAGAACAAGGTCTTGGCGTAACTTTAGATGCAATTGTGTATGAAGGAAAAATAAAAGTGAATGATCCCATTATCATTGGTGGTCTCAATGAGCCTATTGTCACAAAAGTCCGAGCTCTTTTTTTACCAGATGAAAAAGGAAAATTCATATCTGTAAAAGAAGTACATGCAGCAGCAGGGGTTAAAATTTCTGCAGTAGATATTAAAGAAGTTGTTTCTGGTATGCCTCTCTTTGTGATAGACAAAAATGAATCTGAGTTACGTGAAAAAATCCAAGAAGAAGTGGATGAAGTAGTTATAGAAACAGAAAATCAAGGGATTATCGTGAAAGCAGATACCCTTGGCTCTTTAGAAGCACTCATTTCTATGTTGAAAGAAAAACATATTGCAATAAAAAAAGCAACAGTAGGCAATGTCACAAAAAAAGATATTGCAGCAGCAGCATCTTCTGAAGATCCCTATGAACGCGTCATTCTGTGTTTCAATGTCAAAGGCGAAGGAGAAGCAGTAAAAATAATTTCACATAATGTTATTTACCAGTTAATAGATGATTTTGAAGCATGGATTGCAGCAGAAAAGAAAAAAGAAGAGCAAAAAGAATTACTTGGTCTCATTCGCCCTGCAAAAATCAAATATCTTCGTGGCTGTACCTTTCGCCAGAATAATCCTTGTGTTATTGGTGTAGAAATATTGCAAGGAACGTTGCGTCCTGATACCGACCTCATAAAAGAAAATGGGGATCTTCTAGGGCATATTAAAACTGTGGAGTATGAAAGAGAATCTATTGCAGTAGCAGAAAAAGGAAAACAAGTGGCAATTTCTCTCCCTGGAGTTACTGCTGGTCGGCAAATTCATGAAGAAGAGATCTATTATGTTGATATGAATGAAGAAAACTTTCGTCGTTTGAAAGAATTTAAAAAATTACTTTTACCAGAAGAGATACATGTTCTCAAAGAGCTTGCAGAAATAAAAAGAAAAGCAAATAATTTTTGGGGTGTCTAAGATGAGTTTAGAAGACAGATTTTTTCCAGAGGATGGAACTTTACTCACACGTTATGATAATTTCATGATTCGCAATGCTGGATTTCTAGGAGAAATGTATCAACACTGTACTGGGAAGAGCTATGTAGAATTGGTAAAGTCTGCGTATCTTCTTTCATCATATGGATTTATTGTAGCAAGTCCAATAATGATTCCGAATTTAGTTTTTAGTCTTCTAACATATTATGGAAGTAAAGACCCAGAGATCTTAAGTCCATTAGAAGAAGAAATAAAACAAGAAGCAAGAGGGTATCCTAAAAAAGGAATGAAGATTGCACGTATAATTCTTCCAATAGTAGCAATAACCCTGGGGAGGGTAGCATATAAAACATTTAATGATGATGAAGCTTCCATTCTAAGTAAAACAATAGCCTCTTCTATGTTATTAACTTCAATAGCAATAATTCCATGGTCTTTTGCAGAATATCTTTCTCGTGCTGACATGCCAGATCCTCCCAAAAAAACTATCTTTGAAAGAGCAAAAGACAAAATGCAAATCTCTCTGCAAAATCCAATACTCAGTAAGGCAATGCAGCTACAAAATAGCCCTCAACAAAGCTTATAAAGAGAAGCTAAATTCTCTTAAGAGAAATATATCTATTAAGAAGGAGAATAAAAATGATAGCAGAAACAAATTATGATGTACGAATAAGACTAGGAACAGCTTTAACAAGAGATACAAGTTTGCTGGAACAAAAAGCCCCTGTTGACTTTGCAGAATTAACTCTTTTAGATTTGATAGATTCAACATTGCAACAAGAATATGAAGGCTCACAAGAAGAGCTTGCAAAAAATGTCACCAATATTCTAAAAGCAAAAAGGTTTGGAGTTTTAGTAGATTATGCACTAGAAGTAAATGGAAAACCTGCACGCCAAACAGATAAAGCAGTAAACTATTTGGACAGCATGATGACCGTTAGTGGAGAATCTCCATATAAAACATTTACAATAAGAGTAACAAAGAGAGATGGTGGGGGCGTCTATTAATTTTTTATTTTCTTTTTTAGAAAATGATTCCATCCTTTCCATTAGAAGATATAGTCCAAAAAGAGCATATAGTTCTTATTCTAAAAGATAAAATATATATAGGCACAGAAGCATTTCCAAGGGATAGAACAGGAAGTATTTGTATTGATTCTATTCCTTTTGCTTTAGAGGAGACAAGTAGCTATACAAAAATTATAGAAATCTATCTTCAGCAATATCAAAAGGAAATAGAAGATAATTTTTTACAGTCATTAGGTGAGGCAATGCCTGAAAATACTTATGCAGACTATATCCTAGGAAATAGGTCTCTTGTAGCAATTTTAAATCTGTTTAGAAGATTAAAAGCGGACATAGGATATAAAGAATATTTGGATATGAGCACCTACACTCCATCTAAAGTACCAGACAAAAAACGTTTAGAAGAAGAGTTTGGAAAAGAATATGATCCTGTTGAAGAAAAAAAAAGAAAAGATTTTATGAAAGGACTAAAAACAGTTATCAAAGCAAATTCAACACAGACTAATTACACTCTTTTTGTGGATGGCATTGCTTTTAGAATTCAAAAAGAAATAAAAAGTAAAGGAGGGATACAAATCTTTGGGGAGGAATATGATATTTATCCTTCAGGAATTACCCCAGAAAAAAGTGTTGCAATGAGAAAAAGGTATATAAATAATTTTTTCAAACGGTATGCTTCAAGTATTTCTTTAGGAGATGAGATGAAGATTGCAAGAAAACAAAGGCATTATCTTCAAAGAAGATTTGAAGAAGAAGATTTTCATTCGTATGGGCTCTTATTTGAAGAAGCAATTGGAGGGCAATACAACATAAAAATGTGTATTCCAAAGTATTATATCCAGGTTCCAGGAGTAAGATGTTATATTCAATTTCAACAAGCGGAATTAGAAACAAAACTCCTTGCAACAACAAATATGCAGTTTCTTTTTTATCCTATATACTATTCGCTTCCTGAACAGCACCCTCTTATCTATCCAGAACGTCATCCTAATTACGGTCAAGTCTGTCTAAGAGGCTACAAAGAGCAATATGAAAATGCAAAAACTGCAGATCAGATGGAAAATCTAGCATCTTTGTTTACTCTCAATAGACATACTTTATTTTATGGCACAAATATGACCAATATTTTTGATGACATACATGGGCCTCTCGCTTTAATTACCATGACAAACATGGGAAATCCACATAGGCTTGATAATCCTCGATTTCATAAACAATGGGTTTCTTTTATACCAAAGAAAACGGACTTTATTATAGGAGAAAAAATATGATAGATGTAGACAGAAAATTATTCCCAGTAGAAATTCTTTTTCCAACGATGAAAATAAGTCGTAGAGCATATAATGCAGCACAAGCATATATTGATGAAACAGTTTTGCAAAAAGGTGTTGTAGAAAGTTATATGTATGGATTTAGAGCCAAAGATGATCCAGAGCATATCATTAGAGACCTCTATTTTCCTATTCAACACTGTGCAGCAGAAGGAGTGGAAGTGCATGATCCTCTTTTTCCGGTAATTATTGAAGCAAAGAGAGCAGAAAATTTAATCCTAAATAGCTGGATACACCACCATTGTTATGGTGCACTTCGTCCATCAGGCCCAAGATTTCCAGTAGTGAATGATAAAGATAGTTGTGGGGCCTTCTTAAATAAAATTGGAGAGGAAAACTACAAAATCTATGCTCAAGAAGAAAGGAGGAGTATAGATGATTTCTTCATTGAAGAAAAAGAAGGTGAGTTTTTCTTGCATTCAAGAAAGAGCCATATAAACTTTGTTATAAAGTTGAAAGATAAAGAAAGAAAAGATCTCAAAGAGATTATAGATTCTATTGGTACAATGCTCCCAACATATTATTCTTATATTGGATGTATTATTATGAATCCTTCAGTATCACCAAATATTCTGGTAAGTGCAGTTGAAGGTGCAAATAAAATTTTAGAATTTATTGATAGAAAGATTGCAAAAGCTCCAGAGCATTATTTAGGGCAAGAATTCCAGCAAGATATTTGTAAAGATCCTTATGCTGGGTTCTTCTGGAAAAAATGGTCATATTTGAATACTTCAGATGATAGAATTCGAGAAAGGCAAGTATCCTTAGAAATTATAGATACAAATGAAGAAGAAAAAGAAAGAGACATAATAAAAAAAGAAGTAGCAGAAAGAGCTCTCAAAATGAAAGTGGCAAACTCTCTTCGCTATGAAGAACTTTTTAGAAGAGGAAACAACAATGACTGAAGGAAGATACTCTCGCCAAGAAATGATTCTAGGTTGGGATCAGAAAAAATGGGGAAGCATGAGTGCTGTAGTTATTGGTGATGATCTTTTAGGCCAGCAAGTGCTGGAAAATCTTGTAGCAACAGGTTTGGGAGATATCTTATTTATTGGTGAAAAAAAGAATAGTGCGGAGAAAAAAGGCTATTATCCAAATACCTCTAGAGATTCAATGTCTGATTCTGCAGTAGACTTCTTAAAAAAAGTGAATCCTGAAATAAAAATAGATTTTTTAGATTGGCCTCTAAGAAGAAAAAGTTTAGAAATATTTCTAGAAAAAGCAGATCTTCTTTTTGAAACAACAAATGATCCTCAAACGAAGGGAATGCTTTGTGCATATGCAAAAGAAAAAAGGAAAATTCTTATTTATGGCTCTGCAGAAAAATATCGTGGGGCACTTGCTTCTGGAAAAAATCAAGAATATATTTCTGAGATGCAAGAACTCCAGGGATCACAGGGTATTATTCCAAGTATGATTATTGGAGGAATGATGGTGGAAGAAGCAAGAAAATCATGTATGCCCTATGCTGCAGAGGAAAGCAAAACTTTGAAAACACTGTTTTGGTATAATCTTTTCTCTAAGGAGAGATTTGAAAAGCAAAATGATTTTCATGCAACAGTACAGCTATCTGGAAAATCTATAGTCAGTGTAGGCGCAGGAGCATTAGCGACACCTTGCCTCACTGCTTTGCTCCTTGAAGGAGCTGATGACATACACATTATTGACTATGATATCCCTAGTACTTCTAACCTTTCACGACAAATCTTTTATTATGATGCTCAAGGAAGACCAAAAGCTCTGGTATTATCTGAAAAATTAGGAGTAATAAGACCTAAGGCAAAAATAAGAGCTTTGAATGCAAAACTTGTAGAAGAAAAAGAAGAAGGATATGAATGTATAACTCCAGAACAAATTAAAGGTCTCTCTCCAGAACTTATAGTAAGCTGTTTAGATAATTTTGAAGCAAGATTGATACTCAATAAGATGGGAATGCCCTTGGTGCATGGAGGAACAAGTTTTCGAAGTGCAAAATCTTCCCTATCCATTCCTGGAAAAACACTTTGTCCAGATTGCCTCTTTGGTTTTTCTCTTTTTGCAGCAGAGGAAAAAAAGAGAGATAGCTGTGATGCAGTTCCAGAGCCAAGTATTATAAGTACAAGTAAAATTTGTGCAGCTCTTATGGCCGGAGAAGCAGTGCTCTATCTTAGTGGAGCAGGAGAGCATATCAATGGGTATATTGCCTATGATGTATTTGAAGCAAGCAGAGCACAAGTGATTAAGAAAACAAATATATGTAATCATACGGAAAAAGAAAAATGAAAACTTTAGAAGATATTTTAGCAAATCCTCGACTAAGTCCTGGAGACGTTCTCATACTCAAAGCGCATACACAAAGAATTATACCAGAGATCTTAGATAAGTATATAGAAATAATTCCAAAACAAGAAGATATTCATCCCTATGTAGAACAAGTATTTTTAGTGAATAGTTATCTTGGGGAGTTAGAAAGAAGAAATGATACAGAAAATATGAAAGAGATACAAAACCTTCTACAAGAAGGAGAAAATCTCTCCACTATCATCACACAAACTGCTTTAATTTTAAGTGATGCATTACCAAAAAAAGAATATAAAAGACAAAAGAAGAAAGCATTTAGCACGCTAACAAAAGAAATAAGAAAAAGACAAAAAGCTGTAATCCAATCAAGGATGTTGCCGTATCGTGCTTTTTCCAGTGAACAATATTATGGGAGATTAGCAATATTCGGTACATTCATTGCAACAGCAGGATTTGCACATGCGTATTTCAAAAATATAAATGATGCACCCTTGATAGAATCTGCAAAGCTACACCAAAACAAGGAAAATTTTTCCTCTGTACGGGAAGAGCTCAAAAATCCTGAAAAAGAAAAACAATTTTATGCCTGGCGAATAGCAGATAGAAATTTTGAGAATAGAGATCTAAGTGCGCAGGTAGAGCTTGCAGAGATCTGTTCAAGAGAAATATATTCTCAACTACAAACAGATGAAGTAAAATTGTTTAATATGGCTTCAATAAAAACATTGCCTCAGGAAAAAATGAATCCTAATGTTATTGCCCAAAAAATACATTCGCTTGAAGAATTTATCAAGTTCTATAAAGGAGATTTCATTGCTGTAAAAGCAAAATTTAAACTTGCAGATCTTCTTCAAGAAGTAAAAGAAGTTGTTGACAGTGATGATGCAAGTATAATTCTTGAACAAGAAGCAGTAGAAGAAGGAAGAAAAATTCCTTATTATATTACTAGAATAACCTTATCAAGAGTATATGATAATATATACAAAGCTGTTTTCCAAGAAACAGGAGATGCTTTTCTTGCAAACAGAGAAACAGAAGCCTGGTTAACAGATGTGAGTACTCATACTGACACAACTGCTGTAGATGCTGCATCTCTTTTAGGGGATCTAAATGGAGCATATTCTGCTCTTGGAAAGGATTATTATGAGAAAGTTGCAAGGGATACAACGATTCCTGAGCAGTATGCAGATGCAAATTTCGCTATTTTACTTGGAGAGAAGAAAACAGAATTCAGAAGAGGGAAGAGAATCCCAGTGGATTTTGAAGAAACAATTGAGAGATATAAAGCAGTTGCTGGATATACAGAAAATGAAAAACAAAGAAATGCAATGCTCCTTTCTACTGCAGCAATGTATAGTACTATGAAACAATATGCAAAAGCAAATACCTATTGTGATTTCATTGTGGAAACTTCAAAAGAAGATCATACTGGAGTGCATAAAGCCCAAGAACTAAAAACAAATCCTCATTGGTTTCTCTTTTGGGATATGGTACATAACAAATAATAACAAAGTAAACCCTCTTTTTTCCAGAGGAGAGATGCTCTCTAAAAGTGGCAGCTCAAAAGAGCAGGAAAAGACTATCAAAAACTTTATAAAGCTGCTAAAAACTCTAAAACATGAAAAATGGCTGAACTACGATTTGTCATAAATGACACAAAAACAGGAAAAAGCTACCAGAAAGCTCTAGAAGACGAAAGTCTTGTAGGGAAAAGAATCGGAGAGACTATTGTGGGAGATTTCTTAGGTCTTGAAGGCTATGAATTACAAATTCGTGGTGGTAGTGATTTTGCTGGTTTTCCTATGCGCAATGACATTGAAGGTCCTATCAGGAAAAAGGCATTGCTTGGCTCTGGAGTAGGGGTAAAAATTGACAGAAAAGGTATGAAAAAAAGAAAAACTGTGTGTGGAAATCAAGTAACAATAAAAACAGCGCAACTCAATCTCTCTGTCAAAAAATACGGACCAAAACCTTTGGATGACATCTTTGGAAAAGATGCAAAGGCAGAATAGGCATTTCATCATAATTCCTAGAGGAATACGCCATGAAATATAAAACCAAAAGTGTTCTCATAGCTCGGAAAAAGGAATCCGGTGATGACTTTAGTCGTAGACCTTGTTTTATTAGTTTGTTTGACGAAAATAACCCTCATTTAAACACTCAGGGGCCAAAAGAAGTAGTCGAGTTTGAGAAGATACATAAAGTTGTCATTAAAGGCTTAAATATAGACTATCTTCTTCCAGGGAATGACATTGTGATAAATAATCTCACAGAGATTGAGATTGAAGTAAACAATGATCATGTCTATGTAACAGGCAAACAAGAATAAAACAAAAACGACTGATTTTTCTAGAGCTTTTGCACTAAAATAAAGCTAATTCTCCTGTGTCTTTTTGTTTGTATGCATGCGCTTTTCCTTTAACAAAAATAAACTCCCCAGTACATTCTAGAAGATCTTTTACTTCAGGAGAACTCATACCAAAAGCAAGAACTTCTGGATCTGCAAACATGTTTCGAAGCAAACCATCAAGACCTTCTTGTCCATAGCTCTCACCATTGTAATAATTAATAAGAATACCATCATGGGGGTTACTTGAATTTTAACATATTTCTCAGGGCAAAGAACATATACTTTTCCAGAACCTTTAGTTCCTCTTTCAAAAATCTTATACACTAGATCTAAAGAGCTCATAACAAAATCCTAAAAAATATGCCTATTTAGGTCTTTCTCTTCACAGGCTTTGTGTAGAAAGTAATGTTTGTGTATTAAGTCTGCTTTTTGTGTAAAAAGTAAAAAGAAAGAAAAGATATTCTATAACATTTCTATGCTACGCTTCCAGGTTCTAAAAATAACCAACATCCAGACTGTTTTAGATATGGGTGTCCATAGTCTAAATAATATGAGCCAATTATCATGTTTATACCTCCATCTTAATGTATTTGAAAGAATATTTTCTCTTTATAAGCTTAAATTTTAAATATATATTACCTAAGAAGAAAGCGACAATATTACTGGTTTGAATGTTTATTTCTTAGCTCCTAAATCTTTTTTTAGGAGTTCTTCTAAGTATGCAGAAATATCCTTGTCTAAGTCAATACAATGTTTTTTTACTCTCTTCCATAGCTCAGGATCAATCTTTAGACTTGTCGTTTTCCTTTCCACAGAATCACCAAAAGCATTATTCGTTTATAAGTTTATACCTTTACCAAAAGAAAGATTTATATAATAGTAGTACATACTACTATACTACAAGGAGGAACAATGGAACAAACCCTATTAGAAATGAACAGAAAGGAAAGAGGCGCAGAAATAGCAAAGACGAGTATCATAACAAAAACATCTGATGGCTGGACTGTTCCAAGCCAATCGGGAAATGGAAAGTATGATGTGAAGCTTGAAGGGTTTGATCCTGTGTGTTCCTGTCCTGATTATGTGAAAAGAAAAGTTAGGTGTAAACATATCTTTGCTGTTGAGATGACGCTGAAGAAAGAGGTTGATAGTAGTGGAAATATGAAAGTTACACAAACAATGAAGGTTACATATGCTCAAGATTGGCATAATTATGATTATTGTCAAACAAATGAGAAGCTGTTATTTCTCAAGCTTCTTGATGATTTGTGCAATGGGATAGAAGAACCAGAATACAAGTTTGGAAGACCAAAAATCTCAAAGCAAGAAATGATTTTCCTTTCAGCATTGAAGGTTTATAGTACCTTCTCGTTGCGAAGATTCATGAGTGACGCTTCTATCGCTCAGGAGAAAGGCTACATTACGAAGAAGCCTTGTTATGCTTCAATAGGACACTTTATGCAAGACGAAGAGCTTACACCTCTTCTCTACAAACTTATTGAAGTTAGTGCTCTTCCTCTTTCTGCTATAGAAACGAAGTTTGCGATTGATAGCACTGGTTTTAGTAATTGCAGGTTTGCTCGATACTTTAGTTTTAGGCATCAGAAGGATATTCGCTATCAGACATGGCTTAAGGTTCATGCTGTTGTTGGAGTGAAAACGAATGTGATTACCAATGTAAAGATCACTCAAAAGGATGCAAGTGATATTAAAGAGTTTAAGGAGCTCATAGAATCAACAGCCAAGAACTTCAAGATAGAAGAAGTAAGTGCCGACAAGGCATATTCTAGTCGAGAGAACTATGAAATTGTAAATGAATTAGGGGGTACTGCATTTATTCCATTTAAGAAAAATGCTACTGGAAAAGCCAAAGGCTCTCTTCTTTGGAAGAAGATGTATCACTACTTCGAGTTCAATAAGGAAGAGTTCCTTCAGCACTACCACCTCAGAAGTAACGTAGAGAGTTCTTTCCACATGGTTAAAAGCAAATTTCGTGACAGTTTGCGCAGTAAAACGGTCAATGCTCAAACAAACGAGGTTTTGCTCAAAATCTTATGTCACAATATTTGTTGTGTAATGCAGGAGATGAAAGAAATTAACATGAAAATCACCAACAAGGAGTAAAAATGATCGCACGAAAAGTCTATAAAGGAGAATATTATTGTAATATTATGAATTTAGAAGAAAAAAGGATTTTTTTAAAAAGAATAAAACAATTAGACGTAAAAGAAAATTTTGTTAAAATAGACCTAGAAAGAAATGAAATTTATTATTCTGAAAAAATAAAGCAACATAGGAAAATACGAGAACTCAATAAAGAAGAAATTGTGAGAGCATATCTTATTGTAAAGTTACTTACTACGCTTAATTATACACCTGATTGTATAGAGCTAGAAAAAGAACATACTATGGGTAGAAAAGGGAAAAAAACTAGTGCTAGAATTGATGTTTTAGTCAAAAATAAAGATGAGACTTATAGTCCATTTATGATAATTGAAGTTAAGGCACCAGATGAATATGACAGAGAAATGGATGAAATTAAAACACAACTTTTTAATGTAGCTAATCAAGAAAGGGGAACACAATATTTACTTTATTATACTGCATATGTCTCAGAAAATGAAGATGTTCAAGAAAGAGTTGTTTCTATAAGTTTCAGTAGATATGATACCTATAAAGATTGGGAAAAAGAAGGTAAGCCCAATTTAATGGGCATCCCAAAGGAATATGGAATAATTAAAAAACCAGTATTCACCAAATCAGGAGTTCCAGATTTAAGAAAAGATGTTACAAAATCAGAATTAGAAAGTATAAGAAAAGATTTACATAATGTTTTATGGGGAGGAGGGCGCTATCAAGGAAATGAAATATTTACGTTTATTATGAAGTTAATGTTAGCAAAAATATATGATGAAAAGGAGACTGAAGAAACAAAAGCATATAGATTTCAGATTTATTATGAGAATGGTAATTCAGAAAATCCAGATAAAGTTGCAGAAAGAATAAATAAAGAATTGTACCAAAAAGCATTAGTTACTTATTTGCATTATTCTAAAACTGAAGCAGAAACAAAAGACTTAAGAAACATTGGAGATAAAAAAATAGATGAAAAGAAAGTTAAATTTGTTGTTGAAAAATTTCAAGATATATCTCTAACCAATAATGTTTATGACATTCTTGGAGATTTTTTTGAAAGGTTCTTGTGGAGTGAATTTAAACAATCCAAAGGACAATTCTTTACTCCTTCAAATATAGTGAAATTTATTATATATGGTCTAGCTATAGATGAACTTACAATTAAAAAAATAAATGAGGAGGGAGGGTTACCTCATATTATCGATCCTTCTTGTGGTTCTGGGACTTTTTTAATTGAATCAATGAAAAATATAACCAGATATGTTTTATCAAATAAAGACAAACTTAAAAAAAGTCAAACAGTAAGAGAAATTCTAGCGAAGGATTTTCCAGATTATAAGAAATATGCATGGGCTGAAAAATATATTTATGGTATAGATTTTAACGAAGATCTAGCTTTGTCTACAAAAATAAATATGGTCATGCATGGAGATGGCTCAGCTAATATTGAATCTGAAGATGCTTTATCAAAATTTTCTAAATTTGATAACCTTATATTGAAGAAATCCACTATGGATAGTGTCTATGGAAAAAAGGTAAATGAACAATTTGATGTAATTGTCACAAATCCTCCATTTAGTATAGAGTTAGATAAGGAAACAAAAAGTGAACTACCCAGTTTATTCTTATTTGCAGATAAAAAAAGTTCGGAGAATTTATTTATAGAAAGATGGTATCAATTATTAAAACCTAATGGAAGATTAGGGGTAGTTTTACCAGAGAGTATTTTTGATACTGGAGAAAACTTGTATATTAGATTATTTTTATATAAACATTTTTGGGTAAAGGCAATTATTTCTTTACCCGTAGTAACTTTTGAACCGTATACTAGTACGAAAACCAGCTTACTTTTTGCTCAAAAGAAGACTATTGAAGATATTAAAGCCTATGAGTTAGTTTGGGATAGATATTCTAAGAGATTTGAACAATTAGAAAAAGATTTTCGGATATTACTTAAAGATTTAGAAGAGAAAAAAGCAAAAGAGACTTTTTTAAAATTATTAAAGGATTTACTTTTAGACCAATTTGAAAAAGGAGATGAAAATTTAACTATATCTGAACTTAGGGAAAAATACAGAATTTTCTTTGAAAAAGGAAGTTCATTTAAGATTAATAAAGACTGGTGGGTATTTTCAAAAGTATCTAAAGAAGTGGATTATTCCATATTCATGGCAAATGTTGAAGATGTCGGCTATAAAAGAACAACTAGATTTGAAAAGATTAGACCAAATGATATATTTAATGTTATAAATAAAGATAATATTGAGGAGGTCGTTTTCAACACATCTCAACCCGTTAAAGTATTAGACTATATGAGAAAGGAGTTAAAATGGGATTGAAAATATTTAATTCCAAAATTAGTTCATTAGCTAAGGATTTTGATCTAAGAATGGACTCTAAGTTTTATGGGAGGATAAACTTTTACAATTTTAAGATTATTGAAAATAGTAGTTATCCTTTAATCGAGTTAAGACATGTGATTGCCCCAAAATATGAAGAAATAGACTTTGAAGAATATAAAACTTATAATGCTCTATCTACTCATTCGGATAATTTTGATGAAGATGGGGAAATAGTTGATTATAAAGAAGTAACTAAAGAAGATCACCCCAGCAGAATAAAATATATACCTATAGAAAATAGCATAGTCCTATCCAGTTTAAAAGGAGCAAAAGTTAGTGCTATTCTCATAGACAAATCGAAAATGAATTATGTATTAAGTAATGGTTTTTATATTTTTATCAATAATAACCAGACATTTAGAACCGAATATATTTATTACCTTTTAAGAAGTAAACTTTTTAAAAAGATCCTAGATGAAAATCTTAGTAGGGGAATTAGTATATCTTCTTATTATGAAAGGGATTTATTAAGAATAAAAATTCCTTTAGTCCCAAAAGATATACAAGATGAAACAATAAAAAGGATTAAAAAAGTTGAAATTGAAATTAAAAATATAAAACAGTCTATGCCTGATACTCAAGAGGTAATAGAAGAAGTATTAGAAAAGTATCTAGACTGTTTCTATAACAGAGAGTTAATAGACCAAAAGAAAACAAAAATTTTTCACAAAAGAGTTTCTGATATAGGTAAAAGAAAAAATTTGAGATTAGACCCAAAATATTATCTATTTTGGGATAAAACTGAGGGAAAAATATTCTCTTCAAATAAGGTAAATAATATAAAACTAGTGAAAGTAATAAAATTAGTCAAAGAAAAAATTATTCAAAAGGGGGATTTAGAAAAAGAATATATATTAATCGATAAAGAAGATGTCGATTCAAAAAGAGGAATAATTGTAAATGAGAATGTTGTTACTAAAATAGACTCAGATAAAATCCTCTTTGGGGATGCAGATATTTTAATCCCAAAATTAAGACCTTATTTAGGAGGGACTTTTATTAATATAAAGAATAAAAACTTCATCGGAACTCCAGAATTTTTACCTTATCTCGTTAATGAAAAAATACTATTAAAGGAGTATCTTAAATATATTTTACTTTCTAAAGATTTTTTGAGTTTAGTTCCTTATTTATCCTCTGGAAAAGAGCATCCAAGACTTAGCTCTTATGACCTTGAAAGTATCGAAATCCCATTACCACAAGATGATATTAACTTAAGCAAACAAATGAGAATAGTTAAATTAATTGAAATAAAACTTGGAGACTTAAATGAAAAAAGGAAAACAATAGAAAATAATAGAGAGAAAATTGAGAAGTTGATAATAACCTCTTTAAAGTAATATACAAGGTAATCTTCAAAATTTAAATCGCTTTGATATAAACTGTGTTATTTTGAAATTCTTCTCTACATTTAGGGCTGCAAAAAGAGTTATTGCCATTATCGTAATATATAAATCTCAATTTATTTAAATTACAATTTTTACATTTAGACTTATTTTTTTCCATATTAGACTTCTAAGAAAAATCGATTAAAAAGCCTTTACCATAAAAATCCGGAAGATTTCCGGAAAAGTTGTAGGAATATTCTAAAGCCCTTATAAAGAACCGGAAGATTTCCGGAGCATCGACGATAAACCAAAAAAGAAAGAATTAGTGTAGAGATTCGCCGTTAAGGTAATATCCTTCTCCTTGAGATAAGCTTCCCATTTTCAAAATTCCAGAAATTAATACCCGTTCATTTTCTTTTATTTTCCCTAGGAACTCTTCTCCATGAAAATATACTGGAAGAACTTTTCCATTTTTTAATTCAAGATCAATACAAAGTGCATCAGTATATGTTTTGTCAAGAAGGCGAAAGCTTCCTCTTCTCCCACAGCTACATCTTCTTGGCTCGTTTCTTTCCGAAGTAAATATAGCCCCACAGGAAGGACATTCATATTTCATTTCTGTGACTGTAGGGTATTCTTCAGAGGAAAGAACTTTCCCATGCACTTGGATTGTTTGTCCAAGATTCTTTACTCTTAGAAGTTCGTGTGTCTGTATGTAAGGGGAGGTTTTTGTGTTTGGTGCCATCTAGCAAGATTGTAAGAAAAAGCTTATATCTATTTCTTTATTCTAAGCTAGATTTTAGGTACAAGCTATTGAAAACAACAGCTTTAAAAAAGCATCAAAACTTCTAAAAAGCAACAATGATCTATAAACTATCCCCTTCTAGCTTGAGCTTGATGAAAAGCTGTAAACGATGTTTTTGGCTGGATAAACACGGAGTCTGGAAACGTCCAAATGGGATATTTCCTACTTTACCTTCTGGGATGGATAGAATACTGAAAATCCACTTTGATAAGTTTAGAGATAAAGGAAAACTTCCACCTGAACTGTGTGACCATCAACATTGTGAGGATATGAAACTCTTTGATGATATAGCGCTTCTTGAAGCGTGGAGAAACAACTTCAAAGGTATCAGATACACAGATGAAGAAGGGAATGTACTCTTTGGTGCTGTTGATAATGTTCTTGTCAAAGGTAACAAGCTTATCATCCTTGACTACAAAACAAAAGGATTTCCAATTAAAAATGAAAACGAATCAGCAGAATATTATCAGAATCAGTTAGACATATACAACTTTCTTCTTCAGAAGAAAGGTTATGAAACTGAGACTTACGCTTTCCTTCTCTTCTACGTTCCTGAAGGTGTTCTAGAGACAGGAGAGGTTCTTTTTAGCACGAGTCTTGTGAAGAGAGATGTAGATGTTCAAAATGCAGAAAGAATCTTTAAGGGGGCTATTTCCTTGTTAAATGGAGAGTGTCCTACTGATAGTTGTGAATGGTGCGAAGGAAAGAATTAGCCATAATTTAGATCCTTAAAAATAATAAAGCTTATAAAAACTATTACTATTATTATTACTAAGTCATGGTCTTATGGAACGCAGAAAGCTTAAGTCTCGACAACTAATTCTACTGCGTTCCGACCTATGATACTTAATTTCTATTTTAGAGTATATGAATCCATATAAGGGCTTTTCTTATTCTATTTCCCATGTCGAGAATTAAGCAAAAATTAGATAAAATATCCCTTTTTTGATTAGAGTTTCTTGACAGGAAACGGAAAATGGAACAAGTAATAAACCAAATGGTACTGTTTGAAACAGTACGAAAAGTTAGACACAATGGAGAATACTACTTCTCTGTAGTTGATGCAATGTCCCTATTGGCTGGATCAGAAAGACCCAGAAAATATTGGTCAGACCTCAAAGTTAACCTAAAAAAAGAAGGTTTTGAAGTGTCCGAAAAAATCGGACAGTTGAAAATGACTGCAGAAGATGGAAAACTACGAGAGACAGATTGCGTAAATACAGAAACTATGCTCAGGATAATTCAGAGTATTCCATCACCAAATGTAGAGCCTTTTAAGGCGTGGCTTGCACAAGTAGGGAAGGATCGTATTCTTGAAGAACAACATCCAGAATTAGCTATAGAACGAGCTATTGCAATATACAAAAGAAAAGGGTATTCTGATGAGTGGATTGGTACAAGGATCAGGTCTAAATGCACATACAAAGATTTAACTGAAGAATATAAAAAACGTAAAATCACTGAAGGTTGGCAATATGGTGCTCTTGCGAATGTATTCTACAAAGAAACATTTGAAATGAACTCTGATGAATACAAAGAGTTCAAAGGCTTGAAGAAGGAAATCCTTAGAGATCATATGGATACTTTGGAACTAGCTTTTGTATGTTTGGGAGAAGCTATGGCAAAAAGGATAATTACAAATAAAAATGCTCAAGGATTCGAAGAATGCAAGGAAAGAACAAAAGAAGGAGCAGAGTTTGCAGGTAATGCCAGAAAGGATGCAGAAGTAAAACTTGGAGAAAAGGTATCAACATCTAGAAATTTCTTGAATTGCCCCGAACTTGAGAATCATAATTCTCAGAGGAGATTAATTCCCTTCTAGTTATTTTCTTTTCTTTTTTTATTCTGTGTAAAAAGTCTCGCATCTGTGTATAAAGTCCCTCATTTTAAGGACTTCTTACACAAAGCCCTCTTCACAGAAGGCTTTATAAACGATCAAAATTTTGTCCTTAACATGGCGCTAAAGGCAAAAGCAAAAACTCCTGAGGGAAAACAAGAAAAGAAAGAAATAAAAGAGCAGGAGCACCGACAGCCAGAGATAAGCATTGGTTTGGTAGGCCATGTTGACCATGGAAAGACAACCATAACAGAAAGATTCTCTGGAAAATGGACAGATACGCATTCTGAAGAAGTTAAGAGAGGAATTACGATTCGTCTAGGCTATGCAAATGCATCCTTCTACAAATGTGAAAAATGTAAAGCTTCGCAGGCATATGGGACAACAGAAAAATGTGCAAACTGTGAAGGCAAAGCAAAGCTTCTTCGTGCAGTCTCTTTTGTAGATGCACCTGGGCACGAAACACTGATGGCAACAATGCTTTCAGGCTCTGCAATCATGGATGCAGCTTTGTTATTAGTTGCAGCAGATGAGCTCTGTCCACAGCCACAAACAAAAGAACATCTTATGGCCTTACAAATCTCAGGTATAAAAAATATTATCATTGTACAAAATAAAATTGATCTTGTTGCAGAAGAGGATGCACTAGAAAATTACAAGCAGATTAAAGCTTTTGTGAAAGGCTCTATAGCAGAAAATGCTCCTATTATCCCTATATCCGCAAAAAATAATGTAAACATTGATCTTCTTATTCAAACAATAGAAGAACAATTTCTCACACCAAAAAGAGATCTCAAAAAATCTCCAATCATGTTTATTGCTCGAAGTTTTGATATTAATAAACCTGGAGTGCACTATACAAAGATTGTTGGTGGAGTCCTTGGTGGTGCATTAAAGCAGGGTATTTTCAAAGAAGGAGATGCAATTGAAATTCGCCCAGGAAGAAAGGTAGAAAGAGAAGGAAAAGTTTCTTGGCTTTCCCTAAATACTTCTATTGTAAAAATAAGAACAGGAAATGATGATCTTAAAGAAGCGCATCCTGGTGCATCTATTGCATTGCTTACTGCACTTGATCCAGCATTGGTAAAATCAGATTCCTTGACAGGAAATGTTGTTGGTCATCCAGGGCATCTTCCAGAAGTATATCTAGAATTACAACTAGTCCCACATTTGCTTGATCGTGTTGTGGGTTCAGAGAAAGAATTACAAGTTGAGCCAATTAAGAAAGGAGAAAATCTTATGCTCAATGTGAACTCTTCAACAACAGTAGGTCTAGTAACAGATTTGTCTAAAAATTATTTTACAGTAAAATTAAAACTTCCAGTATGTGCAGAAAAAACAGATAAAATTACAGTTTCTCGTCTTGTAGGTCATAGATTCCGATTAATCGGATATTGTACCATAAAATGAAAATTACTTTAGGAGGTCGTGCTGGTTCTGGAAAATCTACCATTGCAAAATTCCTAGCAGAGAAATATCATCTAAAGCATTATTCTACTGGTGATATGATGAGAGAAATAGCTATGGGGATGGGCTATACAATAGAAGCTTTTTCTTCTGTGACACCAGAAGAGATTGATAGAAAAGTAGATGAAAGAACTGAAAAGATTGGAAAAACAGAGGATAATTTTATTTTTGATAGTAGATTAGCATTCCATTTTATCCCTGATGCAATAAAAGTATTTTTAGATGTTTCTTATGAGGAAGGTGCACGAAGAATTTTTCTCAAACCAAGAAAATCTGAAGGAAAAGCAGAAACGGAAGAAGAGCTTGCACAAAGAAATAAAGAACGTTGGGAAACAGATAGAAAAAGATACATACAAAGATATAATTTAGATTTAGAGAAGAGAGAAAATTATGATGCCTACATCGATACAACAAAGCAAACAATGGAAGAAGTCATCCGAGAAGTGGAAAGAATTATATCATCACTACGAAAAGCATAAGAAAGCAATCAAAGAGCGTTTACAAGAGTTCAAGCAAGTTCGTGATGAAAAAAAAACATTCCGTGAGATATGTTTCTGTATCTTAGCAGCAAATACTTCCTCAAAAATGGCATCAAGAGTAATGAATGGAGTTGGTGAAGTAATCTTTACAGGCTCAGAGCAGGAGATAAGAGAGAGATTACATGCATTGAGCTGCCGTTTTTATAACAAAAGAGCAGAATATATTTTTCTTGCACGCAATGTCCCTATAAAATTTGAAAGAGACTATCTCGCAGAAAATATAAAGGGCTTTGGGTACAAAGAGAGTTCTCATTTCCTGAGAAATATGGGCCATAGCGACTATGCAATCTTAGACAAACATGTATTGAGGGCAATGCAAGAATTTGGCATTATAAAAAAAATACCAACCATGAATAAAAAGAACTATCTTATTTTAGAAAAGAAACTAAAACTTTTTTCAAAATATCTTAACATAAGTATGGATGAGTTAGATTTTGTGTTATGGTCAAGAAAATCTGGAGAAATATTAAAATGAGATCTATCCTTTATCTTAACCTCCTAGTCTCTTGTATGCCAAAACCAGAAATCAAGCAAGAGACTTCCATTTCTTTTTCTTTAGAGGAAGTCCAAAAAATAGTAGAGCTGCAATCTTGGTGCAAAGACCTTAATCATACATTTAGAACAAGAAATTTTATTTTCTCAGAAGAGCCCATTCTAGAAAGAGAAGATTTTTTTAAAGAAATAAAAGAGTATTTTCCTTTGAATTCCTATCCTGAAAGTCTAGAGAAGTGTATACAGGAATTGCAAGGCTATTAATCAAAAAGTACGCCACGGTTTAAAATTTTAGAAGGATCATATTTCTCTTTTAGATTCTTATATTTTATTTTTTTATCTAGGCTGACAAATCTTTTTCTTTTCATTCCGGTGCCATATTGCCCAACAATTTCTCCTCCAAGACTTTGAATAAAAGGATACATTTCTGAATGAAGCTTGGATCCTTCTCGAAGACAAGGATGGAGTATACGCAATTTCATATGTCCAAAACAAGGGACACCATTTTTCTGTGCCCAATGAAGAAATTTGGGTATTTGCTCCAGAGGGATTTTAGGATCTTCTTTCTGAGTATATTTTTTATTGACAAGCATATGCTGGAGTTTTTCTTTCATTTCATCAATTTTTTCTATCTCTTCAGAGTTTTTGATAAGTCCTGAATCATTTTTATATTCAACAAGCAAATGAAAGGCTTGCCCTAATTGTAAAAAATTGGAACAATAGTCATCAAAATATTCTATAGAAAGAACCTGTGGGTTTTTATCAAGAATAAGAACCTTATCCATCATTGCACTAAGAGTGTTAAATTTGAAAATGGAGACTGTTTTTTCTTGAGGCTCTTGTAGGAGTTTAAGTTTCGCACTGTAAATAATCCCTGTATTCCCTTCCATCCCAATAAAATCTTTTATTTGCGCACCAGAAACAAGTATTCTATCTCCTTTTCCTGTAATAACTTCTAGCTCTTCTACCCACTGTGCAATTGGGCCATAATACACATCAAGCCCATAACAATTCATTGCCAGCATTCCTCCTATTGTACAAACAGGGTGTTCCAAAGGCTTAATAGGAAAAATTAATTTTTTCTTTTCTAAGCTTCGCAAAAGATCACTAAGCAGGATACCACTTTCCACAACAACAAAATCTGAGCCCCATTCGAGAACCTTATGCAAGCGTGACATATCAACAACAACAGAACGTGTTGCTACACATGCTCCAAAAGTATTGCTTGCTGCTCCTCGTACACTAAAATGTGTACCATCACTGCTTCCAAATTTCAACATATGTATAATCTGTTCTTTGCTCGTTGGCCATACAACTGCTTGGCACTCACCTTCAAATTCTGAAGCATCTCTAGAATAAACCATTTTATCTACATCAGAATGGGAATATTCCTTTGGGCTAAAAATTTCTTGTAATTTCATACGCGATTTTGATAGAAAGATGCTTTATAAAAACTATGTTTCGAGAATGTATATGTTCTTTTTCCTTTAAAAATATGCTTTGATTATAAAAAACATAAATCTTTAAATAGACTCTTTTAATTTTCTTTTCATTTGGGGAGGTATCAAGATGGATAAGGATACTTTTTTAACAGAACATAAAGAAAATGTAAGGAGGAATAGAATGGCCCAATCAGGATTTTGGAAATGGAGTACTTTGCTACTTCTTGTACTTATGATTATAGGGGTTTACACGTATGGCTTACCTGGAAAAATGACTGAGCAATCTCAGGAACAGGCTTCAGAAAGAGCAGTAGCTTTTTTGAATGAAAATCTTCTCGCAGGTTTTGCAACAGCAAGTTTAGAATCAGCAACAGAAGAAAATGATCTCTATAAATTAGAGCTTGTAATTTCTTCAGAAACATCAGAAGAAAAAGAAAATGCAACATTGTATGTAACAAAAGATGGGGAACTACTTTTTCCAAGTGCAATTGATATAAGTGATTTTCAATCTGAAGAAACAATAACAGAAGAAGCAGATATTCCCTCAAGAGAAGCAAGTGGGGATCTCATCGTGGGAAATCCAAATGCAACCTTAAGCATTGTAGAATATTCTGATTTTGAATGTCCTTATTGTGGGCAAGTCTATTGGACAATGAAATTAATTCTTGATGCATATCCAGAAGATGTAAAATTAGTCTACAAAACGTTTCCCATTCCGAGTCATGAGAATGGACAGAAGGCAGCAGAAGCAGCAAAATGTGCAAATCTTCAAGGAAAATTTAATGAATATCATGATACACTCTTTGAAAATCAAGATTCTCTAAAAGAAAAGAACCTCAAACAGTATGCTGAAGATCTTGGCTTAGACACAGAAGCATTTGATGAGTGCCTTGATTCAGATGCAATGGCAGAAGAAGTTGCAGCTGATCAGCAAGAAGGAATTGCTTTAGGAGTCTCCAGTACACCAACCTTTTTTATTGGTGAACAAAGAATATCTGGAAATGAAAAATTTTCCACATTCCAAAAAGTGATTGAAGAGGAGCTTGCAAAAATTTCTTCTTAATTTTTTTCTTTTTTTTAAGAGCTCATATTTCCAATAAACACATGCCTTACACCAGAAATTCTTCGTAATCGTTTAATCAAATCCTGCAGATGCTCAAGACCTGCTGTTTCCATTTCAAAGCTGCATTCAACAAATTGGTCACCCATAGCTTTTGCATGTGCATGCTTAATGGAAGTACTTTGTGCAATGAGTGTATTGAGAATCTCTGCAAAGAGTCCTGTGCGATTTTCTGCATCAACTTTGATTTCAACAGTTCTTCCAATGCTATCTACCCATCGGACAGTAACTTTTTTTCTATCAGCGACTCTTCTTTTTACAGCACTACAGTCATTTCTATGGATATTCACTTTCCCAATGCTTCGTGAGAATCCAATAATCTTATCCCCTGGAGTAGGCCTACAACATTTAGAAAGTAAAATTTCTGGCTTTGACATACTATCTACATCAATAATCCATGCTTCTAATTCTTTTTTTATTTCTTCTTCTTTTTTGAAGCTTTGTACAGGAACTTTTTGTGTGAGGGTAATATATCTTTTAATTTTAGATGCAGCTTTAGAAGTCTTGACAATTTTTAGCCAATCTCGCGAGGGATGTTGATTTTTTGCAGTGATAATCTCAACTCTGTCTCCATTTCGTAAAGTTGCTCGTAGAGGAACAAAAAGCCCATTTACTTTTGCAGCGATGCATTTATCTCCAAGATCAGAGTGTACTCCATATGCAAAATCTAAAATCCCTGCACCTTTAGGAAGTTCAATAACTTTTCCTTTAGGCGTAAAAGTAAATATTTCATCTTCAAAAAAATCAATGTGCAGCATTTTTAAGAATTCTTTTGCATCTTCAGAATCTTTCTGTAGTTCATTAACTTCTATCATCCATTTCAATTTCTGATCAAATTCATTATCAGAGCCATGGCCTTTGTATTTCCAGTGTGCAGCAATACCTTGCTCTGCAATTTCGTGCATTTCTTCTGTTCTGATTTGAATCTCTACAGGTTTATTCATAGGTCCAATGACCACAGTATGTAAAGATTGATACATATTTGATTTTGGTGTTGCAATATAATCATCAAATTCTTTAGGGATTGGTGTCCAAATATTGTGAATAATTCCTAGAAGCTCATAACAGTGTCGTACAGTATCTGTAATAATTCGTAATGCACTCAGATCATAAATTTCTTCAAAACTTTTATTTTTTTTATACATTTTTCTATAAATACTGTAAATATGTTTTGGTCTTCCAGAAATATCACAGCTAATTTTTGTCCCTTGTAACTCCTCTTGGAGGAGACGTTTAATCTTTGCAATTTCTTTTTCTCGTTCTTTGTGGGATTGCTGTATTTTTTTATTTATATCAACATAAATATCTGGGTGTAGCTGTTCAAATGCAAGGTCTTCCATTTCCCATTTGATACTTGCGATACCCAGTTTGTGTGCAATAGGTGCATAGACTTCTAAAGCATCACTGGCAATTCTCTGCCTTTTTTCCTCTCGAAAAACACTAATAGTCCGCATATTATGCAATCTGTCTGCAAGTTTGATTAAAATAATACGAATATCTTTTACAGAAGCAAGAATAACTTTTCGAATAGTTTCTGCATGATAATCCTCTCTGGAAAGGTTCTTTAAAGTTTTAATTTTTGTCATCCCTTCAACAATCTGTGCTATTTCTTTTCCAAATTCATTTGTAATGTCTTTTTGAGTGAATTCTGTATCTTCTACAACATCATGAAGCAGTGCTGCAGCAATAGTAACATCATCAAGTTTCAAATCCGCAAGAATACATGCAACATGCAGTGGATGTTCAATATAGGCCTCTCCAGTTGCTCTCCTCTGTCCTTCATGTGCTTTTTCTGCAAAGGCATAGGCTCTCTTGATTAAAGGAAAATCAGGCTTTTTTTCATATGCCTTCAATTTTTTAATGAGATCAGAGAACTGCATAGCCAAAAAAAGAGCCAAAAAACCTTTAAAAATCTGTGGGTGAGAGAATATTTAACCCTAGTCGATAGTTTTTTATAGAAATATCCCCTAACCAGAAAGATGAGAGAAATAGCTGACACAAACATTCTAAAAACATTTTGCGAGCATTTTTGTTCAATTGTAGATAAATACTGTAAATATATCATTGTTTCCGGGTATGTAGCAATAGCTTCTGGTCGTTCAAGGGGAACAGAGGATATAGATATGATTATAGAACATATTCCTTTGGAGACTTTTAGGAAGCTACATGAAGAGCTTCTAAAAGAGAATTTTATTTGTGTACAAGATCTAGAAGCAGAAGAGCTCTATAAGGATTATTTAGAAGAAAAAACAAGTATTCGTTACCATAAAAAAGAACAATATTTGCCTGAGATGGAAATAAAATTTGCAAAAAATCCACTAGATAATTATCAAATAAAAACAAGGCAGAAGATTCCTTTCACTCAAGTAGATGTATGGTTTAGCTCCATTGAAATGAATATTGCATTTAAAGAAGAATATTTAAAAAGTGAAAAGGACTTAGAAGATGCAAAGCATTTGCGATTGATATATAAAGATCAAATAGATGAAGAAAAGATAAGTGGTATAAAGCTTTTGATAAGAAAATGGAAACTAAATTAGATCCTTCACGTTTGGAACAAATAGAAAGATGGGCAAAATATATAAAAGATAATCCAGAGACTTGGAGAGAGCAACATACAAGGTTTCTTAATGATCAGTTTGAAATGGCGAATGCTGCTTTAAAAAGAATTGAAGCTATGCCTGGTGGAAAAGAAAAAATAGCTAAACTAAAAACAATAAAAAGCTCTAGGCGATAGTTTTTTAAATCTCTTCTCTTCCCATTTTCCCATGAAAATTACGATCATTGGTTGTGGAACAACAGGAAATGCAATCATTCCCCTCCTCAATGGGAAAATCACCCTTATAGATAGAGATATCGTAGAAGAAAAAAATCTCTCAAGACAAAAACTTTTTACAAAAAAAGATATAGGAAAGCCCAAAGCAGAGGTTCTTGGAAAAAGATTCAAATATGCCTATAAAGATATAGATCTTGATTATGAAAATATTTCTTTTTTGAAAAAAGCAGATCTTGTTATTGATTGTACAGATAATTTAGAAACAAGATTTCTCATGAATGAGTTTTGTACCAAAAATAAAATTCCCTGGATTTACACGGGAATAGTAGCTTCTCGTGCTCGAATGATGTCCTTCACAGGCAATTTTTGTTTTCGTTGCATTTTTTCTGAAGTAAAAGGCTTAGAAACATGCACGACAGCTGGTGTGGATCTTTCTCAGGCGCAACTATTAGCAAAAATAGTGCAAAAAGAAGTGGAAAGAATCTTTTCAGGAAAGAAATCCTCTGGTCTCTGGGCAAATGGAGAATGGATAAAGGTGCAAAGGAATCCTTCTTGTCCCGTGTGCAAAGGAAATTATTTCTATCTTCAAGGAAAAAAAGAAAGGCCTATAAAATTTTGTGGTTCTTCTCGCTACCAATTTAAAGGAGATTTTGATTTCAATTTAATAAAAAAAAGATTGCATGGGAAAGGAAACAGTTTTGTCTACAAAGATTTTTATATTTTTAAAGAAAGAGTTTTAGTAAAAGCCAATTCAGAGAAAGAAGCAAAGAAAAAATTTACAGAGATTATTGGAGCTTGAGTTCTTTTTTAATTTTTCTCACAGTTTCTCGCATAGATTTCAACTGAGCAAGCATTGGATTACTATGGTCTTGGAGTTCTTGAATATAATTATAAAGGTCAAGCATACCATAACTATTTCCTGTTCCCGCTACTTGATCAATTTTTTGTGCATGCTCCATAACCCAAGAAAGATAATTTAATCCTTGGCTTGTTTTTGCAGTAATAATTTCTGCGCGAAGAGCTTTCATATCAACTCCATGGTGTTTTTTGAAATCATCTAGAAGATCCTTATTAATTGCTGGAATAAATACTCTGAGCAAAGATACCAGCCGGTCTTTTAATTCCTTAGTTCTTTCCAATCCTTCTACACCTGATCGTAATCTTTCAAGCTCTCGCATTTGGGTCATAAATTCCCCATAGAGAGAAACTGAAATTTTATGTTCCATATCCTTTGTTTCAAGATAGGATTGTATCTCTCGAAGTCTATTTGCAACAGTAACATAATTGGTTAATTCACTAGAGTTGATCAAATAATACAGATAAGTTCCAACACTAACCCTATTTGATAGCCATCCTTTTCCGGGAAGTCGAATAGTTCTAAGCAAAGTGTCTATATGATCAAATTCCTCTTTAATTTCTTCAACTGCTCGTACTGATTTCCCACCAACAATCAAAAACGGCCCAAATATTTTTTCTATTTTCTGCATAGGAAGAGTAACTTTGATATATGCTTCAGTAGTATCAGGAATATTTCCAGAAATATTCCATGTAAAAACTCCTCGATCAAAAACAAGTCCAAGATTACTCATGAGCTGGTAAGGACTACTATCTTTTCCTATTTTAGAATACACGAGCATTTCTGTTCTCAAATCTTTAGGTTCTAATCTCCATTTAACTTCTACCTTTGTTCCTGCTTGAATTTTTTGATTTTTTGTGAGAGAATAAAGCTCAATATCAATAGTAGCTACAGAAGAAGATGGTGGTGGAGTAGTATTTTTTTTCTTAATCGCAAATTGTGAAGAAAGAATAGAATCTAAAAGTTCGGATGCAGAACTCACAATATTCAAAGCAATATAACAATCATCAGAATCAATATTTTTTGTTTTGTCTCCTGGAAAAACAAATTCTTTTTGATCAGGAGGAACAACAGCAATGATTTTAAAATATTTTAAATCACTTTTTCCTTGGGAAGAAAAAGCGATCTGTATTTGATCACCTGGATAAAGTTCTCCTTCTGTAATATGAAAGCGAATGGGAAGATCATTGCCAGGCTGAATGCTAGGAATGTCTGCATCAAACGCAATTCCTACAGTTTCTTTCGTAAAAAGATCTGCAGGCACAATAATTCTTTGCACAACAGGAATAACTCTGCCATCAGCTCTTCGCAACTCTTGCACAAATTCTACAGTTCCAGGTCCAGGAATACTTTGTCCTTTGATAGATTTCCCATTAAAACGAACATCCTCAGAAAGTTCTACTATGCTATTTTTATCGTCTTCTGCCATCTTAAAGTGCTCGAGATACAGGCCCTCCTAATCGTGATCGTGGAGGATGGAAAGTAATATCAATAGTTCCTGTTCGTGTAGTATAGCCACCTGCAGCAACCTCAATATCTAAACGATGTACTTCACTTCCTCCTCGTACAAGCACTCTTCCTAAACGGATACGTAATTCTGTTGCTAATTGTCCAGTATTGTTTGTCCTGTATGGCCCTGCTCGATCAAAGAGCACAGAGTTTGCATGTGTATCAGTAATGCGAATAACTGCACCAGTAACAGGATTTCCTGTACTATCATCAAGGACAACAAAATTCATGAGCATATATCTATTTGAAGTTGTTGGTTCAGGAACCCAGTTCACAGTCACACGCAATGCAGGCGCAGAAAGTGTTTGTATAATAAAAGGAATTACTACTGGTGCAACAAATCCTGGATCTGGTCGTATCGCTAAGCTAAATGGATAACGCTGTACATTTGTAGCGATAAATCCTGCACTATGTGGCGCACCTGTTCCACTCAAAGTTCCTATGCTATTCGTAAGCGTAAAACCAGTTCCTCTTACTGGACTAAAAGTAACTGTTCCACCAACAGGATTTCCACTTGCTCTATCAGTAACTTGCACATTGAAAGTAATAGTTTCATTTGTCTGAGCTCGATAAATATTCCCAGTCGCAGGCAAAGGACTTCCTGTATCATCTAAAATTTCAAGATTGACATCAACTGCAGAAAGAGCTTCTATTGTAACAATTAATGGAATACTAACAGGCCCTTGATAGCCTCTTTCCTGTACGACAATAGTAAAGGGAGCATCAACATTTCTTGTAATCCCTAAAGGTGCAGTAAAAGGATAATAATACAATCCCGTTCGTGCTGCTCTTCCTCCAACCGTGCTTGTCCCTGCTCTTCCTGTAGCAAGAGAAGTTCTGCCACCGCCAGTACCTTGGAAAATTTCTACACCAGCATTGAGAGCTCTTCCTGCAGCGTCGCTAATTTCTATTTCAATAATTCCAGTCATACCTGAACGGAAAGGTGCCACAGGACCGCGAACAGCAACATTCAATGTAGGAAGATCTTCAACTTCCATATCAAGATATGCAACTGCATTATTGTATCCTGTCATTCTTGCTTCAATAACAAATCTCTGCACCCCAATTTCTGCTGCTGTTGGAGTAAAAGTTCCAATATATTGTCCAGCTCCTCGTCGCACAGGACTGGTGACATTCGTTGCAGGAGTAATGCTAAGAGTAGCAGTGTCAATCATTCGTGCAGGTAATGCTCCAGCAACTCTCACAGACAATTCTATATCTACTCGTTGTCCAACACGCACAGGAATAGCTGGAGTCCCGCTAACAAGTGTTCTTCCTACTCTTCCTGCAACATTGAAGATTTCTAAATCTTCTATTCGAGGATTGTTTACAGTAATTGCACCAGGGATAGGAGCAGGAGCATTGTATCCAGGAGCAGTAACAGTAACAATAAAATTATACGTGCCAGCTGTGGGAAAGGGATTTGTTCTAAGTGTAAGTACAGCAGCTCTTGCAGCAGCACCGCCTAATGTTGTCCCTCGAAATGGTCCTATGCCTGGATTTCTAGGAAAAACAACTTCAACAGCTGCGCCATTCACGCCAGCTCCTGTGATACCATCCTCAACTTCAACAACAATGTCTGCAGCATTTCCTACATCAACTGCAGCTACAGCAGGAACAGCAACAAAAAGATCTTGTGCAGTGCCAATCGTAATCTCTGCATCAGGGATAACAATGCCTGGGTTTAAATCAGGATGCGTAATTTCTACATGTAACCGTGCACGGCCCGCAACATTTGGAGCAGTATACAATGTGCGAAGCATTCCTCTTGCATCTGTAGCCCCTGTTGTTGGAGCAATAATTCCATTATTCACACGAAGCACAGTAATGTTTGCTGCATCCAAACGAACATTTCTCAAAAGTCCTCTTCTTCGGTATGCAGTAAAAATAAAGGGTGTTGTACTTCCTTCATTCACAAAAATTATTCCAGGAATTCCCGCAGCAAGATCTCCTACAGTATTTCTTCCCACTTGTAGGTTGAGAATAAGATCTGCATTTCCTAAAGGCGTTCGAGGTCCTCTTCCTCCAAATAATCCACGCATCCAATTCCATAATCGTATGAGAACAAATCCAATACTACCAATGATATATCTCCAAAGATCCCAAAAAAGAAATCGTACAATTCTCCAAATAACTTGTCTAAATCCAGGAAATCTATAGAGAAGATAAATAAAAAGAATAACAAGTGCGAGAATCCCTAACCAATAAAGACTTTCAAAAAGTACTCCTAATAATCCCCTAGGTAAACCCACTCTTAAAAGACCACCAAGCAAAGCTCCAAGCAATGCAATCCCAAGAACAAGAAGAAGTCCTCGTCCCCAAGAGTTCCCAAATGCTCCACCAGCTCCAGTTCCTCCTCGTAACCTTCCAAAAAGAAGAAAGAGTAGTCCAAGGACAATTCCTATAAGAAGAAAAACAAAAAAAGGTCCTAAACTTCCAAAAAAGAAATAATGAATATCAGAAAAGAGTTCATCAAAAAATCCACCTAAACCAGGAGTACTTCCAAGTCCAGCACCAAATGCATCTGTAGAACCTAAAGCAAACCAAAGAATAAGTGTGGCAATAGTGGCAAGAATAGTTCGTGCCCAAGAAAATTTTCCATCTTCTTGTTTTACAAATATTGAACTGAGTTTATAAAAAATAATAGAAGGCGCAATGGCCATAATCACCCAACCAAAGCCTTGAACAATACCATCTGGCGTAAAACGAAGAGTAAAAAAAGAGAGAAGCAGAGCAAACATATTTGCAAGGTTTGCTTGTTCTTTTTTGAACACTGTTTCTTTAGAAACTTTGACAAAAATAATGAAAACAAGCATTGCATAAGCAACTTTCAAAAAAAGAATACTTTCATTGCTCGTGCCAAAAATGAGATCTAAAAAAGTCTCTGCGGCAAAAACATTGGGAAGAGAGAGAAGCAACACTAAGCTAATCAGTCCAAATAAACCTCTTTTCATTCCTGAACTTTAGACTTCTTATATATATAAACCTTTTTGTAAAATATCACGTCTTTTCTTTTTTAAAATCTAAAGAAAGCGAATTAATGCAAAATCTTTTTCCTGTAGGCTTTGGTCCATCATCAAAGACATGTCCAAGATGCCCACCACATTTTTTACAAAGAACTTCAATCCTATGCATGCCTTGGTTTGTATCTTTTTTCAACTCTACATTTCCTTCAGCAGCAAAAAAACTAGGCCAGCCACAAGCAGAATCAAATTTTGTTTCAGAAGAAAAAAGAGCAGCACCACATGCAGCACAAATATATTTTCCTTTGCCTTTATTGTACAAATACTTCCCAGTAAAGGGGAGTTCTGTTCCTTTTTCTCGAAGAATATGATACTGTTCTGTACTAAGTTTCTTTTTCCAGTTCATACAAAAGAAAAGCCTTAAAAATATTATAAACTTTTCCCGCGCATGCAAAAGAGAGAAAATAAAGTCAAAGATGAAATTTTTATTGTAGGAAGGATAAGAGAACAAACAAAAGGCTTGTATTTTTATCCTAGAGCAATAAGAATGTTTATTTTCAATGAAAAAGAAAAAGTCTTAGAAATAGGAGGGGATAATAAAGCACTTATCATAAGGCGTTGGGGGACGTATCCTTCTGATGATACCATTTATGAAGTTCTTTCTCAAATAGAAGACAAAAATATCTTGATAAAAGATCATATCCCTCAAACAGTACGATATAGGCCTGCAAAGTTTTTTATATACTATGGGGAAACTATTTAAAGAATCTTTTTACTCCCATTCTATGTTTGAAATAAAAGAATGCAAAAGCAAAGGTGGCTATACAGTAAAGCCCCTAAATAATTTAAAATTAGACTTTGCAAAAATAAAAAAGAATTTCAAAATTATTTTTGATAGTCCCATTGCTTTAGTTATTCAAGAAGATGGAGTAGAAATAGTAATTCATAAATATGGTGAACTCTTAGTAAAAAAATGCAAGGATCTGAAAAAGATAGAAGCACTTGCAAAGAAGGTATATGCATGAAAGTCTATTATGATCGAGAAAATAAAGAGTATACAGTAAAAGCAAAAAATATCCAGGATATGTTGAAAGAATTAAAACTAAATAAAAATTCTGTCATTGTTGTCGTTAATGGTATGGTAGTTACCGAAGAGTATGCCTTGAAAACAAAGGATAAAATAAAAATTCTCTCTGTGGTGTCTGGAGGATAAGCTTTATAAAGCCATTCTCTCCCAAAAAATCTATGTGTAACAACTGCCCAAAAAATCCTGTATACAAATTACACTCTGGAGAACAGTTATGCCAAAATTGCTTCTTCAAATACTTTGAAAAGAAAGTACGGAAAACAATTCGTGTGTACAAGCTTGTAGAAAAAAAAGATGAAATCGCAGTAGCAGTCTCTGGAGGAAAAGATTCTTTGACAGTTTTAGATATTTTATATAATATTTACAAAGAAAATAAAAAGATTACTCTAAAAGCTTTGATGATTGATGAAGGAATCAAAGGGTACAGAAACGAATGTATCGCACCAACAAAAAAATTTTGTAAAGAAAGAAAGATTCCTTTAGAAATTGTTTCCTATAAAAAAGAATTTTCTTTTGATTTAGATCAAGTGGTAAAAGGAAGAAAACCCTGTTCTGTTTGTGGTGTGCTCAGAAGAAGTCTTCTCAATAGCTATGCAAAAAAATTACAAGTAAAAAAACTTGCAACAGGGCATAATCTTGATGATGAAGCACAAACAATTATTATGAACCAATTTAGAAAAAATATAGGTGCTTCAGCACGTCTAGGCCCAATGACAGGAATAGAAGATCATGAAGCCTTCGTTCGTCGAATAAAACCTTTATATTTTATGTCTGAAAAAGAAATTATGACCTATGCATTTCTAAAAGGAATTGTCAGAGAGTTTAATGAGTGCCCTTACAATAAAGAAAGTTATCGAAATCAAGTGCGAGAAATGCTCAATAATTTTGAAGAGCTTTATCCGGGAACAAAGCATTCTATTGTCAGTTCTTTCATGGAAATACTTCCTGCATTACAAAAACAAGAGAAAAAAGGAAAAATAAAATACTGTATGAAATGCAAAGAGCCAAGCTCTCAAGATGTCTGCCAAAAGTGTGCAGTCTTAGAGCAACTCAAACTTCCCCAATAATTTTTCTAGTTCTCTATTCATTTCTGTAGTATCACAAAAGCCAAGGAAATCCCTATTAAAGCTGTACCATTGTTCTATTTCTTGTTTAAAAAATGGACTCAGTTTGCTTGTCATCACTCTATCAAAAAGAATGTCATAGACATTTTGTAATTCTTGTCCATACAATTCTTTTGCTTCTGCACTAAGAAAATGCAAATATCCTAGATGCAATTCTAATTCTTTTGCCTTTGCATAATAAAATGCAATAGGGTTTTTTGCAACAATGGGTGTTGCTTCTACATCACAGTGGTTTTCTAACATTTTTCCTCCTTCTATAGCTCTCGCTACATTGTTTTACTTTCTTACAGTGCCGGAGACGGGATTTTCCGTGCAGGGCACTTTTGAGCCCGTGAAACACGGTGTAAGTGTTTGTTGGTTTTATCCAGCCTTTTTCTTTTTGTAAAATTTATATTCTCTAAATACTTTGTAACACCCATGCTGGGATTTGAACCCAGAAGTCTTGGGAGACTGAGGTTGTCTCTGCCCCTTAGTTCCTCTGGTGCTAAGGGTTTTGAGACCTCTGCCCTACCGGATTAGGCAACTGCAGCACAAAATACTTCTAAGAAAACTCTTTTAATAAAACTTCACCAAAAAATTCCGAAAGATTTCCGAAAAAAGTCTTTTTTTTCGAAAGATTTTCGCTTTAGAGAAGGAGAAAGGAAAAGACGCTAAGAGGAAGATTTAAAAACATAGTATTTTTCATGCTTACTATGAGTCTGTAGCTCAGCTTGGATAGAGCGATAGGGTTGAAAGATCCCGCTAAAGCCTTCTAAGCTATAGGTCGCGGGTTCAAATCCCGCCAGACTCGCTTATACTTTAAACAAAGTATCTATTTTAAATATCTTCTCACAACAACACTTATAAAGCTCTACTTTCTTTTTTCTTCTATCTGCAGGCGTAGCCAAGCGGTAAGGCAAGAGGCTGCAACCCTCTCATGCGCAAGTTCAAATCTTGCCGCCTGCTCCATTATAATCTTTTTTATCTAATTTCATAAAAATTTCTTTTCTTGTTTTTTTTGTAATGCGAAAGCCTAAAGATGTATACAAATGAAGAGCAGGAATATTTTTCTGAAAAACACAAAGGCGAAGAGTATCTAATTGTAATTTCTGAAAACCATAATCCAAAAGCCATTGGAAAGATTTTTTTCCAAGGCCTTTCCCATGATATTTTTCTTCTCCTATAAGAATAAATAAATCTGCACTTTTCTTTGTAATATGAGAAAGTCCCATAAATCCAATGGGGTGAGAATAAGAATAAATAGTAAAAAATTTTTTATGTGGTGATTTGAGATAGTTCTGAAACCAAATTTTTTCTTTTTGGATAGTTGTGCATTCATTTGTATCTCGAAGATAGCTATTGACATGAGGATTATTCAGCCATTGTACTCGTAAAGGAATATCTGAAACGAGATGTCTTCTGATGTGAATCATCCTTTAGTATAATAACAAGAACTTTAAAAATATTCCTCAAAACAAGAACTTACAGTTTAAAAGAAAAAAGAAAACTTCAAAAAGGAAGAAAACCTTACAAGACTAATGAAAGAAAAAATTGTAATGCTTTTTGGCTTTCGCAAAGGAGGAAAATCTTTTGATACATATTCTCTCCACTTTATTCTTATAGCTCTCGCACTTATTATCATTGCAACATTCTATGAAGTCTACGCTTTGGAAGAGGGGGTATATTCTTTCTATTGGCTTGGTGCTCTGCTCTTTCTCATAGGCGCGATCATACGTACAACTGCACGAATACAATTAGGAAAATTATTTACCTTTAATGTAAAAATTCTTGACGATCACAAAGTAAAAAGCGATGGTCTCTATGCGTATATGCGGCATCCAGGCTACACTGGCATGCTTATAGAAGTGATTGGCTGGTGTATTTTCTTTCAAACATGGCTCGGAACTCTAGCAACAATTATTTTTCTAATACCATCCGGATATTATAGAATTAAAGTTGAAGAAAAAATATTAGAAGAGACATTTAAAGAATATGGTGAATACAAGAAAAAAGTAAAAGCCTTGATCCCAAAAATATTCTAGTAAACCTTAAAAAGAAATAGCTCTTCTAAGAGAGAGTGAAAAAGAGTTCTCCTTTTTTTACAGAAGAGAAAAGATATCTAGGTTCAATAGTCCTAGGCATGAATGATGCCTTGGTAGAATTGACAGGAGCCTTAGCTGGTTTAACCTTGGCTCTGCAAAATACCAAAATTATTGCCTTAGTTGGCTTAATCACAGGCATTGCAGCATCTCTTTCCATGGCAAGCTCTGAATATTTTTCCAGAAAAACAGAACGTTCAAAAAGAAAACCTTTACTCGCTGCTTTCTACACGGGCTCAGTCTATTTTTTAACCGTACTTATTTTAATTTCTCCTTTCTTTCTTTTTTCAAATGCTTTGTTAAGTTTATCTTTTACTGTACTCAACGCTTTATTGATTATAGCTGCGTTTACCTATTATATTTCTTACATCCAAAATATTTCTTTTAAGAAAAGATTTTTTGAAATGGCTTTGGTAAGTTTAAGCATTGCACTATTAAGTTTTGTCATAGGATATCTTTTACGAATATGGATAGGTGTGGAGATATAGAAAAGCTTTTTAATGGAGAAGCTCTATCCTAGAATATAAATATTGTAAAAGAGGTGAAAGAATGAATCATAAAGGAATAGGCTGGATACAAATAATAGGTGGATTTCTTGCATTGCTTACTTCCGGTGGAATTGGCTATAATGGCATGATGGGAATGATGGGCTTTACAAGCGGATATAGTATGATGAGCTACGGAAGTGGTATTTCTGTAAGTATCATAGCAATAGTTCTGATTATAATGGGAGTACACCATATAACAGAAAAAAAATCAAAACGATAAAAGGAGAAAAAAATGAAACAAAATCTTGGAAAAATTGACAGAGTTTTACGCTTTGCATTAGCTTTTTGGTGGTTAGGCCCATGGGCATTGCGATATGGCAATAGTTGGGTAAATTGGCTCATCATTGTAGTTGCTTGGATAGCACTTATAGAGAGCTTCTGGGGCTATTGTTGGCTTCATGATGTACTAAAAATACACAATAAAGAGTAAACGCAACTATTAAAAACTCCTATTATTTCTTTTTTTTATGAATAATAGGCATATAGGAGCAGTATTACTGGTAGTTGCTCTTTTTATAGGAATTTTCCTTTTTGTAACAAAACAACAAGAGGATATATATCTGGATAAAATCATAGAAGAACAAGGTGGTGTTTGTTATGTCGATGGAATATGTGTGCATGATCAACAGTTTATCAAATATTTTCTAGGGGGGTTATTGGCAGTAGTAGTGGCCTTTTCTGGAGCTTATCTCCTCTTTTTTGACAAGTCTCAGAAAATGCTTTTGCAGCAGCACAAAGAAGTTGCTTCCGCATTAAAAGAAGCAAAAGAAAAAGATGTCTTCCAAGCATACCTTGCAGGCTTTTCTGAAGAAGAACAAAAAGTGTTGAAAGCAGTAAAAGAACAAGAAGGAATCCAGCAATCTACGTTGAGGTATAGAATAAATATGCCCAAAACCTCTTTATCATTGCTTTTGAAGTCTTTAGAAGAAAGAGAAATTATTACAAGAAAAGAGCATGGAAAGACCAATGAAATATTCCTGGTAAGAAAATTCTAAAAAGCAATTATAAACGATAAGGGACGAAAATTATGGATTTTAAGCATATCTCTAAACCAATATCTAAGAGAAACATTTTATATAGATGATATCCTTTTCTAGCAATATGAAAAAACTTTCTTTAAAAGTTGAAGGCATGCACTGTAAAAGTTGTGAAGTGCTAGTCAAAGAAGAACTGGAAGACGCAGGTGCAACGGACGTTCAAGTCTCTGTAAACAAAGGAACAGTAGTTGCAACAATAGATGAAAAAAAGATCTCCGAAACAAAAGTAAGGCAAATCATTGAAAAAGAAGGATATAAAGTGAAATGAAAGTAAAAATCTATGTTCCTGATATGGAATGTGACTCCTGTAGCACACTATTAAAAAAAAGATTTGAAAAATTAGAAGGCATAGGATCAATAAAATTTTCAAGTGAAGCTGTAGATATTTCTTTCGAAGAGAATAAACTTTCTACAGAAAAATTATTGCAGACAATTCGAGATGCAGGATATAGGGCTGATATCCATCCATTTGAGAAAAAAAATTTAGCGGAAAGAAAACGTGAATTTTTAGAGAAGAAAGTAAAATATGAAATGGAATACAGGCTTCTCAAATATTCTCTAGCTATCTTTTTTATACTGGGATTTTTAGAGCTTATAGCCTATTTTCTGTACTTCAAGAATATTCCTTTTTTTGTAGAAAAATATAGGTGGTGGTTATTATACCTAAATATAAGCATTGCAAGCTTGAGTGCAGCACTTTGGCATTTCCTCTCGTATAAAGCACGCGTAACCTGTATGCTCGGTATGATGATAGGCATGACCATGGGAATGCAAACAGGCTTAATGCTCGGTTCAGTTTTTGGTGCAACCAACGGTTTATTCATTGGTTCTCTTGTCGGTCTTATTTTAGGAGTAACTGCAGGAGTATTGACAGGAAAATGTTGTGGCATTATGGGAATAATACAAGGTCTGATGGCTGGTCTTATGGGGGGAATCATGGGTCCAATGACAACGCTCATGTTATTCTCAGATCATTTACTTTGGTTTATGCCCTTATTTATGGCTGTAAATCTTGTTATTGTGTGGGGCTTTTCTTATATGATCTTTGAAGAGATGGTAGAAAATAAAGAAGTAACAAAAGCACCTATATCTTTTTTCAAGCTTACACTCTTTAGTATAGTAATCACAGCAATTTTAGTGATGGTTATGGTATTTGGAATAAAATCACCTTTGGTGGGAGGATAAAAAGTGAAAACAAGCACATACATAATACTTTTTATTGTAGTAATAGGACTCATCTGGGTATATTACAGCGGGGATGGGAACGCATCAGAAGTTCCTGTAACTGCTGATAGCTATGCAACAATTGCAGAAGATGGCTACCAAAATATTCAATTAAGGTATGGAAAATCTGGCTATTCTTTTAATTATGTTCTCAGCCCAAACATAGTAAAAGTAAATCAGCCAGTGCGTATAACGGCAGATGCAAATTCTTTGCGGGGTTGTTATCGGTATGTGCAAATTCCTGCCTATGGACTAAGTAAGTTCATAACAAGCAGTGATAGTGTTATAGAATTTACCCCTACAAAAACAGGAGAAGTAGTCATTACTTGTTCTATGGGTATGGGTGTAACATATTTGACAGTCGAGGAATAAAAAAATGAAAAAAACAAATCTACAAATTTCCGGAATGCATTGTGCAAGCTGTGCAACAATAATTACAAAAGCATTAACAAAAGTGGAAGGGGTAAAAGATGCTTCTGTAAATTACTCTACAGCTTCTGCATCAATAAAGTTTGACGAAGGTAAAGTGGATGAATCAGTATTAATAGGAGCAATAAAAGCAAAAGGTTACGGTGCAACGCCTTTACAAGAAGGAACAAATCTTGCAGAGGCACAAATGCAGCTTCTGCAAAAAGAAAAAAAAGAGTATAAAAAAATGTTTCTTATTGGACTTCTCTTTTCTATTCCACTCCTTGCATTAATGATCCTTGAATGGTTTAATATAGAAGTCTTTAGTGAGATTTTTCATCATTATTTTGTGTGGGTTCTTGCAACACCTGTACAGTTTTATGTAGGCTGGCAGTTCTATAAAGGCACGTATCATGCATTGAGAAACAAATCTGCAAACATGGATACCCTGATTGCTTTAGGAACGACTGCAGCATATGTGTACTCTGCATTCGCAGTGCTTTTCATGCCTTCTCTGGGGCAGTACTTTGAAGTCTCTGCAATTCTTATCACTTTAGTTGTTTTAGGAAAATTTTTAGAAGCAAATGCAAAAGGAAAAACCTCTGAAGCAATTAAAAAACTCATTGGTCTAAGCCCAAAAATGGCAACAGTAGTTCGCCATGGCAAAGAAATCAAAATTGCTATAGATGAAGTACAGTTAGGAGATACGATTCTTGTCAAGCCTGGAGAAAAAATCCCTGTTGATGGTGTTGTTTTGGATGGACATTCTTCTGTTGATGAAAGTATGGTCACAGGAGAAAGTATTCCAGTAGAAAAAAAGAAAGGGGATTCTGTTATTGGAGCAACAATAAACAAGCATGGATCTTTTACTTTTAAAGCAACAAAAGTTGGAGCGAACACAACGCTTTCAAGAATTATCAAGCTTATAGAAGATGCACAAGCATCTCGAGCACCGATTGAAAGGTTTGCAGATATGATCTCTGCATACTTTGTTCCCATTGTTATTTTCATTTCCTTTTTAACTTTTGTAATCTGGTTCTCCATTTTAGGAGCAGCATTCTCTTTTGCAATGATTGCAGCAGTCGCAGTCCTTGTCATTGCTTGTCCTTGTGCATTAGGATTGGCAACACCAACCGCTATTATGGTAGGGACGGGAAAAGGCGCACAACAAGGAATTCTCATTAAAGGGGGAGAAGCATTAGAAACTGCACACAAGCTCAAATATCTTATTTTTGATAAGACAGGAACAATTACAAAAGGGACACCAGAACTTACAGATATTGTTACAGTAGAAAAAATTTCAGAAGAAGAAATTTTGAAAATTGCAGCATCAATAGAAAAGGGATCAGAACATTCCTTGGCTGAAGCAATTGTCAAAGCTGCAGAGAAGAAGAAAGTATCTCTCATGAAAGTTTCTCAGTTTAAAGCAATTCCAGGGTATGGAATTGAAGCAAAAATTGCAGCAAAAAAATATTCCTTTGGAAATCAAAAACTTATGACAAAAGAAGGAGTTTCTGTAACGAAACATCTAACACAAATACATCGTTTAGAAGAAGAAGGAAAAACAGTCATGCTTCTTGCATCAGGAAAAACACTTCTTGCGCTCATCGCAGTTGCAGATACGATAAAAGAATCTTCTCCAGAAGCAGTGAAGCAGTTGCACGAATTAGGTTTGGAAGTCTATATGATCACTGGAGACAATGAACGAACAGCAAAAGCAATTGCAAAACAAGCAGGAATTAAACATGTCTTTGCAGAAGTACTTCCAGAAGACAAAGCAAACTATGTGAAAAAATTGCAAGAGAAAGGAAAAGTTGCAATGATTGGCGATGGAATAAATGATGCACCAGCACTCGCACAAGCAGACATTGGTATTGCAATGGGCTCAGGTACAGATGTTGCAATGGAATCTGGCTCTATTGTTCTGATGAAAAATGATTTGCTTGATGTTCCGAGGGCAATTAAACTTTCCAAATATACAATGAGCAAAATAAAACAAAATATGTTTTGGGCTTTGTTTTACAATGTCTTAGGAATTCCTATTGCTGCAGGAGTTTTATTTCCTTGGACAGGATGGTTGCTTTCTCCTATTATTGCGGGAGGAGCAATGGCTTTAAGTTCAGTTTCTGTTGTCACAAACTCTCTTTTATTAAAAGGAAAAAAGCTATGACTAGCACAAAAAATATCCAAGAAAGATACGATCGTTTTGCACGAGTATACGATTTTTTTGAGTACCCCATAGAAAGATTATTCTTTGCAAGAATAAGGAGAGAAACGCTTTCTCCACTAAAAGGGAAAGTATTAGAGATAGGTGTAGGCACAGGCAAAAATCTCCCCTATTACAACTGGAAGAATATTGAATATACAGGAATAGATTTTAGTAAAAATATGCTTGAGATGGCAAAAAGAAAGAATTTCTCCAAAGCAAAAATGGTGTATATGGATGCACAAGATATGGATTTCAAAGAGAATAGTTTTGATTATATTGTAACAACTTTTGTACTTTGTTCCATACCTGATCCTGTAAAAGCCTTAAAAGAAATGCAGAGAGTCATAAAAAAAGAGGGAAAAATTATTATGGTAGAGCATGTTCGAAGTAAGAATCCTTTGCTTGCTTTTTGGCAGGATATCCATAATCCTCTTACAAAATTTTTCTTTGGTTCTAATATAAATAGGGATACAAAGGGCAACATTAAAAAATCCGGCCTACATATAATAAAAGAGGAATCTCTAGCTTTAGGAGATATTTTTAGAAGATTCGAAGCAAAAAAAGGGGATGAACATGGTTAGTGGATGCGGTGTAAACACAGGATCTTTTGCAGCAGCGCAAACCTCTGGAAGCTCTTCTCTTGGGACAGCCATTTTTCCTCTGTTCATGATCCTTGCAGTGATCCTCTTGTTTGCTGCACTTACAGTCATCATCTATAAAATGACACAAAAAGGAGGAGAAAAAAAATGAGAACATTATGGAAAATACTTGCATGGGTATCCCTACTTTGTGGATTGCTAACATTTCTCACCGCGTGGATAAGCCTCATGCTAGGTAAAAATATATTTGGAATAGCTCCAGAATTTTATTTCTTTGATGCCATTGGCGCAGTTTTATTTGCAATATTTTTCCTTATCTGGGGAAAAACAGAAGAGGGAAAAAAATGAAACAAACATTCTTTTTCTTTTTTTTTATTTTAATATTAACAAGTCTTGTTTTTGTTTCTGCAGATGAAGAAGAAATTGAACAAGGAAGACAAATTGTAGACGAAAAGAGTTCTTGTAATAATCTTACAGATGAGCAATTAGTAGCAGTAGGAGAATATTATATGGAGTTGATGCATCCTGGTACATTACATGATGCAATGCATACATTTATGGGCTTAGAAGAGGAAACGCAAGAGCATGATCAGTTTCATATCAATCTTGCAAAACAAATGTATTGTGGAGAAAGAAACTATAATATGATAGGATATAATAATGGCTATGCCTATGGTATGATGGGTATGATGTATGGCACAGGGGGATGGAATTCTTCGTATAGTCCTGTTTGGAATATAGTCCCTCTTATTTTTACAGCACTCATATTTGCACTCATTTTTTGGGTTCTCTATCTTTTATTAAAAAAAGAAAATAGGAGGAAAAGAAGAAAATGAACAAAAAAACAAAAATATATACAGGAATAGGAATTCTTATAGGCATTGTACTAATATATTATATCTTTTCTCTCGCTGCATCAAACCAAGATTCGTGTACAACAAAGCCAGTTACAGAAATTGATATTGGTGGTCATCAAAATGTAGTTTCGCATATTCATCAGAGTCTTCAGATAGAAATAAATGGAGAAACAATCTTGATACCTGCAAACATTGGTCTGGAAGGTGTAGTAATGCGTCCTATCCACACACATGATGCTTCAGGAAAAATTCATGTAGAAGGCCCTTGTCCGAGAGACTTTACCTTAGGTGAGTTTTTTGATGTATGGCAAGAAGAGTTTACAGAAACCTGTATCATAGGAAATTGTGAAGATGAAACACATACTTTAACTCTTTATGTAAATGGCATTGAAAATACAGAATATAGGAACCTTGTTTTACGAGATGATCAAAAAATAGAAATTGTCTATGAGGAGATCTAAGAAGGGATGCATTTTTTCTTTTTTTCTTTTCAAAATATTTATAAAGCTCGAGAAAACTCTTTTTTTATGAATAAAACTGTTTTTGGAATTTTTCTTGTTGTCTATGTAATCCTAAGTCTAAGTCTTATCACTGCACATGCAGAAGAATCACACGAAGAAGAAGTGGACGGAAAAATAATCTCTTTAGAATTTCTTCCTTTTGAGCCAAAAGCAGGATCAGCAACAATACTTTCTTTTGAAGTGAATGATGCAGAAGGAAAATCTGTCACGCATATTGATGGTCTTTTGGATATTAAAAAAGATGGGCAGCTTTTAGTAGATGATTATGAATTGCATTCGCATGGCAATCAATTTTCAATGTCGTACAAATTTCCTGAAGAAGGAAAATATACTGCAACACTCACAGTACAGCCATCAGAACACTATGAAAATGAAAAATTTGATTCACTATCTGTGGTCTTTTACATAACTGTAGAAGAAGCAGAAGAAGAAAATAATAATACACTCTATCTTTTTGGTATAGTTGCAGGCCTAGCTATTCTTGCAATTTTAGTCTTTACTTTGAAAAAGAAGAAACCTTCTTTTTAAGGAATAATAACAACTTTAGATTTTGTTGGGTCTGGAGAGCAGTATATTTTATTATACTCTGCAAGATGTTCTAACATGCTTTTTGAAGCATACGACTCATAGACAGGATAGTTACCACAAAATTTATCTCTTAGTATGGGAATCTCAAAATAGAAATGAAGAAAGTGGTGAAGCTCATTCCATTCTTCATCATTAGGAGAAATTTCAACAAGATCGCCTAGAAGATATACACCATGTCTTTTCATGATATCTATTCTATTTTTTTCTTGGCTAAGCTCACTCATAGTCCAGTTAAGAAGCTTTGAGTCATGAAAAACCAGGCTTGAAAGTAAGAGCAAATAATAGCTTTCTTCTTTAAAATCCTCATAAGCTGTATTTTTTTTAATTTTTTGGACCAATTGTGAATGAATAGTCTCAAAAGACCTATCGTGAGGAAAAGCAGCGTTATAATCAAATATCAATATAGAAAGTGTACCAAGATTTTGTTTAGAACTTGCGGAAAGCAGAGTTTCCATTTGTAGAGAACTAAGAGGACAATATCTTTTTGTAGCATGAAGTCTCACATAGTAACCACTCTCCAAAGCAAAGGAATATTCTCCTCTACACTGCTCCAAAAGTATTTGCTGCAGTGCTTTACGTACTTTTTGATAGCGCAAGAACTCTGGACTTCCTACTTCTGATTCCGAGAGAGCCATATCTAAGGTAAATAAATCCCTTTTTGCAAATTCAGGAAGAATCATGTTTGAATTTGAGATAGTTTCTAAACTAGGAATGGAAAGATCAGCTATTTTTTTCCAATCATATTCCTTTTTAAAGGAAGTAAGACAAATTCCTTCATGCTTTCTATGACAATCAGGATAATTAAAAGGAACATCATCTAACTCATCAATAATGCTTTGAGAGCGAATGCCTACTTTTGCTTCTCTTCCAATAGTATTAGTGCTGAAATCTGATATGCGTTCTGTAGCTTCTTGTTCATACCACTCTTGGTATTTTACAGGAAGATCATCTAGTGGAATTCCTCTTGCAACAAGATATTCTATAACAAAAAATTCTTTTTCACGAAGAATGCCTCTTGGCTCTGGAGCACGAAAAGAAATCCCTTCTCGTTGTGTATTCTCAAAAAAGATTTCTTCTCCTGCCAGAGAAAGAACAGAAAGCACATGATCATCATAAAGCATAGTTTGTAAAGCATCTCCCGCATAAGGCTCTGCAAGTGCAGTGAGCCACAATGTTCCAGACTTGCAGTTAAATTCTCCTGTTTTTGCAGCCAAAAGTGCACGTGCTTGTAGGGGAGAACTTTTTTGCATTTGAGGAAAATCTTCTCGTATGTGGGCATTGGAAGTAAAGATATCTGGATGTAAAAGAGAAAATATATTTACTATAGTAACTGGAGGAAGTTCTTGAGTTATGATCTGTGCATAGTTTTGGTATGTTTGGAGTTCTTCATCCATATTCCAAGTATTCTCTAAACAAGCTTGCTCACTATTATGAACATGAACTTCTGAGCGTACCATAAAATCAGCAAAGGTTCTATCTAAGTGCATATCTTGCACATCTTCTACAAGTTCTTCTAAAAATTTTTTCTCTTCTCTATCTACTTTTTGATAGGAAGGATTCTCATGACAGGATGCTGTGTCCTCTTCTGTGAATTTAGGGAGATACAAAGGGCTCAGTGCTGCTGCATGGAACAGTGCTGAACCTAAAATATAAGGCATACTCTTCCGGAGCTTTGTTTTGTTTTTCATTTTGTAAAATAAGGATATATAATTCCATTATGAACCACAGGGGCATATGTTAGTTGTAAAAATCCAGGAGCCATTCTATCAGCAAGGCTTTTTCCAGAAACATATTCCATAATAAGTGCTGGATTATAAGTAATAAAATTTCCTCTTCCTATTCGTTCTGCACCAATTCCATAAAACTGTGGGATATGCTCCACACCTTCAAGATCTCGAAATAATTTTACTTCTCTTTTGAAAGCAGTTCGTATATGATCATAATCTTTTGCACCGCCAATACCAAATCGATATTGTTTAATGGCAACATTTCTTCCTTCTGGAGTAACCGCATGAAAAACCTCAGAAGTGCTTCCTCCACCAAGTCGTTCTTCTAAATGAAAATGTTGAAGATCAAAGATAGCTTCATCTTCTAATCCAAAAACTCTTTGCACAGATGCTGCTTCAACATTCAGAGGAACAGGAAGTTTATTCATTTATTACCTCTGCTCCTGCTTACATGCAATGCGCATTTTGATCAAATCTGTAGAATAATTTAATCGAATATTTCCAACTTGAGCATCAGGAATATTTGGAAGATGAGAACTAAAACATTGAATCTCATCAAGAGCTACTTGTTCAAAAATAACTTCTTTTTCACACGTTAAAGACCCCATAAATTGTACTTTACTCATATGAAGCATACTATTCATACCTCTAAAATAATCATCATTAGCGCCAACACCATGTCCAATTTCATGCGTTGTAATAAAAGACAATCCTCGCAAATAACCTTCTTCACGTACTTTTTCAGTACATTTACTATCCAGTTGTCTCAAATCTTCTTCTACAACAACACTTACTTTTCCTATTGCTTCATTTTGTGTATAAGGCATGCCTAAATTTTGAAAAAGAAAATCAAAGAACGGAACTCGTATACCAAGAGATCCATAATTTCTTTCTTCAAGCCATTGGCTTCCTTCAATCTGGTCTTTCGCATCTACAAAAACAACAAGCATATCAATACCTTTTAGTTTGGGAAAAGTTCCTTCAGCTAAAAACTCTAGATGAGGAAAACGCACACCAATATGAGCATAGTTCTCTTTTGTTTTTTCAATAGCATATTCAATCTGTGAACGATCTAGTCTTTCAGAACCATCATAAAAATAGACTGTCCCAGGATAATCAATATTTAACATTACAGCCTCACATTCTGATAGCTAACACCTTTAGTATCAACAGAAAGAATACCCATTTGTCCTTGATCAAAGCATCCAGAATTCCAAAACAATTCAGAAGCTGGTACATACTCTGGAACACTTTGTCCATTTCTATCATGCGCATGATGTCCAGACTCATGAGTATGCCCATTCACTGCATAGCGAATTCCTAGTTGATCCAAAAATTGCCGCAACTCTTTATTTCCAACATTTTTTTTGTGAAAAGTATATCCATTCTGGCGAGCAATGTTATCAAGCTCTTCTCTACTTACTTCTCTTCCTTCTTTTTTTACAACCAAATCATGAATTTGCCTTTCTAAAACATAACCAGGAATAAATCCTCCTTCAGCATTTGTTGCAAAGTATGCAAAGTCAACACCTCTTTGGCCAATAGGAAATAATGCAGGCACATGGCACAAAGCAATGCTTCGTTCCGGATTTTCAACAAGTGAAACAAGATCTTGTATATTTTTATATTGGATCATCCCTTGAACTTTTTTATCATGAAGAAGTATTTGTAATGTCTGAAAACTATCTATATGTACAACTCCATTTTCAGTAAGTGCATACCTTCCTGAGGAGATATCCTTTCCTACATGATATTCTCCTCCACTATGCGCATCTGACCCTGGAAGAAAAAGCAATCTATGCCCAGCAATGTCTATAGCTGACTCTCGTGTCATATCAATAATATTTCCATATTTTTGTGAAAGGAGATCAACGATGACACCATAGCCAGAAAGAGTTTCATGGCTTCCTGGCTGTACATAGCTTTCCAGTCCGCTTTGTCCTACAGCCTCAAGAATTTGTGCACTGAAAGCTTGACTCTCTTCGAGTTCTCCAGCCTCTCCAATATCTCCATTAAGAATAAGTCTTTCTACTCCTAAACCCCTGAGTTTTTGAATGCCTCTAGCAACATGTTCAGGACTATGATGCACATCAGAGATAAGGCCTAGTTTCATATATTTTCATGCTATTTTAACCTATATAAATCTTCCTAAAATGTAACTCCTTATAAAAGACAACTAAAAAAAGAAAAACTAGTTAAATGTATAACTAATTGAAACAAATGTTTAAAAAATGGAAACAATACTAAAAACTGGCTATACAAAGATTTTTTCTCTGTTTTATCCTCAAAAAATGATTTCACTTCATTTAAGAGAAATTGCAAGAAAAACAAAACTCAATGTCCATAGTACAAGCAGGATTCTTTTTTCTTTAGAAAAAGAAGCTATTCTAAAAACAGAAAAAGAAGGAAACCTAAAGAAATATACAGTAAATGCAAGCCTAAATACTTTTTTATTATGTGCTCTTTTTGATTTAGAAAAAAAAGGAAAAATAGAAAAAAGAAGACAACGAGCAATTGATATATTCCTTAGATCTTTAGAAAAACAGCCAATTATTGCTTTTTTATTTGGATCTACAGCGAAGGGATTAGAAACAGAAGGATCAGATATTGATCTTCTTTTCATAGAAAATGAAAAAATAGACACAAATAATGCTGAGAATGAAACAGAAGCTTTGACTGGAATAAAAATAAATGTTCTCCAAATATCATTACAAGAATTTAAAAAGGAACTAAAAATAAAAGAAGATCATATTATACAAACAGCTTTAAAAACCGGCTATCCTATAACAAATCATATCTTTTTTTATGAGGTGTATTTTCATGAAAATATTTGAGTTTAACAATCTTTTAAATGATGAAGAAGTATTGCAAAGAAGATTAAAAGAATATGAAGAGAAAAATCTTTTTAAAAAACAAAATCCAGAAAGATCAGAAATACAAGGGCATCTTGCAAAAGCAGACCATAATCTTCGTTTTATTCAAGATAATCTTAAATTAGGATATTTTGATTGGTGTATCACCGGTTGTTATTATGCTGTGTATCATTGTGCATTATCTCTCTTATTACACAAAGGGTATAGCACAAAAATGCATGATGCAACCCTTTGTCTATTAATTAAAGAATATTATACAAAAGGAGTAACAAAAGAAGATTTAGAATTAATAAATAATTTTTTTTAGAATATCAGGACTTACTTTTTTATGTAGAAGCGAAACAAAAGAGAGAAGAAGCAAGTTATTCCTCAAAATATAAATTTGATAAACAAACTGTAGAGGAATTACGTCTAAAAACAATATTTTTTATTGAGAAAGGAAGAAGAATTTTAGAAGAAAAATAAAAGTAAAACTTATAAACTTCCCTTCTCTAAAGAAAGAAAAGAGGTGATAAAATGGTTGGAAAATTATTGATGTTTTTTGGAACGGAATGCACACATTGCCATGACATGGATCCTTTAGTAAAAAAATTAGAAAAAGAACTAAAGATCAAAGTGGAAAAATTAGAAACGTGGCATAACAGCAAAAATGCAGCCTTATTAGAAAAGTGTGATACAGTTGGCTGTGGTGGTGTACCTTTTTTCTACAATGAAAAAACAAAAAAATCTATTTGTGGCGCAGTAGACTATGCAACATTAAAAAAGTGGGCTTCAGGATGATCAAAACTATCCAAAGCTTTACAATTGAAAGAATAGAAATCCTTAATGAGAAGGGAGAAGCAGAGAAGAAACTTCTTCCAAAAATATCTGAGAAACAAATTCTTGAAATGTATCGCTGGATGCACATCACACGAACATTTGATAAAAAGGCTTTGGCATTGCAACGCACTGGACGCTTGGGAACCTACGCATCTATGCTTGGACAGGAAGCAGCAATCATTGGCTCTGCATATGCCCTGAGAAAACAAGATTGGCTCTTTCCTTCTTTTCGTTATTCCGGGGGCATGCTCTTACGAGGCATTCCAATGGACAAACTCTATTCGTATTGGGGTGGTGATGAGCGCGGTGCAAAGCCTCCTGAACATGTCAATGTTTTTCCTCTCTGTATTACTGTAGGTGAGCAGCCATTGCATGCAACAGGCTATGCATGGGGATTAAAACTAAAAAAACAAAATGCAATTGTTTTAACAGATTTTGGTGATGGTGCAACATCTACAGGGGATCTCAATGAAGCACTCAATTTTGCAGGGGTCTTTCAAGCACCAGTGGTTTTTCTTTGCCAAAATAATCAATTTGCTATTTCTATTTCTCAAGAGAAACAAACAGCAGCAAAAACTTTAGCACAAAAAGCAATCGCGGCAGGTATAAAAGGCGTACAAGTGGATGGAAATGATATTTTTGCAGTATACAAAGCAACACAAGATGCAATTGCAGATGCATTGAAAGGAAAACCTACATTTATTGAGTGTTATACATATAGAATATCTGATCATACTACTTCTGATGATGCAACAAAATACAGAAGTGAAAAAGAAGTCCAAGAATGGAAAAAAAAAGACCCTATACAAAGACTAAAGTTCTATATGGAAAAAAAGAAAATTTGGAATGAAAAAAAAGAACAAGCCTTGCAAAAAGAAATAGAACTCCTTGTAGATAAAGCAGGAAAATCCTATGAAGCAATTCCTCGTGCTCCAAGAGAAGATATTTTCAAATATACTATTGCAGGTGGGGTGAAATGACTTTGGAGTTTCGCCTTATTGAGATAGAAAAGAGAAATCCTTTTCTGATTGCAGCAATGGATCATGCAATTTTTGAAGAATGTGAATCAGGTCATTCGCCTCCAACAGTAGTCTATCATAATTGGGAAAAAGCTGTATCTCTTGCAAATAGCCAATCTATAGATGATCTGAATCTAGAAGCATGTAAAGAACAAGGCTTTGATATTGTACGTCTCACAACTGGTGGAAAAGCAGTGGTGCATTTTCCTGATACAGAATTTTCCTATAGTCTTTTTGTTCCCATTACAGAAAGAAATCCTCGAGCAACATACGAACTCTATTGTGGAAGAATCGCAACAGCATTGCAAAGACTAGATGTTCCTTCAGCAGTAGTGGATAATAATGATATCTTTGTAAGAGGAAAAAAAATAGGCGGTAACGCACAGCATATCAAACAAAGATATGCCATGCAGCAAGGTGTAATTCTCTATCAAAAACCAGATGCAAAGCTCATGCTCTCTTTAATGAACCCTTCTCTCTACGCAGAACATGCGGAGGAAAAACTTGCAAATATCCTCACAGGTTTTAGAGAATATAGCAGAGCAACACAAGAACAAGTAAGAAAAACACTGACAACATCTTTACTCTCAGGATATACTCTAAGAAAAGGAATACTCACAGAAAGAGAACAAGCTCGTATAGAATCTCTTCTAGAACAGTACAGAAATCCTTTTGATGCACAAGCAACACAAGTGCGTGGTCTCTGTTGGCTTCCTGCTTTAGCATATGTAAAAGCAAAAGCACAGATGGAGGCACGAGTCTAATGGCAAAGCTCAACATGGTCGAGGCGATTAACCTTGCACTCAAACAAGAAATGAAAAAAGATAAAACAATTCTTATTATTGGAGAAGATGTGGGTGTTGATGGTGGTGTCTTCCGAGTCACAGAAGGTCTTTTGAAATTGTATCCTGGAAGAGTCTTTGATACACCCTTAGCAGAGTCAGCAATTGTAGGAACTTCTATTGGTCTTGCATGCTCTGGTTTCAAACCTGTTGCAGAAATACAATTTGAAGGCTTTACCCTTTCTGCATTTGATCAGATTGTCAATCATGCAGCACGAATACGCAATCGTTCTCGAGGAAGATTTACTGTTCCTATGGTAATTCGTTCTCCTATTGGTGGTGGAATAAAAGCGCTTGAGCATCACAGTGACTCTCCAGAAACATATTATGTGCACACGCCAGGAATAAAAGTAGTCATTCCTGCTACGCCATATGATGCAAAAGGATTATTGATCTCAGCTATAAGAGATCCTGATCCAGTTATTTTTTTCGAGCCAAAAAGAATCTATCGAGCAATAAAACAAGAAGTTCCAGAAAAAGAATATAGTATTCCTCTTGGAAAAGCACGCCTCGTACAAGAAGGCACAGATCTTACACTTATTTCCTATGGTGCAACAGTGCGTGAATGTGAACAAGCAGCAGAACTCCTTAAAGATCATGTCTCTATAGAAATTATTGACCTAAGAACTCTAAGTCCTTTAGACACAGAAACAATTCTTGCAAGTGTCCAAAAAACGGGTCGTGTCGTGATTGCACATGAAGCACAAAGAACGCTTGGCATGGCTTCTGAAATTATTGCACGCATTCAAGAGCAAGCATTATTATATCTGAAAGCTCCTATAGAACGTGTGACAGGCTATGATATTATCGTTCCTTTACCAAAATTAGAAGAGTGGTATTTTGTGGATGAAAAAAGAATCGCAGAAGCAATAGAGAAGGTGATGAATTTTTAGATGGCAACACAATTCAAATTTCCTGATGTAGGTGAAGGAATTCATGAAGGGCATATAGTTTCTTGGCTTGTCAAAGAAGAAGATCTAGTAAAAGAAGATCAAGTTCTTGTAAAAGTTGAAACGGATAAAGCAGTGGTAGAATTGCCTTCACCAGCTGCAGGAAAAATTCTCAAAATATATTTCAAAGCAGGAGACATTGTAAAAGTTGGGCAAGTACTTGTAGACATTGGTTCTGAAGGAGAAAAAATAAAACCACAAAAAGAAATTCCAAAAGTTCTTCCAAAGAAAGGGCAATCTGTCGTCGGAGAATTAGAAGAGGCAACAGAAGAGATCTCTGCTCCAAAAGAAAAGAAATCAAAGGCTGTTTCTAAGCAAATCAAAGCACTTCCTAAAGTAAGAAAACTTGCAAAAGAAATGAACATTGACTTAAGTACAATCCAAGGATCTGGAAAGCAGGGAGAAATTGTTGAATCTGATCTCAAAAAAGAACCAAGTATCCAAAAACAAATTCAAGTCACAAAAAAATATGATATGTATGGCTATGTGGATAGAATCCCATTGCAAGGGTTGAGAGCACAAATAAAAATAAATATGGAAAAGCAAGCTGCAATTCCTATTGTCACGCACATGGATGAAATTGATGTCACAGTGTTAGGGAATATTCGTGAAAAAGAAAAGAAAAAATACAAAGATATAAAACTGACCTTCCTTCCTTACATTATAAAAGCAGTGATTGGCTCTTTAAAAGAAAATAAACTTTTGAATGCATCTCTAGAGCAGGATGCTATTGTGCTTAAAAAATATTATAACATTGGTATTGCAGTTGCTACCGAAGAAGGTCTTATTGTTCCTGTAGTGAAAGGTGCAGAAAAAAAATCTCTCTTAGACATTGCAAAAGAAATCCAAAAATTATCTGAGCAGGCAAGACAAAGAACTTTAGACCTCATGGATATCAAGGGCAGTACATTTACCATTACCAATATTGGTTCTATTGGAGGAAGATTTGCAACGCCAATGCTCAATATAGGTGAGTCAGCAATACTGGCTTTAGGAAAAATTTATGAGAAACCATTAGTTATAAATGGAAAAATACAAATAAGAAAAGTACTCCCCGTAAGTATTGCTTTTGATCATAGAATTCTTGATGGTGCGCATGCAGCTTTATTTACAAATAAAATGAAGGAATATTTAGAAGATCCTGATCAATTAATGCTAGAATTATCTTAGGAAGTTTTATTAAGAAATAGGGCTCTATAAACAATATGAAAAGAGTTTTTATTTTTCTTCATGGAGCAGAAAAAGAAACATTTCTAAGACTAAAACCCAAAGAAGAAGAGTCTATTATTTGTGCAGATAGTGGAATTTCCTTAGCAAGAAAAATAAAATACTCCCCAAAAAAGGTAATTCTTATTGGAGATTTAGACTCTGTTTCAAAAAAAGATATTTCTTGGTGTAAAGATAATAAAATAAATATAAAAAAATATAGCCCTAATAAAGATTTTACAGATGGAGATTTAGCCTTGGCTTTAGCTTGTAAAAAATATGGGACTAAAATACAAAAAGTAGTTTTAGGAGGAGTATCTTCAGTAATGGATCATACACTTGGGAATATTTTTTCAGCAATACCTTTTGTAAATAAAGGTCATAAAATTTCATTCCATACAAAAAGACAAAGAATTTATCTTATAAGAGAAGATCTCATTATTAAAAAAACAAAGAGTCATGTTATTTCTTTAGTTCCTTTAGAAAAAATAATAGTTTCAACAAAAGGTCTTCAATGGAAATTACAAAATGAAATTATTTATCCCTATAAATCAAAAACTTTAAGAAATAAAGCTATATCTGAAAAAGTAGAAATTAAAATAAGCAAAGGAATTTTATTAGTAATAGAATCATGGTAGCAGTAATTTTAGATTTTGATTCAACAATAACAGAAGCATCAACTTTAATGCAAATTTACTTACGACTACCAGAAGAAATTTTTAAGCAAGCAGCTGTGATATCAGAGAAAAATTATTACAATAAAGAATTACCTTTAACCAAAAAATGCTATACTCAAATAAAAAATATTATAAATAATGAAGAAGAATGGGAGAAATGTTTAAAATATATTACTGCAGAAGTAATTTCATATAGTAAAGAAATAGTCTCATTAGAAAAAGAAGGAATGAATCTGATAGAAACACCTTTATGCTATTTAGAATATTCTGGACTTCAAAGAGCGGCATCTCAGATTAAAAGAAGAGATGGATTTAATGTATTTCTAGATAATTTCCCAAAAAGTTCTATTTATGTAATTTCCTGTAATTGGAGTAAATCTCTTATTCAATTAGTATGCCCAGAAATTCCTTATAAGAATATAATTGCTAATGAGCTTATTTTCAAAAATGGGAAATGCAAAGGTTTTGATAGAAAAAATGTTATTCTTACTCCAGAAGATAAGATAAGAGCTTATAAAAAGATACAAAAACCAGAAGTATTATACGCAGGGGATTCTTTGCCTGATCTCCTTCCAATTTTAAATGCGAGCAAGGGGTTTGCTTTTATATCCCATGATAAAGATTTTATAGAAGTTTGTAATAAGATTAAAGAGAAATTTTCAAAAGAGATATTCCTTGTGCAAAATTTTCAGGAAGTAAACAATATTATCAAATAAAACTAATATCGTATCTCAACATTCCCATGAAGAATTGTACACTGGCATGCAAGTCTATGTTTTCTATCTCTGCCCATATCTTCTTCCGCTTCATTAATCGCATTGAGATTCTCAGCACCAGAAACAATATCAATCTGGCAAGTACCACAAACACCATGCTCACAGCCAAAGGCAACGCCTAACTCTCGAGCATATTCTTTCATAGGCTCACCATCTTTGACTTCAACGCTTCTTTTATTAAAGACTAATCTTGCCATAGACTTTTTAAGAAATAGCCTCTTTTTAAACTTTATTATACAAATAATTGAGGAAAAATTTCACTATAAATTGCAATAGCCTGTTTTTTGGTTTCTTTAATAGAAATCCCAGCATTAAGATATCGAACAAGAGTTCCTTTATCTTCAAAAATTTCCCTGAGAGCTTTACTTTCATACTGAGGTTTAATTTGTAGTTGAAAGTCTATAGTTTCAAATATTGCATCATCTTGTTTTTCTCTTTTAGCTAATCTTTGCATAACTTCTTCAACATTGCGAATAGTAGGAATAAGCAAAAGATTAGGTCCATGATCCAAACAAAAACGATTTCCCTCAAGCCTCATAATTTCTTCCATAGAAATTCTTCTTTCACCAGGAAAAAAATTTTGATTAGATTGGTACACAAGAGATGTGGAAACGCTTCGTGATTGAAGCACATCTTTTCCTGCAGCTAATGCTGGGAGCAGTACTCTTTTATGTAAAATCAATCTATCAATAGAATAAAGCTCTGCAGTTTGTTTTGCAGAATAATGCCTTCCATTTTTTGCAATAATCTCTTCTCGTATGGCAGAACCAACTTGTGTAAATGTTGGTTCAGAGGAAAGAAGAACATCAAAATTCTCCAATGAAACATAAGCATTAGTTGTACAATCTTTATTAAATTCTGGATGGTGCTGATGATCTTTCCAATAGTGATCTAAAGAGAAAATTCTTTTTCCTTTCTTTTGAAGAGCATCACAAATTGCTTGAAGAACAACTCCCTTACCAACACCATCAAGCCCATCGACAACAGTAAATGTTCCTGGAAAGCTATGTACCATTTCTAAGTCCTTTGAGGAGCAAAAGTTTTCTCCGTAAACCTTGCCCATCAAGATTCAAAAATTCTTCTTCTCCTAATTCTCCTATTTTTTTTCTTCTTTTGACAAAGCCTGCATTTCTATATGTCTCTAAACTCTCTAAATCTATCCCTGAGATATTAAGATACTGTGCAAGTTCTTGTAATTCCATTCTACTCAATCGTATTCCATTGATATGATAATCATGCAAGGCTTCATTCACACTAGGAGTATGTCTACGATGAGCATCATTGATCAATGCAGCAAAATCCCTTATTTCTTTTTGTGCATGTACATCTAATCGTAATTGCAAAAAATGACTCAAATTATGCCCATCTCCGCATCTCCATCCTCTTGTATAGAATCCAACACCTTTAACCAAACGAGTAAGTTCTTCAGGAGCATCAAATTCTCTCAGTTTTTGTATAGTTTCTTGCTCTCCGGAGAAAGTTTTTTGAAGAAGGTCTAATGCTTCAGCCTTTTTTGCAACATCCATTTCTTTTCCTCTTCCTTGTCTATTTGCTCTATCTTGATAACACAGTTGATCATCATGAGGAAGAAAGAATGTACTTCCTAAAGGGACATAGCCCATAAAATGATGGTGAGGAAGAGTTCTATGTCTTCCTGCTTGCCTTGGATCAACAAAGAGGGGAGTTTTTGCTTCGAATGCTAAACTCGTCATCTCTAGAGGAGATGTATGCAAATCTCGAACAAGAGTGCGAACAAGTCCTCTATCTTCTTGAATTTTTTTTGTTCCCTTTCCATAGCTTGCACGAGCAGCACGTGCAGGGGTACTGTCATCTCCAAGATAATCAACAACTTGGAATGCTCCATCATCTAAGTATTTTTGTTCTCTAAAAAGAATATCTTCTAAAGCAGAAACGCAAACTCTCTTTGTTTCTTGTGCTTCCCAAGCAGCAAGACTCAGTGGGCCATCAACAATTTTCTCATCAGAAGGCATAGTTAAATATGTTGTTTGAGGGGAATCACAAAGAAGTGCTCTCCATGCAAGAGGAGCACTATCTTGAGCAATCTTTGCAATAATTTCTACATAGTCTCTTGTAGCACTTTCTCGAGGAAGCAATTTTCTCTGTGTTCGTACAAAAGAAGCAAGATGCAAAAGATCAATATTCCAATAAAAGCTTGTATCATTATCAATGCCTAAACCAATGCGTGCAAGTTCCCGTGCAAGGTCAATATCCATAAGTTTGGTATAATTTCCATAGGTGGCTTCTCTTTGTTTTTCTAAAAGAGAATGAACATTCTCTGCAATTCCTTTATGGGGAGAGTCTCTAAGAAAATAAGCAATTTTTTCTTGAGAGGGAAGGTATGAAGTATCAATCATCATAGAATATCTCCCAGAATATTCATTGACACTCACGTGAGGATCATAGACAAAAGTAAGAGCTGTTTGAATGGGAGTCTGCATACAAAATTGAAACTTAACAGAACGAAAAGGAGTATGGATTCCTTTTGCTACAAGATGCTCTAAAAAACTATCTTCTTCTTGATGTTGCCTAAAAATACCCAGCCCATGGCCAGCTGTAGCAACGCGAATAACTGTTTGATCCCCACCCATGTAGTCAACAAGTTCTAGTGTATTGCTTCTTGATTTTTGTCTATTAAAGAGATCAACTTCTCCAGAGCCATCAATATAAAATGCACCTTTCATCCATGTTTCAGCTCCAGGAGAAACATACCTCTTTGTAAGAACCATAAACAGAAAAGAGAAAAACTGTTTTAAAAAGATTTATGCTGTCTTTTATCTATTTCTTGTAATATCCTTCTCTGATTTTTGAACGAGCTGTGCAGAAGGAAGATGAGAAAGCTGTGGTCGTAAATCATAAACCTTTGGACGGAGATGAGGTATTGATCTATGTAAATTGGGTAAAGAGGAAAGATCAAAAATTCTTCCATTTGTAGTTTCTATATACCAATAATCTTCAGGGTGAAGAGAAATATCTCTTTGCTTTCCTTCTTCTTTAGGAACAGAAACTCCTATATGGTTGTCCCAAGGGAATTCAATAAAAGTATAACTAATTCCAGCAAGTTGTAGCATTGCAGCAAATTGCCCAGAAGTAGCACCGCATTGTCCACCAGCAACAAAAGTAACTAAAGGAGGGGAATTAAAGGAGCTATCTGAGTATGCTTCTTTTTCTAAGCTATCAAGTAATGCGACAAGTTTTACTGATCTATCAATTTTATCTTTAACAATATCCTTTACAATAAGTTCTAATGTAGGAGTAATAATCGTCTGTGCACTACCATCTCTTATCCCAATAGATCTATTATATATTAGTTGACTAAGCTCAGCATTAATCTCTTCAAGACGAATGGTATATTTACTGTATATACCTTTCCCCCTCGTATTTTTTCCAATATATACTCCTGTAGAGACCTGTTCACGATCTTCTCGAAGAAGATAGTCTGGTATAATAAGCATTCTTGTTGGGTCATTGCTTACAGGAAGAATAAGATGTCCTTGAGAGCTACTAAGAGTAAATTCTTCCTCTTTCTCATCTGAGGGAAGCCATGCATTATCTATTTTAAAGTTATAACGCCCACTTGTATATATTGGTAGACGATAATGAAGGTCTTTATTTTTTCCAGTATAAGCAATATCTTGTATGTTTTTTCCATTAGAAATAAATTGAATAGCACTTTGATCAAGAACATTTTCTAAATCAGTAAATGTAGTATAATTTGCTGCAATCCAAGAACGAATAAGATCCTGGTCTTCCTCATTCTCAGGCTGGAGCCTAGTCAATGTTCGTACAGCATCAAGCCAAGTAACAAATTGATCATGCGCAGGAGAAATAGTATTTCTTCTATTGTGTGGCCTGTGTCCACTTTTTATTCCTTGAATGGCAAAAGAATAAATATCTGCAAATTGATGGTTCTTTCCATCTAAAGAAGAGAAATCCTTGAACTTTTTACAATAATAATCAGAATATGTTCTATAACAATCTTGCAGAACAAATTCCGCAGGAAGAAAATCATCACTTTGGTAAAGTTTAATATAAAATTCTTCTGGGACAAAAGATTGAGACATAAGAGTAAATTCCTGGGCAAGAACGACATCCTTCTCAACCTCAGGATCAGCAATTATTGGAACTTCAGGAGACTGATAATAAGCAGCGCATAAACCTGTGAAGAGGGAAATGCCTCCAATAGAGCCTACATAAAAAATATTTTTTAAAGGACTATTATTTTTCTGTACCATCACAAAATCTCCTTATCTCTACTTTATAAACCTGCCTATATTAACTCCTAAAAAGGGGTAAATAAAATAAAACTGCAGAAGTTTTAATTTTCCTTCTTATATTCTTGTATCATACTCTCAAAAGTACTTGTTGCTCTCTGCATGAGAGAAAGCATTCTTTGTGGCTCTCTATAGATTTGATCTAATCGGGAAAGATCTTTATATAAAAAAGCAATATCCTGAAAGATATGCGGATCTATAGCAGGATACACATCACAAATTGCTTTTGCTTCTCTTTTATCTGGCCGTGTTTTTCCATCAAGAGAATCAAGCAGTTTTGTTGCAGCACGAGAAGTACAATCAAGAGTATTTTGGAAATTTTTTACAAGTTTTTCATAGTCATGTGCAAGATGGTATGTATAAAGGAGTAATCCAAGTCTTGCTTTTCGTAAATTAAAAGACATGGTGTGAAAAATTCCATTTCGCATGCGTTCTTTTGTAAGAAATGGCCGTGGATCTTCTCCAAGAAGAACTTTTCCTTCTAAAGAAAAAAAAGAATGAAAATCTGCAAGGTAAGGGCCAAATCTTTTATCTTGAAAAAGAGTCAAATAACTCACAGTAACTTGAAAAGGGATATGCCTGTCTCGCTGTGCTGCCTCGACAACAACGCTTGCAGTATCAATCACATGTTTATCTGTGACAATATCACCTGGAACAATGAGCACTGCATCAATATCACTTCTTCCGGCTTGGTACCTTCCTGAGGCATAGGAGCCATAGACCATGAAAGAGAGCTGAGCTTCCTGTAAACCTTCTAAACCATGAACGAGTTCTTCTATAAAACAATCATAGTCTTTTGCTCCTGGTCGTCTCCGTGAATATCCTGGGATCATAGAAAGGAAAATTTATTAATCCTTTAAAAATATTACTTTTTTATGCACCACCTCGCCATCCTAGACAAAAAAAGAAAACTTCTGCAAAAAATTATTTCTGGAGAAAAATCGATAGAATCGCGTTGGTATAAACTAAAAAAGACTCCGTATGGTGTAATCAAAGCAGGTGATACCATTTACTTCAAAGACTCAGGAGAGCCTGTAGCAGTAAAAGCAAGTGTAGAAAAAGTGTTGTTCTTTTCTGATATGACTAGAGAAAAATACAAAGATATTATTGGAAAATATGCAGAGAAAATTTGTCTTCAAAACAGAAATAGTGAAGACTATGTAAAACAGAAATATAACTATGTCACCTTAATTTTTATTAAAGATGTACAAGAAATAACACCTTTTGAAATCAATAAAAAGGGCTATGGTCTTATGGCAGCATGGATTACTGTAGAAAACATTGAAAAGCTAAAAAAGAAGGATTAATATAGATCTTTTTTTTCTGTATAAGAAATGAAACTAAAAAAATTAGACAAATCTTCTCAAGGCTTTATTGACCCAGATATCCTTCCTTTATTAGAGATCATAAATAAAAAATATACCACAACTTCGTCTTGTTCAGGAAGAATTACGATAATAAAAGGAGTGAAAAAGGGAGAAGTAGAATGGCTCTACAAAACGCATACAAAAGCTTCAGCAGTAAAAATATATAACATTCTCCAAAAAGAGTTTTCTCTTCGTTTTTTCTACGAGCCACTTATTTTACATCTTCAATGTAAAAATCAAGAAGAAGCAGAACACATACTTCAGCATCTCCAAAATAATGGTTTTAAAAAGTCCTATCTACGTTCGTTCAAACATTGGACAATAGAAATCAATGACACTGGAAGCATGGAAACAATAGTCACAAAAGATCTCTCTAAAGAATATATTTCCTTTCTAGTCAAAGAAGCAAACAAAAGATTAAATAAAACAAAGGAAAATATCAAAAAATTAGAAAAGCTTTTTTCTTAAGGTTCTTCTTTTTTCTCTTCTAGAGCCTTGTCAACCATTTCTTCAAGTCTATTCTTGTAAGCACTGGGAGAAAATTCATTTCCATCAACACGGATATATTTTCCACCACCAAACCAGTTATTTTCATAGCTTACAATCTCAACTCTTTCTCCAGCGATTCGCTCTTCTCGCACTTCTGTGCTCTGTGAGAATGTTGTGCCATAATGATACACTGCAGCTAACGCTAAGCCTATAGCCAAAGCTGCCCCACCAACAGTGTAATCTCTTTGTGTCAATGCCATTGTTTTTTTCTCCTGGCAATATCCCTAAAAAAATAAAATAAAAAAAATTTATTTTTTACTGAAAAGCATTTTCAAAAATACCACTGCAAGAATCACAAGGATAATATCCAAAATGATCCAAAATGCTCCTGGTGATTTGTTTGCAAACCAATCGCTGATTCCCCAGCCTTCATCAGTTACAGCATCTTCACCAAAATCTACGGTGACAACTTCTGTAATCTCATTTCCAGCATCATCAGTAACAGTAATCTGCAAATCATGCTCACCTTGAGTACTTTCATCTAAGGTAAGATAGACGTATGCATGTGCTTCATCACCTGCTTGCAATAAGCTCAAATATTCTGTACCAGCAAATTCTGCCCAGCTGACATCCTCAACAGCAACAGCAATAGTTTTGTCTTCACTGCCAGTATTACTGATAAGAACACTCAAAGTAAGGTCGTTTCCACTGACAGTATAATCTTCAGAAACTTCTACACTAAGGTCTCCAGCTGCATCTTCTTCTGTGCAGGAACTCACTTCAACTGTAATAAGTTCGCTATCTAAAATTTTTCCATTCTTATCAGAGAGAATAGCTTCTAAAGAGTAACTACCTTCTGCAATATCTCTTGGCAATGTAAGATCAAAGCTTACTTTTTCTTCATTGTCGCTATCATCAAAATCTCCAAGATCAAAACTCTCAGAGCTTTCTTGTACATCAAGGTCTGCATCTTGTAATTCAACGTAGAGGTCATCGATTCCATCTGCACCAGTACTTTCTACAAGAAGAGATACTCTGTATGTATCTCCACAAACAAGTCCTACTTCAGGGCTAAGGCTGACATCAGAAAGTACAGCATCTTGGTCTTCTCGATCAAGGTCTATGCCAATGGATTCATAATCACAACTATCATCTTCATTTCCATCTTCATGTACTTGTACAAAGATTTCATATTCATCATCTTCATCAAGACTGGTAGGTAATACAAGGTCAATGCTGAAAGTTTCTGTTTCATCTTCATCAATACTTCCTTCAACACGTTCAACTTTTTCTTTGTCTCCTGTATCCATATTGTATAAAGTAACTTCAAGTTCAACATCAAGGTCATCACTTGCTTTATTTTCTACTTTGATTTCCATAGGGATAGTATCTCCTGGAATGAAATCATCGCCATCATCTGGGTTTCTAATTTCAATATCAAAATCACTGCCTTGTTTGCCTTCTTCACAAATATTTGCAGCAATGTCTGCATTCAAAGAAATGCTTCCACTTACTGTAGAGCTTCCTGTTGCACTAACTGCAATAGTTCCGCTATAGCTTCCAAAATCCATGTCTGTATCAGGATTTGCAGTAACACTAAGAGTCATGCTTGCTCCTGGAACCAATGTGCTAGAGCCACCAGAAAAACTAATCACAAGTGTGTCATCATCATTATCTAAAATTTTTCCAACATCTCCATCACTACTGGTGAAAGTAAAATTCCAACTGGAAAGCGTTGTGCTTCCATCATTTGTAACAGTAAATGTTTGGCTTTCACTATCTTCTTGCAAATCAAAAGTCAAGCTGCTTGTGCTTACGCTAAAAGAATCTTCACTATTGATAACAAGACTATACGGTAAGCTTTCTGTATTTGCAGAATTGCTTGTGTCCGTTCCTGTAACAGTTCCTATATAGGTACCTGCTGTTTTTGCAGGAACAGTCATAGTAAAACTAACTGTTGCACTTCCGTTGGCAGGCACACTGACGCTTCCAATGCTTGGTGCGCTAATAGTGTCTGTTCCTGAAGTCAAACTTGTACTCGTACTGGAAACAGTCATTGCTGTAGAGCCAGTATTTGTATAAACAATATCAAAAGTAACACTATCTCCTGGATTCCCAGACTCACTTGCAATTGGACTTCCGCTAAGATCATCAGCAGCAGCAAATGCAAAAGCCATAAGGAATACGAATAATGTACTTAAAATGAATTTTTTCATGGTCTAAAACCCCCTAAATGGTGACGGAAAAGGACTTTGCATCTTTTTTAAAGCTTCTGCTTCAAAGAAAAGGCTTTAGTCTCCATATGAGGACAATATTTTACACCTTTAAACTTAAAACTTTAGAGATACCATCCTGCATAGTAACACCATAAATAGTTTCTGCTTCAGAAATAATTGCATCATTGTGCGAAATAACAATGTACTGTGCACCTTTGGAATATTTTGCAATGAGCTTGGATAATAATTCAGAATTCTTTTTATCCAATGCAGCATCAACCTCATCCATCAGATAGAACCAAGAGGGTTCAAATTCTTGAATCGCAAAGATAAAAGATAATGCAGTAAGTGTTTTCTCTCCTCCAGAAAGACTCTTTATATCTAAATATTTTGAGCCAACAATACGCACACGAATATCTACTCCTCCATCAAAGACATTTTCAGGATTTTCCAATACTAATTCTGCTTCTCCTTTCGTTGAGAGGGAACTAAATATTTCTTTAAAATTTCTTTCCAAAAGTTTGAATGTTTTCAAAAAACTCTCTTGTTTCTTGCTCTCAATCTCAAACATCATTTTAAGAACGTCTTCTTTCTCTAATTTTAAAGTATCAAATTTTTGTGTGAGATGCAAATATTCTTCATTGACTTTTTCATAAATTTCTAATGCACGAAGATTAACATTTCCCATGGTACGCAGCATAGTTTCAAAATTTTTAATTTCTGCTTGGAGATCAACAAGTGCAATGCCTCTCCGTAAAGGAACATCCTGGAATGGTTCAAACTCTTTTTTCAATCCTTCAACTTCCCCGCCAAGTACAGCTTTCTTAATAGAAACATCATTTCGTTTTCCTTCAACAGCCCGAATTTTTTCTTCATTTCTAATGAGTACGCCATCTCTTTTTTGAATAAACTCTTCACATTTTGCTCTTTTATTGAACATTTCTTTGTATTCAGCGTAAAACTGCTTTTGATTTTTTTCTTTAATCCTAAGAATATCATCATTTGCTTTCAATTCTTCTTGCAGCTCTTTAAGCTCTTTCGTAAAAATTTCAAATTCTTTTTCCATATTTTTGAGAATGCTGAGAACTTTTTCTTTTTCTGTGCTGTATAAATGTACTTGGTTTTGTAAGGAATTTTTCTCAGAATCATTTTTAATCATTTGCTCTCGCAGTTCTTGTCTTTGTAGTTCAAAATTCTCAAACTCTTTATTGATTTCAGAGCTTCCCATTTTGGAAAGGGTATCCATATACCCTTGTTTTTCTATTTTAAATTTTCCTAATTCTTTTTCTATGCGCGCAAGAGATTGTTCAAATCTTTTGCCATCGAGTTCTTTGCTTTGTGCAAGTAATTCTTTTCTCTTTGTTTCAAGCTCTTTCACATCTTCCATGCCACCAATAGAAACTTCTGCTGCACGAATTTCTGCTTCGAGAACAGCTTTTCTTTCTCTGGAATAAATAATAACTTCTTCATTTTCTGTTTTTTTCTTTTCAAGCAAGGTGACTGTTTCGCTTAATCTTTCCATATCTTTGTCAAGTCTCTCCATACCAGAATTAACTTCTTTTTGTTGAAAACCTAAGCCTCCAGAACTTTCTCTTCGGAAGCCTCCAATCATTGCACCAGAAGTCTCAAGAAGATCTCCAGTGAGTGTCACCATTCGCGCCCTTCCAATGCCTATTCTTCGAGCAACAGCAATATCATCAACAACAACAGTTCCACCTAAAACATATTTAAATACACTTGAAAATTTAGATTCATATTGCACAAGTTCAATAGCAAGCCCATGCCCGCCATTTTCCTTTGCAATCTGTCTTTCTTCCTGTGTAATGGCTCGTTCTTGTAACTTATTCAAAGGAAGAAAAGTAACCACACCAAGTTTATTGTCTTTCAAATATTGAATGCATTTTGCAGCAATAGCATCGCTTGCAACAACAATGCTTTTCATTCTTGAACCTGCAGCAACTTCCATTGCCAAAGAATATTTCCCAGAAACTTGACCTAAATCTGCAACTGTTCCATATACACCCTGCATTTTTTGTTCGATAATTTTTTTAATAGCATGATCTCCTGCACTTGCTTCTCGAATGCCTATACTTTTTGTTCGTAATTTTGCAAATTCTTCCTGTGCATCCATGAGTTTATTTCGTGCAGAACTCAGCTGTGCAGAATAGACACTGCTTTGATTCAAAGCCTCAGAAAGTTTTTTGGTAATATCCTTGAATTCTTCTCTATTTTTCTTTAATTTAGAAAATTTTTCTTGGTCTTCTTTTTTCAAAGCTTGAATTTTTTCTATTCTTTGCTCTAAAGCTTGAATGTCATACTCAATCCTATCCTTTTTTCGTAATTCATTTTGTTTTTCTTCTTCTATAACAAAAATTTCCTTTTGTTTTGCTTCAATTTTCTGATCTAAGTCTTCGAGGATTTTAGAAACATCATCTTGGTTTGCAATACCATGTTTTTTCTTATAATTTTCAATTTTCTGCAGCACCTGCTCTTCTTTTTTCTTGACATCTTCATTTTCTTTCTGCAGTTTGTCTTGTTTCGTATGTGCTTCCTGAACTTTTTTTTCATATTCCTTGCTGCTTTCTTCAAGGCTTTGTTTTCTCTCTTTGAGTTTTTTCAGTTCATTATCACATACATCTTTTCGTGAACTATCTTTGATAATCCTCGTTTTGAGATATTCAATTTCTTTTCCAAGTTCTCGTTGTCTTTTATCGCCTTTCTCACTAAGTTCAGTATTAATAACATCAATTTCTCTTCTTTTTTCTTGAATATCTTTTTTTGTATTGGTAATCTCTTCTTGTATACCAGAAATTTCTTTCTCAAGTTCAGAGTATTTTTTTTCAACATCTTCAAGCTCTTCACTTTTTTCTTTGAGTACAAGGTGTATGCGTGTTGCTTTATTCCTCCCAATATTTTGTTCAAGTTCCTTGTATGCAATTGCTTGATCTCTGTCTTTTTTCAAGTCTTTCAGCGTTTTCTCTCGCTCAGTAAGAATAATTTCTGCTTCATTAAGTCGTTCTTGAACTTTAGTGAGCTCATGCATTGCCTTTTCTTTCTTTTCTTCAAACATAGAGATCCCAGCAATATCTTCAATGATTTCTCTTCTTTCTACTGGCCTCATTTCCATGAAATGCACAATGTCTCCCTGCAAAACAATATTATGCCCATCAGGATCAATACGTGCAGCTGCAAGAATATCTAACACTTGCTGTCGTGTCATAGTTTTATCATTTACATAATAGGTGCTATTTCCAGATTGTTTTACAACGCGTGTAATTTTTACTTCTTTGCTTTCTATGGGAAAAGATTTTTTAGAATTATCAAAATGAATAGAAACTTCCGCTTCAGATGCAGCCTTTCCTTGCTTACCACCATTGTAAATCAAGTTCGCAGATTTCTCAGCCCGTAGACCCTTTGCAGAACTTTTTCCGAGAACAAAACAGATTGCATCAATGATGTTACTTTTTCCAAAACCGTTTGGGCCTATTACGGCGTTATAACCCTCTATAAGGTCAATATCAACTCTTTTGGCAAATGATTTAAATCCCTTCGCTGTAAGCTTAGTTATAATAGTCAATAGATCACCTTTTTATCATGCTCCAGAAGAACTGACGCTATATAAATCTTTCCTCAGTAAAAAAGTATAAAAATAAATGTTCAAAGTGTTCAGATAGGTTTATATATGAGTTTTTAACAAATTTTGGTATAACAATAGTTTCTTTAGTAAGAATAGAACAAAAAAGGATAAATTTTGAACTAAATCCTCATGACTTACTATTAATTTTTCGTCAAAGATCGGAGAATCCTATTGTAAGTATCTATTATAATAATGAAAATACGTCTGAACCTCCTTTATCTCATGTTCGTAAATATACAACAGAAAGACTTGTAATGGCGCCTGCATTGATTTTGCATCCCTTCATATCAATATACGGTAAAAAATTTTCTCAAATTCAATACAGAGAAGATCTATCTTTTGGATTGAAAAAAGATATAACAGAACTTATTATAGGAAAAAATGCAATTTTAGAAAGACTTGCAACTTTAGATGGTTTTAAAGAATATGTAGATTTTTTTTCTCATCTTCCAGAACAAGCACCATATGATCCTCATCAATTTAAATTCTAATAAAATTATTTCTTCACAGCAAAGAACCAGTAAATATTTTTATCGGGGTGTGCACAGTGTTTCCATCCCCAAACTTTCTTAAAATAAGAGATGCTATACTTATGCTCTGGTCCAAGCCATGGGTCAAGAAGATAGACATATTTTCTTCCAATTTTTTTAAGTACTGCATAATGCCCTACTTTTTCTGGAGAATAATAATAACTAATAATAATGCGATAGTTTTCTTTTTGTAATTTTTGCAGTGCAGAAAGAGTCCCATAGCGTTTGTACACACATTTGAGTTTGTATTTTTTCACAAGATGTAAAAAATATTTGTCATATGTCCCTTGTTTTTTTGTGTGCAATACTTGTGCAACATGGTGCTCTTTTCTTTTCACACCTACAGAGGCTAAAACCATTCTTGCAGAAGCAGGTCCGCAAGTGTATTCTCTCTCTTGTTCATAGTAGGGCACTTTCATAAAAAGAAAGCCCAACAGAGAATCTATTTAAGGCTTGTTGTGATCAAGTATCAACAGTTTTACTGCTCACTTTTCAACCACTTTGCTGAGACTCTCTGCCTCAAAGTGCAGAATGTAAGCCTTTGGGGAACTGCTTTAAAAATAAGAAAAAAAGGGCTTTAAATACCACAGCCACCAGATTTATTTCGGCACCTTGAATTTCTGCAGGTGTAACAATTTGCAGCTGTTTGTTCCATAACATCCCCGCAAATAGTGCAAGCAAGACCTCGGGAGTTATTTCTTGACCTTCCCTTTGTGCTTTTCTTAACCGCAGCGAGAAGGCCTGTTGCTTCAACAAAGCCTCCAGTTTCTGGATCTTTCATAACAGATGCAAAGTCCCATTCATCAACAGTTCTTCGTGCATATGTTCGAAATGCTCCATTTTCTGCACCATGTAATTTAGAAAGTTCTAAACCTTCTTGATTATCTGCAACTTCTACTTGACCTAAATATTCTAAACGCAAAAGCTTAGCGGCTAAATCTAAAGGAGACCGAGCTGTTTTAATAAATGGGTGACCAGTAACTAATCCTTTAGGCTCAAACTCTTGCCCATCCCATGCTTCAAGATAATCCTCTAGTTCTACACCCCTTTTCAAAGCCTTAGATGCACCAATACCAGCAGTTTGAAGATTAGCTCCTAAAGTTGATCCTGCACGATAAGAAAGGAAAACAATTTGCCCAGGTCTCCCATCTTCATATTCACTTGCCATGATATGCAAAGGTGTCCCACCTATTTTTCCTTCCCATTCAAAAGCAGCTCTTCTATTAGGCATTTCTTCTTTTTCTCCTCTTCCAAGTTTTTTGAATTCTTTATCTCCAAAATTAAGAACTGTAGCTGGTTTGCTTCCATCTCGAAAAACAGAAATAGCTTTTAATCGAAGATCATGCCCTAAAAGATATCCATCATAAATATCTTTTACTGTAGCATGTTTTGGAAGATTATTTGTTTTTGAGATTGCCCCTGAAATAAATGGTTGTGTTGCACCAAGCATACGCACATGCCCTTCAAAGTGAATACTCCCTTCACCGAATTTATTCCCAAAAGCAGTGTCAAAAATAGCATAATGTTCTGGGTTGAGATATGGTGCTCCTCGTAATGTTCCTCGAGCAACATTTGGTGCAACTTCTTCTGAGACATAAGCTTCAATAGCTTTAATTTCAATAAGGCTATATCCAAGATTTGCAAGAGCATTTCCTGTCTCTTTATTGATAAGTTTAAGAGTTCCCCCGCCAGCAAGATCTTTAAAGATAATGTGTGAGATTCCTGGTTCAACTCCTGTAGAATCACAGCCCATCAAAGAAGAAATAGTCCCAGTAGGTGCAAGCACTGTTGTTTGCGCATTTCTGTAACCAAATTTTTTTCCTTGTTTCAATGCAGTATCCCATGATTTATATGCAGCATCTTTGAGATCTTTTGGAACTGATTTAATCCAATCAACATCATCTAAATTTTTTTTATGTGTGCTAATAACTTCTATCATAGGATTTTTATTTAATTCATAATGAATAAAAGTCCCAAGCCCAGCAGCCATTTCTGCAGATGTTTCGTATGCTGTGCCAGTCATAAGAGCTGTAACTCCAGCTGCAAAAGCTCTCCCTTCTTCAGAATCATAAGGAATGCCTTTTCGCATAAGCAATGTTCCTAAATTTGCATATCCTAATCCAATCGTTCTAAACTCTGGACTAATTGTTGCAATATCTTTCACAGGATATCCTGCAGCATCATTTGTTATATCTTGTGCGATTGCAAAAATACGGGAAGCTGCAGCGAACTTTCTTACATTAAGATTTCCTTGATCATCAGATAATGCAACGAGATTCAAAGAAGCAAGGTTACAAGATGTATCATCTAAGAACAGATATTCTGAGCATGGATTTGCAGAATTAATCCTTCCTGAATTTTTACAAGTATGCATTTTTTGAATTTCGCTTTCATACTGTATTGCAGGGTCACCAATTCTCCAACTCCCAAATGCAATTTTTTTAAGGGTTTCATCTGCATCTAGTTCTGCAACAACACGTCCATCAACAATTCTTCTTACCTCAAATTTTTTGCCTTCTTCTATTAATCTAAAAAAATGATCATCCACCTGTACTGAAAGGTTTGTATTTTGAAAAGCAACTGTGGTATATGCTTCTCCATCCATTCCAGCTGACCATCCATTTTGTATAAGAGTAAGAGCTTTATGGTCTTCATCAGGTTTCATTTCAATGAATCGCAAAATATCAGGATGTGTATATCGTATCTCTGTCATTCGTGCAGCTCTTCTGCTTTTTCCTCCAGACTTAATCGTTCCAGCATTTCTATCATACATTTCTAAGAATGTCGTTGCTCCAGAAGCTGTTCCTCCTCCTGAAAGAGGTTCTCCAGCTCCTCGGAGAACACCAATATTCAAACCTATACCTGAACCATTAGAAAAAATAGCACCTTCATCGAGAAAATGGTGAAGAATACTTTCCAAATCATCTCTTGGTCCTTTAATAAAACAAGCATGTGTCTGGGGTCTAACAAATTCATGAGGGATAGTCTCTACTTTTCCCGTTTCTGAATTTCTCCAATACACATTTTTAGAACTTCCTTTAACTCCATATTCATTATATAAACCAGCATTGATTTGAACCGGTGTATTAAAGGCTCCCATTCTATTTATCTGTAAATATGCAAGGTCATCTCTAAAAGCTTCTCTATCTTCTTCTGTTTTAAAATAACCTAATCTCCATCCTTCATCTGCAAAAAAGTTTGTAACTCTTGTAACAAGATGTCGAAGAGAATATTCATGATCATTTCCTATTTTAGCACGAAGATTATCCTGTTGAGTAGCATCATTAGGTTTGTAAAAATATGTTTTTGCAACAACGGTAGCATTATTATCATCCCAGCTAGCAGGAAATTCAGCATCATCCATCTGAAAAACAATTTCTCCTTTTGTATTTTTTAGTTCTAAATCCCTTTTTGTATATGATCCTACAGTATCATAAGGATTTATTTTTCCATCCGTAAAAAATCTTTTAATTGTAAGCCCTTCTTTTTGTGTAGGGGCTTCATGATAGACTCTTCCTATATCAATACGATCTAAATATCTTCCACCTTTGAAATCATATGCCTGGATTTCCCCTGCCCCAATAGCATAAGTGAGCTTAGATGAATCAAGATGGCTCTCTCTCTCAATCATTGCTAAAGCATCTTCTAAAAGAATATGCCTTTCTCTATCATATGTGCCTAGAATCCCCTGAGAATATTTTCCTAAACCACCATCTGCCATTTTTTGTCCCCCTCGTTAGTTCTTTTTTATTTCTAATATCTCTTTTTTAAAATCTTCAATGTCCTTGAATTCCTTGTACACTGAAGCGAATCGTACGTAGGCAACAGGATCAAGCTTTTTCAGCTCCCTCATAACTTTGTCGCCAATGATTATGCTCTTAATCTCTTTCAGGTTCAGCTTTCGCAACTCACCCTCAATTTTATCTATTGCATGCTCAATTCTCTCTACAGCAACAGGCCTTTTTTCACATGCCTTCAAAAGCCCTCGTTTCAATTTTTCCCTGTCAAAATGTTCCCTTCTTCCATCTTTTTTCACAATAGAAAAAGCAGTTTCACGTACATGCTCAGAAGTGCTAAACCTCTTTTTGCATTTCAAACATTCTCTTCTTCTTCTTGTTTCACTATCAATATCTCTCTTATCAATCACCTTTGTTTCAGTATGTTGACAAAAGACGCATTTCATGGAAACCACAACATCTTGTGGTTAACCTTGCTTGGAAAACCTAGATGCTGTATCTTTCTACAGTTGAAGAATTTATAAACATTCCTATACTTAAGAATACAATTTACAAAATAAATCTAAAAATATCTAAGCATTACAAAAAAGAGCATATCCAGAAATTATATAAACATAAACTTTTCTTACAGCACTCATGAAATACTATATCCCTTTATTTTTAGCTTCCTGCATGGAAAGTTCTGATCTAAATCACAACAATATGCAAAAGGGTTTAGACAGCACCAAAAAGGATTTAGAGTACTTTTGTGCTACAGATACAATAGACCCGGAGATTATTTCTGCTACATGGCCAAAAACAATGTCACAAAATCAATATATACAGGTGAAAGCAAAAGATAATACAGCTATTGAATCTGCTGTTTTTTCTGCAGAGATTATAAGAAGAAATCCTTCAATGGTTGTAACACAAAATGTTAAAGCAGAAAAATTAGCTGATGGTTTTTACCAAGCATCTGTTTTTCTAATGCGTTCTATATTAAAATATGAATGGACTGTAACAGATTGTAATGGAAATAAAGCTAAAATAAGTAAATCTGGTCCTAATGCAGAAGAATATGGTCTCGGTGCAAAAAATTACTAAATCAAAACTTTTCTCAGTATAAAATAGCGTCTGGGGTTATCCCTACAGCTTGCTGTGGCTGGGATAGCCGAGGGAATTTGGTTTAATATCTTCCTCAGAATAATAGACAGTATTCTCTACTACTTGTTCAAGACCTTCTTCATTTTTCCAGGGGAGCTGAAAAAAGGAACAAATCTCCTTGTTAGGATGTAGATAATCCATAAGATCCTCACAACCACCTGTTAATCTTTCAAAAATAAATGATCGGAAAAGACTATCATAAGTATATTTGTGGTCTTTTGGAGAAAAATTCCTATCTTGTCCTTGAGCGATTCTATTCAGTGAAGGTAAAATGAGGTATCTTCGTATCCTCCCATGTGCAGCATACACTTCCTTGTACCATTTTGGATTTTCGTGGATCGCTATTCTGATCTTATGATCAAAATGCCTTTGCTTAGGCGCAGGAATAAGCACAACAGTGAGTTTGTTGATCTCTAGTTACTTATGAAGATATGCAGCTTCTTGAGAAAAAAGAGAATGTATATGTTCAGGCAAATAGGACAAACCTCTTTTTGGGTCCCACATAAAATGTTTATAAAAAAATGGTGTTTTTAAAAATATCTGTGTTTAATAATCTGTAATACTTTGCTGTGCAATTTTTTTATATGTAGCCCATGATTTTCGGAAGATTTCAGGGTATTTTTTTGCATTTTTTTTCAAAAAAGCTTGAGTTACAGGATCTGCAGGATAACCGCTTCCCATTTCCCCATATTTTTTTTCTAAGTCCACAATAATTCTGTCTCGTGTGACTTTTGCAAGAATAGACGCTGCAGCAACTTGAAGATGCTTTTCTGCATTATGCTCTAAAACCAATTCCATTTTTACAGTGAGTAAATTTTGCAGATATTCTTTGTATGCAGGAATATTATTACTGGGACAATCCACAATTGCTTTGTCTGGTTTTAATTCGTTAAGAATAAGTGCTGTTTTCATTGCCTCAAGAAAATTTAAATTAGTTGTATCAGAGTTTACCGCATCATCAATTTCTTGTGGTTCTATAATGATGAGTTTGTACGCTTTGACAATTTTTTTAATAGGCTCGAAGAGTGCTTCTCTTTTCTTTGTTGTAAGCAGTTTAGAATCTTTTACTCCTATCTCTGCAAGCTTCGCTAAGTCTTCTTCTTCTACAACAACTCCACACATCACTAGGGGGCCGATGACTGGTCCTCTCGGGTTCTAAACAATGACTTATTTAGAAACGCCCGGCTTCATCGCATCCCAGTAGTAATATCTTTCCTTTCTCTGTCATTTCATATCTTCCAGAATTCAAATAGAGATATCCCTCAGTTTTAAGCTTTTCTAATTCTTTAGGAATTCTTTTACGATAAATTCCTGTAATTTGTCCCATTTGAGTATAATTTTTATGTAAGTTTTGTAAAATTTTAATTCTACTCTCTAAAATCTCTTTTTCTTATGTTCAAGTTTTTTTGTTTCTTGAAGTCCTAAAAAATTATTTTTAGTGATAATAGTTTTCCCTGTTTCTTTCTCCAGGGCTAATCTAGCATCCTGGGCAATCTTTCCTCCTTTCTGTGCAGTCTCTTTACATTCTGCAAGTCCCTTTGCATCTTTTGCAACAGTAATATCTGTTGTTGCCTTTTCTCCAAGCATTGTAAAGATAAGTTCCCAATCCGTCATGTGGTCTCTGACATTCTGGTTCTTCTTTTCTAAGCCTTTAAAGTCTTTATATTCTTGCACAGTTTTTCCAAAAGTGGCTTTACTTATTTCATTTGTAAGAATGGCAAAGTCTTTTTCCTCATGTATTTCTCTTCCTTTCCATTCATCCGTGAGCTCTTGTCGTATTGCAATCCCTCTGAGTCTCTTTTCTATCCAAGATTGTGGATAGCCTTTCATTTCATAATATTCTTTGACTCTATTCTGTGCAAGTTCTGGATTTTCAATTTCTTGTACACGTTCGTAACCAACTTGTGCTAGCCATAGTTTAAAAGGTTCGGCATGCTTGGAAGGTATAGACTGAATAATTCGAAACATGTTTTTTGTGTTTGCACAGTCTGTTTCATAATTTTTCCCATCAGATGCTGGCAATTTCAGTTGGTGACAATTTGTCACCACCTCACTTCCCTCTTCTCTTAGTCGCTGGCTTAATTTATTCCAGTATTTTCTAGCATCCCCACTCTCTGTCAATGCTCCTACCACATCCACAACAGAGAAATACCATTCTCCATTATGCCAAACCCTTCGTATTTTTTTGTCTTGAAAGACAACCAAAGCTTGTTTGTTTTCTTCTTGCATGTTTTTCTCCTATTTCACAGTTCAAAAAGAAATAATGAAAGTCCATTTATAAGTCTGGCGCGCACCTCATGCCAACATGTCCGCCTGTCCAAATGCCTAAATTTCCAGGGAACAAGTTCTATAAACAAAAACCAATTTGTCCAACTTACTCAGCCAACATCACACCTTTCTGTACAAACCTTCTTTTGTACTCTAAACGTTTCTGTACAAAACCCATCTGCACTTCTTTGCCTGTCATACCTAAGACTTTGAAAAACGCCTGAAGATCTTTCTCATTCCTCAGCTCCCACGCATCTTTTGCAAAACTTCCAATAACCATGGAAATCTTATACTTCCTGCAAAGATGAATATTTTGTATAATCCTTCCTAAATCTTTTGCTCTTTGTAAAGAATGGAGTATACTGGAAAAAGAGAATCCCACAGCAACGGTATGTTCTTTTGCCAATGTACAAAGCACATGGTTAAGTCCTGAATTTCTTTGATGCATAAAATCTTTTCTTTGTCCAAGATGTGGATCAAGGAGTACATCGACATATCTTGAAGAAAGAGCGAGCCTATTAATGGTATCATCTCCACCTTGTACAATGACTAATTCTTTGCTGGGAAGTTTAGGAATTTTTTTCAGGATTTCTCCTTTATATCCAAATCCTTCTAAAAGTGTGATATCCATACTAATAAAAGTGAGTACAACTTTAAAAAGCTTGTTTAGAAAAGATACCACTTAAAAGTAACTAATTAAGAAAGGTTTATTAAGGGTTATTCTATAGAAAAGCCAATGAATATAGATTATTTAAGTCTTATAAATAGATTCTTTGATAAAAGAAATAGAGATCCTTTAGAAGAAATCATTGAAACTGCAAAAAGGCAGCGAGCAAACTCTCCAAAGAATTGGACAAATTGTTGGAATGAAAGATGCAATAATAACGATGAAACTCGTTATTTATTGGTTGATATTTCTTTAAAGGTAAATTCTTTTTTAGAGGTGGAGATAGAAAATGTACCTCCTGTTCATTATGCATATCCTTCTTTATCCAGAATATTGAGTTTTTTTATTATTTCAAATGGATGTATCCTTGGATCTTATGTTCTTGACCACGCCTTGACTCCAGGACAAATAGTTGTTGGAACAGAAGTAATCGTTGCTTCAGGTATTCTTGGTTTAGCAGTATTAAAAATTCCTGAAGAAAAAAGTCTTGGATGGTATTGCCCAAAGAATAAAGAGATTATTCTAAAAAGAGGTGAGTTGAGACAAAGGTTAAGTTCTATTTTAGCACACGAATATACACATTATTTACAACATGAATTAAGTTCAACTTTTCACCCTATATATAAGATCTTTCTTGAGGGTCACGCAATGGGTGTACAAAAGCATATCACAGAAAGTTTAGCAGAAGAAAAAAAAGATTTTGCATATGTACAACAGACAAATGAATTACAATGGCATTTAGAGGCTGCTCTAAAATTATTCAAAGAGCATCATGAAGAACGCAAAAAGAAAGATCCTATAAAACTCGTTTTGGGTCATTCCCATTCAATAGGCCATGCTCTTTTTCAAATGGCAGAAAGAAAACATGGAAAAGGAATTTATATTGACGCAATGAAAGGGAACTATAGCTTTTTGGAGTAAATATGAGAGAACTCGTACACTATGGCATTGTTCATGATGTTTCTGATATTTTTAGATCCAGAGAATCAAAACAAGATGCAAAGAAAGTTGAGCGTTTTCATGATGTGCTTGGAGATTATTATACAACTTTAACTGGAAAACTTTTAGACTATCATGGAGAAAATCCTTTTCATAGGACCTATATAGAGGGATATTTTGATGGAGAATTAGGGGATGGACCAGCCATATATATTCCAGCAAGAGCTTTACATGATTTATATAATATTCCCATTATGCCTACAGAACATAATGGATTAAGAATACTTGCTTTAATTTATGAAGAAAGGATTATAGATGAAATGAAAAAAGGTAAAAAAATTCCTATAAGAAAATTTCTTGAATCTTTTTCTGATGGAGGAGAGATATTCCTCCCTTTTATAAAAAACTTTTTTAAAGACTGTGAATATGCAGATATTAATCAAGCTCGAGAATATTGGATTGGAAGAAATATTGCTTCAACATTACAAGAAAATGAGCGTGGAATTCTCTTTTTAGGCAAAGGTCATAATCCAGAGAATGTAAAGAAATATCTTACAAGCAATACAAAATATACCTATAAAGATTTATTTCCAGAAATAAATTAATAATACTGCTCATCACCAAAAATTTCATCAGTTTGCTTATTGAGCAATTCTTCAGCAGATCCCTTATTCATGCTTTTGTATTCATCAGGTCTGTAGACATGACCTTTAGGCTTCTTCTCCTCAACTTTCACGTCTTCTTTTTTATCTTTAGGCTTTTCTTCCTGTACTTTCTCTGCAACTTTTTCTTCTTTCTTTTCTTTTCGATGATCAATAATAACAGTTTTAGCTATTTTCTTTTCTTCAACTTTTACTTCTTCTTTTTTCACTTCAGGAGCTTTAGGCTTTTCAATTTCAACTTTAGGGGCTGGAGTTTCTTTGTCATGAAAAAATTGTTTTAAAAACTCTTCAGTAACTCTTTTTCTTCCAGATTCAACAGATTTTTTACATACCTCTTCACATGTTTTAAGCATGAGGCGTACATTATTATCTGATCTTTGGTAAATTTTTCGTATAATCATATCTGGAAGCAAGGAGAGATCTCCAATACGTTTTTTCACAACTTGTAATGCAAGGTCTTCATTCATTTTTGCCATACCTACTTCTTCTGTATGCGCTTTGAAGCCAGGTACAAGCTCACCTTTCTTGATTCCTTTTCCTACAAGAACAATAGACTTAATGTAGCCTTCTTGGTAATAAGAGTATAAACGTTCATAATCCTTAGAATTCAATTCTTGTGCTTCATCAAGCAATAAAATCATTTCTTTGGGTTTAATATCAAAAAGTTGTCCGACAAAACCATATCTTCCATTTAATAATGATTTCACATTTAATCGTGAGTCCATTCTATTACAACTATAGTAGATAACCTGTTTTTTTCCTCCAAAATCATTGAGAAGCTTTTTGAGAATGCTGCTTTTTCCTTGTCCGTAGTCTCCTTCTACAAGTACGACTTTGTTATTGAGAATACCATAAGAAATTTCATCAACAACTTTATCAAAACCAATAACATGATCATGAAATACAGCCGGTTTAATGCTAAAAGGATTAGTATGAAAACCTAGTTCTCGAAACCACACATCATTCATCTTGTACCTCTTTCTAAAAGCTTCCTTACATCGTCTTCAGTAAGGTTCTTATTTGCAACGTATGCTTTACAAACATGCTCGCAGTTATTTAAAAACTTTTGTGTGTTCTTTCCTGATAATTGATAGGCTGTTTTAATGACTCTATCACTGAGAATATGCTCCCCTAATTTATCTCGAAAAACTTGTACTGCTTCAAACTCAGAAAGGGAATGCAATTGTATGGTTTTTCGTATTCTTTGTTTAATACTTTCACTTAAGTGTAGTTTTTCATAACTTTTTGTAGTGATAATAACAGAACGAAGATGATTGCTATCAAAGAAATATTTTATTCTTTCTAGATTTCTGGAAGAAATATGCTCAACATCATCAAGAAGGAGGATCATGTTTTTGGGATATTTTTTAAATAACCAACCCAAGATGCCATTCTTTTTTGCAAGAATCTCTTCAATATTAAGTTCTTTTTGCAATTCCTTTGCATTGACATATGCTATTCTTCCATAGCCCCCAAATTTTTTAATAACTTCTTTCAAAATTTTAGTTTTTCCACTTCCATTTTCTCCTTCAATGACAAGAATATTTCCAGACATAATAGAATAATACGCTTCTTTCAGAATTTCTTCATTGCCTACACATCGTGTTTCTCTTTGTAAAGGATTTTCATCAAAATCAAGCTCTTCATACCATTCCATCTTATTCTAGCTCCCTTGCTTTTTTTCTATATTCTTCAGCTTTTGCATAAAAAGACTCTGCGCCTTCAAAATTTCCAGAATGATATGCACATTCTCCTTTTTTATGTGCTCGGCGTGCTTTTCGATAATATTTGTATGAATTCTCTTGAAATAAATAATATCCCAAGAAAAAAAGAACTACCAAAACAAGAACAATTCCGAATATTTTCCACCATTCCATTCTTAAAAAACAGCCTATTTCTCCCTCTTTATAAGGATTTTTATCATTTACTACTTATGTGTTAAGCTAAAAAGTGTTTACCAGGGGTAGTGAAGAACATTACTTTTCAAAAAGAGAAAGAAGGGAAAGCCATATGGTATAGTACCAAGGAACGTTCGAAACAATAATATTCTCACTTTGTTCACTCTCATAATGTGTTCCCAAAGCATCTGTATAGACCATATGAAAAGTAATATGCCCATTTGCAAATGCTTTCCCAGAAACTTCTGTACTGATAGTCCTTTGCCCTTCAACAGAACTCAAAGAAAATGTTCCCACACCATCAATAGAAAGAGAGAGATCTTCTACTGTACTATCAGTAACGAGAGTAAACTCCATATCTTCTTTTTCATGGAAGTTTATTTCCTTTAAGTTAATGTTTTCTACACGGAGGTTAGGAATTTCAACAATGTGCAAATCAAAATATGCATACCGTGCTTCACCATTTCTTTCTGCACGAACCAACAATCTTTGACTTTGGTAATCCTGAAGAGCTATATTCCATTCAAGCTCTTTTTTTGCAGCAAAACAAATCTCTTCAAAACAAACCTCAACAGCAGCAATGTTCCCTTCTAGAAAACACGTAAGAACAGCATTTTCTTCCGCATAATATTGATCCTTATCTAGAGAACAATCCAAAGAAACATCATCTAAATATGGCTTGTTTTCATCAACTTGAAGAGAAGAAATAATTTTTTCTGCATCTTCTAGACTTTCAGTTTCATAATTTGATGCATAGCTAAAACTCGTTTCTGCACGCCCTCCAAACATAGTTTGTACTTCAACACTTGTTGTATAAAGATACAAGGGATCAATATCTTCAGGCACTTGTACAATCCAAAATACAATCTTTTCTTCATGTGGTTCTAAAAGAACACTCTTTGTATTTTTTCCTACAACACCAGGAGCTTTTGTCAAATAAAGTTGTACAGGAACATAAAAATCATTTGGATTAGAAACGGTAATTTGGAGAGGAACATAACTCCCAGCTCCAACAGAGTCTTTGAGTGTTTCAACTTCAAGAGAGAGATATTCATCTGCAACTCCACCAAGAGCAGTAATATCTGTTTGGAAATTTACCTCTCCAACATCAACCTGAAGATTGTTTCCTATCCATTCATAAGAAACAGATGCTTCATTAGATCCAAGTTCATCTTTAAATTTAATATGAGAAGGATCAATCCATCCAAAAGTTCCATAAGTAACATCCACAGGAACCCATTTCCCATCAATATATACTTCTGCCCAGCCATGTGCACCAAAATCATCTTGTAAATTTGTATAGACCATCCCTGATGCAAACCGTGCAGGAATTCCTCTGCTTCGCGCAAGAGAAATAAATAAATTTGTAATTTCATCACAGACTCCTTCTCTATGTTCTAAAACCCATGAAGATTTTTGGCTTGCTTGTACATTTAAAGAAGACAGATTGTATTCTACATTATTTTGCGTCCAGTTTGCAAGAATAAATACAACTTTGTAAAGATCATCTTCTCCACCAACAAGTTCTTCTGCAAGTGCATCAATTTCTGAGGTAATATCAATAATTTCTGTTTCCAATGTATAGACTTGTACTTCTTCTGGAACAGATGCAGGGTAAGGAATTTTTTCAGAAATGTGAATAAGAGTATTTTCTACAAAAATTTTGCTAGAGACAGAAAAATCATAGGAAGGACTATCAGTATTCCATGTATATTTCACTCCATTGTTTGTTATGCCTATATCTGCTTCTGGATTTGCAAGAAATTCTTCCAAGAGAATAGTTTGATAAGGATAGGATTTGGGATAAAATTCTAACTCTGCAGAAATTTCCTGTGTAACTCCATTCGTCTTTTGTATGTCTGAAGAAATATCTACTTGCAATGTTAAGGAACTCACATTATTGTAATTATCAACTTCTGCAGAAACAAAAGGAAGCAGGAGAAGAATAAAAATCCAGATCGCTCTTTTCATAAGATCCTAAATGTCTCTCTTTCTATTTAAATTTTTGCAAAGAATCTTTTTTTATTTCTTGAATGTTTTTACAAGCTCAACAACTCGCTCAGAATAATCAAATTTTTGATAAAAGGTATATGCATTTTTATTAGGCACAAAAACTTCAACGCGAATAATATCACAACCATTCTCCTGAAAATATCTTTCCATTTTTTCCACCAAATTTTTGCCTACATGAAAACCTCTATAACTCTCTAAAACAAATAGTTCTAGTATCCTAGCTGGTTTTGTAATTCTACACTCAAGCAGGTTTTCTTCTGGTTGTTTCTCAATAGCACCAGCTATGCACCCTACAATTTTTTCTTGATCGTAGGCAAGAATAATAAGTCCTTCACCTTGAGAGACTCTATCAATAAGATCATTTGTATAATGTATTCCATATGAAGGAAGTCGCCGTAATCTTTGTAAAGGATCTATTTCTATAAGAAAGTCCTGAAGGTTTTCCATACAGCTCACAAGATCTTCAAAATATCCTTCCTTGTATTCCTTAAAGAGTATGTTCATAAAGATAAAGAAAAAAAAGAAAGCATTTAAATTTTGTGTAAAGTATAAATACTAATATTCTTCAAGAAAAGCACGCAAATCTTCCCAAGAATATGCAATAATATCTGCTTTTGCTTCTAAAGCTTCTGAACGATGATGCATTGCAATCACAACACTTTCAAGATTTCTTTCATGAGCCACAACAGCCATTCCTGTATCATCTGTTGTATCTCCTATAACAATCATTCTCTCAGTTTTGTGAGAAACCATTCGTGCAATTCTTTCTTTATCTTGCACTCCATAGAGCATTCCATATTGCTTGAAATCTTTTCCTGATAAGGGATTCCCAAATACTTCACGCGCATCAACATATTCTCCATATGCATCTGCAACAATTTGTAAACTGCAAGAAATAAGTGCCCTTCTCCCATGTATCAAATCCAGAGTTTCTTTTGCATGTGGATATATTCTTTTAGGAAGTTTTTTTGCTCCCTCCTGAATTATTTCCTCTGGGATTTCCCTCAAAGAATCCAGAAATAAATTTACAAGATGTTTTGTATGAATCTCCCTTTCTGCATCAGGAATCCCATTTGCTAAAGTTTTTCTATCGTAAAGAAAAATTTCAATATTTTTTGTAACAAAACGTGGAAACTGTGAGAAAGGAATACGAGGGAGAAGATAGAGTGCAAGATCTGCATTGCTTATTCCGCGAAGAAGCTTATCATAGTATCCTTTATGCAAAGTTCCATCAATATCACAAAGGATTCTCTGTGTAACAATATCCCTATTTGCCAGTGCATGGATAAGGTCATAGGCACTTCTATTTCCTTGAAGGAAAATATTTCTATTTGCAAGCGGTTGTTCTGTCATGGTAAAAGAAATTCAAGATGTGTTGCTGCAACAGAAAATCCAAAAATCCACGTGTTGCTCACTTCTCCATATCGCTCTCCATGATTGTGTATTGCTTCATATTTTTTTTCAAGGATTTCTTTTCCTGTAAGACTTTTTAAATTTTGCACAGTTTCTTCTTCTAAAAGTGTTCCTGCAGAGCCAACTTGTTCTTTGAAAAGCCAGTATTTGCTTACTCCATGCCTCGTTAAAAAAGGAGGGCTAGGACGTGTATGTGCATCAGTATTGTAAATGAGTGGAAAATCATGTTTCTGTGCAAAAACACGAACACCAGCATTGGTGAAAGTCATCCAGAGGGTGTTCCCTGTGTTAAGGCCTTCAAGGAACACAGGAAATTCTTTTGCAATCTTATAAAGTTCTTTTATTTCATCTAGTGTTGGAGGAAGAAAAGCACTCAATTGTTTAAGAACAGGAATAGGTGTTTTTCCTGCTGGGACAGTAAAGGGATGAGCAATAGTCATATAGGCTCCTTGTCTTTGTCCTTCTTCTAAAAGTGCATGCGTTCCAGAAGCCTGCAAGTGATCAAAGCCTTCTGCAGCAATATGTATCTGATGATTTTCTCTAAAAACACTCGGAGTACTGCCCTCAAGAATAGTTTCTACTTCAATGCCTTTAGTGAAAATGACTTGTTCATCTCCGCGCTTGACAATACTTGCATATGTATCAGAAAAAACAACTTCAATTCCAGCAATTTTTGGAAGAACAGCAACAAATTCTTCATAAGGAACGACATGATGTATAGGATGAAAAAGTCCATAATCTGAAATAGCCTGTATGCCAACTTTTGCATTAAAAAAACTATGAACTATTTCTTGTCGATCTTCTTCTGTTTGAAATAATTTTCTTCCAAGATGAAAATGAGAATCAACAAGAACCTTTCTTTCAGGGATACTTTTCTTTCCGAGAAAATGTGCTTGAAGAAAACCTAAGTGATCTTTACTAGTTTCTAAAGTAAATAATGGGATGCTAAACATTCTTCTCAGAGAATAGGAGCTCTTTAAAAACCTTATGATAAGCTAGGCTTGTCCGGAATTAAAAAGGAATAATTAAAAGCCTCGTCTTCTTTGTTTTAGGTTATGACACAAAAAACACTTTCTGACGAGACTTTTAGACACATATTACACGAACAAATAATTAAACTTTGCCATTCTTTTGAGCTTCCTTTGCATTGGAATAAGATTGGCCCCAAGAAATTCACGAACTATCAACGCGCTGGGATAATAGTTCTTTTTTTGCGTAGCAAAAAGAGCCTTCGTGATTTTATAAGAGAACTCAAAGAATCTCGTTGGACGAGCTGGTTAGGATTAAAATCTCTACCTGGAAAAAGTACTCTTCACGACTGGCAAACCATCTTTGATTTGAAGACTCTTCGTCTGTTTCAAGAAATTCTTCTTTGTAAAGAGAAACCCTCTTTGATGGCAATCGATGCAACTGGCATCGATTCTTGGCAAAGAAGTCGCCATTATGAAAAAAGAATGTTTGAAGCATTAGAACCCTATGAGAGATTGAAGAAAATGCCGTATGCAAAGCTAGACATTCTTATTGATGTAGATTCAGGATTGATTCATGATTTTGTCTTGCGTATAAAACCAAGACATGATACTCTTGGTGCCAAGAGTATGTTCAAGAGAATGAAACACAGAGGAGTGAAAATTCTTGCAGATAGAGGGTATGATTCTGAGCCACTGCACAAAATTGCCCGTCAGGCAGGCAATATTTTGTATGCAAAACTAAGAAAAATGAAAAAGGGAATACCTGGAGGCTTTTACAGGAAGAAATGTATGATAAAAGATCCAGAGTATAATCGAAGATGTAGAGTTGAATCGGTGTTTAATGCAATCAAACACAGAAGACTGATTGCATTAAGAAGCAAAGA
>Ga0208373_1000179_pt1 | contig 120073 bp, 118 predicted proteins | sample RifOxyC2_FD_184036 | JGI IMG/M metagenome (GOLD analysis project Ga0208373, IMG submission 184036) | Soil microbial communities from Rifle, Colorado - Rifle Oxygen_injection C2 (SPAdes) | ecosystem: Environmental > Terrestrial > Deep subsurface > Rock core/Sediment | place: Rifle, Colorado... | reverse complement strand
CAAAAGTGTCAAAATCCCCTTGCCAAAAATCAGGATTATTTTGAGTTAAAAAATTTAATTCTTTTTCCAAAAAATCAACAATCCCCAAAAAGATTTCTTCGTGGTTCCCTTCAAACAAATAAGCGTGGTGAAGGTTTTCTTTTTGATTTATAAGTTCCTGCATTATTCAAATATTAACATAACTTTCATAAAACAAATATTTCATTTACTTTTATAACCTAAGTATGTATAGTTACCTTAGAGATTTCTAAAAATCTTTTGCTACTTAATTAAGGAAATAGGAGGTTCTTTTGAAAAATTTAAAGAAATTTAAGGGTCATTTGTGCACAATGCAATTCTCTCAATCAAGGATGTCAAAAGATGTCACAAAAAAAGGTTACCTAGTACAAAAAGGAACAGGGGGCAGTAGCCATTGGGTTTTTTGTATGGATGTTAAAGAAGATGAAATAGCATTTTTTTTCCAAAGGCCGATGTCGCACCAAGAGGCAGATATCCTTGAAGGAAAAGGTGCCAAAATTCTAAGTGTTTCTAATAAAGAATTAATGGCGCTAGGAGACCAGAAAAAGAGTAGTCCAACCTTTGGACATCTTATTAACACCTATTGTTACAAATTTACTCTAAATTTTGAAGAATGGTTGTTGACTTAATACCAAACAGCCACCCGCCCGCCTGACGAGAAGACCTCGCTATGGCGGGTTTTCTTATTTCACGCAAGAAACAAAATATGTTGAGGAGTAAAAATAAAAAGAATCCAAATTTAGATGCTGAACGAGGAGGTGAGGAAAAATTTTTTGAGACGTATTACAATACGGCGAAAGAAATTTTCCCGATACCGACAAAGTTCAGCGCTAAATTTGGATTACTTTTTTGAGATTATGGATTTTTTGTAAGTATCGAGATGCTCCAACGCAATCCCCGTCCCCTTCGCCACACAATACAACGGGTCCTCTGCTAAATAAGCTCTCACCCCAGTTTTTTGCTTAACTAAGTCAGTTAAATTTCTCAATTGAGAAGAACCTCCTGTCATAGTAATTCCCTGATCAATAATATCAGCGGCCAATTCTGGCGGAGTATCATGCAAAACATTTTTTATAGCTTTTATTATTTCGATCAACTCTTTGCTCAAAGCTTTTACCACTTCGTTTGTTCCAATCTCTATTGAGCGAGGAAGGCCAGAAACAAAGTCTCTACCCTTTATTACTAATTTTAATTCTCCTTTTTCTTTTACTGGAATGGCAGAGCCTATTTTTATTTTTATGTCTTCAGCGGTTTTGTCCCCTATGGCTAAATTAAATGTCTTTTTTATATAATCAACAATAGCATGATCAATTTTATCCCCGGCACATTTTACCGATGTAGAAGCAACTATCCCCCCAAGAGAAATAACAGCCACGTCTGTGGTTCCCCCACCAATGTCAACAATCATATGACCATTAGCCTCTTCAATCAAAATACCAGCTCCTATGGCCGCTAAAATAGGCTCCTTCACAACAAAAGCTCTTTTAGCCCCAGCTTTCATTGCCGCCTCTATTACCGCTCTTCTTTCTGTTGAAGTTACTCCAGCAGGAACAGAAACTAGAACATCTGGTTTAAAAATATTAAATTTTCCCAAAGCTTTTCCAATATAGTATCTGAGCATCGCTTCTGTTACTCTATAATCAGCAATAACTCCATCTTTCATAGGACGATAAGCAATAATACTATCAGGGGTCTTCCCTATCATACTTTTAGCTTCAAGACCCACAGCTAATATTTTATTATCCTGTTCGGAAACAGCCACAACAGAAGGTTCGTTCAAAACGATACCTCTCCCAGGAACATACACTAAAATGTTTGCTGTCCCCAAATCTATCCCAAGTTTTTTTGTAAATAAGCCCATATTAAAAATATAAAATTAAAATCTAAAAATGAAAAATGCTGACAAGAACTTAAAATTAAGAAATTTCTAAGGAAATTCTTTTATTCTATTCTAGACTAAGTCTACATTATCTATGATTAACCGCTCTTTTGCAAGAATTTTGTTATAACAAACACCCCAAATAGCTCTTAGATAAAACTTCTTTTAGTTAGCTCAGTATCTACGGAACTAAACTTTTTATGACATCATAAAGCTCCCCACTACAATTTGCACTCTTTATTGAGTCAAGATAAGCCTTTCCAAAATCTTTAGAGTTATCAATAAGACAAACCATGGTTTTGCCTAAAGCATCTGGAGGTACATCTGTCGCCCAGAACAAACTAGTTGCCACGGAACACTTACCTCCTTCATATGAAAGGATCTCAAAATCTTGTTTTTTCACACCCTGTGTATTTTTGCTTGCATATTTTGTCCCTGCTTCACATTGAAAAAACTTTTCTTTAAAACAGGAATAATCGTAACCACAATCAGTTGGAACAACAAATACCACTTCTTCTAATATATCTGGGGTTTCCTCTGTTCCTCCCTCAGGGATATCACCTGAAGGAATTCCCTCTTCGGGAATTTCAACAACATCAATCTGGCTGTCATAATAATTTTCTGGGGGAACATATTCTGCCTCTTCTTGAGGAGGAACAATTTGGAGATTTTCCATTATCTTCGTAACCATTTCATCTAATGTTAATTTTTCAAAAAAAGAAAAATAAGCATATGTGCTACCAATTAAAACAAACAATGAGAATAAGAAAACAACAAAAATCACAAAAATTTTTGATTTTGGTGATTCCTTCACCCTTGTTTGCTTTTCAAGTGTGCCATCTCTTTTTGAAGACAATATAGGAAAAGCTGTTTCAGGCAATCTTTGTGAAGAAGCCGATTCTTTTACTAGACCTACACCAGAACTAGCCCAATTAGTCGCTGTCGATTGAGAATCATTTGTTTTTACCTGTGACGATTCTGCGGCTAGTTTTTCAAAAGGGTTTTCCGTGGAAAAAAATTTTTTGTTTTCTACAGGAAGTGGCTTAATGGAGCTTTCTTGAGCAGGTTCATATGCCAAAGCCTCTGGTACTTTTTGAATAGGCTCTGGTGTCGAAGCCTCCAGTGCTTTGTTTGAAAAACCGTCAAAAGAATCATATCCATTATTTATGGTAGATTGGTGTGCTTCAATTACTGGCTTTTGGTTCTCTTTCATTTCTTGCGCAGATTCTGAGAGTGATTCTCTGAAGGGATCTTCTGCGTAAACAGCCTCGTTGTTTTCTGCCAGACGTGGTTCACTTCTTACTTCCTGCACAGGTTCTGAAATTGATTCTCTAAAAGGGTCTTCGATTGAGGCAGGTTCATTTTTTTCTACAGAATGTGATTCACTTCTTATTTCCTGCACTGGTTCTGATATGGAAACTTCTTGAGTTTTTTCAGAACCTTCAATTACACTAAAGGCTTTTTTAACATCAGCAATAGCCCATCCTCCGATGTTCACAAGACCTTCAGTGATCTTATCTTTGGCAAGCCCAGAAGCTAGCTCTTGTTTTATATAAGGAAGTAGTGTCTCTATCTTCATAAAAGTAAATTATAAGGGAAGAAGCTTAAAGTTAAAAGTGTATAAAAGAATTGCTAATCAAAAAATTAAATTTCTTCACTTGAAATTCGTTTTATATCCACTCCGATTTTTATTAATCTTTCTTCAATTCTTTCATATCCCCTGTCGATTAAATAAATGTTGTTAATTACCGATTCCCCTTTTGCAAGGATTGTTGCAATAACAAATGCTAAGCCAGCCCTAATATCTGGGCTTTCTAATTCTCTCGCTCTTAAATCTTTCGGCCCACGCACAATAGCGCGATGCGGATCCAATAATATGATGTCAGCCCCCATGCGAGTAATGTCTTCAATAAAATTCAAACGACCTTCAAAAATTGTTTCAAAAACAAGAGATTCCCCTGTTGTCTGAGTTAGAAAAATAACCATAGGAGCCTGCAAATCTGTTGGGAAACCTGGATATTCTTTTGTCTTTATTCCTGATCCTTTAAATTGGCTATTATTTATTTTGTCATTTTTTTCTATTTTTATACTAGTTTTTCCTACTTTAATCGGAACGCCAGAATCTTTTAATATTTCAATTAAAATATCTATGTCATTAGGATTACAATTTGTTATCTCAAGGTCTTTAGCACACAAGGCTCCTAAAATTAAAAAACTTCCCGTTTCTATGCGATCAGGCATCGCTATATATTTTTTTCCTTTTGCTTCCAATAGTGTCCCCCCAACAATTTCAATTGTTGTTGTCCCCCCGCCTTTTATTTTTGCTCCGCAAGAAACCAAAAAATTTATTAAATTATCTATCTCTGGTTCTAGGGCAACATTTTTTAATATGGTTTTACCCTTCGCCAAAACTCCCGCCATAATAAAAGTTTCTGTGGCCGTAACACTCGGAGTCTTAAAAAATATTTTTGCTCCGTTTAATTTTTTATTTTTAGTACTTATGTAATACCTATCATTTTTAAATTTTGTTTCAGCTCCCATTTTTTTAAAACCCGCCACAAAAAAATCTATCGGTCGGGCTCCAATTACACAACCCCCGGGAACAGGAAAAGAAACTTGCCCAAAACGAGCCAAGAGTGGTCCGGTCAAAATAATGGAGGCTCTCATTTGTTCAGATATTTTTCTATCCAAATCAAATTTATTTAACCCTTTAGAATTTATAAGATATTTATTCTCTGATTTTTTAGATACCTCGGAGCCAAGGCACCCCAACAACTCTGACATTCTTTTAACATCTTCAATGTTTGGTATGTTGTTTAACTCAAAACCATCTTTAAATAAAATGCTAGCGGCCATCGTTGGTAAAATAGCATTTTTGGCACCATTTATTTTAATTTTTCCAGATAAAATCTTTTTACCCCCTAACCCTTTTACTATAAACTTTTCCTTCATATTCTTTATATAATACGTGTTTTTTAATTTTTAACAAATTTTCTTTTTGAATAAAAAAAAATAGGTAGAAGGGGGGCTCCCCTCTACCTATTATTAGCCCAAATTGGTTACCGTCTTTTTCCCCTCGTAGGCGGAAGAACTTTTTTGTTAGGCTCTTTCTTCTCTTCTTCTGGTGCATGGCGAGGACAAGCACATCCCCCGTTCTTGCATGCTATACAATCATCTTGATACCCTTGTTTTTCCATAATAACGACACCTCATAAAATAGAAGGGATTACGAACTTTTTCCCTAAATAATTATATCAATAAAGACAATGGCTGTCTCTTACAAACAAGCTCTAAATATTTGCATTGAAAATATATCTATGTTATCTTATTACCACATGATAAACGTTGAATTAAATAAGAATAATAACGAAAATAATTTAAGCCTTTTACGAAGGTTTAGCAAACGTATAAAAAGCTCAGGAATTATCCCCAGAATGCGTTCAATAAGATACAATTCAAGGGTAGAATCAAAATTTACCAAAAAGAAAAAGACTTTAAAAACAATCAGAAAAAAGGAAGAAATTGATGAACTAATAAAATTGGGTAAGATGCTAGAAAAAAGAACCCGTTAAAGATAAAATGACTTCTTCAAAAATCGATATAAAAAATACAACAAAAGGCAAGCTACCAAGCTTGCCTTTTGAAAATATAAAAAACAAAGTCCTTGGGAAAAATTATGAGTTGAGTTTAGTTTTTATTGGGAACAAACTCTCAAGAAAATTAAATAACAAGTATCGCAACCTGGACAAACCGACAAATATTTTAAGTTTTCCTTTGTCTGATTCCGAAGGAGAAATTTTTATCAACCTAAATCTTGTTCCAAAAGAGGCTCCTAAATTTAACAAAACTCCTACAAAATTTATTGCTTACTTATTTATACATGGAGTTATTCATTTGAAAGGTTTCGAACATAGTAGTAAAATGGAAGCTAAGGAAAATAAAATTCTCAATTTTTTTAATTTATAAATTTTTCTAATAAAAAAGTGTCAAAAAAAATAGCAGTTGGAATAGACATCGGAACACACCAAATAAAGGTTGTGGTGTCTGAACTGTTGAAAGAAAAAAATAAAACGATTCCCCGCGTGATAGGGAGAGGACTTTCTGAATCAAAAGGGTTAAGGTTTGGCTATATTGTAAACCAAAATGATGTAACAAAAAGCCTAGAAATAGCGTTAAACCAAGCAGAAAGGTCTGCTGGAGTAAAAATTAAAAAAGCCGACGTTTCAATTGGCGGAATAGGACTCGAAAGTGTGGTTGCTGAAGGCTCAGCCATAGGATCAAAAGGAAATTTTGAAATGAGCGAACTAGATATACAAAAAGTTCAAGAAGTCGCTGAAAATAATATAGAACTATTAAATAAAAAAATTATACATACTATCCCCATCCAATTTAAAATAGATGGGCAAAAAGTTTTGGGAAGACCTATTGGAATAAAGGGGAAAAAATTGGAAGGAAAATTCCTCTTTATCACCTACCTTAAACAGCACCTTGAGGACTTGGCCCAAGCAATCGAAAAAACAGGAATAGAGATAGGAGAATTTGTCGCAGCACCTATTGCGTCAAGTATCGTCACCCTAACGAAAGCTCAAAAAATTGCTGGCTGTGTCCTGGCAAACCTAGGAGCAGAGACTGTTTCTATTATTGTTTACGAAAATGGAGACCCCATCTCTTTGGAAACATTCCCCATCGGCTCAACCAATATAACCAACGACATCGCATTAGGATTAAAAATTCCTCTCGAGGAGGCAGAAAAAATAAAAATAGGAATGGTTTCAGGAACTTCCTACTCAAAGAAAAAATTGGAAGAAATTATTTCCGCCCGATTAGAAGATATCTTTGAACTTATTGATAATCACCTCAAAAAAATAGGGAGAAACGGTCTTTTGCCAGCAGGAATTATTCTAACAGGAGGAGGTTCTGGAATTACCACTATTGAAGATTTAGCCAGGGCCTATTTAGCCTTACCTTCAAAAATAGCGACTATAAATTTCATCAGCAATGCAAATAGTAAAATAAAAGATTCTACATGGTCAGTAGCCTACGGTCTATGTATTTTGGGATTAACAAAAAAAGAAGACTCAAAAGGAATCGAAACTTTCAAGCGATTTAAGAACAAAATACTTAACTTGTTAAAACAGCTCTCTGTTTAATCAAAAATAGCTCCGTAGCAAGGTTTTGAAACGTTTTGACTCCTAATATATTTCTGTTATCATATGTTCATATAGTTTGACAGAGAAATTGCTTAAAATGCATCTAGAAAATAGTGCATTGTTTTTTAATGTTTAATAGTTATTAGATAATCCTAAAATATAATCATGCCTAAAATAAATCCTGAGGTAGAAGCGTTTGCCAGAATAAAAGTTATCGGAGTGGGAGGTTCTGGAAAAAATGCCACTAATTATATGATTAACTCAAAAATTGAAAGAGTTGAGTTTATTGTTATGAACACAGATGCTCAAGACCTCCACCATTCTAAAGCAGTAAAAAAAATTCACATTGGAAAAAATCTAACTAAAGGGCTTGGAACTGGAATGAATGCAGAAATTGGAAGAAGAGCTGCAGAAGAAACAAAGGAAGAAATTCAAGAATCCTTGAAGGGTTCAGACATGATTTTTATAACCGGAGGATTGGGAGGAGGAACAGGAACCGGAGCCAGCCCAATAATTGCCCAAATTGCTAAGGAGTTGGGAATTCTAACGGTGGCTGTTGTAACCAAACCTTTCTTTTTTGAGGGCCAACAAAGGATGGCTCTTGCTAATAGTGGACTAATAGAATTACAAAGAGAAGTTGACGCCGTTATTGTAATCCCCAACGACAGAATCTTGAGTGTGGCGACAAAAGAAATGACAGTTGATAATGCTTTTGCTATGAGTGATGAAATTCTAAGACAAGCTGTTGAGGGAATTTCAGACCTGATAACCTCTCCTGGAAGAATAAACGTGGATTTCGCTGACATCAGTGCTATTATGGAAAACTCTGGCTCTGCTCTCATGGGAATAGGTAGAGCTAGCGGAGAAAAAAGAGCCGAAGAAGCTGCAAAGCAAGCCATTAGTTCTCCCCTACTAGATGTTTCGATTAATGGCGCTAAGGGCGTTTTGTTTACTATCGCGGGAGGAGATGATTTAAGGATGGATGAAATACAAACAGCTGCTCAAATTATTACTGAGTCCATTGACCCAGAGGCAAAAGTAAAATTTGGAACAGTAAAAGATAATTCCCTAAAGAAAAATGAAATCAAAATAACTGTTATTGCTACTGGCTTTGATAGTACATTTAAAAACGAAAAAAAAATGGAGAAAAACAACGACGAGAAGAAAGAAAACAAAATTCATAACACTGTCCCTGAAAAAAAATTAGGAGAAAAATCTAATATTGAAAAAAGTATGGGAGATGAGGATGATGAAGATAGTTGGGATGCTATTCCCTCTTTCTTGAGAAGAAAGAGGTAGCCAATAGCTGACAGCTTACAGCCAACAGCTAAAAAATTAAAAAAGCAGAAAACCTTTGGTTTCCTGCTTTTTTAATTTCCACACAAACAAAAAAGCCCACAAGAAGCCGAGGGCTTTTTGTGGACAAATATGACTAATTAGTTTTTTCTTCTGCATCTGCGTTACAACCAAACAACAATGAAAGCCCCATTCTACGTAGGAACAGAATCCCAACAAAAAGTAGCCCTGTCATTATTACATAAATTATAATTCCGTAGTGAATTGGAGTAGTAGCGGCACTAAAAAACAAAATGAAGAGATTAAAAAAAAGACCAAAAACACCACCAGCCGGGAAACAACTTCGTTCCATCTGACGCCCATCGTAGTAATAGTACATGTGGTATTTGTTACCGTAATACACACCAAACCAAAGCGAGAAAGAGTAAAAGAGTAAAAATAAACATGCTATAACTGGTTCCAAAAAATGAACTCTGTGGGACATAACAAAATAAGAGAAAATTTTAGTAATTAAACCAATAAAAAAGAATCCTGTGAAAAATTTTATTAAATTTCTCTCTTTCTCGATACAGAGAGCGATTAAAACCCCAAAGATTGCAAGTAAATAAAAAAACAAACTTACATCTCCTTCCACACTACCTCCCAAAATCGCTTTAATATTTTGAACGATTATTGAATACATTATTTCTCCTCCTGTTAATAGTTCTTAGTTTTAAAAAAAACCTTATGAATTCAAGGGGCTTCTATTTTTAGAATATCACTTAATAACCCCCGGGTCAATACTTTCAACTTCCCTCTCAAATTGTTAGAATACTTCTATTATTTCTAACATTCTTAATTCTTAAATCTGTTTTAAAAAATTTGTGCTTTGAATTTTGTTTGGATTTTGTGTTTTTGAATTTGTGCTTTCCGACGAACTTCAATTTTTTACTAAAATTTAGATTAACTAACAAACATAACTATGGAAAAAGTATACGATTTAGCAATAGCCGGCGGTGGTCCCGGAGGAGTTGGGGCTGGTATATATGCCTCAAGGAAAAAACTAAAAACAGTATTGATAACTGATGGCTTTGGAGGTCAAAGTGCTGTTTCGCCAGAAATCCAAAACTGGGTTGGGACTATTTCTATTTCAGGGCAAGAGTTGTCAAAAAATTTAGAAAATCACCTAAGAGAATACGCTGATGATTCTATTCAAATAAAAGATGCTGAAAGAGTTGAAACAATAACTCAAAATGATGAAAAACTTTTCGAAATAAAAACAAACAAAGAAACTTACATATCAAAAACAGTTCTAGTCACCACAGGAAGCCACAGAAGAAAACTTACAGCAAAGAACGCTGATAAACTAGAACACAGAGGGATAACTTACTGCGCTACCTGTGACGGTCCCCTATTCTCAAACAAAGATGTGATTGTTGTTGGCGGTGGAAATGCTGGATTTGAAACTGCTTCGCAACTTTTAGCTTATGCAAAAAGTGTTACCTTACTTGATAAAAATGAAAAACCTAAGGCAGATGAAATAACTGTTAAAAAAGTTTTGTCTAATCCTAATATGAAATTAATCAGTAATGCAAAAATAACAGAAATACTGGGTGATAAGTTTGTTACAGGTTTAATTTATGAAGATGCAAAAACTGGCGAAGTGATAGAGTTAAAAACAGACGGTATTTTTGCAGAAATAGGAGCACAACCAACGACTGGATTTGTGGCTGATTTAGTTGATTTAAATGATTATGGCTCAATCCCTGTTGATCCTAAAACTCAAAAGACATCCAAAGAAGGTATTTGGGCCGCGGGAGACTGTACCGACGGGCTTTACCACCAAAATAACATAGCAGTTGGAGATGCTATCAAAGCACTAGAGGATATTTATTTATATCTTAATACAAAGTAAGAACAACAAAATTTTTATTTTGGATTTTCTTTAAATCTTTTACCAAACTTTGACCTGCTCTTTATTCTTCATCACCAAAATCTATTTCTCTTCTAACAACTTCTTCTTTCTTAACATGGATTTCTTCCTTAAGAAGTTTCTCTTTTTTCTTCTTACGAACAGGGTTCATCTTGGCATTCTTCACAACCCCCTCAAGACGTGGAGGTCTTACAAGATGAGTCAATTGGTGCAAAATCTTTCTCTTGTCCCTTTTGTCGGGCTTACTCATAATTTTAAAAAATAGGAAAGTTCTCTAAAACGTGAACCATCTCACCGAATGGTTCTCATTTAATAAGCACCATAATATTTTTATTATAGTCTGATAATCGGCTATGTTCTTTGAACCGATTCGACCTTGGCACTCTCAAGAGTAGCTTGCTGTATCACCCACCCCAAGAGACCCCTCGGTAATGATACACAGTCAACTATATTATACTCTTGCTATTTTAGAGGGGCAAGACTAAAGAAAATATCCTGTTTTACTAAAAAATATTAAAATGTGGTGTCATTATAGCATTTGCTCGAACTTTTTTTGAGCGAGAATGAATCGTTCCGCCACTGCCTCGCAGAGCCTCGGCAACCCAGAAAGAAAAACACTCCTTGCTTTCTTGATTTGGCGGGGGTGAAATTTCTTTTGAAAAAGGAAAGGGTGTTTTTCTTTCGGGGTTCTGCCTTCCAAGTATTCAGGCAGGTGGCGGAACAATGCGGACGAAGTTTTGGCAAAACTATTTTTTGGGGAAAGGATTTGCCAAAACTTCGGCTGATTTGTTTTTGAATTCGGATGTCGCAAATGGAAAAGGGGTTTGGGGAGGAATTTTCCATTTGCTCCTCTTTTTGTTTTTGGGGAATTCGGGGCGGACAAAAAACAAAATCCAAACTTCAATATTGTGCCTCTTACATTCTACTATTTTTACTCCTCATCCGGAATAAAATATAGTGCAACAGAATTCATACAGAATCTCTTGCCTGTAGGTTGTGGCCCATCGTCAAAGACATGACCGAGATGTGAGCCACAAGTATCAAGAACCTCGATCCTGTCGTCCAAAAGTCCACTTTCCTTTCGAAGCACAAGCGCATCTTCAGATATTGGAGCCAAGAAACTTGGCCAGCCCGTACCAGAGTCATATTTCTGTTCCGATCTAAAAAGCGGCTTGTCGCAACCAACGCTGTAGTACGTTCCTTTTCGTGTTTCGTGATTTAATACGCCGGTAAACGGAATCTCCGTTCCTGCTTCTCTCAAGACATGGTACTGCTCGGGAGTCAGAATTTCTTTCCAATGATCTTTGACTGCACTGCTTTCACGCATGTTCGGTGTTGGAACAGAGAAGTTTTGTTTGTAATACACAACACCACCTACAACAAGCAAAAATAGCACAAAGATAAGAGGAATCGCTTTTTGAGATAGGTGCTTAAAGTTATGCATACTACTATTTTAGATAGCTATCAAACCAAATAGCATGACAGGTATAACCTGTTGGATTTTTCTGTAGGTAATCCTGATGATAGCTTTCCGCTTTATAAAACTTACCAAGAGGTTCGAGCGTAGTGACGACAGGATCCTTCCATCGTTTTGATTTGTTTACGATCTCGATAAAATCTTCACCTTCCTTTTTCTCTTCTTCATTTTCATAGAAAATAACCGAACGATAGGAGGTGCCCCGATCGTTCCCTTGCTGGTTGAGTGTAGTTGGATTATGAATCTGAAAAAAGAAATCGAGAAGATTTCTGTATGATGTTTTTGACGGATCGTATTCTATCTCCACTGCCTCGGCATGACCCGGATGGTTTTCATATGTCGGATTTTCGTTTGCTCCGCCAGTATAGCCGACTTCCGTGGCTACCACTCCAGGTTGAGTCCTGATTAAATCCTCAAGACCCCAGAAGCATCCCCCTGCTAATACGATTTTCTTGTTCATAATTATTTGGCGCTAATGTCCTCAAAGCAGACCGAATTCATACAGTATCTTTTCCCCGTTTTTGTCGGACCGTCATCAAATACATGTCCAAGATGTGAATTACAGACCGAACATACTGTCTCTGTTCTTTTCATGCCGTGAGAATTATCTTCAATATTTTTTACCGCCCCAGGAAGTGCCTCGTCAAAGCTTGGCCAGCCAGTACCCGAATCAAACTTTGCCTCCGCCTTAAAAAGTGGATTGCCACAGGCGGCGCATTTGTAGAAGCCATCTTTGTCGGGATGAATGAGCTTTCCTGAAAAAGCCGGTTCTGTGCCCTTTTGTCGCAGGACTTCATATTGTTCTGGTGTTAATTTCTTCTTGAACTCTTCTTCATTTTTGGGCATGTTGTCATTCATATATTTTATTTGTTTAACCAAAGGTAAAGGTAAAAGCTTGTAATCCGGCTTTTGGTATGACAATACGCAAAACATGTTTTCCATAATCTGTATCTTGGATGAGCATGTAAAGCGTTTCGTTCTTAATGGTTACTTTCTTTACGAACACATCGTCTTTATAAATTTCAACCTCAACTTCTTCAGCTCCACCTGCAGTTATGTAGACATTTTTTGCCTCGTAGCTAAAGATGATACTTCCCGCACTTTTGTTTTCGGCGTATTCGGAAGTTATATTCCATGTGCCACTAAGGTAAAGTTTGTTGAAAGAGATTGATGAAGGAACTAAAAGAGTTTGCTCACCTGTACGGCCTGCGGTACCGTTTGCAAGGTACTCATTTCTCGCAGATCCAAAATAGACTTCCGGACTTTTTACCTTGCCAGATTCCACAGACACAACATTTTCTGGTTTTGATATATTTGAGGACACCTCTACATTCATATTTAGTCTATCCGCCCGTTCTCGAAGAGCTCTTTGTATTGCAACTTCTGTCTCTTTGTATTGACCTTCTCCAGCATGGTCATAAACAATATACCCATCTATATCAATTAAATATTTCCTCGGCCAATATTGATTCTTATAAGCTTGCCAAGTAGAAAAATCATTATCAAGTACCACTGGATATTTTATACCAAAATCTTTTACTGCTTTTTCTACATTCTCTTGAACTTTTTCAAAAGAAAATTCTGGAGTGTGAAGACCGATAATAACAAGCCCTTCGTCCTCATATTCTTTATACCACTCGTTTAGATACGGAATAGTGCGTTGGCAGTTGATACAGCTATATGTCCAAATGTCTAATAACACAACTTTTTTGCCCTTAAATTCACTTATAGTTATGGGTAAATTATTTGTATTTATAAAACCATCGGGGGTACTTATGTCAGGTGCAAGGGCGAATTTTTTATTTTTTTCTTTAATGCTTAAGAACGAACCTTCGTTCATTCTGGCTTTGTCTTCAACTTCAGTGTTTTCATCTGTACTTGAAGTGCCATTTATACTTACATCTTTTTTATCATTTTTTTCTAACAACTTTTGTTCAATTTTGGTTACATCTAAAAATCCTGCATCAAGTAGGCTGATTTGAAGCTTTTTGTCATATCCAGAAATAATAGCTATTGCTACCAAAATGAAAATAACTCCAAATATCTTTTTAAACCACCCTCTCGGATCTGAAACTTTTCCAACTTTCGCCATAATTCGTTCACCCACAAGAGCCACAACTATAAGAGCGAGCGATAAACCTAGAACATAAGTAAAAAGATAAATTATTCCCAAGAAAAATGAAACGGGCAAGACTGTTGCTAAGATAACGAAGTATGTCGGACTACAAGCGGAAAAAATAGGTCCAAGTGATGCACCGATGATTACATCTCCCCAAACACTATTCTTTTGATATCCCGTTGTTAATACTTTATTTGATTTAATGCTTAAAGTGTTTGCAAAGGAAAACTTTTCCCATAAATCAGGGAAAACCATAGTTAAACCAAATAAGAAAATAATTCCACCAGAAATCCATTTCCAGAAATCTTGAGGAATATCAATCAACAAGGAGCTTGCTTTGAGAAGTAGGGTGAATAGTATGACCGAAATTCCAAGCGATGCTACAACCACAAAAAGCCTTCTCCTGCTCGGGGTGGTGTCTGTGATGGAATGTCCTATTATCACGGGGAGGAGAGGCAGAATACACGGTGCAAGCACCGTGAGTATTCCCGCGATAAATGAGATCAGGAGAAGCAACATATTATTTTACTTCTGCTACAAGTGCTGAGAGTGTCGGACTACCGCTCCACTTCTTGATTATGTTTCCGTCTTTATCAACTTGCACAAATGTATGCTGATAAGTAACACTGTATTTTTGTTTAAGCGCAGTAGAATTATCGTAATTCACATCAAGAATAGCTAGGCTTTCCGGAATTTTTGAAAGATTAGCTTTAATGTCCGCGTCTAACGCTCTACAAGTCGGACACCAGCTTGCTCTGAAAAATAAAACCACATCATGAGTAGCGGAAGCTAGAGCAACTTTTTCTGGTGCATAAGCTTCGTATGAACCAACCTTCATCATGGTGTCGCTCTTGTCCATCACACTTGTCTCGTCTTTTTTCATCATACTGTCGGTTTCTGTAGTGTCAGCTTTCATCATTGCGTCCTTTTCTTCCATCGCCTTTTTCTCCATCATGGCTTTTTCTTCAGCCATCTTTTGATCCTCCATGGCCTTCTGTTCCATTTGCTCTTTAGCCATCATTGCATCATTTTTTGCATTGTTGGATATATAGATTCCTCCAACAATCACCGCCAACACGATAACCCCAATAACTATTCCTATATTTTTGTTCATAAAAATTTGTTAATCACTAACTTATAATGTTAATAAATAAAGTATATAAAATAACAAAACAAATGTAAAGTGTCCTTTACATTTGTTTTGTGGATAACTGTATTTTTAAAGATTTCTATCGCTCCAAAGACGAGTCGTGATTTTTACGATTATCATTACTATCAGAGCAACCACCAACCACGAATCTACTTTGTGTGAGTATCCTTGTATCACAATGCCGAGCATGAGAATTGCTGATCCTGCGAGAAACGCATTTCTTCCCGCAAGTGAACGGTTTACATCATCGCGTTCATCAAATACTTTTTCTTTCAGAATAAAGCTAGCAAATATACCAAAAAGAACCAGTAAGGCAACAAGCATTCCCATTACCATCATGTCCGGCATCCAAAAATGAAAAGGGTTCAGGAGTAAAATCGCCAACACTACGAGCGTGAGAGATACGATTATTTCTTTTGTGATTTTATTTTTCATGGGATATTTTAAAAATGTGTTCGACCGGTAACTTAAAGAAGTCGGCGATCTTAAGGGCAAGTAATACAGACGGCGTGTAATTTCCTTTTTCAATCGCAATGATTGTCTGGCGACTCACTTTTAACTTTTCCGCAAGCTCTTCCTGCGTAATACTTTTTTGAGTCCGTAATTTATTCACTTCATTTGAGATACATTCTTGCATAATTTGTAATGTAAGTTTACACAATCAAACCAAAATGTCAAACTGACTTTACATTGATAACTTCTCATTTCAGAAGTTCGCTACTGGAAATTCCCAAAGCATTAGCAATCTTTTCCAAAGTGGAAAGAGTAGGGTTCATTCGACCATTTTCAATATTACTGATATACGCTCTATCAACGCTCAAAGCAGTCGCAAGGTCTCCTTGCGACATATTCCTTTTCAATCTTAGTTTTCTTAGGTTTTCCCCAAGTTTTTTACCTGATGACATAGATATATAATAGGAAAACTTGCATTCTTTTGCAAGAGTGCAGTATAATGCATACATGTCCGCCCCGAATTCCCCAAAAACAAAAAGAGGAGCAAATGGAAAATTCCTCCCCAAACCCCTTTTCCATTTGCGACATCCGAATTCAAAAACAAATCAGCCGAAGTTTTGGCAAATCCTTTCCCCAAAAAATAGTTTTGCCAAAACTTCGTCCGCATTGTTCCGCCACCTGCCTGAATACTTGGAAGGCAGAACCCCGAAAGAAAAACACCCTTTCCTTTTTCAAAAGAAATTTCACCCCCGCCAAATCAAGAAAGCAAGGAGTGTTTTTCTTTCTGGGTTGCCGAGGCTCTGCGAGGCAGTGGCGGAACGATTCATTCTCGCTCAAAAAAAGTTCGAGCAAATGCTATAATGACACCACCAAACGAAACATTGTCGGAATTAGAAAAATGGAGCGATTTTGCGGGAGCCAAAATCGCACTATCAATTTTTTCAAAACCCTTTCCGCCTACGGCGGAAGCGGTGAATTCCCAAAGTTCCCCCCAATTGAAATCATGAAAGACCTCAAACCAAAATATTTTCTCTACGCGAGGAAATCAACGGAGGACGATGACCACCAAATAATGTCCATTGAGGCACAGCTTTTTGAACTGCGAGAATATGCGCGTAGAGAAAATCTTGAAATTCTTGAGGAATTTCAAGAGTCGAAAAGCGCAAAGAAACCGGGTCGTGAACTATTTAACGAAATGATGGCCCGCATTGATGAAATGGACGGCGTAGGTATTCTCGCATGGCACCCCGATAGACTGGCTCGAAATAGCGTTGACGGCGGGCGCATCATTTACGCAGTAGACACGACCAAAATCGTTTCTTTGCGTTTTCCGACATTTTGGTTTGAGCCAACTCCGCAAGGGAAATTCATGTTGCAGGTGGCGTTCGGACAGAGTAAGTATTACAGCGACAATCTTGTGGAAAATATCAATCGTGGTATCCGCCAAAAAGTCCGTCGAGGCGAGTGGTTGGTGCGCGCTCCCTTTGGCTATATCAATAATCCGAAAGCGAGGAATATTGAACCTCATCCGACTAAATCTCGCATTGTGGTAAAAGCGTTTGAAGAATATGCCAAAGGGACGCACACCCTCGGCACAATCGCCGACTTTTTGGCGGATCACGGCGTATCTACGAAAGGAACGCCACCTGCCAAAGCTTCCGTCGCTCGTATGCTATCTAATCGTGTATATCTCGGTTTTACCTATCACAAAGGCGAGTATTACGACGGAAGCTTTGCGCCAATTATTTCTCCGACACTGTTTGAAGCAGTCCAAAAAATGCTTGCGAAAAAATCTCGTCCTCGCGTGCAAAAAGTACCAAATCATTTTCCATTTGCACAATTCGCTCGGTGTGGTGAGTGCGGAAGTATGATTACGGCTCAATATGCCACCAATCGTTTTGGCACGAAATATACTTACTATCGCTGTACCAAAAAGAAAGGTGTCTGCTGTCAGCCGTATCTATCTTCTTCCGCACTCATTTCGCAAGTAAAAAATCTGCTTCAATCAGTGTCGCTTCCTCTTTCAGAAATTGAGAACATGGAAAAACAAATTGACCTGTGGGACAAAGAGTCAATTTCAGAAAGAGGAAGTGTTGCCCAAAATCTTAAAACCAAACTTTCCGAAACGAAGGAGAAGCTGGACAAGCTCGTTTCCATTTATCTTGACGGCGACATTGAACGCGAAATATATTTACAACGAAAAGACCTTCTCCTTCGTCAGAAAGCAAAGTTTGAGGAAAGTTTTAAGGATTTTGGACAACAGAGAAAAAATTGGGTCGAACCCTTGCGGAGTTTCGTTTTGTCTTTGAGAGAAGCCGTTATTTTGGAAAAAGGCGAAAACTATTTCGCATGGAAAGAGTTTTTCCAAAAAATCGGCTCGAACCCCATTCTCAAAGACAAAACGCTTTCATGCAATTGGGGGGAACTTTGGGAATTCACCGCTTCCGCCGTAGGCGGAAAGGGTTTTGAAAAAATTGACAGCGCGATTTTGGCTCCCGCAAAATCGCTCCATTTTTCTAATTCCGACAATGTTTCGTTTGGTGGGCGGTACAGGATTCGAACCTGTGGCCTTTGCAACGTCAGTGCAACGCTCTACCAACTGAGCTAACCGCCCTTTGTGCGGTGTGTATTAAACAAAATACATTCGAACTTTGTTTAATAAGCACCGCCAAAATTGGAAATCGGAATCGGAAGCCGAAATAGGGTCGGCTTCTGATTCCGATTTCCAATTTTGGCGGAAGAGAGAGGATTCGAACCCCTGATGTGGTTTCCCACATGCCGCTTTTCGAAAGCGGTGCTTTAAACCACTCAGCCACTCTTCCTTCAGTGATTAAATCTAACATTTTTTTGCTTTTTTTTCAAAAATTGGTATAATTTTGAGCGTTAATCTTTGAGATTAAATGGCCCTATCGTCTAGTGGGTGGGAATGAAAAGAAATTAGTTTTTCTTTTCATCAGGTTTCGAACGAAGTGAGAAAATTTCTGATGTTTCTCCGAAACGAAGAAATAGGTAGGTTTTCAAAACCTGTTGTCATAGAGTCTTTTACAATAAAATATTAACATTTACAATATAATCATGGCCCTATCGTCTAGTGGTTAGGACAACAGGTTTTCAATCTGTCAACCAGAGTTCGATTCTCTGTAGGGTCACAAAACGTTAAGAAAAAGTAAACAATTTTACTTTTTTAGTTTTGTGAAGGCGGAGCGATGTTTTTGTTTCCACCAGAAACAAAAACCGCGAGCCGAGGATGACAAACACTTAAGTAGATTTGAGTGCGAAGCACAAAAAATATACTTAGTGATTTGTGTCCACACAAAATCAGGGTGCGAAGCACACAATATTTTAAGCTAATATTACCAACACTTCCCCAAATACCCCACAGAGTGTTCATAACTTTTGGAGTTTTTTTGATATAATTTGAGACATAATAATTAACTTTAAATAATATGAAAAAAATAACCATAGGAGTAATTATTCTTGTAATTATATCCGCAGGGTTTATTTTATGGAATAAACCAGATTCCCAAGGAATGATTTTGCTTGAGAACGATGATTATCACTCCTTTTTTCCTAAAAAATTTGATATTTCTCAGGATGTTAGAATCATGGATTTAGCCACGGCTTCTACTGAGGGGGGAATTTATATAAATTATTCAACCGTCGGGAGTATTATAAAGGTTGGAGAACAGGACAATACCTCCGATGTTTCCATACTTGAATCAAGAAGGGGTATTTACAGAGTTCCCGATAAAGACCCTTCGTTTAAAATGTGGGTTGAAAAAACATCACAGGATAATTTTAGTATATATAAAGAAAAATCACTTGAAGAAATATCTAGTTATTATGATTCTCTTGTTATAAAAAAGAATTATGAAAATCATGATTATTATGTTTACCTCCGTAAAGATTTATCAAATGAAAATTTAAAAGATAAAAGTTCTATCGGAGGAGCATATCTATTTTTTCCTGAAAAAAATATCGTAGTTTATTTGTACTTTTTCAATACTAAATTCCAAGGATGTTTAGAAGGGAAAGAGGAAACATGTAAATTTAATGAAAACGAAAAAATTTTAGATGAATCAGATTTTGTTAAAATTATTGAGACAATAATAAATGCAAATTAAACCAAAACCCCCAACTCCCTAATACAACTTCTAATACTATCTCTCCTCACAAAGTTCTGAAAGCCACGCTTTGGGGTCACAAATGTTCAAAAAACTAAACGGCTAAACTTCAGAGAAGTTTAGCCGTTTAGTTTTTTGCAAGAAAAGTTGTATTATATTAAACAACATGAAAATATTATCAATCGAAACGTCTTGCGACGAAACAGCCATAAGTATTATTGAGGCAAAGGGCGGTTTTAAAAATCCTCAATTTAAAATTGTTGCTAACACGCTAATATCTCAAATAAATATCCATAAAAAATATGGGGGGGTCTTCCCTGCTCTCGCAAAAAGAGAACATACGAAAAATTTACTTCCAATTTTAAAAACAACACTAAAAAAAGCAGTTCTTACTTCAAATTCTAAATTTCAAATTTCAAAAGAAAAACAAAAAAAAGTTTTCAAAATTCTAGAAAGAGAGCCCGAATTAGCTGAAAAATTAATTAAATTTTTAGAAGAAAATAAAAATATCAAAGTTGACGCTGTTGCCGTAACCCAAGGCCCTGGACTAGAACCAGCTCTTTGGACTGGACTAAACTTTGCAAAAGTATTGGCTTTGGTTTGGAATAAACCATTTATTTTAGTTAACCATATGGAAGGACACCTCGTCGCTTCGCTCCTAAAATCAAGTGAAGAAAGCGGTAAAGTAGAAACAGTTAAGTTTCCTGCCTTGGGTTTATTGCTTTCAGGGGGACACACTGAGCTAGTGTTGATGTCAGATTGGATGAAATATAAAACGGTTGGGCAAACAAGAGATGATGCTGTTGGGGAAGCTTATGACAAAGTAGCTAGAATGTTAGGACTTCCCTACCCAGGAGGACCCGAAGTCGCAAATCTCTCCGAAGTTTTTTCTACAAACTACTCACTACCAACTACCAACTATCCCCTTCCTCGGCCAATGATTAATTCTGATGATTTGGATTTTTCTTTTTCTGGTTTGAAAACTGCAGTCTTATATACTGTAAAAAATATTCCTAAACTAACATCAAAAATTAAACAAGAAATTTGTTTTGAATTTGAAGAAGCAGTAATAGAGGTTCTACTTAAAAAAACACTCAAGGCAATCAAAAAATATAAAACAAAAACTCTAATTATCGGGGGAGGAGTTTCTGCCAACAAAAGAATCAGAAAAATTTTTAAAGACCTAGAGTCAAATGAATTTAATGTTTTGATTCCTGAAATAGAACATTCCACCGATAATGCCGTAATGATAGGAATCGCTGGATATTTTAGATTTCTAGGCGGAAAAGCCCTAGACCCAAACAAAACTAGCAGGATAAAAGCTAATGGGAATCTGAGGTTGTAAAATACTTGCCTTTTAAAGATAAATTAAATATAATCAATGCAATCTTGGTTTTATTGGAAATAGGGTTGGTGACTAGTTTTCCTGAGTTTGGTGTGACAAAGGAGAAAAAATTAGTTTTAGTTGACCTGTTTTTAGAAACCATGACAGCCACGCGGTATTGACCGGTGGTACGCGGCAACCACCATAAGCACCCACCCGTGGAGCCTTGTTAGGCGTTGAATCGGGTTGTATGGGGCAAGCATCAATTTGTTTTGGTGTTTGCCCCATTTTTTTATATTGCAATTATCAAAATATTAAGTTAATATCGATTATAGAATCAAAATCTTAAGATCTTTTTTTAAAAAACGGGGGGGCCCAAAGAATGAAAAACCGAAATACTGCGCATGAAGAAGGTATGGTAGGAACAACAATGTTTCTCCAAATAGTTCCTGAAAAGTGTGAAGCCTGCGGGCAAAAAAAATCTGGGTTGGAACCCAAAAACGTAACAGTTCTTGCCTACGATGGTTACCCGCAGGTTGAACAGCCGATTTTTATCTGTCCAGAATGTGACAAACATGATTGGTCGCTTCTTCACAAACCCAAATTTGTGACCAGCCAGTGAGACCCTCTTTTTTTAATCTTGCACCAGCCCCGTCTCATCGACGGGGTTCAATAATTCTAATCACAAACACAAAAAGTTGGGTATCTCATACCCAACTTTTTGTGTATAAATTATATAAATTTTGGATTTCTCAATACTTGATACTTGGTACTTACTACTTTACCCCCACACCTTTTTTTTGGAAAAGAAAGGTGTGGGGGTTTACACCCACACCTTTCATTGCATCGTAAGATATGCAGAAATTCCCCATGTTTTTTTTGCAATAAAAGGTGTGGGGGTTTATACTGATACTTATGATTAATAAGTATCTTCAACCTTACGACCCAAAAGAAGCAGAAGAAAAAATTTATGACACTTGGGAAAAAAGTGGTTTTTTTAACCCAAATAATCTTCCGGGGGAAAGGAAAGAAACATTTTCAATGGTGTTGCCTCCCCCAAATGTTACTGGGAAATTACACCTAGGACACGCTGACATGTTGGCCATCGAAGATACAGTTGTGCGTTTTCAAAGAATGCTCGGTAAAAAAACTTTGTGGCTTCCTGGGACAGATCATGCCGCTATCGCCACTCAAACAAAAGTAGAAAAAATTTTAGCCAAAGAAAAAATACGCAGACACGACTTAGGTAGAGAAAAATTTCTAGAAAAAGTTAATGAATTCGCAATGGATTCCCAAAAGACGATTATTTCCCAAACCAAAAGAATGGGGTCTTCTTTGGATTGGTCTCGTCTTGCTTTTACGCTGGACGACCAAAGAAACTTGGCGGTTAAAACTGCTTTCAAAAAAATGTATGAAGATGGTCTAATCTACAGAGGGAAAAAAGTAATCAACTGGGACCCAAAAGGCCAAACTGTTATTTCGGATGATGAGGTCGTTTATGAAGACAGGAAAGCTGTTTTCTACACATTTAAATATTCAAAAGACTTCCCTATCGCCATTTCAACTACTCGACCAGAAACAAAAGTTGGGGATGTTGCAGTTGCTGTTAACCCAAGTGATGAAAGATACAAAGAATTTGTTGGAAAAACTTTCGAAATAGAAAACTTTTGTGGAACATCTCTTTCAATAAAAATTATCACGGACCGTGAAGTTGACCCTGAATTCGGAACTGGCGCATTGGGGGTTACTCCTGCCCACTCAAAAATTGACGAAAAAATGGCGCAGGACAATAATCTGCCTCTTAAAAAAGTTATAAACGAATACGCTAAAATGGAAAATGCTGGCGATATTTTGGAGGGCAAAAAAATTTCGGAAGCAAGAGAAATAATTGTAGATTGGCTAAAAAAAGAAGGGTTGATGATTAAAGAAGAATATGTAAATCAAAGTGTCTCTACCGCAGAGAGAAGTGGGGCCATAATTGAGCCTTTGCCAAAGTTACAATGGTTTATTGATGTAAATAAAAAATTTAAACTTCCCTCTTCTAAAATTGACGGAATAAAAAGTGGAGATGAAATTGATCTAAAACACTTAATGAAATATGCCGTTGAATCCGGCGAAGTAAACATTTTACCAGACCGTTTCAATAAAATTTATTATCATTGGATTGAAAATTTACATGACTGGTGCATTTCAAGACAAATTTGGTATGGGCACCAAATCCCAGTTTGGTATAAAAATAAAGACACCGAGAAAGAAGAAATTTTTGTTGGTATTGAGGAACCAAAAGGAGATGATTGGGAACAAGACCCCGATACTTTAGACACATGGTTCTCTGCTGGACTTTGGACTTTTTCAACCCTTGGTTGGCCAAATGAGACAAATGATTTAAAACTTTATCACCCAACAGACCTACTTGAAACAGCCCATGATATTTTGTTTTTTTGGGTAGCCAGAATGATTCTAATGACGACTTATTTAATAGGAGAAATCCCCTTCAAAACTGTTTATATTCACGGGCTTGTGCGTGACGAGCAAAATAGAAAATTCTCAAAATCTTTAGGAAATGCAACTGACCCTCTTGAAATGATTGAAAAATACGGGACTGACGCTTTGAGAATGGCACTTTTGGTAGCGGTGGCTCCTGGCCAAGACATTAAATTCAACGAAGACAAAGTTAAGGCTTATAAAAAATTTGCCAATAAAATTTGGAACATCGCTCGCTTTATTTATTCAAGTGTTGAAGATTTTGATTATGATAATTTTGATATAAACAAACTAACAGATTTCGAAAAGAACATTTTGAAAAGTTTTGACGACTTAATTATCGAAATTACAGGAGAAATGAAAGAGTACAAACTTTATCTAACTTCAGAAAAACTTTATCATTTTGTTTGGCATGAGTTGGCAGACAAAATTTTAGAAGAATCAAAGGAAGCGTTATTCGACAAGACGACACCTGAAGACAAAGCCAACAAGCAATTTATGCTTTTAAATCTATTTGAAAAAGTATTAAAAACACTTCATCCTTTTATGCCTTTTATCACCGAAGAGGTTTGGGCAGATTTTCCTAAGAAAAATAAAAAATTGTTACTAGTCGAGGAATGGCCGATAAAATAATTATTTCAACATTATAAACTTTAAAGTTTAAACTTTCTCCTATATACTAATCACATAATGACAATTTTATTATCATTTCTATGTGGAATAATTCCGGCTGTTATTTGGCTCATGTTTTGGCTCAGAGAAGACGAAATAAATCCTGAACCCAAAAAATATATTCTCTTTTCATTTTTAACAGGAATGCTCGCCGCTTTGATTGTTCTCGGTTTCCAAACAATAATAATAGAACATGTTGAAAGCTATACTTTTTTGTGTGTCATTTTGTTAGCTTCAGCAGAAGAAATATTTAAATTTATAGCCGCATATATGATGGCCCTTAAGCGAGAATTCATGAACGAGCCGATAGACGCAATCATATATATGATAACAATAGCGTTGGGGTTTGCCGCTCTAGAAAATTCTTTATATATATACGATGCCATAAACACTAATGGGGTACTCCAAGGGATACTTGTGAGTAACATGAGATTTATCGGGTCAGCCATCCTTCACACGGCAGCATCTGGTATAATTGGTGTAGCAATTGCTCTTTCTTTTTATAAAAAAGCTTCCCAGAAATTATCCTATCTAATAGTTGGGATTATTTCAGCCATTATATTACATACAGGTTTCAACCTTTTTATAATCAACAACATAGGAGGCGGGATTTTAGGAAGCTTTACTTTTATATGGGGAACTGCAATAATTATTTTATTCCTTTTTGAAAAAATTAAACAACTCAAACCAGAAAATAAACAATATTAATAATTAGTAATTAATTTAAAAAATATATGAAAAGCTTTTTTGAAAGATTAACCGGGGCTGTAAAAATAGATGAGGACTTTGATGAATTTGACAACTTAGGCGAACGAGGAGTTACCAACCACGAAGGCGGAGATATTCTCGACGAAAACGGATGGGCAGAAACAGAAAATGAAGAGGGTGAACTAACTATGGATATGTATCAAACTCCTGATGCGGTTATAATTAAAACAATGATAGCTGGGGTAAAACCTGACGATTTAGAAGTGTCCATCACCCGCGACATGGTAACTGTAAGGGGAACCAGAGAAGAAAAAGCAATCGTCTCGGAAGAAAATTATTTTTCAAAGGAACTATACTGGGGTACATTCTCAAGAACCATAACCCTACCTGCCGAAATTGATATTGAAGCTGCCGAAGCCGAAGAGAAACACGGCTTATTGATAATCAGACTCCCTAAAATAGACAAAGGAAGACAAACGAGGCTACAAGTTAAATCACACTAAGCGATATGGAAGAACAAGAGAAAGAACCAATGTCAAAACAATTATTTAAATTCTATTTTGTAAATAGTTGGTATTCCCTTTTCACAATAACCTACTTATTGTTTTTCTTTTATTCTGCTATTTTTTATTTTGACAGAGTCCTTCTCGCTTTAAAATTTTTATACTACACAGTTAGACTCTCTACAGCACTGCTGGGTCTCAGCCACCTATTTTTAGGAATCGGTTTTATGGTTGCCCTTATTATTCCTTTCTCAGTTAGCATCTCAGCAATTTTTATCTTCTTTAACCTTTGGAAAGAAAGCGAAATACAAATAAAACAAAAACTTGTTTCAACTTTATTTATTATTATTATAATAATAACAATAATGATATCAATGGACGACATAATCCGAGTAATCGCACAAAAAGAACCTCTTGCCGACTTCGTTCAAAAAAATGAGCTCTCCCAGAAAATAATAAGTGGATCAATTGAAGTTGAAAATGAAACTCTAATACTAGAGGAATAACTAGCGAGAATTTTTTATATTGTACTCCCCTACTTTATTTCTTTTTATTTTAAGAGCGATTGCTCCTACTCCCAAATCATTTCCTAACTTATTTGCGATAGCCCTCACATAAGTTCCTCGCGAACAATTAACCCTAACTTTCGAAACAACAAAATCAACTCCCAGGGGCAAGGCCCCTGGGAGTTGCCATTGTTTTGTGATTTCTTTTTGACGAAAATCACCGGTAACTTTTTGCACCCTGTTAATAATGCTTTTTAGCAATTCCTCACCACTAATTTCATAATTCTCCAATAATTCAATATTATAAATCTCGACTTCTTTTCTAGGAATTTCTATTTCATTTAACCTACCCTCCCTCGCCCACTGAAAAAGTTGTTTTCCCTCCACTGTTGCCGAAGAATATGGAGGATATTCAAAAACTTGCTTCCCTTTTAATTTTTTCAAAACATCCCCAAAACCACTCAAATCTACAGGGGCCTTGCCCCTGTAGATTTTGGGGATTCCGAGGATATCGTAAGTGTCGGTTATGATGCCCCACAAAATTTCAAATTCATATTCTTTGTCTAAATTTAAATACTCTTCTTTATTCTTGCATTCTTCCCCGGACAACACCAACAAAACACCTTCAGCCATTGGATCTAACCGACCAGCGTAAGTCATTTTTTCTTTTTCATATTCAGAATTTTCTTTTCTAAAGTTCTCAGTAGTTTCCAGCGGGGTCTCCCCTTCTTTTTTGTATAGATTCAATACTTTTTCCATTTTCTATTTATATCTTTTTTGTTTTTAATTCCATTATTTTTATAAAAAGTTAAATATTGTTCAATATATAAAAGGTAAGATTTGATTGTTTTTGAAGAATATTTTCTTAATTTCAACAAATTTTTTGTTTGTTTTAAAATATCAGGCATGTTATTATAAAATATAATATTTGCTTAAATTTTATATTCAAATATTAACAAATATTCACATTTACTACAAATTTGTGGTTCTTATACGAACAAAAGTTCGCATAATAACCAGTTGCGCGAAATAGCTAAAAATATGAATAAAATTCCTTTTTTAAATTTACCATCTGAACTAGGGTGGAATTCTAAATATAACATTATATTAGACTATTATAAAAATACTGGATGTCTTAAAACTATAAAAAATATTAGACGTCCTATTATTTGTATCGAAGCAACTTACCAAGGTATTGAGTTTGAAGCTTGGTTAAATTTTAGTAGACTGTTCAAAAAACTAAAATCGGTTGATTTAGCTATTCCCAAGGATGTGTATAAGGAACTTCGTTACGTCGAACCATTTAGCGTTATTAAAAATTTTTTACTGACATACGGTATCTTATATGAATCATTAGGCGAACCAAATATTAAAAAGGGAATTTCAATAAACGGAATTAAAGAAGTTAAGGATATAAACTCTGTCGATGTTAACAATTTACCTTATTTTGAATGGTCGTTAGATTCATCAAGATTAGTACATAAGCTTATAGACCATGGGGGTATAGGACCAAATACAAAATTGGAGCCTAAGTAGAATATTTTTAGCTATTTCGCATAATAACCAGTTAGGCGACATTTTCTTTTAAATTATTTTTTGTTCATAAGAAAAAGGCGTTAGCTTTATAGCCAACGCCTTGTGTTAAAACCGTTGCTGTGAATACTAGCAACGATTTCGGTTATATTGATCAAGATTAAATCAACACAACCTTCTCGAACTCGTGAGGCCATTTACCGGACTTGTTGCGCACAACTAGCGGCGCCGAAATCGCCCCAAAAATCGCCCCATACATTATAAACCCAGGATTGACTGGGGTGATAATACAGCCACCAACAATCCCTCCCAAAAAAAATACTTTGGCCCAGTTTTTCATTACTTTCTCCTCTGTTTTTGTTAAAAGAGCAGACCCTCTTACTATTATTTACAGGATAGCAGATAACAGGTAATCTGTCAAGCCCACAACCGCAAAAAATAATTTAAAAGAAAATGCTACGGGGACGCTGCGCTTTCGCTCCACTCCGTTCCGCTCACCCTCGCCTAACACCGAGTATGCGGAAAAAGGCTCGGCTCGCCTTTTTCCCAAATTCGCTTTTCTCTGTTGGGTGGTAATGCAGGCAAAAGTGCGATAAAATAGGATTAAGCTAATTAACAAAATTAATTCAATAAATCCGAAAAGCGAACTTCGCATGTGCCGATACGTTATCTGAAATATTTTTTTGTCTTTGGTGGTAATTTTAAGATTTGTGATTTAAACAATGACAGAAAATTTGATTTTTATCTTTTAAAGAGGGGAATATGGAAAAATATTTATTTGAAAAAACCATGCATACAGTATTCGAGGATATTACGAGAAATTTTGAGAAATCTGGTGAATTATCAGTTGATGTTGCGAAATTTTTAGAAATGCATGGTTGTGTAGATACTGTGAAGCATGTTAATGATGTTGCGCAGGAAGCAAGGGAGTTGGCACCTCGTTTTTTGGAAAAAGCAGAAGATGCATTTTGCGCTGGCTTACTTCATGATATTAGTGCTGTATTTCCAAATAAAGATAGAGTGAGAGTCGCAACAGAACTCGGCATTGATATTTTGCCAGAGGAAAAAACATGTCCCGCGATTCTTCATCAAAGAATTTCGGAAGTTATGGCAAAAGAAATTTTTGGAATTACTGACCAAAATATTTTGAGTGCTATGGGTTGCCATACCACACTCAAGGAAAATGCATCAACTTTGGATAAAATCGTTTTCATTTCGGACAAAATAATGTGGGATCAAGAACATAGTGCACCATATCAATCAGATGTTTTGAAAGCTCTGGAAATTTCCTTGGATGAGGCATGTTTTTGCTATTTGAATTATCTCTGGCAACAAAAGGAAAGTCTTGCCGTTGTTCATCCATGGATGGAAGCCGCCTACAAAAAACTGAATGATTCACTAGGAAAATAAGGAGTTTTGAATTTTGGGCATTCACCCCTGACCCCTCTGCCCAAAATCCAAAACAAAAATCAAATTTTCTTTTAGAATAAACAAAGTTTGTACCAATAAAATAGAAGACAAAAAATACATCAGCTAACACGGCATATCTGGTTCAGAAATCTTTCACTTTTATATTTTTTAACGCCAAGGTTTGAAAAATTTCCTCTCCAAAATTGCGCTGTGGTATGGCAAAGTTTAGTGGTATAATCAGGATAAGTGAATATTTGAAATTTTAGCCTTTAAGTGTGGGCGCAACTTCAGATGATGCCGATACGTTGTGCGAAATAAATTTTTTACAACTTTCCTTTTTTAATATGAAGCAAACTTATTCTATCGGAGCATTCGCGATTATCCTTGATGACCAAGACCGCGTTTTGCTTTGTCATAGAAATGATTACGACCTTTGGAATCTCCCCGGCGGGGGTGTGGAATTTAATGAAGCGCCGTGGGAATGTGTCGTGCGTGAAGTAAAGGAGGAGGTCGGCCTTGATGTTGAAGTTGAGCGTCTTGCTGGCGTGTACAGTAAGCGCAACCAAGATGATTTAGTGTTTTCTTTTGTTTGTAGGGTTGTTAGTGGAAAATTGACGCTCACAGATGAAGCCGACCAAATTGACTACTTCTCAGTCGGGAAGATTCCAAGGAATACGTCGCCTAAGCAAGTTGAGAGGATAAAGGAGGTTCTTGCCGATAAAAGTAAAACGCTAGTTATGAGAGTCCAAGAAGGTCCATCATCAATAAGTTTGATAAAGGAGGGAAAGTTGTAAAAAATTTCAACATCGCAGAACACCGAGTATGCGGCTCCAAAATTTTTCATCATTTATATTTCAAGGAGTGAAAAATTTTCTCGACACAAATTCGCTTTTCTCGGCTGGGTGGTAAAACCAGTAAAAGTGCGATAAAATAGTATTGAGATAATCCAAATAATTAACCAATAAATCCGAAAAGCGAACTTCGCATACTCGGATACGTTATACGCAATCAGGAGGACACACTTGACTTGCAAATATTTATAAACAAGAATAATAAACAATAACATTATGGAAAATAATCATTTCAAAGAATCGGTTAAATCACACAAACTACTTGCTCAAGAAAGAACTATTCTTGCCAATGAGCGTAATACACTTGCTTATATAAGAACAGGGTTTTCTGCATTTGTTCTAGGTATTGCAACCATTAAATTATTTGAGAGCGATGGTTTTTTGCTATATGCCGGATGGATAGCTGTTGTGATTGGAATATTGTTTATTATTCTTGGGCTAGTTTATTATCCAATACGGAAAAAGAAGATCAAGTCATATTAGCGTGTGTCCTCCTGACTCACTCCGCTTCGCTCCGTGCCACGCTATGCTCTCCTCCCTTCGGTCGTCGGAGCGTATAACAACACAGCGTATGCGGTTCGGGGCTCGACTCGCCCCTCTCCCATATTTTTGCTCCCGTTGGTCTCAAAAACATCGCATATACTGAAACGTTAGGCAAAATGCACTCGCGCTCCTTCCGCTTCGCTACAGGAGCGCTCCCTAACATTTTGCCTAACGTGTGCGCTTGCCAGCGCTGCCAGTCGATATGCGTTCGCCTTCGCTTCGCTCTGGCTCACGCACATCACCTAACAGCTGCTTATGTGAAATTTTTTAGATCCATTTTCTTAACAAAAACTTCGTAAGGAGTTAAATAATTCAAACACTTTCTTGGTCGATTATTAAATGGAAAAATGAAAAATGGGGTCAGCCACCTTTTTTATATTTGATTACCTACATCTACTCTATTTATTCTTGGCATACTTAAATCATATCAGAAAAGGTTACTGACCCCTTTATTTTAATTTTGCTATGTGGTAGTATGAAACTACCTCTGGTTGGCGGTGAGGCAAAAACAAAGGAGGCTGTGTGCCTCCTTCTTCTTCCAAAAATTCCTGAGAATTTTTGAGAACCAGCAGACGTAGAGTCTGAGAATCCTTCGGGAGTTCCCAGAAACCTCATATTCTGGAATGAAGACACCAATGGGTTTAGCCTTACCCTAAAAGGCCTAGAGCTCCTCCACGAGGAGCTTTTTTATTTCTCAATTAAAAAAAACTTGACAAATTGATTATAAGTGATAACCTTTTAATTAAGGGGGTACCTATGGTCGCAAATATCACGACCTTGACGATGTAACAACAGGCGAAGGACCCACCAAAAAAGAGGGCAAAAAACCCTCACGCCTCTACTGCAGAAGTTTCTGATCGTTTTTCAAACAATCATATTTTGCAAAAAGGCAATCTGGTTCGGCCTACCACGAAAAGGCCATAAGCCCCTCGCTACGAGGGGCTTTTATATTTATATCTAATTTTGTTTAAGTATTAAACGAGACACGAAGGATCTTTTTCTACTGAACCACGAAGAAGCGGTTCTGACAGACGACCGTAAATACAACGGTCCTACATTCGCCCTCAATCAACTGGCTACAAAAAGGTCTCGGGGAGAAATGCTCCAGCAAGCAATAAAAAATGGCACGCTGAGCTTAATCCTTCGTGCCTTTTTTTATTGCTTAATTTTTGCTAGTATTTAATGAACGGCTCAATAATTTGAGTCATTCAAAAACTCTTATGGACAAACTAAGCACAGAATCGTATAAGGGTGTCCGGGATTTTTATCCTGAGGACAAGTTTATACAAAAATATATCTTTGATAAAATGCGCCAAGTCGTAGAGGCTTTTGGCTACGAAGAATATGATGCTTCTATTTTGGAACCAACTGACCTATACAGAGCAAAAACCGGAGAAGAAATAATAAATGAACAAACCTATTCTTTCACAGACCGCGGGGACCGTGATGTTACTTTACGTCCAGAAATGACCCCTTCCCTCGCAAGAATGATTGCTAAGCAAAAAAGAGAGTTGGCCTTCCCTCTTCGTTGGTACTCAATAGTCAATAATTTTAGGTACGAGAGGCCCCAAAAAGGCCGTTTAAGAGAGTTTTGGCAGTTAAATGTTGATATGTTCGGGGTGGAAGGAATTGAGGCTGAAATCGAGGCAATTACGATAGCTTACAAAATAATGCGAAGTTTGAAGGCTCAAGAAACAGATTTCGAACTACGAGTAAATGACAGGAATTCTGTTAATTCATTTTTAAATAGCCTTAATTTAGACGAAGATAAAAAATATAAAATAACTAAAATTTTCGACAAAAAAAATAAAATTACTAAACCAGAGTTCGAAGACCAAATAAAAGAAACCCTTGGAGATGGCGCCAAAGAATTTTTTAATAAACTAAAAGAATTAGAAGTTTGCCCAGAAAAAGTAAGCAAATTAATTGAAGAACTGAAAAAAAATAATATCGTAAATATAAAATTTGACCCGTTCCTAATGCGAGGGTTAGATTATTACACTGGGATTGTTTTTGAAGTTTTTGACACAGATCCTGAAAACAACAGGTCAATGTTTGGTGGCGGTCGTTATGATAACTTGCTTGATATCTTTGGAGAGGAAAAAATTCCTGCATTTGGTTTCGGCATGGGAGATGTCACAGCCTTTGAGTTTCTAAAAAGTCGAAACCTGTTACCTGAGTACAAACCAGAAACCGATTTATACTTATGTATAATAGATGAAAAGTTTAAGGGTTTTACTGATGAACTGGCACAAACTCTGAGAGATGAAAAAATTAATGTGGCGGTTGATTATTCTTACAAAAAAATAGGGGATCAAATTAAAAAAGCTAACAAAAAGAAAATTCCTTTTGCTATTTGTGTTGGGGAAAATGAAGAAAGGAAAGGTGAATTCATGTTAAAAAGATTGTCTGACGGGAGAGAATTTGAAGCAAATGAAGCAGAAATCCCGAACACCATTAAGTTATTAAAGATTAAATGCGCAAAATAACTTTTGATATAGAAACGAGAAATACCTTCCAAGACGTGGGCTCTGACAAAGCCGTTGATTTGGATATTTCTCTACTTTGTATTCATGATTCAAAAACGGACGAATACGATACTTTTATGCATGATGATTTAGACCGCCTTTGGCCTATTTTGGAACAAGCAGATATGCTTGTCGGTTATAATTCTGACCATTTTGATATTCCCCTCTTGAACAAATATTACCAAGGAGATTTAACTTCGATTAAGAGTTTGGATATTCTTAAAGAAATAAAAAATTCTTTAGGAAAAAGAATTAAATTGGACACCGTAGCAGAAGCAACATTGGGAACAAACAAAAGTGGAGAGGGTCTTGATGCTGTAAAGTGGTGGAATAATGGAGAAATAGAAAAAATTAAAAAATATTGCCTTGATGATGTTCGTATAACAAAAGAAATTTACGAATATGCTTTAAAACATGGAAAATTAAAATACAAAGACAGAATCACAAGTGAAATCAAGGAAATAAAATTAGACACGAGTAACTGGGAAGAAAGAGAAAAAAATACTTCCACTCAAAGTCTTTTTTAAGAAAAATAAAAAATTGGTAAAAAAATTGCCACCGAATTTCGGTGGACTTACAAACTGCAGAAGACTTTAAAAAATCAACAAAAGTGAGGTTTCCCTCACCCCCAAACGTTGGGGGTGAGGGAAAACCGGGCGAAACCGCTAGCCACTGACCAGTGGCGGGCTAGCAGGCTCAGCCGCCGCCGCTGGACCGCGCATGGGCGCCGAGGCCGGACAGGTAGTCGATGATGTGCTCGCTCTTAAAAATTCCATGGGCAAAACTGGGCTTACCGCGTGTCTTGGGCATAGCGTGTACCTCCTTGGATCTGGGTTGATTTTTCTGCCGAAGGACAAATTTATAAAGATATCCTATCACAACCAAATTATTTGTCAAGTGTTTTTTAAAGATTTAATTTTGCTATAATGTATAGATAATTTTATCAATAATAATTTAAAAAAGTAGAAGATAGAAAGTTAAGTGATAAAAAATAAATTTTCGTAATAAAAATTTATTCTACTCACTACTCACTACCAACTACAAACCAATTTATGGACAACAATAAATTTTTAGTTCCCGTAGCAATAATCGTCGCTGGTGGATTAATCGCATGGGGAGTAATGTCAAAAGGCACACCCTCAACCAGCACAGACACACCAAATGATAACTTCACAGCTTGTTTAGTTGATAAAGCTACCACAAACAAAGTAGAAGCTTATTACCAAAGCGGACTAAAAGCTGGAGTACAAGGAACTCCTCATTCTATTTTAATTGCTAAGAATGGAAATAAAAGAGTAATAGGAGGAGCTTTGCCTTACGATGATTACACTGACGGGGCTGGTGTTCAACAACAAGGAGTAAAATCAATGGTTGAAGAAATGTTAAACAGCGAAACTATTGCGAATCAAGAAGTTATAAATGTGGACCCTGTAACAGCCGATGATCATATTTTGGGTAGCCCTGATGCTGACGTTATAATGGTTGAATATTCAGATCTTGAATGTCCTTTCTGTAAAAATTTCCATTTAACAACCAAACAAATAATGGCTGAATATGGAGAAAATGGACAAGTAGCTCTTGTATTTAGACATTTTCCATTAGACCAATTACATTCAAAAGCGAGAACGGAAGCAGCTGCAACAGAATGTGCTGCAGAAATCGGAGGTAACGATGTTTTCTGGGCTTACCTTGATAAAGTATTTGAAATAACTCCTTCAAATAATGGTCTAGAACTAAGTAAGCTTCATGATATAGCAGTAGAAATGGATTTAATTAAATAAAGAAAAGTAGTAAGTAACAAGTAGTAAGTAACAAGAAAAAAGACTAGAAAAACCGGCCATTGGGCCGGTTTTTCTTTTTGTTAGTATTACAAAACAATGGGTTGACTTATTTATATCTCTTTGGTATATTATTGCCAGGAATTTTCATTCAAGAGAAGCTTCTAATTAATTTATCGAGGAGGAAATACGCGATGGGAAAGAAAATAGTAGGATTCGACTACAGTGAAGAAGTAATGAGAAGTATAATACTTTCATACTTTGCGCTGGTCACCAGCTGGTCTACGTGCGCAATCACGTTGATGATTGCCGAACAACAAAAAATGCACGAATTAGCACTGGTAGTGAACATCATCGCGGGGATTCTTATGTTGGGGTTGGTGATAGTAACAATTTTTTCACTTTTACACGACATAAATATTCCCGAACCATTTTCTATTCTAGTCGGGTATGCAACCTTCGTCGTCGCTTTCTCTTACCACATCTTCTACAGATGGCCCCTTCTTTCGGCCATGGCTGGATAAAAACTTCTTTCCGAGGAGTCAAAATCCGGAGTGCTTGCAAAAGTGCTCCGGATTTTTTAATTAATTTAAATAGTAATAATCGAAACTCTTACTACTCCCAGGGGCCTGGCCCCTGGGAGTTTTTTGTTCGGCGAAGGGTTAAACAACTCTTTGTAAAAACTTAAAAATCTCTACCATAGCAAAAGTGTCTAACTCGCAATATTTTAATAAATTTTTTATTTGTCTTCCGGCTTCTTCTTCCGAGTACTCCCCTGTTACAATTCTATTCCAAGTATTAGAGGCGGTTCCTCCTTCTTGGATGTCCAATTCTTTATAAGACAATTCAGGAACAAGAGCTGGTAAAATATATTTTATCGAAGTCTTTCCTTTAAATTCTGGGTGGACATAAAATTGGTCTTTGAAGGGGTCTTCCAAATCAATAATTCTGTCATTTAAACTGCTTAAAAAAGTTTCAAAAGCAGGATTTCTTTTTCCTAATTCTTTATTTCTAGACATCTCAAAGCTCTTATACCACACAATCACACTCCCTTTTCCTGGAATAAGTTTTTGAAGAGCTTCAATCACAGGAACATCAGGATTCCCTTCTCCTGTATAAATAAACTCCTCGTGGGTTAATTCTCCCTTGGGTTTATCTAAAACGTGAACAGAAAATTGAAAGGGTATCTGATTGTAAGGGCTATATCCATCAAACCGAGGAATAGCTGAAGGAAAAGTTTCGTAGTCAAAAAAAGCAATCGGATATTCGATTGTATCCAGAAATGACTGTATTTCTTCCCTTTCAATAATATCTTCTCTGGAACGAGCCACCTCTATCTGATTCAATTGCTTGTCTGATAGCTTCATATCCTCGGGAACATCTAAAATATCGTAAATGCCACTGTCGATAAGTTCCTCAAGCTTTCTTTTGGAAAGACCTATACGAGAAATATCATGGACAGAATACTTGGGAACATCAGGGTTGGAATATTCAAAGGTTGTGCAGTGACCATTTCTTCCCTTCGTAATGCAATCGCAATGCCCCGCAGGCTCGTCTTCTTGAAATAAATAATCATAAGCCATTTGCATTTCTTCCCGGACAAGATCCTCATTTTCTAACACTCTTTCGGTAAAATCTTCTTTAGTAAAAAATTCATTAATATTTAAATCTCCATTTCTAACATACTCAACATTTAAACGAGTAAGATATAGCTTCCCGATAGGAACACCTGAATCTTTCAAAACTATATATTGAAAAGCAATATCCTGAGTATAAAGTTCATCTTTCTTTTTTTTGTCTTCCCCACTATTGGAAGCCTTAACTTCATACAAATCGTATTTTTCAGTGTCCTTGTTCCAAACCACAATGTCGCAGGCAATCTGATATTTTTCTGTCTCAAAAACTGGCTGATAAATAACAAGGTTTTTTTCTTCCACAAGTTTTTTAGTATATTCAAAATCGTATCGGTCTTCGACAAAAACGCCCCCAGGAAAAAGTTGGCGCGCCAAAATATCCACTTCATTTCCTGTTTCTATGATTCCCTCTTCGAAAGCTGAGAGTGGATATTTTTTAAAAATGTCTGGTCTGTGAATTCTAACCCAAGCATTTTTTCCGCAACCACGGTAAATTAAATAATTTGTTTTTGATAGTTTCATTAAGAAATATTATATCATTTTTAATTTTTTGATTTCGATTGACAAAATAAGTAATTTCCATTATAGTCTTTATCGGAATCAGATAAGCTCTTCTTTATAATCTTTTGAGAGGTTACGAGTATGCCATACAAGCATTATCTCGCAAATTGGCCCAGAGTTCCTTTAACGAGACTTCCTGTCCCGTTTACCACCGGAAGAATTAACTTTGCGGAAGTAGTGAGCCATCTTGAGTTTGAAGCTCAAAAAAATGGTAGCCCACTGCCGACGAAACTACCCGTCGAACATAATCGACGGAAAGAAGACAAAAAACCCTAAAGGGCCACACTCGTGTGGCCCTTAGCTAATTCTACCCAAAAACAAAGAAACAAAAGAACTAAGAAACCAAGAAACAAACAAGGGTCAAAAGCTTCGCTTTTGACCCTTGTTTGTTTCAGCCCATTTAAAAAAGTAAACTCCCCAGGAGACTTTTTTTCTCTAGTAGTTTCTTAATCTCTCTATCTTATCATTTTGTCTTATCTTTTCATGGGCCTTCGCTTCAATCTGTCTAATACGTTCTCGAGTAACGCCAAATTCCTTTCCAACTTCTTCAAGTGTATGAGTAACCCCGTCGGCAAGACCGTGTCTCATTTCAAGAATTTTTCTTTCCTTGGGTGATAATTCTTCCAAAAGACTTCTTACCTGATCGGTTAAGATTCTTCTTGAAGAATCTTGATCTGGCATAAGAATCTTATCATCTGGGATAAAATCACCAAGAGTTGATTTGCTACCATCGGAATCATCCCCAACGGGACTCTCAAGAGAAATTGTCCCTTGGTCAATTTGTTGAATATTGTAAATCTTCTCTAAATCTAAATCCATTTCTACTGCCATTTCTTCTGAAGTAGGCATTCTGCCTAAATCTTGAGAAAGTCTTCTCATTATTTGTTTATATTTAGCAATGGTTTCAACCATGTGAACAGGTACTCTGATTGTCCTAGATTGGTCAGCTAGAGCCCTAGTAATAGCTTGTCTTATCCACCATGTGGCATAAGTTGAAAATTTATAACCCTTTGTCCAATCAAATTTATCAACTGCCTTGAAAAGACCTAGGTTTCCTTCTTGAATAAGGTCTAAAAGAGTTAGGTTTGGACTTCTTCCTATATATTTTTTTGCAATAGAAACAACCAATCTAAGGTTAGCCCTAGCTAAAAGGTTTGTTGCCTCAACTTCACCTGCCTCGATTCTTTTTGCCAAACCTCTTTCTTCTGAAGCAGAAAGTAAGGGAAATTTTCCGATTTCTTTCAAATAAATTTGAATGGAATCATATCTCCCTCCCCCCTTTTTTAGAATCAAATCATCCTCCTCTATCTCTAGAATCCCTCCGCTATCAATAACATCAACACCCACTTCTTCAAGTTTTTCGTATAAAGTATCCAAAAAATCTATATCAAACTCAATCGTAGGAAATTCTTTCAAGATTCCATCTTGCGTCACAAAACCCCTCTCCTTTCCTACAGAAATTAGTTTATCAATTTTTTTATCTTTCTCTGATTTAGTCTTACTCACTCTTGCGACTTTGACCTTAGCAACTTTTGCCGAAACTATTTTCTTTTTTTCAACTTTTTTTACAGTCTTTTTTGAAACTACCTTTTTCTTAGCAACCTTTTTTAAGACTACTTTCTTTTTAAGAGTCTTTTTCTTAGGCTCAACTGCTTTTTTTGATTTAGTTTTTATTACCTTTTTTACAGGCATTTTTTTTACGATATTCTTTTTTGGTTTTACTTTTACTGCCATATTAATTTTGAACTTTGTTCTTTAATTTATTGTCTGTATCTTCAATTTTCTTTGACAAATCATTATAAATCTTTAAATTTTTTTCTTCATTTTCTCCGACCTTTATTTTTTGTTGAATTAAATTTCTCTCTTCAACTAAGTACTCCTTATCTAAACTTATAAACAATTCTTCTAATTTACTTTCCAAATTTGCATTCCCAAAATATAAATTTTCTGCTTCAAAAATAAGTTCTTCCTTTCTTGTTTCAGACAAATTTTGTATCTTGTCAAAAAAATCTTGCCCTACCTTATTTTTTAAGACTTCTTTATTCTTATCTATATCTATAATTGGTTTTTTAGAACTCTCCTGCCAATATATTATGCTGGAAATTCCTCTTATAATCTTCTGTTTTGTTGATAACATTTCTTTTTCATCGTTCGGTCTCGAGAAGTCCGAAATATTCAATACTTCCCCCTGCTGGATTACTTTGTTTAATTCCTCCCAAATAATATCTTCGTTTACTTCCGTTTTTTGGCTAACTTTCGATACATAATGAGCTTGTTCAATTTTATTTTTTAAACTGTCGATAAGGGGCAATACTATTTCTGCAACCTTTAAACCAAGCTTTCTTTTATCTGTGAACTTTTTAGATAAATAATTTAAATTGAAATCGATGATACTAACAGAATTTTTCAATGCCATCGCCCAACCATTTTTATCTTTCAAAATAAAATCAGCCGGGTCTAAGCCTTCGGGTATTTCTAACAACTTAACCTCCATACCCAAATTCAAAGCTGTTTTAGCACTTTTGTTAGTCGCCCTCAAACCCGCTTCGTCCCCATCAAATGCCATTATTATGTTATTTGAGATTCTCTTCAGTAAAGTGAGATGGTCCTCTGTTAGGGCCGTACCAGATGTAGCGACAGTATTCGTGAAGCCAGCCTGGTGTGCCATTACAAGATCCATTTGCCCTTCCACCAAAATAGAAAAATCTCTTTTACGAATATCATTTTTTGCAAAATTATACCCGTACAAAACTTTTGATTTATTAAAAAGAACTGTTTCAGGACTATTCAAATACTTGGCTACATCGGTCGAATCATCGTAACAATCATCAAAAAGTCTTCCGGAAAATGCGATCGTCTTCCCCAAACTGTCAAAGAGTGGGAACATTATTCTGCCTCGAAATCTGTCGTAAAAATTTCCTCTTTCTCCCTTCTTTATCAATCCGGCCTTTTCTATTTCCTCATCGCTCCATCCTTTTTCTTTCAGAAAATTAAATAGGTTGTCCCATTTGTTTTCGGCAAAACCTATTCTAAATTCTTTCAATGTTTTCTTTTCAACACCTCTCTTCTCTAAATACTTTAAAACCTCGTTACTGCCATTCAAACCATTCTCAAAAAAAGATACGGAGGCTTCCATCACTTCATAAATCTTTTTCTTGTCGTCGCCAGATTTTGTATCTTCGTTTTTCAATTCAACTCCAGCTTTTTTTGCTAAAAGTTTTAAGGAGTCATAAAATTTAATTCCCTCAAACTGTTCAACAAAAGTAAACATATCTCCACCAGCTCCACAACCAAAACATTTATAAGTTCCTCTGTCGGGAGATATGAAAAAAGATGGTGTTTTTTCATTGTGAAAAGGACAACGTGCTTTGAAATTTATACCAGCTTTTTCCAATTTTAAATAAGAACCAACAACATCAACAATACTCAAACAATCTTTAATTCTTGTAATGTTGTCATCGTTCATATTTTGTTTATTAGTCAAAGCTATTCTCGTCTTCAATTCCACTTTCCTTTCTCATTTTATCTATCATTTCTTTCTTAGGGCTACCTTCATAACCTGACCCAGCTGGAATTAATTTACCAATGATTATGTTCTCTTTTAATCCAACCAAATGGTCTTCAGCTCCTCTCAAAGAGGCATTAATAAGCATCTTTGTAGTATTTTGGAAGGATACAGAAGATAAGAAACTTTCTCTGGAAAGAGAAACGGCGGTTATTCCTAGGACTAATGGTATAGCTTTTGCAACCAAACCTTTGTCTTTTACTCGGTCATTTGCCTCTTTCAAGATATATTCTTCTACTACTTCACCTTCTGTCAATCCAGTATCTCCCGGCTCTTTTATTCTACTTCGTGAGAACATTTGTTTAATGATAACTTCTATATGTTTTCTAGAAATGGAAGCACCTTGAAGTTCATAAATTTTAGTGGCTTCCTCAATGATATAATTTTGAGTTTTTGATTTTCCTGCATACATAAACATTTCAGCAATATCGGCAGAACCATCTGTTAACATCTGACCTTTCTTCACTTTATCTCCAACCTTAACAAGAAGCATTCTTTTAGAAGGAACTAAGTAAGTATTCTTCTTATCTTTTTTAAATTTAGATTTATCCATCTCTTCCGGTAAAATTGTCAGTTCTTTTTCTGAGTCATTATTTTCTATTCCCAAAACAATTCCATTTACTCGGCTAATAACAGCAGGAGTTTTAGGAATTCTTCTTTCGAAAATTTCTTCAACTCGGGGAAGTCCAGAAGTAATGTCACCACCGACAGACGCGGTTCCTCCTTGGTGGAAGGTTCTCATTGTTAACTGTGTTCCTGGCTCTCCAATAGCCTGAGCAGCAATGGTACCAACGGCTTCTCCTAAGTTAACGATTTCATTACTTCCTAGGTCTAGACCATAACACTTCTTACAAACTCCTCTTGGAGAAATACATGACATAGGGGAACGAACTTCTGCCTCTTGTACTCCAGCATCATCCATACTTTGGGCGTCATCCCTTGAAATAAAGTGCCCTTTTTTGAACATAACTTTTCCTTTTTCATCAAGAACGTCTTTTTCTAGGTATCTACCTTTAATACTTTTTGTGAAAGGAATATCGAAGCCAGCAGAACTTTCTTTCTTTATTTTTATTGAATCTTTTGTTCCACAGTCTTCTGAGTTAATTATGATATCTTGAGCAACATCAAAAAGCCTTCTTGTTAGGTATCCAGCTTTAGCTGTGTTCAAGGCTGTATCGGCTAGACCTTTTCTTGATCCGTGAGTTGTAATGAAATACTCGATAGGAGTAAGACCTTCTTTAGAAGAAGAAATGATCGGGAACTCAATTGTTTCTCCAACAGTATTTTGGATAAGACCTTTCATTCCAACCATCTGTGTAAAGTTGTTTAGAGAACCTCTCGCTCCAGACTTCCACATGTCGTAAACAGGACCGTTTTTATCCATAGATTCAGGAATTAATTTTTCAATATCTCCCTTAACACCATGCCAAAGTTCTATGTTGCCTCTGCGTCTTTCATCCTCTGACAAAAGTCCATCTCTAAATTGGCTCCAAATCTCGGTTGACCTCTTTTGAGCGCTTTTGATTATTTCATCTTTTCCAGCAGGAATAATAATGTCATCAATACCCCAAGTAATACCGGCTTCTGTAACATACTTGAACCCGAAATCTTTTATCTTATCCAAGATTACTGGTATATTCCTTACACCATACTTATCAATCAAATCATTCTCTAATTCAGCCATTGATTTATTCATTATTTCCTTATTTAGGAAAGGATAATCTGAAGGCAAAACGCTATTGAAAAGCAATCTTCCAACTGTTGTTTCAAAAATTTCTCCGTCAAACTCAGCGTATTTAGGCTTTTTTGTGGATAATACTTTTATTTTTTCTCTAAATTCAATAACCCCTAAGTCGTAGGCTGTTATTGCACTGTTAGGACTTTGGAACGCTTTGATGTCTTTTTCATCTCGGTCATCGTCAACAAGTTTTGTCATCCAGTAGCACCCCAAAACAATATCAAGCTTGGCTGATACAGTAGGAGTTCCGTTTCCTGGTTTTAGGATATTCTTATCAGAAGCCATAATTTCTTTTGCTTCAAGTTGTGCCTCTTCTGACAAAGGAACGTGAACAGCCATCTGGTCACCATCGAAGTCTGCGTTAAAGGCGGAACAAACTAATGGGTGAACTTGGATTGCGTTTCCTTCAATTAAGATTGGCATGAAAGCTTGAATTCCCAATCTGTGCAAAGTAGGAGCTCGGTTTAGTAAAACATATTTACCTTTAATCACATCTTCCAAGATAGCCCAAACTTCAGGGACACCTTCTTCAATTAAACGTCCTGCCCATTTTATGTTAAAAGCCAAACCATCTTTTAATATTCTAGATATAACAAAAGGTTTGAATAACTCTAGGGCCATATGTTTAGGTAAACCACATTGATTTAATTTTAAATCAGGACCAACAACAATAACGGAACGACCAGAATAGTCAACTCGCTTTCCAAGAAGGTTTTGTCTAAACAGACCTTGCTTTCCTTTCAGGTTATCAGAGAGTGATTTCAACGGCCTTCTTTGTGCCTGACTCATAGCAGAAGAACCTGGTCTCTTTGAATTATCAATGAGGGAGTCTACTGCTTCTTGCAAAATCCTCTTTTCGTTTCTTAAAATAACTTCAGGAGCATTTATTTCTTTTAGTTTACTTAGACGATTATTTCTATTTATTACTCTTCTATATAAATCGTTTACATCAGAAGTCGCGTGCCTTCCTCCTCCCAAAGAAACCATCGGTCTCAAAGCTGGTGGGGTTACAGGAATCCTTGTCAAAAACATCCATTCAGGGTTTATTTCTGCAGCTTCCATAGACTTTAACAAAGCTAATCTCTTGTTTATTTTTACCTTCTCTATAGCTCCAACACTATCCAAACTATCTTCTAGTTTCTTTATAGTTTTCTTTACATCAATGTTTTTACACATATTGTAAATCGCTTCCGCACCAATACTTGCCTCAAAAAAAGCTCCATACTTCAAAGAAAATCTATGGTAAGTTATCTCATCCAAAACAGCCCCTAGTTGAATACCGGAAATATCTTTCTTAACCTTTGTGAACAATTCTTTTAATTTTTCTTTTGTCTTTTCATCATTCAAACTTTTTATTTTTTGCTTGAACTCACCGTCAACATCTTTCAAAATCTGCTCTCTCTGTCCTTCATCAACACTATTTACAATATATCCTGCAAAATAAACAACCTTTTCCACGCTGGCAGTAGTTAACCCCAAAACCAAACTTATGCTTGAGGGGATACTCTTTAGGTACCAAATGTGAGAAACTGGTGTCGCCAATTCTATATGACCCATTCTTTCTCTTCGAACAACGGATTTTGTTATTTCAACTCCACATTTTTCACAAACAATACCCTTGTATCTTATTCCTTTATATTTACCACAGTAACATTCAAAGTCTTTCTCTGGACCGAATATTTTCTCATCGAATAATCCTCCTTTCTCACTTCTTTGAGTTCTATAATTTATAGTCTCTGGCTTTGTAACTTCTCCACTTGACCATTCAAGAATTTTTTCAGGAGAGGCTAGCTTTAGCACTATAGAGCTAAAATCAGTAGTACTTTTTATTTCTTCTTTTTTATTCATAAATTTATATAAAAGTAATTAAAAATTTCTAATCTGTTAAGCTTTTTTACCTTGTTTTAGATCGGCGTCTAAAGCCAAGCCTCTTAAGTTCTTTAATAAAACATTAAAGGAAGCAGGGATGTTCGGTTCTGGGATTCTCTTTCCTTTAATAATCGCGTCGAAAGCAGCAGACCTTCCCAAGATGTCGTCTGACTTTATGGTTAAGACTTCTCTTAATGTATAAGCTGCTCCGTGTCCCAACAAAGCCCAAACTTCCATCTCCCCAAATCTTTGACCTCCTCCTTGAGCTTTTCCGCCCAATGGCTGTTGGTTGATTAGAGAGTAAGGACCAACAGAACGCATGTGAATCTTGTCTTCAACCATGTGGTGAAGTTTCAAAATATACATGTATCCTACTGCGACCTCTTGGTTGAAAGCTTCCCCTGTTCTTCCGTCGATAAGCTTCATCTTTCCGTTTTCATTGTAACCAGCCTTCTTTAATTCTTCTTTTATTTCAACATCAGTTGCTCCCATGAAAGGAGGAACAATAGCCTGATAATTAAGTTTCTTTGCAGCAAGACCTAGGTGTAACTCCAAAATCTGACCCAAGTTCATACGAGAAGGAACTCCTAAAGGTGTCAAAATAACATCAACTGGGGTTCCATCCTCCATGTGAGGCATATCTTCGACAGGCAAAATCCTTGAGATAACTCCCTTGTTTCCGTGCCTTCCCGCAAGCTTATCGCCTACTGTTATATTTCTTAATTCAGCTACTTCAATATATATCTTTTTTATAACACCAGATTCATTTATTTCTCCTTCTTTTCTTGAGAAAACTTTTACCTTAGTTACTCTTCCTTTCTTTCCTCCTGGCATTCTCAAAGAAGTATCTTTTACGTCTCTAGCTTTTTCACCGAAAATAGATCTCAACAATCTTTCTTCTGGGGTTAATTGAGTTTCTCCTTTAGGTGTAATTTTACCAACTAAAACATCTCCGGGACCAACTTCTGCTCCTACTCTAATGATTCCCTCTTCGTCTAGGTTTCTTAGCTTTGATTCACTAACATTAGGAATATCGTGAGTGGTTATCTCGGGACCTAGTTTAGTATCTCTAACATCTTCGACAAACTCTTCTATATGGATACTTGTGAACTTGCTGTCTTTCACTAATCTCTCTGAAAGAATTATCGCATCCTCGTAGTTTGCTCCCGACCATGACATGAAAGCTACCAACATATTTTGCCCAACGGCGATCTGTCCTTTATCACTAGATGTAACATCAGCTAACACATCCCCTTTCTTTACTTTTTGATCTAAATCAACAGAAGGTCTTTGGTGGAAGGCTGAAAAATTGTTAGTTCTAGAAAAGTTAACAAGGTTATATTCGTCTTCTTTACCTGAAGAATTTTTTACTTTTATTTTTTTAGCGTCAACATATGAAACAACTCCTCCTTCTTTAGCGAAGACAAGTCTTCCTACATCTTTTGCAGCCTTTTCTTCTATACCGGTAGCTACCAAAGGAGCCTCTGGGATAAGACAAGGAACTGCTTGTTTCTGCATGTTTGAACCCATCAAAGCTCTGTTGGCATCATCGTGGTTCACGAAAGGAATCATTGTGGTTCCGATAGAAAAGGCTTGGTTAGTTGCGACGTCGATGTAATCAACATCATTTTTATCAACCAAAGCTGGTTTCCCGGTGTTTCTTACTTCAACGAATTTATCCAAAATCACACCATTTTTATCATAGCCAATCGCAGAGTGAGCAATATTTTTTTCTTCTTCTTCCAAAGCATTTAGGAAAACGATTTCATTTGTTATTTTACCATTTTTTACTTTTGCAAAAGGAGTTTCAATCATCCCGTAAGGATTTACTCTAGCATAACTAGCCAATCTTAGAATAAGACCGATGTTTGGTCCTTCTGGAGTCTGGATTGGACACAATCTTCCATAGTGAGAAGTGTGAACGTCTCGAACTTCGAAGCTGGCTCTTTCTCTAACAAGACCACCGGGGCCAAGAGCGGAAACGGTTCTCAAACTTTCTAGCTCATACAAAATGTTATCTTGTGGCATGAACTGAGACAACTGGTTAGTCGTAAAGAATTCTTTAATTCTTGCTTGAAGAGGTCTCGCACTTATAAATTGAACAGGCAAAACAGATTCAGCATCAATGATAGACATTCTGTCCTGAATATTTCTTTTCATTTGCAACATTCCAACTCGAAACTTTTGTTGAATCATTTCTCCATAATATCTAACTCTTCTCATTCCCAAGTGGTCGATATCATCCTCAACAGAATTAGGAGTACTGTTTAACTTAACAATCCTCTCAATAATAATTTTAATATCTTCTTCGGTTATCAATCGTAGGGCAAGATCCTTCTTTTCTAAAGATCTTTTAAATCTATTATTGAAATTGTATCTTCCTACCTCAGACAAGTCATACTTTTCAGAACTAAAAACAGAATCAACAAACTCTCTAGCATGACTAGGAGCTACCATTCCGCCGTCTCTCAATCTTCTGTAAACTTCAACATAAGACTCATTCAATGTCTTAGCTGGGTCTTTTGCAAAAGAAGGTTCTAAAATAGCTTTAATATTTTTATCACTGATTACTGATTTCAAATCATCTGAATTAGTTATGATTCGCAATAACGAAGTTACTGGGAATTTTCTCTTTCTATCTATTCTTACATAAATCACTCCATCTGAGTCTGATTCAAACTCTATCCAAGCACCTCTTTGAGGAATTATTTTTGAACCAAAATATTTTTTCCCTTTAATTTCTTGGGATGTAAAGAAAACACCGAAAGAACGGGTTAACTGTGGGACAACAACTCTTTCAACTCCATTTATGATAAATGTTCCGTGGTCAGTCATCAAAGGCAAATCAAGAAAGAAAATATCCTGTTCCTTCTCTGAGTTTAATGTTATGTTCTTTAGTTTTACTTTTACTTTTAAAGAAGCGTCATAAGTTAGTTTATTTTCTTTTGCATAAAACTCATCGTGCTCAGGTTTTGCAAGACTAAAGCCTTTAAACTCTAATTCGAATTTCTTTTCAGAATAATCCCTAATAGGACCAAATTCTTTTAAAACTTCTTTTATACCCTCCTCAAGAAACCATTTATTGGAAGTTGTTTGTGCTTCAATTAAGTTAGGCAAATCTGCCAAAGGTTCTTTGAATTTACCAAAATACTTCTTTTCTATAGGTGTGTTATTCATATTACTCATATTGATTTAAATAAATTAAAATTAAAAAACAAAAAAACCACACAAAAAAGTAGGTCTTCCTTAATTTTTAATTATTTTTTATTGTTGTATTCAAACAAAAAATTTAATATCATCTTTTTTATGACCATTTCGATGACATCTTAACTATTAAAAAATAATCTATTCAGAATTCAACAGCAACTAATATATAACAGAAAAAAGAATTTGTTGCCAAAAACAAATTCCTATATACGATTAAGGGAAAGTTTATACTAAACAAAATAGTTTGTCAACAGGCCGTTTTGTCAATTGTGGATAACCCAGCTTAACAAGGGTTAAGGTTAAACTGGGTTATTCAGTAATAAGTAGTAAGTAGTAAGTGGTAAAAAAAGTTTACAGTTTACAGCTGACAGCCTACAGCTTAAAAAAGAAATTAAAAATCCACAGTAGCAAGGCTACTGTGGATTTTTAATTTTGATTTTATTATTTAACTTCTTCAACAGGAGCTTCTTCTGTTTTTGCGATTTCTTCAACTTCTACTACTGGAGTTTCTTCAATCTTTTCTTCCGTCTTTGTTTCTATGTTCTTTTGTTCTTCAGTTTCTTTGTTTTCTTCTTCAGCTTTTTCCTTAGCTTCTCCTTCTTCTCTTATCTTTGCTTCAGCCTTAGCTTTTGCTTCAGCTTCTTCTTTGGCTTTAGCTTCTGCTACTGCTTTTTCATTCACCACTGGAGATTTTTTAGGAAGAACGTTTATTTTCTTTCCAATAATTACTTTTTCACTTACCAAAATATTATGAAGGGTATCAGATATTTGAGCTCCCTGAGACATTAATTCTTTTACTCTTTCACCATTCACTTTTCTGACATCTTTCTTAGGATCATAATTTCCAAGTACCTCTAAAAACTTTCCACTTTTAGGTCCATTTTTTGAATCAGTTAAAACAACCCTGAATGAAGGATCGTGCTTTCTCCCAACTCTTTGTAATCGTATTTTCAACATAGTCAATATACTAACAAAAGACGGAATATTAAGCAATAGTTATTAAAAAAGCTCACAGCTGACAGCTTACAGTTAACAACAAAGCGTTGTTTTATCAAAGCCAAAATAGGGTTTGTGGTTTGTGGTTTGTAGTTTATAGTTTGTAGTTTTTAGTTGATAGACAAGATAAAAACAGTTACTTTCTTAAGGTGTAATATTTTTAAAATTAACCAATCTATAAGTCTTGACAAATATCATAAAATGGTATAATATTTATATAGGAGTTAGGAGTTCATCAAAACAAAAAAAGTGGGTCAAGCACCCACAATAAGGAGGAAGCTATGAAACGGATTCTGGTAATTGCAGTAATGGTTATGGCAATTTTGGGAGCCAGTGCTCCCAAGAGTCAGGCATCCGATGCAGGAGCCGTCATCCTCGGGGTTTTCGGAATCAATGCATTGACGACCATCATCACCGGTCGGCCGATGATAGCCCCGATGGTAGTCAGCAACGGTGACTACTATGAACGACCTGTGCCCCCTGTCTACTATGCACCGCCGGTAGTTTACTACCAGCCACGCATGGTTTACTACAACCACCGGCCTTGCAATGTAAGGCATCAAGACCGGCCATACCGAGGAGGGAGACTTGTCCCCAAACCTCACGGGAGATACTAAAAGCTTTCCCCCTCCCCTGTACAAACTCTTCAGTCAACTCACGTCGACTGGGGAGTTTTTTTATAGAAAAGAAACATAAAAAAGAAACTATACTAAAATTTATGCGACCGCATAAATTTTAGTATAGTTTGTTTTTTTTCAATTATTATTTTTTAGAATCTTTTTTTATCGTAATCCCTAATTCGTTAAGTTGTTCTGATGAAACTTCTGCAGGTGCTTCCATTAATAGATCCCGAGCTTCTCGAGTCTTTGGAAAAGCGATTACCTCTCTAATACTTTCTTCCCCTTGTAGAATAGTTAAGAGCCTGTCCAAGCCCCAAGCGATCCCCCCATGTGGTGGTGTCCCGGAACCCAAAGCTTTCAGCATATGACCAAAATTTTCTTCAATCTTTTCTTCAGAATGCCCCAAGATACCCAAGATAGATTTTAAAATCTCTGGGTCATGGGCTCTAATACTTCCACCCCCGATTTCAGAACCATTCAAAGCAATATCATATTGAGCCGCTGTAATAGAACCAATCTCTTCCCCATTCTTTAACTTTTCAATATCCTCTGTTTTTGCGAGAGAAAAAGGATTGTGGGTAAAAGTCCATTCCCCTTTTGCTTGGGGGTCATCAGAATTTGCTGTTTTTTCAAAAAATGGAAAATCTACTACCCAACAAAAAGCTAATAAATTTTTATCTTCTTTATCTTCCCTTATATCCGGCCTATCATTTCCATGTTTTTCCATCGACTCTTTATAAGTGATCCTAGGAAAAGGAACTTGCTGAATTCTTTTTTCTGGATACAATTTTTCAACAATCTCGATTAAAAGTTTTTCGTTTAGTTGCAAGACATCTTCTTCTTTAACAAAAGCCATTTCCATATCTAATTGAGTAAATTCTGGCTGTCTGTCCCCTCTCATGTCTTCATCTCGCATACATCGGGCAATTTGAAAATATTTTTCAACACCAGATGCCATCAACAGTTGTTTGTATTGTTGTGGTGATTGTGGAAGAGCAAAAAATCTTCCGGGATACAATCGGGAAGGCACAAGATAATCTCTTGCCCCTTCGGGAGTTGATTTCGTAAGCATCGGAGTTTCAACTTCAATAAAATTTTCTTTATCTAAAAAGTCGCGAATAAATTTAATTACTTTATGTCTATTAATAAGATTTTTTTGCATTCTTTCGGAACGCAAATCTAAATAACGGTTCTTTAAACGAACCTCCTCACTTATTTTTCGAGTATCTTCCTTTGTATCAAAAACAGGGGTCTCGGCTTTATTTAAAACTTCTATATTAGTAACCTCCAATTCAATACTGCCATTTTGAGCTTCTGTTCTTGATTTTTCAGGTCGTTCATTAACAATTCCTGATACCTCAACAACAAATTCGTCTCTCATTTCTTTTGTTTTTTCTAACACTTCTGGCTTGCCAAAAACTACTCCTTGAATTTTTCCGGTTGTGTCTCGAAAATCAAAAAATGCCATCTTCCCTTGGTGTCTAACCGTATCAACCCAACCTTTAATAGTAACTTCTTTCCCTATATGTTCTTTTAAATCTTTAATATAAATTCTCTGCATAATAAATTAATTATATCTACTTAATGGTAACAAGCAAGAGTTTGTTTCTTTAATTGTAAAGATTTCTTGCGATACTAAAAAACCCGCCTCTTTAAAACAGCAGAGTGCGGGTTCCGAAATTTCAATGGTAAATTTTTCCAAAAAATAAAAATCCATGATTACTTTTTCTAAGCTCATCAATACAAAGAGAATCGTTAAACCATTGGTGTAAATCTTGGTCCGTGACTGAAGGAATGCTGTCGTACAGGCATTCTTGATATAAGTTGCTGACAACAAAAGTTTGAGCATCGAAGGTTCCTTCCCTACCTTGGATTATGTTTTTTGCTAAGCCTTCCAGTGAAGATGGGGCAGAAGAGTTTGGAGAAGGATAAACTTCTTCGCCACAAAAAGAATTTAATACCTTAAACATTACTGGGTTTTGTGTTGTAAAAGACAACCAGTCAACACCTTCTTTCTTAATCAAGGAATCAATCAAAAATCGACAAACTCCTTTTCCTTTGACACTAGGGTCAACTACCACACCGTGGATATAAAGCAGATTGTGAGGTTTAAAAATCTTAGCTGAGACAAAACCTAAAATTTTGTCTGAATACGCAATAGCGATCAAGTCGACATTTAACAAATGTTCTCTTGTGCTATCGCACCCCTTCAGGCATGAGCCGAAACTCCTACTGACGACATCGTCTGCCTGCTCTACCACTTGGTCAAAAAAACCTTCGTAGAGAGAGAGTTGCTTCTGTGGGTCATCCAAAATACTGATGTTGATTTGTCCTTTCCTCCTTTGGGGCCATTGCCATGGAACTTTTTGAATTCTCACGATTCGAACCTCCTTTGTTTTTACCATCAATTTAAAAAAGGACTCAGTTTCCTTAATAGTACTTTTTTAAAAAAAATGAGTCAAGAGGATAAAAACATTACAACAAAGTAGCTAAATAACAGAGAGACTCCCCTTTATCAAAGCCATCTTTTTCTTTTTGAAATAATAATCTACCTTCACAAGGGGCTATCTCTTTTTGATTACTTTCAGAATAAAAACCTATAGCATCACCCTTCTTAACAGCTACCCAACCATCTTTAAATTCATCATAAAAAGAAAACTTGCCTGTATTATTTGCTTTTATTATTTTAGAAAGTTTGTACACTTCCTGCTTATTATTTTCAGCCAAATCTCTTTTATTATTTAACAAAGAAATTTCTCCCAGCAATAATAACACTGTCTCAAAAACCTTATCGCTTTTACCCAAATCTTCCTTTGAGCCAGACTCATATGCAAAAGCAACCCCTTTTCTTTTTCCATATTTTTTAACACTCCAATCACTTCCCCCGCTGGTATTCACAACATAATCAGTAGTACCCAATTCTTTTTTATTAAAATCTTTTGGTAAAACATTATCGGGGTCAGCCAAAATATATTTTGAAGGAACAACATTATATAAATTTTGATTCTCAGAATTATAATTACCCATACAGATAAAAGGTTCTGACGGGGTATAAGTGCTATGCAAATCAAAAAGATAATCCATATTTTCAAGAAGTGGGAAAAGTTCTCTGGCTCTTACTAAATCATACCTATCGTCTTCAGAGGCAGGAGTATTCAATTCATCAATTTGAAAAGACCTATTTAGGTCAGGACCGACACCAGCCCCCCGAGTCCCCTTCTTGATGGCCTCTGGATTACCAAAACCAAGATACAAATTTCCAGAAATAATTTCATTTTCGTAAGTTTTTCCAGACTCTCCTTTAACCCCAAAAAAATCAAGAAGTTTTCTAACCACCTCAACACCAACAACCTCATCTCCATGAGTCCCCCCCAAGACCATAACATTAGGCCCGCCGTTATTTCCTTTTATATGATATATGTTATTTGGTATCTTCATAATAATTAAAAAACCCCTGTTAAGTCAGAGATTTCAAAAAACAAAATAAAAAACTTCAGACTTAACAATCCTTAAAAAATAGACCACCAAGATGAATTTATTTTGCTTCTCATATACTTGTATTTTCACATAATGTTCAAAAGAAGTCAATTTCAAAAAGAATCAAAAAAGAATTGACAGTGTGGTGTTTTTTACATAATATGTAAAAAGAAATGCTGATGCTTTATCTTCTTATTAATCACTATGCGCCCTAGAAAAAGGAGGTAGCAAATGGTTGTGACAGGAACAACAATAAGAATAATCGGCGAATGGCCTAGTAGTTTAGAGAGGATTTTTTGTCCTCATTGTCGTCTAACTTTTTCTGGAATAAAAGCAGAACAAGCTTTTTGCCCAGTATGCAAAAAAGGAAGAACCGACGGGAGGAATCTGCTAAGTCCAGGAAACAAGTTGCAGTGCATCAAATGTGGGAGCATCTTCCCTAAGAGTAATAATTGCCCGCTGAAATGTACTGCTGGGCATTGAATGCCCCTAAGAAGCAGACAAGAGTAAAGTTCTCTATTGTATGTAGTATGCATATGGGGAACTTTTTTAATTTAATCCACTACTCCATAGATTTTTGGGTTTTTATTTTTAAATTATTTCTTTTTTAAAGCGAGGAGAAGAGGGAGAACAAAAAAAGTAGCAAAGAAAGAAAAAATTATCATCGCAGTTGCTAATAATCCATAAGTTGCAAAAAGTGGCATTTGAGCTTGAGCAAGAAACATAAAGCCAATAGTACTAGATAAAGCGGAAACAAAAAGAGCAAACCCTGTTGTCTTTCCAACTCTCATTAGGGTCTCTTCAAAAGAAATCTCTTTTTTGTATTCTTGTCTGAATCTCTGAACGAGGTGAACTGAATAATCAATCCCCACTCCCAAAGAAACCGCTGCGACGGTGGCTGTAATAAAATTGAGTGAAAGATTAAAAATTCCCATTAATCCATAAATCCAAACAACAACCAAAAGCATAGGAATAAGAGTAATAATGGCGTAGAAGAAAGAGCGAAATACAATCAAAAGAACGAGAAAGATTATTAACAATGCTGTAATAATTGTACTTATCAATGAATCAGTAACAGCCTCTAAGCTGGCGTCTCTTGTAAATGGAGACCCGACTATCTCGTAAGAAGCAATCCCGTCAAAGACTTTTAAGTCTGACTCTAAACTTGCAAAAGCTTCCTTCACTGTCTTTTGCTCTCTTGTTCCTATAACTTCAAAAATAATTCTCTCAGAATAGGTTTCCTCATCAATTTTGTTGACCTCTGGAAGACCATAAGGCAAAACCAACTGTCCTTCTTTAGTATGAGCTAAATAAGAATTATTGTTTAATAAAACCAAAATATCTTCTAACGCTCTTTGAACCTTGGCATCAGTGAAATTTCCTTTAATATAAATTGAAGCCTCTTCCCCCCGAGTATCACCATAATGAATATCACGCTGGTCTAAGCTGACGACAAAATTAGATTCTGAATTTATGAAATCTATAGGATCAAGACTTTTTTCTACCAAGAACACATTTGAACCAAAGAAAACTGTTGCTATAAATAATAAAATAACGACAAAGCTTTTATTTTTTATTACAGAGTTCATTAAAGCTCCCATATTAAAATAGTTTTTAGTTTTTAGTTGATAGCTTTTAGAGCTTGTTTTATCTTTTTCCCAAAGTGCAAACAAAAAAGGAATAATCATTCCCATAATGAAATAAGAAGCAAATGAAGCAAAGAAACCCGTTATCGCAAAAGCCTTAACCGCCTCAACACTAGAAACATAATTAGCAGCAAAAGCTATCGCGGTAGTAAACATCGCCAAGAAAAGGGCTAGATTTACTTTTCTAAACGACTCTATAAAAGATTTTTCAAAACCCTGGCTAGAAGTTTTTAACTTTTCTTTGTACTGGTGAACGACATGAATTAAAAAATCAACACCAAACGACATAAATGCGATTGGAAGAATTACATCAGTAGTCAGAGACGGCTTCACCAAACCAAAGGTAGCAAGAGGAAAACCTCTCACCCAAATGAAAACACTGAGCAAACCAAACATAGTGAGTAAAAATAGACGAAATGATGAAAATAGAACGCCTGTAAAAATAGCCAAGGTAAACAAAAGCGTAGAAATTAAAATTAAAATTGAAGGAGAATATCCCTCTTCTTCAGATTCAATATTGAGATCAATCCCGATCCCTAAAAGTTTATAATTTTCTCCTTGGAGAGAAGCTTCTATCTTTCTGTTAAACTCTTCTTTTTCTAACATGACCTCGTCACCACCAACTGTCCGTCTAAAAACCCCTCCACCCAATTTCTCATTATTAGCACTAACAAAAAAAGCGAGAGTGGGAGAAAGCCATTCTCCGTTTTTAAACTCAGCCTCACTCGATAATTGAGCTTGAAGAAAACTCCCGTACTGAGGGTCTTCCAACAAAATGCTAATAGCATTTTTTACCTCACCGTCTGTGGCTTCTTTTAATGAAGAACCTTGTTTGTTTAAAAAAGATTCTGTGATATCTGCGAGAGAAAATAATCCCAAAGTCCCTGTGTTCCCCAAAAATGGAAGAGCAAAATCATTTAAATATTCTTTTCCTAATTCAGAGACTCTTAAAGACTGACTCTTCTCGTATAGTTCTGCTAAAACATCTTTTGTAAGCACGTCTTCCCCATTTTCCCCTAATATCACAAAAGGTATAGGATGGACGGAATTAGGAAACTCTTTATCTATTCTTTCCTGAGCGACAAATATCTCGTGTTTAGGATCCATCGAAGCTTGGGGAATACTTACAAAAAAACCCATCATCACAAAAAAAGAAAAAACAACGGTTATGATTATCCAAAGCCCAACAAGCCCCTTCCCTATTCTAAAAATATTTTTATCTGACATGTTTTTGTGAGTATATTATACATAAAAATGTATAAAAAATAAGAAGGGTAGCAAAAGCCACCCTTCTTTATTTTTGATCAGTAATTTTTTCGTGTTAAAAAAATTAAATTAAACTTTCTGGGTCAAAAAGAGCCCAAAATAAAGGACATCCACCGGCACAAACATCGTAACGATTACAATTCATACATTTTTTTGATGGATAAGATGTTAACCTATCATAAACATCAAGAGTCTTCCGGTTGTTTAATAAAGCAATTAACGATTTTTTGTTAAAAAAATCAACCCCATATTTACCAACAGGGTAATCGAAAAGACTATTACATAACATAAGTTTTCCATCAACATCAAAAATAATGCCACTCCTATGTTGTAATTGGCAAATAGTGTTAATTTGATTTTCCTCTATTAGATTTTTAACAAAATCATCCGGCCACAAACACAGAGGTAATTTCATTAAAAATACAATATTACCATTAGTGATCTCAACAAGTTTTGGATAGATTTTAATAAGATGTTTTGTCATTGCTACTGGCTCTACAACATAAGCGCCGTCTACTTTTCCATTACAAAATCTTGGCGTACAAGGGCTTATACTTATACTTTTTGCCCCACAATCCATAGCGAATTTAGTAATATTAAGTATATGACTAGCCGAAGTTGTAGAATAAACAGTGCTAACCCCACATTTAAAATGTGAAATAGCTCTCTGCAAACCTTTTTTAACAAATTCAAATGAATCAATTCCCGTAATATCCTTTAAGCTTTTCTTATCAAAAGCTTTTATAGATACTCCGGCTCTTGTATTTGGGCTTTTTGTATAATCTAACCAAAAATTATCATCTCCAAATCTCATTGCATTTGTAACAATTCTAGTTTGCAAACCTTTATCTATACAAAATTTATTGAAATTAGATAAATTATTCCATAAAGTAGGTTCTCCTCCAATTATTGTAATTCTTGAAATCCCTAACGATGAAACAAGGTTTGCGATCTTTTTTGAAAGTTCAAAACTCATGCTTTGCTTTAAACCATACCCTGTATTTTTAGCATAGCATCCGCTACAACGAAAATTGCAAGCACGATTAACTGTTATCCAAGCGGAGCGGGGAATAATTTCATTGTTTTGATCTACTTTTCTTATAGCAGTCATTGCTTATCTCCTTTTGTCTGTAAATCTTTGTATATTGCTTAATTAATGAGTTTTATTTTAAAGAACTAAAATATAAACATCACCATACCTCCTAGAAAAGGATATCAAAAAACACTAATAAGAGTCAAGGAAAGAGTTAAAAAAAATAAATTTCACCGAACAATACTATTTTTCTCTTATCTCACTTATTATTTTTTCTACATTTGGATAATTTTTTTCAAAACTTTCATCAATTAAATTTGTATCAATAGAAATCGTTTGAATTTTATTTATTTTGGGAGCAAATTTATCAAATAACAAATCAACCAATCTTTCTTTTGTCCAATGATTAATATTATATTTTTCAACAAAAAGCTGGATTGAGAGATGAATAATTTCATGAATTATCGTCCTAAGTAAACCAAATTCGAAACAACGATTTATGTTTATTACTATTTTATTTGGCAAATGGTAACTCCCACCAACACCATATTTTGTAAAATAGATATTATAGTCTTTTGATAAAACAAGGGTTGTGCTTTTAATTTTTTCTTCAATATTTTCATTTAATATCAACTTTTCTAAATTATTTTCTAAATACTCTTTTTGTTTTAAATAATCTTGCTCGTTATATTCTTTTAGTATTACTTTTTTGACATCCTCTTTTGTTATTTTTTTTATATCAGATAAATCAAGGTATTTAGGTAAAATTACACTATAATTATTGGATTTAAACCATTCAAATTTATTTATAGTTTCTAAGACCCGATCAACATCAAAATCAATGGAATAATATATATTAAATTTCATATTTTTATTTAAAAATTATTAACTTTAGACATTATATTATTAAGTATATTACCACAAAAAACACCTCATCCCCAATTGTATCAGGGATAAGGTGCTTAAAAACAATTTGATAATTAGTTTGGATCTGGATCAGCTCCACAATCAGAGCAATCCCCAAAACCGCCACCGCAATTATCATTTTCACATTCATTATAACCTTGCGAAACATCAAGATAAAAGCCAGTGGGTTTTTTACCTGGGTTAATACCCGTTACCATTATTTCGGGGATATTCACAGATCACCACCTCCTTTTTTGGAAATATCCAATTGTAAAATTAGAACCGAAAAACAAAGTACTATCCCATTAATAATAACAAAACGACTACTTGTGTCAACGGTTTTCTCTTTAATACCCCACTCCAACCAAGCATTTTTAAAAATATAATTAAAATTATTTAGTCCAGTTTAATTTTAGTCTTTCCAGCATCCTTTCCTAAGATAGTTATATTCATCTTATCAAAATCAAAAAGTTTTTTAGCAATTTTTTTTATATAATTGGAATCAATACTCTTTAATTCTTTAATATCATCTTTTAATAAAGTCACATCGCCATAGGAGAGCAAATCATTTACAACCCAACTTAATCTTCTTGCATTATTCCCGAAGGCTTTGGTAAGCCCCTCTTTTTCTTTTCTCCTCAATTTGACTAAATCGCCATTTGAAATTCCATCTTTTTTAACTTTTTCTAAAAATTTTAAAAACTCTCCCAAAATAATATTCGCCTTCCCTCCATTTAACATAGAAGACAAAATAACTATTCCCGCGTTATCCCAAATCATCCATTCGAAAGAACTAGAGTAGATCCCCAAATCTCTCATATTTTTTGCACAATAAAAATCTAAATCTTCAAAATATTTTCTAAGCATGTTTATAGCTTTTATGTTTTTTGTATTTTTTCTAATTTTCTTCGAAAAATCAAAAGAAACATTAACTATCAATTCGTCATTCCAGTAATATTTTGAGTTTTTAACAAACTTTTCCCCCGAAAAAGAATACTCTATTCTTTTATTTTTTTTAATTTTAGCAAGTTTATGTTCTTTAATAATATTTAAAATATTATTTTCCATTTTCCCATCAATATTAAAACCAGAAAGAACAAAAAAAATATTTCCGCTACAAAAAATCTTATTATGGTGTTTCTTAATATCGCCAAATTTGAATTTTTTAATATTTGAAATTTGATTTACTTTTTCTCTAGCGTAGGGGAAATTACTACCAAAAAATTTTTTTAAAATAAAATTAAGAGATTCTTCTTTAATATTTTTTTTGTTGCGAATTTCATTTTCAATTACTTCTTTTTCTCTTTTAAATAATTTCTCGTCGCTAAAATTTGAATTTAAAATAGTATTCAAAAAAATTTTAACATCTTTTACTATTCTTTTAGAATCTGACTGTAAATAATAATTGGTAAAATCTTGTCCAGTAGAACCATTAACAAATTTCATATTATCAGTTAGAGATTCTACCAAATAATGTTCTAGCAAATGGCCAATACCAAACTCATTATTTGATTCTTCAGAATAACCAGTTCTCAGATAAATATCAAAAAAAATATCCTTGGTTTTTTGAGGGAAATTAACGACATATAAGTCATTGTCTTTTTTTTGGAATGGGGCTTTCATTTATTTATATAAATATTACTAAAAAATTAAATTTCTTACATTTTATATTATAGAATAAATATAAAATGAAACACAGCCGTGAGGGCTGTGTCTTGCCACATAAAAAGCTTACTTGCCTCTTCGTGAAGCATTAGGCCCAATACTTATTTCCTTCACAGATCCTGAGGGCTTATCAATCTTCACGATGTCATGAGAATGAGGACGGTCAGAGGAAGATATCTTTTCCGTCTTGTGAGTATCCCCAGAATCCGTAACCTTCACCTTTGATCCATCGTCACTGTTTCCAGTAAACCAACCCACTATTACCACCTCCTTTTCTTCACAAGAGATTAAAGAAAACTGCCCAAGAACTATCGACTTAATGGTAACAGAACAGACCTGTATGTCAACGGTTTTGCATAATCACCCACCCTAGCTAAACATTTTTTAAATATAATTAAAATAAAAAAAATCTAAACCAACAACAGTTTTTATTTTTCATATTTTAAAGCAATGACATTAGTGTCCTCTTTCCAAGGTTTAGTCATCGCTTTTTCAAAAATTTTTCTACTGATTTTTCTATTTTCGACAGGAGGTAAACCGACATCATGAAATGTGACCCAGCGGTCATTTATATCGGTAATTAAAACAATGTGACTCCAATAACACTTTTTATTTTCAAAAACACAAGGATTCACAGAAACTAAAACCAAATAATCCTTGGCAAAATAACCCTCAACATCAGAAAATTTTGCATCCCTATTTGCCAATTTCATTTTTTTACTCTCAACCATTTTTTGTGCAATTTTCTTTTCTTGCTTTAAATCTGAATATTTATCTTGTGTTGCAAAAACCTCTTCACTCCAAATATTTTGTAAATACATTTCCCCCTGCTCAGCAAATTTTTTGTAATCTATATTTTCAATATTTACAACTTCAAGACCCATATCTGCGAGAGCGAGCAAAGAAGCTCCCTGCCAAGTCCACATTCCTTTTTTATGTTTTGACATTTTGTCTAACTCTTTAAAAGAGTAATTTTTTGCTGGAAAGTAATACTTAATAACCATCTTCAAACAAGCTTGGATGCAATGATTATTATCTTTTAAATTAGAATAAAATGGTATTTTTTTCATGTCTTTATTATATAAAAAGGGAGTGGCAACAGCCACCCCTTTTAGAAAAAACCGAAGGTTACTGCTTCCGGCCGCCGCCGCCCCCTCCAGTTCCACCACCTTGATGGTTTCCACCGTTACCAGACATTCTTACCACCTCCTTTCTTTCAAAAGATTACAGACAAACTACCTAAGAGCTATCAACTTAATAGTAACAAAGTTGCTTAATCTGTCAACGATTTTACTAGACAAAGAGCTTTATTATGGGTAAAGTTTTATTATTCATATGAATAATAAAATTTACTTACTAATAGACTACCGAGATCAGTTTTATTTCTCAACTCGATATCGTGGTGCTTGTATAGATATTAATAAACTTAAAGCTAATTTCAAAAAAGCTGGTTTTGACCTAATTATTAAAAATTTCCATGAAATAAACTTCCGAACAGAGAATTACACTAATGAATGGGTACTATACCAATCGTCAGAAGATCCTAATCTACTATATAAAAGTTACATAGAAGATATTGTATTAGCTCTAGAATTACAGGGTGCAAAACTTATTCCAAATTTTCCATATTTTAGAGCACATCATAACAAGGTTTTTATGGAGATACTTCGCGATTCTATGAATATTGATGAAATTAAAAATATACAATCACGAGGTTTTGGTACCTTTGAAGAATATTCTAAAAGTGACCTATTCAAATCCAATAAATTAACAATAATTAAACCTGGATCTGGAACAAGAAGTTCTAATATCGAACTTCTAAATACTCAATCAAAAAAGAGAAAATATGCCCATAAAATATCGAGGTCTTTTACTTTTGAAAATTTTAAATTGTGGGTCTCCAAAATTAAAACAGGTAGAAGATACACTCCTATGTCTAATAATCGATGTAAATTTATTATTCAAAATTTTATACCAGATTTAAAAGGTGATTATAGGATTTTAGCCTATGGAGATAAATATTACTGTGTGTACAGAGAAAATAGAAAAGATGATTTCAGAGCTAGTGGGAGTGGTAAATTAAATTTTGAAATAACTCCACCAAAAGGTTTGTTGGACTATTCAAAGAAAATATATGAGAAATTTAACACCCCGTTTATGTCTTTAGATATTGGCTATAGAGATGGCAAGTTTTACTTATTTGAATTCCAATGTTTATGTCTAGGGCAATATACTCTAGAAAAATCTAGCTTTCACTACAAACAAAACAACAGCTCTTGGAAAAGAGTTTACGAAAAACCAGACTTAGAGAGAGAGGTCACTAAAACTATTATAGACTTTATCAAAAAATAAATTAATTATCTAAGTACTTCTGTAGAAACATGCAATCTCTAAGTATGTTAAATCCTGTATTATAAAATTCTACCTCACCTCTTTTAAGAGATTCTGTCTGTGACAATAATTTTTTAATAGCCTCATTTTTTTCTAACCAAACAACCTCAAGTCCATTTTCTTTTTCGTCATCAGTTCTTGTGTCACTAGGAAGTTCTTTAGTAGGTTTTGCACTATAACAATATGTCATGTAATGTTTAGCATTTCTATTTCTAAACTCTTCTATGCTTGCAACTTCAGCAACTTCAGCAACTTCCCAATTTATTTCTTCATCACATTCTCTTTTAACCTCTTCAATCAAATTGTCTGACTCGGCACCACCCCCAGGCAAAATATAAAATCCATGTACTGGATTTGTAACAAATGCAATTTTACCTTCTCCGTTCTCAACAATCGCTTTTACTGTTACTCTTTCTTCGTATTTTTCTGGATTAGGATATTCTTTTGTGGGAAATATTAACAAGTCTGTAAGTACTAAATCTAATTTATTCATACAAATTATTATAACAAAAGCCTGCTCTAAATGAAACCAGAGACAGGCTTTTCGCCATTATTTATCTTGCTTTATAGATAGGCATCTTTGTCTTAAGGTTAATGTGTTCACCATCCACTGCAAGATTTACAATAAAACAGTTGTGGGGATTTGCTAGCCATTTGAATTCATCATCGCTCATACCTAGAAAGCATTTCACAATGACTCTCATGGAAAAACCATGAGCAACAATCAGTAATGCTTCTGGATGATTGGATTGCAAACCTTCCTTTAGACATCTGTCGGTAAAAGACTGGATGTTTTTCACATACTCAGGAGTATGGTCCCCACCAAGGAAACTATAGAATAAAACTCCCACTTCATATCTCTCCTTTTCTATCTGTCTAACATTAGTTTGATTAACATCTCCCCAATTAAGGTTCCGTATCGAATTTTCGAAAGAATAATACTTATTCCCCTCATCAACAAATCCTTCAGTTAAAATTCTAGCTGTTTCAATTGCTCGATTCGACGTAGAGACAATAACCCTCAACCCTCTGAATACTGGAAGGATTTTTTGGAGTTGAGATTTTATTTCGAAAGCCTGCTTTTGACCAAGCGTGGTGATAGATATCTCCGAGTCTACCACTTCGCCATTTAAATTAGGATTAATATCTTCATCTGACTCAGCATGTCTTACAATGAATATTCCCTTTAGTGACATCACCAACCTCCTCTCTATTATTAAAGGTTCAACCTAATTAGAAAATGCTCTTTTATAAGCGAAAAGTCAATAACCCCACCCCAACCGAAATTTTTTAAAATAAAAGGAAATCTAAACCAACAACAGTTTTTGGGAGTTAGAAACCAAATAACCCCTAATCCCCTGCTTTTTTTTAGTTTTTTAAATTATAATGTTATAATTTAAAAACAATTTTTATTTATTTTTTCTTAATTCAAATAACATCTAGAACAGCTTTTTTATAGTTCTTTGTAAATTTGTGTTCTGTGTTTTTAATAATTTTAACACCACCGATCTTATTCATCCTTTCACTCATCTCTCTATCTCCACAAAACAAAAAAACTTCTTTTGCTTTTGGTTTTCCATACCTCAATTTTTTTAATTCATTAGCAGTTTCTTCACCAAAAAAATCAACCAAATCTTTAAACACTTTCTTGCTATCACTGCCCAAAAAATCAGACATTGAGCAATAAATTCCTTTCTGTATATAAGTTTTTAATTTATATGCGATAAGTGCACCCACAGAAAAACCAAACACTACTGAATTTGGTTCTATTTTTGTTTGAGTGAGTTTTAAAAAAGAATTATTTTTTAGTTGTAAATTAAGAAATTCTACATCATATTTCTTTTTTGCCTCTGATATTAGCCACCGATAGTTTTCTCTCTTTTCCCCCAGTCCAGGGATAATATAAAATTTAGTCATTGGGTTTATTTTAAAATTATTTGATAAAATTTAAACTAATTTTTGAATACATTTTATATACCTATTCGTCATAATATGTCCTGTTTGTGGAACAATAAAATCAGCGGGCATCATTTCCTCTTCTTTTTCTCCTACTAATGTAATAAAAGGTGTCTGTAATTCCTTCAAGGAAATTTTTATATTTTTTATATCTCTGGCCAACTCAGTCCCTCTTTCCTTAGCAAGCTTTTTTCCTAACTTAGGGGCAATATCTCTCCTAAAATCTTTTTCGAGTTCTTTAAAAGAAAACTTCTGTATTGGTGACATAGAAGCAAAAATAACCTTTTTACAAGGATATTTTTGTGCAACAAGGTAAGCGAGAATGGCACCGAAAGAAAAACCGAGCAAAATAGCTTCTTTTTCGATTTTGAAAACTTGTCCAGAAATAGGCATGTACCAATCAGGGTTAACACAATTCACTTTGTAACCACTAAATTGTAAAGCCTCTGCTAACTTTTTATATCTTAACAAATTACAATTTTCTCCCAATCCTGGAATGATATAAATGATTTTTTCCATAATTATTATTATATATTTAAAGAGGACTGCAGAACAGCCCTCTTTATTTGCCTTTTAAAATAAAATAAGCTCTAAACCAACAACAGTTTTTGGGGGTTTTATTTCAACATCTCAGTAATTTTTTTTTCAAATTTTACCCTATCTAAAGACAATAAGTCCTTATCTTCTATCTTATTGTTTTTTATAAAATCTTTTATTAATTCTGACCCCACAAAGTAACCCGCTCTATACTTATAGACGTCTTTTGGATCATTTGCCCAAAAAATCTGAATATCTTTATTTGAAAAATTAAAATTTTTCAAAACAAAATCATATAACTCATATCGTTTATCTTCACAACTATCAAACCAATTTTTCAATTCATCTTTATTAAGAAAATCCGCCCACAAGGCTTTTCCTTCGTTTATATTCAAAACTTTTGATGTAAGATAAGTTGCAAGGCCCTCGGTTATTATTTGTCTACCAACATTCATTTTTTCTTCTTTTGTTTTGAAATAAAAATCGGGGTTTACAGAATAATGCAAAGCATGGATTATCTCGTGGGTTACAAAAATATCAATATCTTCTTTACTCTCATAAGCCTCAATCGGTAGCCAGACAATAAACTTTCCATCTTTTTCAAAAGCGTGTCCGTTTGTGCAGTTTTGCCCAACAAACAAAAGTATTTCTACATCAGAAGTATCAAAACCAAAATCTTTAAGTTTTTCTTCAATAAAATCTAAACGAGATTTTATCAAATCCGTTTTTTCTTCAACTTCTTCTTTTATTTTTAACGATTTATGAAAGTAATCTTCCAAAGCCCAATACTCAAAATAATGAGAAAATAACTCGGGCATACTTTTTTTATATAAGTCCAAATTATCTTTCTCTAAAATGTTTGTTATATAATTTTGTGTTAAGTCTTTAATTTTCATTTCTTAAATTATTTGCTCAATTTCCTTAAGATAATTTTCAGTTAATTCATGCTCTGTTTTAGATACAATAATATCACCTTTTTCATTCTCAAGATCCCCATACATTATTGTTTGTCTTTTGGCCTGATGTTTTGAATCAAGTTTTTTTATAACATCATTTACAAATTTTAAGCCTAATAAATCAATTAGTGCTTTTTTTATTTCTTTATCTTTCCAAGAATAATGAGGTGTCATTGAAGCTAAAATTATGTGTCTACATTTATAATCCTGTGCTACCAACCATGCCAAAACAGCCCCCAAAGAAAAACCAAAAATTATGTCGTCTTTGGATACAGAAAAAGTTTGTAAAGATAATTTTTGATTCCAATCTACATTCTTAAAGATTACTTCATAACCCTTCTCTTTGGCTTTTTTTGCTAATAATTGATATGGTTTACGCCGACAAGTTTCTCCAAGCCCTGGAATAATATATAAAGTTTTTTCCATAATACTATATTTTATCTAATAAAAGACGGATAGATTTAACACCTATCCGTCTCGACAACAGTGATGATGCAGAACTCAGCGGAATTCACCACCTTCCACGCCCTTAACAAAGGCGGTCCACTCATCATGATCAAAAAATAATGTCTGTTTAGCCGGATCTTTACTATCCCGAACAGCAACCCCCTCCGGTTTAACAGCAACCATGACACAGGTTTTGGGGTTATTCTTTGACCAAGATGATTTTTTAAAATCCCCATCATTAACTGCAAAATTCTTTTTATGCTTCACTTTTCTACCTCCTTAGTAGTTAGTGAATTTTACGGACAATATCGCCCAAGGACTAAGTTCACATAAAGTAAACTTTCATCTATATTTTACCCCCCTCAAGCGTTTCGTCAAGTAAAATCGACCCCACCAGATTTTTGAGTTTTTATTTTCTTAAATTATTTCTCTATATTTTATAAATCACGGATTCTTCTTCTGTTTTCCCACAAGTAGCTAATCTCCAATTGTTTGTTTGAAAGTATTTATTAATAATATTTTCAATATCTTCTACTGTTGCTTCCTCAATATATTTTGCGAAATTATCTATATCATAAGGTTCTGATGAAAACGCTTCTGAAAGATTATGAAAATCTACCCAACTATTTGATGTTTGCATCGTCCGTTTAAGAGACTTTATATTTTTGTTTTTTACAAACTCTAATTCAGAGGCTTTAATTCCATTAGTTCTAATATTTTTTATTTCCTCAGAAATTTCACTCATCAAATCATTAACATTCTCGCTTGCTGTGTCAGTAAAAAATCCCCAAAAACCAAGCTCTAAACCACCAACTCTGCCGTATCTTACACCGTAAACAAGCCCTTTATCATAACGAAGACGCTTTGTTAACCGAGAAGAGCGACCACCGGCTAGTATGTCTCCCGCTAGATTCAAATGGACTAACTCTTTGCTAAACAGCTTAGGTGCCGGAATCCCAAAACAGATATATGTTTGAGGAATATCAAGGGGGGAAGATGAAATCCTCTTTTCATAAATAACCTTAGGTTCATAACTTTTTTCAAAAAAATCATTCCCTTCTAAAAAATTAAGTTTTTCTAAATTTAAAACAAGCTCTTCAATAGAAATATCTCCTGATACGATAAAAGTAATCCTTGTTTTATCAAACATTCTTTTATGGATAGCAACAACTTTTTCATAATCAAGTTCCTGAATACTCTCCGCATCACCGAGAACCTCGTGTGAAAAAGAAGTTCCCTTAAAAAATAAATCTCGGCAGGTCTTAATTAAAACCTGAGCAGGATTTGAATTACTTCTATTAACTTCTTTTACAACAACCTTTTTTTCATTTTCAAAAAATTTTTTATCTATCAATGGCTCACAAAGAGTTGCTTTAAAGATGTCGACTACCCTGCCATAATCAGATTTGTCTGGAACCTCTGTTGCAATAATTAAAGAGTCCTGACCTGTCCTTGCTCCAAAACTCCCCCCGATTGATTCGATGTGTTCAGCAAGTAAATCTTTAGTAGGAAATTCTGCTGACCCTCCAACCACAAGATGTTCCAAAAAATGAGCAACCCCAAACATACCTACAGGGTCAAATCTTGAGCCAGAATTAAGCACAGCATGTGTTGTAATGGGAGATCCGGGACGGTAAAATAAAACAACCTTAATGCCATTTCTAAGCTTTTTCTCAAAGCGAACTACATTAAATGTATTTAAAATACTCATTGTTATAATAATACTAACATTTTGTTTTAAAATCAAAGAACGGCATCCTATGTGTTATTATTTAGAAAGTTATATTTAAATTAAAAATATTATGGAAATAAGTAAAGATGCCCAAGCTGTCATTTTTAAAAAAAACACAGGACGTGTAGAATTTTTACTATTGAAAAGATATGACGAAGAGCGAGACAGAACTGATTACCGTTTGGTAAAAGGTGGAATAGAAACAGGAGAGATACCTGAGGAAACTATTATACGAGAAATAAAAGAGGAAACAGGTTTGGAAAATTTACTTTTGATGGATGAATTAGAGAAATATTCGTACCAAGCTGGAGAAATATTACATAAAGTACGAGTTTTTCTTGTTGAAAATACAAAAAATGATGAAATTAAAGTAGACTCTAAAAACGAAGGTGGTTTTACAATAGAAAAAGCAGAATGGGTTTCTTTTGATTTAGTTGATTCATATTTGGCTTTTGAACAAGAAAAAGAATCAATAAAAAACGGCTTAAATTTAATAAATTAGCATATGAAAAAAACAAACCAATTAGAGAAAAAACTTAAAAAATTAAATATGTCGGGTGACCGGTCAGGAGCTATTCTTCTTATAAGAAAATATCTAGAAAAAAACCCTCCGGCAGATACTCTTATGCTTCAATTAGCTTTTTTTCTGTATCATGATGCCACCCAACGATTATATCAAAACAAGAAAAGCAAAAAGGAAACCGGAAATATCAAAGATTATTTTAACGAATCAATTAAAATTTTAGAAAAAATAATTAAAAAAGATCCCCAAATAAAAAATTCGATCACCTTCAACTCTCGAATTTACCTAGCACAAATATATGCTATTTTGAACAACAGTAAAAAAGCCATAAAATTAGGAAAGGAAAATTACAAAATTAAAAAAAACCCAGTAACTTCAAATAGATTAGCTGACATATACGATAGACTTAACCAAAACAATAAAGCACTCTGGTGGTATAAAAACACAGAAAAAATTTCTGATAAAAAAAATAAAGACGAATTAATTTTAGCAAAACAGGGTTTATCAAATTTCTATAAAAAAATTGGTGAAAATGGAAAAGCAGAAGTATATAAAAATCAAACATTAAAACTCATTCTAGGGGATAGCTTGGAAAGCAAATCGATGCGTAAAATCTTGAAAAATAAATAATAAAGAGATGCCGGCGGTGTACCAGCATCTTTTCCTTTGCGCGGGTTAGAAAGACGATTAATCTTGATCGTAATCGTAAGCGTCTCCGCTTGGAGTTGGGGTGGCTCCAACATATGTGGCGCAATTTGCTGAGCCAGTTGGTGGAACCTCAATCTTCTCAAGAAACCCTAACAGGAAAGGGGTTCCTCTTTCTCCGTTGTTACCCAACAACTCTTTCACTTTTACCACCTCCTTTTTTTCCAAAGATTACAGGCAAACTACCTAAGAACTATCGACTTAATGGTAACAGAACAGACCTGTATGTCAACGGTTTTCTCTTTAATCCCCCGCTCCAGCTAAACATTTTTTTAAATAAAAGAAAATTTAATTCAACAAAGGTTTTTGGGGTTTTGTTTCGAAAACAGATAAAAAATTAATAAATATCCCCTCTTTAACATTCTACGATAAAAGGTTTTAAGGTATAATTTTAGTATGAAAATTTATGTAATAAAAAAACAGGAATTAATAGAACCTTTTCAAAAGTTGTCTAAAGATTTAAAAATTGGAAACAGAAAATTGAACGAGATACAGAATGATAATTTCTTGAAACTTAATCTAAACCCCGTTATTGTTGATAATTTATCTGAAATCAGAGATGAGGAGGAACATCTGGTAATAAACGACAACATATATTTTGAATATGAACTTTTGAAAGAGTTTATTCAGAATTCCAAAAAAATTAAATCTAATACTGTATGTTCTATGAAAAAAGGAATTTTTACAGAAAGAACTTTCATTAATTTGCAAAATGTTGAAAATAAAAAAGATTATTTTAATTATAATTTATTTTATTTTCCACCAAAAGAATTAAGGGGCGAAACAAAAAAAATTATTTTTGATTTAAACCAAAAATTTGAGTATTTGCCATTACCTAAACATTTATCAAAAAGTGGTAAATATTTTATACCATTAACGACCAAATCGATCATACAAATAGATCATTGGAGTAACCTATGGGCGGCAAATCTTGCTTTTGTTATAACAATAATTGAGCAAGCAAATAAAACTAATAAAATACTTTTATTGCTACTTGCAATTAAAAATTTTTCTTTCAATAGATGGAAAATAGCAGGTTCATTAAACAAAATAGGAAAAAAATGTGATATACACCCAACAGCCATCGTTGAATGTAGCGTCATAGGTGATAATGTAACAATAGGAGCCGGAACGATAATAAGGGAATCTGTAATCGGGAATGATTCATTTATTGGAAATGGAATAACCATCGAATATTCAGTTATAGGAAATAACTGCACAATAGTTGATGGACATATTCTTTATTCAACTATTTATTCAAACGCACAAATTGCAAACCAAATGATATCAGCAAGTATCATCGGGAAAGATGTCTTTATTGGGGCTGGCGTTATATTAACCGACCTTCGGCTTGATAATAAGAATGTTTTAACAAAAAAAGATAATCATTTAATTGATACGGGAAACATATTTTTAGGAAGTTGTTTGGGTAACGGAGTTTATCTCGGGTCAGGATGTATTGTGGCACCTGGTAGATCAATACCTAACGGACTTCATATATATCCTAAAAAAGATAAGTCTATATCAAAAATTGAGAATAATACAATAGAAGGTTTTGAAATAATATAATAATTGTTTCTAATTTTTTATAATACTTTTTAATATCAAATTTTGGGGTATAATTTTAAATATGAAAGAAAATATAGCGGACGAGAACGATAAACAGAAAAAAAATACCCATATAAATTGTAAAAGTGACACTACTTTTGTTAAATTTTCTTACTTCCTTATCAGAAAAATATTTGGCCCTATTGTTAGATTAATTTGGGTTAAAAAAATAACCGGGTTAGAAAATATACCAAAAAAAGGAGCGGTTCTTATTGCCTTTAACCATCAAAGCTATTTTGATTTTATCTGTTTTATTGCTATCTCTCCTAGAAATATTCATTACTTATCTGCCGAAAAATTTTTCACAAATAGATTTTGGCTTCCTCTAATGCGAATAACGGGACAAATCGAAGTGAAGAGAACAAGTAAAGATAAAAGAGAGGTTCACAACCTAGTAAGCGAACACCTGAGCAGAGGATTTATGATCGGCATTTTCCCAGAGGGAACAAGGAACCCAGATGAAACACAAATGATAAAAGCTTTTACTGGGGTGGCAAAATATGCGACACTCAACAATATTCCTGTTGTTCCTGTGGGGATTAAGCATGCGGAAAAAGTTATGACTAGATATGACAAGAAACCAAAGTTTAAAAAAATTATTGAAATACATATTGGAGAACCTCTTCACCTTTCATCATATACTGAGAAAGCAAAATTAAATAAAAAAGCATTAAGAACATTGACCACAAAAATAATGCTCAGAATAGAAAAATTATCAGATAAACCTTATCCACACAGAGAAAAATGGGAATCAATAACGGCATAGTTATCTTAGATGTTGATGATACTTTGATTAAAACTCAGAGTCAGCAATTATTTATAAAATACCTTCTCAAAAAAGGTCTTTTATCTTATCTTAAATATTTTAAAATAATGATTTGGTTTATTTTTTATAAACTAGGTTTTGTTAGTGATCCTCAAAAAATTGCCGAATACTCTTTCGAGTTATTTAAAGATAAAAATGTGAGCGATATAGAAAAAATTTCCAAAGATTTTTTTGATAATAATCTATCTAAATATTTCTACGAAGAGGCTTTGAACTTACTAAAAGAACATAAAGAAAAAGGAAGAAGAATAATTTTACTCTCCAACGCTATTGAGATTATAATCAAAGAAGTGGCCAACCATCTAACTATTAATGATTATATTTGCACAAAACTAGAAACAAAAGATGGTTTTTTTACAGGAAAAATAAGTGGAAATGTCACATATGGCAAAAATAAAGTAAAAAAAATGCTAGATTTCTTACAGGAAAAAGGTATCTCTTTAGAAGACCAAGAAAGTTGGGGATACGGTGATCATTTTTCAGATATTTTTGTGCTAGAATTAGTTAAATATCCTTTTATTGTTAACCCGAGCACAAAATTAAAAAAAGAAGCAAAAAAAAGAGGTTGGCAAATATTAGAATTTAAAAAAATAAAATGACATTATTTGGAATAACAAGTATTATAACTTTTTTTACCAGTATCGGTTTTGGTTTAATTGTATACTCTAGCAACAGAAGATCAAAACTAAATAAATCTTGGTTAATTTTATCTATATTTATTGCTTTTTGGAGCATTTTTCTTTACAAAGGGGCTTACTCCCAAACAGAAAATTCAGCTTTATTATGGTTATATTGCTTAGACTTTACAGCAATTTTTATTCCTATTCTATATCTTAATTTTATTTTTAATTTTTTAGAAATAAAAAAAACTAATTTTAAAAAAGCTGTCCTTTTTCTCACTGGATTATTAGCAATTTTTAGTTTTTCTCCATTGTTCAAACTAGGAGTGGTAAAAACTTTTGATTTTTATTGGGTAGATCCCGGAAAATATTATTTTTTATTTCCGACCTTTTTTATAATTATAATAATAATCTCTTTACTGTATCTAATAAAAACATACTTAAAAAATAAAAAAGATTATCTTTACCGTGGGCAGATAAGAAACCAAATAATTGCTGGATTTATTGGTTTCAGTGGGGGAATTACAAACTTTTTTCCTCAACTTTTCAATATTTATCCTTTTGGAAATTATTTTATAATCTTATATGTATTTTTTGTAAGTTACGCTATCCTTAAATACAAATTTTTAAATACAAAAATAATCTCTGCTCAACTTTTTTCTGGAGCAATGGCCTTAATCTTCTTGTTTAATTTTTTGAAGCCAACGAATTCGGTAGATGAATGGATGATAAATTTTGCCTTATTTGTCATGATGGTCATTTTTGTGGTTCTCCTGAACAGAAGTATTTTCAAAGAAATACAAGCGAAAAGAAAAATCGAATTACTTGCAGAGGAACTTGAAAAAGCGAATATTAGACTTAAAAAACTTGACCAACAAAAATCTGATTTTGTTTCCGTTGCCTCTCACCAATTAAGAGCCCCTATTGCTTCCATAAAGGGCTACTCTTCAATGGTGATGGAAGGATCATACGGACCGACATCTGAAAAAATTTCTGAAATAATTAAAAGAATTTTTCAATCAAGTAGCAATCTAGCTTTTATCGTAGACGACTTCCTTAACCTTTCAAGGATAGAGAGAGGTAAAATTGAATTTAATTTTGTTAAAGCCGATATTAAACCCATAGTTCAAGAAGTCGTTAATGACATGAAACATGTTATTGAAGAAAAAGGCCTAAAAATGAAATTTGAATTACAAGAAGGAATATTCTTTTCACAAATTGACCCAGAAAAAATAAGACAAATTGTCACCAATTTGATTGATAATTCAATCAAATATACTCCGAAGGGTTCTATTCATATTAGCCTATCAAAAAAAGCTCATAAAATACTATTAAAAATACAAGATACTGGTATCGGATTACCAAAGAAGGAAGCTCACAAAATCTTCAAGAAATTTATCAGACTCGAAAATGCCAACAGCGTTAGTGTGATGGGAACGGGCTTGGGTCTCTATTTAGTAAAAGAAATCGTAAAAGCACACGGAGGAAAAGTTTGGGCAGAATCGGAAGGAGAAGGAAAAGGTTCAACTTTCTTTGTGCAGTTGAAAGAGGAGAAAGAATAGTTTTTAGTTTATAGTTTATAGTCGATAGTTTTTAGTTTGTAGTTACTAAATAAAAATCCACAGGTATAGATATGCAATTTAATATTAAATATAGCAGAATGGGTAATAAATTTTTCTTTGTTTCAAATTTAACAGAATGGCATTTTTCTTGCAGAAAAAATTATAATGAAGTTTGGCTGAATAAAATCGGCGATTTATCAAAAAAAGAAAAAAATTCACTAGAACAATTTAAAAAAATTTTACAAAAATATAATTTTGCAAATTATTTAGGATTATTTTTTATCACAAGTAAAGAAAAAAAGGTTTGGAAAAATCTTTCAAAGATTGTCACAAAAACAGAGCTAGGAGAATTAAAAGAAATTTTTGATATTTTTGAAGATAAATTCAAAGAAATCTGGAATTCCCAGATTTTAGAAAAAAATATTAAAATATTAACAAAAGAAATTAATAAGACTTTACCAAAAATAATAAATGCTTTAGAAACTTTATTCGGTAAAATTAGAAGAAGAAAATTTGATATTTATCTACTGCAACACCCTTACAAAAATAAGATTGTATCTGGTGGAGCTAACTTAAAAAACAAAGGGATAACAATTGAATGCAACGACCTTTCAGAGACAGGAAAAGAGATTTTGAACAACGCAATATCTGTTGTTTACCATGAATTTTTACACATGCTATTTGGAAAAAAAATTAGAATAATTAGCAGTCATTTCTATGAAGAGAATGGGAAGAGTAAAATAATACCCTATCGTGACCTGAGAAATACCATGGAAGAAATTGTCGTTCATTCTTTGTTTTCTTACCACGGATTTTTGTCAAATAAATATTTTTACAAACACCCGAAAGAAACAACGTCTTCAAATCTCAAAAAATACAAAAATACTTTTATATCTGTTAAAAATAACAAAAGCAACATAACTAGAAATGATGAAATAGGTGTGTACTTTTTTATAGCGATAAACCTACATCCTCTGATCAAAGAATATTTAAACGATAATAAAAAAATAGATAAACACTTTATAAGTGAAATTATTAAAATAATAAGGTAATTTAAAATCTTATTAAAAAACGACAGGCAACAATGTGTTTACCTGCCGTTTCACTCAATTATTTTGTATTTCGGAGACTCTTCTTTTTATATATTCAAAGAGTCTCTTTTTGGGAGTACAAAAAATATTTTTCCCCCAAGCAGAATTTTGTTCGGAATAGGAATGACCCAAACACCCACCACCACAAACATTGCCAAACCACTCACAATGGTGACAGTCTAATCTTGTTGATTCCATATCCCTTAAAAAAGATTTATAACCATGACTCCCGAAAATACTGCTAACAGCGGAATCATTTATGTTCCCCATTGGATAATTTTTTACAGGGAAACTGTCACAACCGCCAATTGTTCCATCATACTCAATCGTCAAGAACAAATGGCACCTCCCACTATACTCACAAAGGGTTGTCTTCCCTCCAACAACACCCCTGATTATTTGGTAGAGATTTCTAATTTCGATAGTTGGATCGTTTTTACTCATCCAACACTCAAATAATTCAATCAAAAAATCAACATACTCATCGGGAGTTGTTGAAAAAGGAAGAAATTTACCAGTTTCATCTCTTTCACAGCAATCCTTTGGTAAAAATCTTTTAATTTTGTTTTCAACAAAAAAATCAAAGATTTTGTTAGCATTACCGAGGGATTCGTTGGTTACAACCGAAATGATACTAGGAAATTTTTCTCTTTCTTGAAAAAGTTTCAAACCTTTCATCACAGAATCAAAACTCCCTCCCCCAGAAATAGTTGGCCGATTGACGTCTTGAATTTCTTTTGGACCATCAAGACTAATTCCAACATTAAAATCATTGCCCACTAAAAAATCTACCCAATTATCGGTTAACAAAGTGGCATTTGTTTGAATATGGTTACAGATTTTCTTACCATACACATTTAATTCATTTTCCAGTAAAATAATCTTTTGATAAAAATCTATTCCGGCTAAAAGAGGCTCTCCTCCGTGCCAGTAAAAATGAACTTCTTTCTCTTCGCCGCTAAGTGCTAATAATTTTTGAATTATGCTCTTTAAAGTTATATCATTCATCCTTATTGGTTTTTTTCTGTGAATTCCTTTGTAATAACAATAAACGCATCTTAAATTACAATTACTAGAAACAACTTTAAGCGTCGGATAAAACATGGTAACACCTCATTACCTTTTTTATTAAAGAAGGAGGGTGTTTTTACCACACCCTCCTTCAACTTTTCCTCCATCAATTTTTGTTATGTTCATCACTTCCGGAATGATCATTATATCCCGGTGTGTCACAATAATTATCCAAATAACAGGAATCACGAATAATCTTCTCAATAATATCTTTGCCCAATTCTCCCACCTCCTTTTTTGGCACAAAAAAATTTAGAGTAAAAGCTACTCAAAGAACAAAGTTTGTACTATACAAACTTTTACACTTAAATATTACCCTCATTTAAGTATACTGTCAATAAAAAAACTAAAAATTTTTAAAATTATGTTAAAATATAAAAGAAATCGTAAAAGCTCATGGAGGAAAAGTTTGGGCAGAATCGGAAGGAGAAGGAAAAGGTTCTACTTTCTTTGTGCAGTTGAAGGAAGAGAAAGAATAGTTTTTAGTTTATAGTTTATAGTCGATAGTTTTTAGTTACTAAACAAAAATCCACAGTAGCCTGGCTACTGTGGATTTTTTAGGCATTGATAGAAATAAATTTAACCTCAAAATAAAGAAGAAATTTCTTTCGGATTAATTGTTTTTATATCCACTATATTTTTTTTCTTAATATCTAAATAATCTTTAACAACATTTTCAACAGCGTTAAATCCAATTCTTAACGTTTTTTCATTTTCTTTCATCAGAACACCAACACATTTATACTTTTTTATTGTATTTGAATCATCGTGCAGAATAATTTCTACAATTTGGTTTTCTTCTCTCTCTTTTTTTAAATTATTTTTTTCCATTCTAATTATTTACAGGAGAAATATCAACGATAAACGACTTCGGAATAACATAAAAAAGAGGTTTTTCCATCGGATGATTTGTAACTGGTGTCGGATAGGTACGAATAGTTTCTGGATTTTTTAAAACAATATGATCTTCTTCGTTTCTAAAAAATACTCCCTCTGTATACATAGTGGAACAGTCATATCTTGATTGATTTGCAACAATAACTATATCTCTCCAATTAACAACCACCTCTGATCCCAAAGGAATATTTTTGAAAATATTTCTTTTAAAACTTGTTAATTTAGATAGAATGGATGTATCCGGAACAATAATCCCTTTAATGAGATGCTCCTTTCTTTTTATTTTATCTGAGATTTTTCTATCGTCTTTTTCTTCTTTTATAAAAGCAATTACGATATTATTACCATATTTTTCTGCATACCCATAAGCCTCATGCTCTGATAATTTTGTCTTATGTAATTTTTTGTTATGCCCGTAAGATAAATCAATATAATAGGCATCTGTATATTTTATATTATAAATTCTATTCATATTAATTGCTTTAAATTATAAAAATGATTTGTAATTTTAACTTATTCGCCATTAAATTAATTATAAGAAACCATTTTATGGTTCATGATTTATCTTAATATAATACAACAAAAACAAGATAAATTAAAAGTGGCGGGCATTTTTTCCATTTGCCCGCCGTAAATCAACACCACACTTCTTATTTTTTGGATCCGAAAATGGATTCCCAAAAACTTGTCGCCTCCTTACCAGATTCATCTGTGTGGCTGAAACGCTCCCTGTTTTTCTCAGAATTACCACGTTCAAATAATCCAGCCCTTTCGGCATCGTCGCGAGCCTGATGTTCTGCTGATGAAACCTTACTCGGGGAATCCCCCGAATAATCCGACGTATCCTTGTCTGTCCACTTTGACATAACGAAACCTCCTTAAAACAAGTTTCCATCTGAAAAATACTCAAAGAACAGAGTTTATCCTATACAAACTCTTACGCTTGAATGCTACTCTCGTTTAAGCATACTGTCAATAAAAAACTAAAAATTTTTAAAATTATGTTAAAATATAAAGGAAATAGTAAAAGCCCCTGGAGGAAAGGTTTGGCTAAAACATTTTACCACTAAAACAATTTTATAAATTGTTTTAGTTGTAAAATGTTCGCCCGAACATCCGAAAAGGATGTTAAGATAGGGTCAGAATCGGAAGGAGAAGGAAAAGGTTCAACATTCTTTGTACAGTTGAAGGAGGAGAAAGAATAGTATCAAGTATCAAGTATTGGGTATTAAGTAGTAAGTAGTAATTATTATGCAAAAAGAAAAATTATATATAATTCCTGGGTATCATGAATCCCCAAAAAATCTAGGATACAAACAACTAATAAAATCTGGAAAAGAAAAGGGGTACGATGTTGTTTTTTGGGAACCCGAATGGAAATACAAAAAAATGTCTGATTGGGTGAGTGATTTTTCAAAAAAAGTTGGTTCTAGTCATCAAAATACAACAGTGATAGGTTTTTCTTTTGGTGCTTTCATTGCATTATTAGCAAGTGAAAAGACGAAAATAGACAAAATTATATCTTGCTCTTTATCCCCTTATTTTGAAGATGATATTAATAAATTACCAGATTTGGCTTTTAAAATACTTGGCAAAAGAAGAATGTTGGAATTTAAATCTACAAGACTTCCAAAACAAATATCTGCAAAAACAACTTTTTTAGTTGGTAGTAATGAATGGCCACTAACAATTCGTCGTTCAAAAATTTCTTACAAAAAAATCATTGCTCCTAAAAAAGAGATTTTTATAATTCCCGATGTTAACCACAATATATCAGACCCAAATTATACGGAAAAAGTTAAAAAATATTTTTAAAAAACTTGTTGCAACCTTTATCTGGTTACAACAAGTTTCGAACAAAAATTTTTCCCTAACAACACAACTGGATAATCGAGTCCAAAATTTCTTTGCGTTGAATTTTAGAGAAGAACCCATACCAATCACCACAAGGATTAAGGTCAATTAATATGTAATCCCCGTTTTTATCAACGAGAAACTCTGGGCTTGCCATACACACAGAAAGGTTTTTCATTAATTTTAAAATTTGAGAAGAAATCTCCGCCGGAAGAGAGTGGGGCTTCCAATTGATGACTTCATTTTTTATGTTGGATGTATGCCTGTAATCTTCAACGCCACAAACACCACGATCCCACATTACCGACCAAATTTTGTTTCCAACAACATGACACCGAATCTGTTTGCTCGACAAAATTGGAGCTTGCCACTGCCACAATAAACCATCTCCCACAGAATCACTTTCCTTGTCAACAAGAAGATTTGTCGTAATAACTGCAACCTCTTTTTTCTTTTGCTTAGAGTAAGAAATAGAAAATGGGTACCCAAGACTTTTTTTATAGACGGGAATTCCAAACTTACCATCGTAATGAGGCGAATCGATTGTAAAACGAGGAACATTGAGGCCACAACTAACTGCTTCTTTGAATAGCCTCATTTTTGAATCAGCCCGCTCAATATCCTCAATTCTCCCAGGAACCCACATGCAATCTTCAAAAATAAAACGAATATCATTTACGAATTGAGAGACTCTGTTTCTAATCAATTGAGGTTTATCAAAATCTGGGGGTAAACGTATAATTGAATCAGTTCTCCAAACATTCATGACATAAACTTTTTGGGGTGATATTATTTTTTGACCATCTTCAAACAAAAATGCACCATCATTACTATGCTGAATTGAGAATTTTGTATTAGTAGCGATGTCATGAACATCAACAACAACACAAGGAAGACCTCTTCTTTTCATTTCCTCTACAAATAATTGGAGTTGAAAACTTTTCTTTGACAAGGTACTAGAAAATATTAATAACATTCTAAGCTCCTTTTGTTAAAATCTGATTTCTAAAAAAGTTAAGAGGTGACTTGCGTCACCTCTCTGCTAAAAAAGAGCTTGGTGTTATTACACCGCGATTCCGTTAGAACAACCACCCTTTGGCCCGCGACGTTCCTTTTTAAAAACTTCTTCGATTGTCATCTCTGTATTCATTGCATTCTCCTTATTTTCTTAAATTAAGACTACTTTACCATAAAGAACTGTGTTTACTTAAATAATAACAACCTAAACTATTTTGTCAAGCAAAAGTCTTGTAACTGTCAATAAAAATGTCAATAAAAAACTAAAAATTTTTAAAATTATGTTAAAATATAAAAGAAATCGTAAAAGCTCACGGAGGAAAAGTTTGGGCAGAATCGGAAGGAGAAGGAAAAGGTTCTACTTTCTTTGTGCAGTTGAAAGAGGAGAAAGAATAGTTTTTAGTTTATAGTTTATAGTCGATAGTTACTAAATAAAAATCCACAGGTGTAGGAGATTATTAAAATTTTAAGTTACTTTTAAATAAATCTAATTAAAAATAGAATTTCTATTAATTTTTTACTTAACACCAAATTGTTCCAAATACTTCTCTAGCGATTCCATCCCAAGTTCCTTTCTCCTTTTATTTACATTTTCTCTGTCTTCTATTTCAATTAATTCTATTTCTCCGTTTTCTTTTTTTCTAACTTGTGCCCCATATAATTGAGGTTTGTTTTCATCAACTCTTATTTTATCTGTAAAAAATGCTTTGTGCCTTAGGTCTACCCTCTTTTTATGTTTTAGCTATATATTTTTGGATTCTATGATCATTATATATTTTTACAGGATTAAATATTTTGAAAAATATTGTTCCTAATCTTATCTTATTAAAAAGAGATTCTAAAAACTTGCCATTAAAATTAATCTGACTATTAATTACATCTAATTTTTGAATATAAATATCATTCAAATTTTGATTATCATTTATACAAAACACAAGCCTTTCTATCTCAAACTTTCTTATAAACATAATTGAAAGCCTATCTATAAATACAGCAGGACTTTCAGAGATAAACTTTTCTATATCCTTACTCTCTTTGTTGTTTAGTAGATCAATTAAATTAAAATCAATTTTTCTGATAAGATCATTTCTTGATTGATTTGATTTATCAATATTTTTTTTAATTTCTCTCACTAATTTATCAGTTGATTCTAAATTTCTTGCTAGGTCCTCAAAGTGCCATAATTTATGGTTTATAGAAATTAATTCACTAAATAAATCCAAAACATTATCTTTTGTTTTAACAGTCTCACTATTAAGATGTTCCAAAAATACAGAACGGATTTGATTATAGGAAATTAGATTATAATCATTTTCATATACAAATATGACTTGTGGGTATTTTTTTAGCGAATACTCGTAAACTGCCTTATTTTTATAATACGAGTTAGAATAAAACAATACTCTCTTACCGAGCATAGCACTAGCTATAGCAACATGTAATCTATCAGTTCTAATCTCTTCATATTTTTGTATTTTTCCAAGAAAGTCTTTCAAAGGCTTCATACACCATCCGTCATATGAGATATCTTCATTATCAGCAGGTAATTCTTTTTTGCTTGATTCAACATCTACTCTAAAAGAATTTAAAATTCCCTCACCAACTTCTAAGTAATTTATTAAATCGTTGTAAAAAGCACAATCACTCCAAAGATAATACTCTGCTTTTTTTGCATTCTTTTTAACAAATTCATAGGTGATTTTTTCCCTACAAAAAATAGTTGCATTCGAATCCAAAGACTGAATAAGTCTAGCTTCTTTTTCTCCTCTAATTGTATGAGGTAATAATACGATTTTTTTATACATTCTGTGTTTTTTAACTAGAAAATTATAAACATCGTCATACTCATCCACAAAATTCCCTCCACCATCGATAAATAAAATATCATTAATAACATCAGAATCTATTTCAACAAGATCAATGCCTATATTTAACTCATCTAATAAAGTTTTTGTTCCGTGATAAATCAAAGAATCTCCATAATTTCCAGGGAAACGATAAAAATCAACCTTGCTATCTGAAAATTGCAATAAGTATTTTTTTAAATCTAATTCGATTATATTTTCTTGCATACGAATATTTTTGGATATAAATATGAATTAACATTTGTTGGTAGCTTTAAGTCAACTTCTTCGATAATTTTCCATTTAGATAAATCTAACACCTCTTTAAACAACCTATACTCATTAGTATAAACCCCTAAGACACCCTTCTCCTCTAAAGAATTTTCGGCAAAATTTACAAAAGCGGTATACATTTTTTCCAAGTCTTCATTTTTTGAAATAACCATACCAAAGGGTAAATCTGCTACGATAACATCAAATTTCCCTATTTTTGGCTGTTCATATATATCATGCTCAAGAAGTTTTATCCTTCTAATTAAACCTGCTTGTTTTATATTTTGATAAGCCAATGTCAAATGTGATTTATCATTATCGAAACCAACTAAAGTTTCTAAATCTTGGCTACTTAACCCAGCTTCAATCAACAAAGTCGCACTTCCAGAAAAAGCATTCAGATATGTTTTCTTTTTCTTTACATTACAATACTCATTCAGAGCATAGGCGATTGTAGGATCCATGGCTCCACTCATATTAACAATTTTATAGCTTCTAAAAGAAAGTGGCCTTCTTGTGGCTTGAACAGATACTTCCCATAAATCGTTAACCTTAGCGATATTAATTTTTAAATCTGCTTCTACATTTTCCTTTAATTTAAACTCATCTCCAATATATTTTGAAATACTTTTTACCTCTGGAGAATCTAAACCAGCGCAAGAAACTTTAAAAGTAGAAAATTTATCTATCTTTTTATTTATTATTTCATCAATTACTTCTTTCAAAATAGATTTGTGCTTTGACAAATACGCAGGATTATACAATAAATCATTTAATACGATACTCACTGACCCTATACTTTTTAAAACAAATAATTTTCCAAAGTTTTTATCAAAATTTAAATAAACAAAATCAACACCTTGTTCAAGTATTTTATAAGATGTTTTTTCTTTGACTTCTTTTACAACAATTTTGTTTAAACCTTTAACAAAAGAAAGTTTTATTTTAAAATTATTTTTGTTCATAATTGTTTTTTATTATTTCAAATACTCTATTAACCCTTAATTTATCCATACAAAACGATTCGCAGCAATCAATTTCTTCTTGACGTGTTTTATGTTGGCATAAAGCGTGTCTATTCTTATCATATATATATACAGTAGATTTTAATAAATGCAAATATTTAGGGTGAGTTGCTCCAAAAATTAAAAAAGATTTTTTATTAAAACTTTGAGAAATTATTCCTGGGCCAGAATCGTTTCCTATAAAGTATTCACAATGATAGATCAAAGATAACATTTCCTTAAAAGTATGGGTGTTTTCTAAAATAATGGTTTTAATGTTTAAATTTTTTTCGATAAGATCAGCTAACTCAATAAATTTTAAGTAACCCCAATTTCGCTTCTTATCCTCCCAACTACTAATATGAGGAGCAATTAATACATATTTTTCATTAACAATATTCTCAAAATTATTATTCAAACTAGGGATATCATTAATCACAATATCTCCGAAACCTATAGACTCCATAAATCCTTGAATATATGTTTTTTGATTATCACTGAATTCATAAGCAAGCCTTATTGTTGCGTCAAAGCTATTATTTATAAAGGCACTTTTAAACGGAATGATTTTTTTATAAGTCTTATTGATTAAATTAAAATTTACTACATCAGTTGCCAGCACTATTTCGTCAACATATTTTAATAAAAATCTGGCAATTGGTTCAGTCATTATAACATCCCCCAGATTACCACTTCGCAATAAACACAAAGATTTTATTTTTCCTTTTTTTATTTTATTTCTTAAATATTTACCATACCATAAAGCTAAAGTATTATCATAAATTATTTTATTTTCTGGGATAGTAGTCCCCCAAAAAGTACTGTGATTATAAAACCATTTTTTATTTATACTCTCAATGTCATCTTTATAATATTTTACATACTTTCTTATTGTCTGAATTCTTTCTAACCAAGGGGCACTATTACTTGAGGTAGTGTCATTTTCAAATTCTGCGAGTTTTTGCCACTTTTCATATAAAGCTTCCGCGGTATCTCTAAATTCAAAATGTAATAATTTTGCTTCTTCAAAAGGAATAGCGAAAGGATTCCAATCAAATTCACCAAAAAAACTCAGATTATTTTCAGTTTTTACGTAGTGACCTCCAGCAACTACTTCAATATTTTTATGGTTTTTAACAATCGTCTTTCTGAAATGTCCATATTCTTGCCAGTTTTTTTCTGGCCAAGGATAATAAAATTTTAATGTATCTATTTTATTCACAGGAGAACATGTGTAATCTGAATGAGTATAATCGAATAGTGCATTTGCCCATCCTATTGTCGCATAAGGAATTCTTTTTGAATCTAACCTTGCAACAAATTCATGAATGTTTTTCTCTTTAATAGAAAGAAATTCATCCACATCCAAAAAAGCGAGCCAATCAATCTTAAAGTTTTTATTTGCAAAATTCAAAAGTTTATTGATTATTTTAGCATGATCAAAAACATGGTTAACTTCATTAATAACAACAACCCGAGGATTATCCTTGTAAGAATTTAAAATCTCATTAGTTTGATCAGTGGAGCAATGGTTTGCAACAAAAATATAGTCGAAACCTAAATCTAAATGGTATGCAATATTAAAATCAACCAAAATCTCTTCATTTCTTACAGACATTAAAATTGCAACTTTAGACTTATTTTTCATATTTACATTATATCATTTACAACCTTTACTTATAAATTAAGTATTTTATCGAGATAATCTTTAAATTTATAAAAAGCTGGGTGATCAGGATAAACCGCATGAAATAATATAACTTGCTCTAGATCTTTTATACCTTTGTTCTCGTTTGGACCAATTAACATATATTTATCTTTAGGTAAAATATATAACTCTTGTTTTTCTAAATAATTAGTTAAGGCTACTGCCAGTGCTCCCTGTTCATCATGATGAGTCTGTTCATCTTTTGAAATATTTTGTACCCACCAATCAAATTCTTCCGAAAGTTCACCGGAAATACTATATCCAGCTTTTTGAATAAAAAGGCCAGCATTAACAAAAGGAGTAACTTTTGTTGCCCTTTTTTGCATAGCTCCATGTTGCCATGGCTGACCGTAAAACTCATCCATAATTGCAAATTTTAATTTAGGATTAGTAATGAAATTTTCAATTTCAATGGGATATTTTAACAAAAAAACATCAGAATCAACATAAATCTCAGTTTTATCAATATCTAATTTAACCAAAGGGCACCATTTCATCCAAGTAGCCTTGGATTTAATGTTGTATTTATTTTCAACACAAGAGTTAATATTAAAAATTTCAGCAATTCCTCTAAGATTCTCTTTAAGAGTTTTTTCATCATCTGTATAAACTACATAATTATGACTCTCACCAAATTGTTTTTTAAATGAAAGAATACTATATTTTAATAATTCAATATTTTTTAATTTATATTCCCCCCATATTGTCCATCTAAATATCATACTTATAATTTAAAATAATATCTATTTGCTTTTAAATAAATTCGAATTTATAAATTTTTCAAGGATTTTAGGAAAATTGAAATTTTGAATTGTCTGAATGTTTTTATCAATCATTTCTCTCTTTTGTGAATTATCTAAATTAGCTACTTCGATAATTTTATCAGTAAAAGTTTTTGTATCCCTAGGATCAACATATATACACTCATCTTCGTGGAAAGCGTCTACGGCTCCGTCGATATCGCTAATTAAAGTGATATAATTCATTCCTTTTGAGAAAAGTTTTGCTTCTATAGAAGTGTGAGGAAAAGGGTCCATTAATGAGGGGATGCAAACAATTTCAGTATTTACTGACCTTAAAACTGTTTTCCAAATATTTGGATTAAAATTGTCTAAAATAATAACCCTAGGAATATTCTTCAGAATTCCTTTAATCTCATCGAAGTAATCAGTCTCGCCTGAATTATTTGGTATTTGTAAAAGTAAATAATGATTTGGTAAAAAATTATGTGCTTTAACCCAAGCCAATGCAAGTTCCTTAAATCCTTTTGCGATAGAACATCTACCCCAAGCAAAAATTATTTTTTTGTCTTCTTCTATTTTAATCCCATATTTTTGTAAATCTTTATTAGAAAACTTAGTATCAAGAAAATCTTTATATTTATCAAAACATAAGCCATTTTGCAAATAGTCAACTTCTCCAAACTTCAACCCATAATCTTGATTCATTCTCTCAGCAAATTTTTCACCCAAAGATATTACTTTTGAATTTGGATCCTTTTGAACTATTTCGAAACACCTTTCTTCGGCTTTAATTCTATGATTTCTCCAATCTTCATCGCCAAAAGCATGATTTTTCCCGGTACTCAAAGGGAAATAGAAACATTTTAAATTTTTGTCTAAAACCAAGTCTTTATACTTAGAAAAAAATAAAAATGGCGTGTCATTAAGAATAATGATATTGTCATCTTTCTCATCTAATATAAGGTTTAAAGCAGTTACAAGTGACACACAAGTAAATCTCCATTCATCAAAACTCCTCCACATATCCCATTCACTCTGACCTTTTGTGGTGTTACACAAAGGAATCATTTTACCTCCAGTTTTTATGGTTAGATTATTTGCTGTATCAAAACATCCTTTATTAAAAACATCTGATTGTTTATCCATACTCACATAAGCAATACTGACTTTTATGTCTATTTTATCTGAAAGAATGGTAAGTGAATCAACGATATTTTTTGCAATGGTCCCCACTCCTGAATAATAAGTACCGATTCCATCATAGGTGGCAATAATAATATGTTTTTTCATAATTTTATCATTATACCCCAAAAACAAGTTTCTATAAACATAAATCTTGAATTCAACACTGAACCTGGAACAATTTGGCTAAAACATTTTACCACTAAAACAATTTTATAAATTGTTTTAGTGGTAAAATGTTCGCCCGAACATCCGAAAAGGATGTTAAGATAGGGGCAGAATCGGAAGGAGAAGGAAAAGGTTCAACATTCTTTGTACAGTTGAAAGAGGAGAAAGAATAGTTTTTAGTTTATAGTTTATAGTCGATAGTTTTTAGTTACTAAACAAAAATCCACAGTAGCCTGGCTACTGTGGATTTTTGTTTTTAAACCACCGTCAGTTTTTTTCACCTCTACTCAAAATGGCTTCAGTAGATATGAAAAAAACCGCCGAAGCGATTTCTTTCATAGTACCTATTAAGTAGCAAGCTAAATAATAAGTACTTTAATTAGTATACTAAACTCAGAAAAAAAAGCAAGCTTTTTTAGATGAATTGTGGATAACTAGAATAGGCCTAAACCAAATAACCAATAAGTTAAAGTTGCTGTAAATTATTTCTTCTTTTGAGCTAGAAAATAAAAGGAATTAAAGCCCTTACTTGTTTTTTATATTCAGAATATTCATTAGAAAAATGTTTTGTTAACAATCTTTCTTCTTTTATTGCCTTATAATATGCTCCAAAGAAAAACAAAACAAAACTAAAACGCTTTCTATCTTGTGTTTGCCCCAACCCTCCCAGCGCACACAAAAAAGCTCCCTAAACAACCAAAACCACACTTCGTGTGGTTTTGTATGATAAAAGGGACAAATGGTGTATTTGTCCCTTTTGGCTTTGTAGATTTATTAAATTATTTTGTCCATCTCAAACTATTGGCTATATTATCGAGAACATAGAAATTCTTTGAATCTCCGTAAATACTCAAAGAAATATATTTGTTTATTGAAGGAATTTGAACATAATAAGAGTTAATTTTTTCTCCCCCAATAAGTTCTACCTCAACTTTCTTCGCATTTTGTCCTCCGATGACTGTATCAGATATAGATTTATTTTCTTCTGGATAATCGCTGGATTCTTCATAATTTATTTCTTCAATAATAACAACTTCAACTTTATTTAAAACATTTTCAGAAAGTGTTTGGTCTCCTATTTTTGAATAATTATAAAGTTGTATCAATTCAGAATTTTCTGCTTTAGCATTCCAATCTTGAGGGTAAGAAAAAATAAAACCATATTTCTCGTTTGAATAAGTTTCAAGATGTTTTGTTCCATCTTGGTTGTCATTCAAAATAATTACTTCGCTATTATTTTTATCGTATTTTGTAAAATAAAAGAAACCTAAGATTATTAAGATAATAATAAGAATTAAAAGAATTTTTTTGTTTTTCATAATCTATTATTATATATTAAATTTAAATAATTCCAATACAAAAACAGCGAGGCAAAAAGCCCCGCTGTGTAAAACTTACGAGATTAAATCTAATAAGCTGTGTTGTAAGAACGATAATAACGAATCCAATCTGTTGGGATGCCGTTGCTCTCCGAGCATTTTGTCTGGTATCCTTTCAGAATTTGACCATCCACGGTTACTTTACTAAGCTGGTTAACACTCGATGAACCACTATCTTGATAGCGAACCCCAAAATGAAGATGAACACCATTACTTAAGCCGGTATCTCCCATATAACCGATGAGAGCTCCTTGCTGAACGGTATTACCAGCTGTTACGGAGGGGGAATATTTAAGATGAAGATATCTGGTAGACACTCCTGTGTTAATATTACCGTCTCCGTCATGATCAATCACAACGTAATAGCCATTTGCTGATGAGTACGTTGCTTGGTAGACCTTTCCTCCACCAGCGGCGAGAATAGGAATATCATCAGTTGATTCGTCATACACTGCCGCTCCAGCATCAGCTTGGTTTCTCCAAGAAAAATCTAGAGAGAAATAATTCGTGCCGTCATGATATTGGTCGTAATCACCCATACAATCCCAACCACCAGTTTCGGTTGTTACCAACCATGTGTGATTTCCAGGAAGTGGCATTTTGAGTTCAATCGTTGGAGTAAAAACAAATTGCAAAACAGGGCGATAACTTGCGGTTGAATACCGAGAGCTCCTAAACACGTTAAAGTTATTATTTGTGTTTTGAGGATACATCATTACTCCATAATTTGTCGATGTCCCATCTTTCCAATCAGAGTACATTGGTGTTATATACCGCCCCCACCAATCGCCTGGTGTAGGTGCGCTATACCAACCCCAACATCCAGAAAACGAGGGTTGAGTATTCCACGTTAACGACAAATCCCACGAACTACTCGCCTGGCAAAAAGCAAAAGGTGTAGCCGTTGAAGAATCTCCACGGTCAAACGATTTCATAAACATAATTACGTCATCGGGATCGTAAGGAAGTCCTTCAATATCAAATTTGACATAAATACGATACTGGTCACCCCAACCACCGAGTTGCAGTTTATCGTCGCGAGTAAACTCTTGGTTATAGTAGTAACTTGGAAGCCATCCGTCCCAGAGGTGAACCTTGTCCAAATCTTGAGACATTGAATCCCCGTTTTTATCCAAAAGAGGATATGGTGTCGGCTGGTAGTTTACAGTTGAAGCGAACACATGCTGGGAAAATGTTATTCCCAACAAAATTAGAGAAAGAAAAATCAGTCTTTTCATCTTGACCTCCTTAGGTCTTTTTTGTTTGTCATGCTGAACTTCCTATTTCTTGTCAGGTACTTCGTTAATTACACCAATTTAATCACCTCCTTTTTTCAGTAAAATTAAAAAACCGTAAAAACGGTTATTGCTTTCGGTTTTAGTTTTTACAACTATTCAAATTTCGAGAACAAATCTAAGGTAGATTTTATATTAAGAAAACAGATTGTGCAAATTTAATCTATATGATGTTAAAAAATATAAAATTGATTTAAATCAACGGCTCAACTCGTTGAGCCGTTGCTCGCAATTATATTCTATCTTAAGGTTTTTTGATGTATTTTACACCTCTGCCAGCATTTCCAACTTGAATTATCTTTTGCTCTTTTTCAAGAATATTTAAATATCTTGTTGCACTTCTTTTAGTAGTTCGTAGCAATTTTTGAACATCCGAGTTAGAAATATTTGAATTTGATTCAAAAAGTGACATTATTTTATTCAACTTCTTATTTTTCCTTTCTTGAATTTTTGCTCTCGCTTTGGTTAAGAGATTTTGAATCAAATTAGGCGGAGTTTGATAAATAATTTTTTCAACAGTTTGAGTTTGTTGTGGTTGAGGTTCTGACTGCGGTTGAGGTTGTTCTTGTTGAACAGATTGAGACTGTTTCACTTCTTCAACTTGTGGAATTTCTTCAACAGCTTCGTCTTTGCGAACAAAGTGAAGCAATCCAGTTTCTTCGTTTTCTATTTGTTCTATCGGTTCAGTCGTTTCAATAATCGGCGTTTCTGTTACAGACTCAATTATTATTGGCTCAACGACTTCAGTTTCAACATTTTCAATATTTTCAATATTTTCAGTTTGTTCTTCCACAAGAGTTTCAATTGGAGCAGGGGTTTCTTCAACAACGGGAACATTTTCAACGACTTCCTGTTTCGGCGGAGCCGAAACAGGAATTTCTTCAACTGTATTTTTTTGATTTTCTTCTGGTGGCATTTTTAATAATTATTTTTATCAATCCAATTTACAAAAGTAGGTAACTTGTTGTTGTTTGCATAAAGATAGATTTTTTTCTTTGCTCTTGTTAACGCAACTAAAAATTTACAAATATTTTCATCAGTTATTTTTTTCTCTTTTCCAAAAAGATATCCATCATCAAAATTGACAAGAAAGACATAATCATTGGTCAGCCCTTTTGAGCCGAGAATGGTTGTTATTTTTATAGGTATATTCTTGTAATTTGTTTTTTGATTATTGTTATCTTGAAAATCTTCTTTTAATTTTTCTAACACAATATTTTCTTGATTATAACCGAAACAATCTAAAATTTTTTGATACTCTTCTTTTTTTAATGATTTATTTTCATTAACTTTTTTAAATATTGCGAGTACTTGTTTTATATATTTAACATCATTTTTATCTAATAATTCATAAAATTTTTTATTTAAATTAGAGTGGCTTTTTTTAATAATATCTTTAATATCTTTATTATTATTTTCTAAAATTATTTTTGAGACAATTCTCCACCCTAAATTACATTCTTTATCTTTTTGTAACAATTTTAGCCCGTCAATTAAATCACCTCCTTTCTTTTCTTGAGGTGATTCAATATTATTAAAGCCTTTTTTACGCAAAGCTTTCTCTAAGCTTTTTATTTGTGATTTTAAAGAACATATTACTAAAACAGAAAAATCTTTTTTTCCTGAATCAGATATGCTTTTTATTTCTTTTTCAATGTTAAAAGCAATTTGGTTTTGATATACCCCTTTATTTATTATGAGTTTAGGGTTTTGCGATGATAGTAGGTCTTTTTCTACTGAAGGAAAATACTTGTATTCTTTTGAAATTCTATCTTTCAAAAAACCTTCTGCCTTAGCTTTGTCGACTATATTATGAAAAGAATTTATTATAACTTCAGGACATCTTGAACAAAAAGGTAACTCAAAAGATGTATATTCTTCTGATTTGTGTTTGTCTCTTATTTCTTGAGGATTTGCATTTTTGAAAGAATATAATGATTGGTCATCGTCCCCAGCAATGACCATTGAGTTTTTTTCTGCCAATAAGTCTATCAGGCGGCTTTCTAATTTATTAAAGTCTTGAAATTCATCTATTAAAATTTGAGAATATTTTGGAATTTTTTCTTCATTATTTTCAAATATTTTTATTAATGTATATATAGAACAGTTTGGACCAAAGAAATTATAAAATTTTCTCCTTTCTGAATAAAAATTTAATTCGTCTTCTTTTTCTTCCTCAAGGTTATAAAATATATCTTTAAAACTAACTTCTTTATTTTTTATAATTTTATAATCTTCTTGAATTACATCACCTAAATTCATAAAAAAATTAGTATTTTTAGAGATGTTTTTTAAGGCAAAACTGTGTAATGTTTTTACATCAGAAAGTCCGTGTAAATCTTTTGATAAATCATTAACTAATTCGTTGATAAAAGATAGAGTCAAATTGTTGTTAAGATCATTTTCAATATTGTTTTTACATATTTGTTGAAATAAATAACTTTTTCCAGTTCCTGGTCCAGCAAGAATAATTTTATTTTTGCTTTCCGAACCTAAAATATTCTGAGTGTGTTCATCACGCTGGTTTTCAAAATTTGAATAATATTCTTTGTCTTTCATAAATCTTTTCAACGGCTCAACTCGTTGAGCCGTTCAGCCACTTCGTGGCTACATTAAGCGATAATATACGGCATGACCGACCGTGCCGATTTGTTTGATTTTTTGCTCTTTTTCTAATTCATTTAGATACCTTGTTGCAGTTGCATCAGATACTCCTAATAATTTCTCAATATCATTATTTGTCACTTTTTCATTAGTTTCCAAAAATTTCAATATTCTTTCCTTGTTTTCTTTCTTTTTCTTCGTTTGCCCAAAAATCAAACCATCTTTTTTCACACCAAAATAACTTCCGATAATTATTCCTGCTATTGCAACTATTATTAAAAGTATAAAATTCATAAGTTTATTTTAACACACCATAAACAAATCATATTGTGATTGCCTCACCTGCTCATAAGCGCGCAAGCGTGGCTCCCTATCATCTACTTATAGTCAATAACTTTTGCTTGTACAGATAAGTTTTCAAGTTGAGCAATTCGCTCTTCAAGCTTTTTTATTTTATCTTTATCTTGAATCAGGAGATTTTCACTCGAAAGTTCTCGAACTTTTGTTCTATTTACCTCAACCTCTTTTTCTAATCTTTCGTTTGCCTTTAACACAGAATCAACAAGCCTAAGTGTAAGATCATCAAGAATATGTCCGTTCTCTGTTTTTGATTTTTCGAATTTTTGCTTCGCTTTCTTTTTTTCTGTTCTATTTTTTCTTCCGTCGATAAGTTTCCATTGAGCATACAGCACAACCAATCCACCAAAAATACCCCCAACTGTATTAGCGATTATCGGGCTATTATTTGCTGTACTCCACATTGACTTCATGTATTCAGCAACTTGATACTTATCCCACAAATCAAAAATGATTTGTGGATCAATATGTTGAAGAAAGGTTAAATCAACTGGCGATTCACTGGTAATCTTCTTTATTGAGGTATATCGCTGAAGATTTAAATCAAGGTTCCTAGAATTTCGCATCCTAACAGTCCTATATACGCTTTTGCTTAAATCATGATAATTTCCGTGCTCATCGTATCTATCGTCCTGAATTCTTGAGGTCTGGAAATCTTTGAAACTTTCTTCTAAATCTCTTGAATATTTTTCTCCGATTGAAATTATGGAATCTCCTAATTTTTTATGTTTTTCAAAAAGCTCAGAGAAACGACTTTTTATTTCGTCAATATTTAAAACGGCTTCAATAATTACAAAGAAAATATCGTTTTTAAACAACTCAGTAAGCCCATGTTCGTCAACCATCTTTTTATACTCTCCTGCATGTAAATATCCTTTTCTGTTTGAAAATACTGCATTTAGCTTTTTGAATTTCGGCACACCGTCTTCTAAAATTTTTTCCAAAAAGGTCTTTTGTTCAACTTGAATAGACGCAAAGAAAAGCAAAACGAAGAATTGCATGTCTGTTTTTGTTGAATTAGCAACGGTATCTTTATATAGAAAATTAACAACTTCATCGCGTAGGTTAAGCAAGGACAGGTCTTTTGTACCCTTATCTTTTTCTGTGATTTTTACTTCGATTTTTTTCATAATTTTATTTTCCAGATTTTCGTCTATTACATTCTTTGCATAACATCTGGCAATTTTCTGCTATTGTTCTTCCACCTTCATGCCACGGATCAATATGATCCGTTTCCATTTCTGAAAGTGAAAAATCTTTATTACATTCAGGGCAAACACCATTTTGTCTTTCATATGCTTCACGTTTCATATTTGGTGTGAATGCCCGTATAGAAAGGTATCGCTCCTTGAGAGTTAATATATATGAATAGATCCCAGATTTTTTTGTGACGTCTTCATCTTGCATCAATCTTTTAATTTCTTTCTCTAATTTTTCTGGATTAAGTTTTTTGTTTTTAAATGCGTTATAGAGTTCGCCCCAATTTACGCCTGACATCTCTTTTCTATAATGAGGAAAAGTTTTCCGTACCCAATGGATTACATTTTGAAAATACTGCCACAACTCATCTGCATCTTTGTCATGTTGATGTTGTGCCATATATTGTTCTATTTCATCATTGTTTATCCATGATAATGCAGTTTCTAGATACTCTTGTCTTATAGGAGAACCTGTTATTAATTGACCACCGTCATTTGCTAACAAATAAGACGCACAATTTGATTTACTAAACTTCAGCTTTGCATCTGAAAGCCATGGGCCAGTATACACAGCATTTCGTAGCTCTTGAGGAAACAATTTCTCACCAGCAATATTAATAATCTTAAACCAGTCGAGCTTTTCCTTATCGGTTCCTTCACAGTGATAAATCATAAGATCATAATTCATAATCTGCTCTTGTTCTTCTTTAGTTAGATTATGAAACATTGCGATTCTTCCGTTAAATTCAATTGAAAAATCTCCATTTACAAATTGGGCGATACTAATTGTCCTTTGTTGTCCATCAAGTACTTCAAAATTTTTGTCTTCTTTTTTCACCCAATACATAACATTTAAAGGAAAACCATTTTTGACAGTTCTGATCACTTCATCTCTTTGTTTACCACTATATACAAACTCTCTTTGATACTTAGGACGAATATCTAATTTACCACCAAAAGCAGACACCCCTTCTTCATCGCTGTCCTTATAATCCTTTACAATCTCAGAGATTTTAATCTTATGTAAATTTATTATCATATCATTATTTTTGTGGTCTTTTATTTTTAATTAATATACGACGAAACAACATTTTCCCGTTAATAGTAAAATCTTTATCTCCATTCTTTCCCGTGTACCTATCTAATCCTATAATCTCAAACTGATCAGGGTTATGGTAGTTAAGAAAAGTAATTGGTACACCCATTACTCCTTCATAATCCATTGGGATATCGATATATCTATTTACGTTAATTCCATCATAATTATCATATTTAAAATATTCCTTAGGATTATATTTTTTATATAATACAAGATCATTGTGGCGACGAGCAACTTCGAGATTTGTATACCAATTAACACTTCCCATGCTGAAATATTTTACACCGTCAACATTTTTTTTTCTTGATTCTGTTGGGATGTCATAATCCATAGGAACTTGAAACCATTTTGTTCCACCATTATCATGTCCGAGCCAAACTTTATTTTCTTTGATTAGAGGAATAAATTCTTTATAGATCACCGCTCCCTGCTGACCTAATATTAAAAATTTTTTATCATACTCAACTAATTGAGCAACATATTCCCTAAATAATGAAAAAGGTGGATTAGTTACGACAATATCTGCTTGTTTTAAAAGTTCTATACTTTCTGGGCTTTTAAAATCCCCATCACCTTTAAGAGGAGCCCACTCATTATTTTTATTAGCCTTTAGTTGTTCTGCTATATCATGAAGGTCAAATGCACCATCACCATCAAAATCACTAGCTTCGTTGATGATAAATTTATTAGCTGTTGTTTTTGGGCGACCTTTTGATTTTGAGAGTTTTTTGTCATCACCAAATAATCCTAATTGAGTATTAGCAATTGGGGATGGTTTGTAACTGGTGGCAATGAGTTTTTTTAAGCCCAGAACATTAAAGTTTGAGGCAAAATATTTGAAAAAATTACTTTCAAAGGGGTCATCGCAGTTACAATATACTACCTTGTCACGAAATTGTTCTTTGTAGTGTTTTAACTCCTTTTCAATATCAATAAGCTGAGTATAAAACTCGTCTTTTTTTGCCCTATTAGCTTTATGTAGGTTACTATTTGAACTTGTTTTTTCTTTACTCATAATTATTTTAATAATTCGTCAGTAGAAACACCAACAGCTTTTGCTATTTTACTAATCGTTGCAAGTGTAGGGTTAGTTTTACCATTTTCTATGTTACTAATAAAACCACGGCTAACTCCTAACGAGCGAGCAATATCACCTTGCGATATTTTTTTACTTGTTCTAATTTTATTTAAATTTTTACCAAGTTTTTCAGATTCACCATTCATTATCAACAGTATATCGCTTGTTATAGTATACCACAATGTTATATTATAATATAACGGTATGTCGATAAACCAACGGCTCAAGTCGTTGAGCCGTTGGAACAAAAAATGGCTAGAAGCGGGCAGCATCTTAAAGTATTAAGATACTGCCTATAAGTTCGAAACCAACCCAAAAAAATTTCTTTGCGTTTTTTCCTTTCTTTTTTCGCCCCCCCCAAATTTCAAGAGTTTGTTCAAGATTTCATGTCGAGATAAAACTTCAGAATTTTGTGCGAAAATTTTAAAAATTGAAGAAGTATATCAAGATATACTGACGAAATTTTAAAAATTTGTAGCCAAAATTATGAAGTTTTAGCCGACAAGCAAACTCTACTCTTTAGAGTAGTAAATAATATATGTTTGCGGTGAAATCTTGAACAGACCCTAGAGAGAAAAGGAAAAGAATTTTTTTGGTGTTGGTTGTCGCCAGAGTTTACGGAGGCGACAAGTCGTTTCGCCGAAACTTCCGCTTTAGTGGGGCGTAGCAGGCGGTTTAAAGTTTAGAAGAAATCGGAGCGTAAGCTTCATTCGTTCTCAAAATAATTTCGCGCAAAGTCTAGAATATTCCACCAAAATCTAGGCCCGAAAGCTGTCGCTTTTGGGTCTAGATTTTGGTGGACCAGAGAGGAATCGGTCCCCAGTTCTAAGTAAAAATATGGACCAGAGAGGAATCGGTCACGAGTCACTAAATATATTTCTTCGTCTTCGGCTCGAAATCTATTAAGTGCTCGCGACCCCGGCTCGTCTGTTTTGCTTCGCAAAACATGATTCCGCCTTTCGATTCCTCACGAAAGCAAAGCAGTTTGCTTTCTTCTGGCACAGCAACACAAAATAAAACACCATCTAAAAAAATGGTGTTTTATTTTGGTTGTGTGGACCAGAGAGGAATCGAACCCCCGACCTCCTCAGTGCAAATGAGGCGCTCTAGCCAACTGAGCTACTGGCCCAAAACGTAAACAAATCAACTAATTTCAAAATGAAACTAACCCAAAATATAGGCAAGAACTATTGTATTATAAATAATTTTATAAATCAACAGATAAAATAAAAGGGTGAGTTTATAAAAGATGATTTTAAATAAAAAACACCGCGCAACCCTGTGAAGGGCGCGCGGCGTGAAACTCTTGGGAAAACGGCTATAGCCGGATTTCCCCTAACACTCGGACTTCGGTTTGTCGATGGGCAACCGAGGCCAATCTTTTTCCGGTTCCACCCAGCCTGGCTTAGGAGCCTGATCCAACGGAATGAAGGAACTACCAAAGGCATCCGAGATTTCCTTAATCCGCTTGATTAAAGGTACCCGATCCTTCTTCGCCGGAGGGGAACACTTGGGAGGAGAGGCAATGAGTGCAGAGATTGTGTCGAGAGCTTCCATAAGAAGCTCGTTTTCCTCGGCAAGGGCGTTTGTGATCTCCTCCAGAGATGCTATCCGGCTCTTCATCCGCGTGACTACCGCCTGCTTGAGAGGCTCTTCCTCAGAGAGCCCCTTCAGCCTTTTGAATAAAGAGTTCGCCCTTTTCTCCTGAACATTCTTGATATGAGTCATCACCTCGAGTTTGTTTCGAAGATCTTCACTCGTCGCGAGTGACAGATCCAAGAGCTCCTGGAAATAGTCGGCCGCGGCAAGGGCCGAAACGGTTTCCGCATGGACAGAAAGGAGGTCAATCGGTTTGGCAGCCTCTCCGTCGGTCACTGCTTTTCGCAGAAGACGATCTTTAGGGCTTTCCCTTGCCATCGTCTCACGGGGTACCCCAAAAATGAACGATTCGTCGTTACCAACCATCCCGGCAAGAAAATCGGCCATACTTACCCTCTTCGTTTGTTGCATCTGTTCTCTCCTTGTGTTCTTAATTTTAGGCAAAACGCCCCCCTCTAAACTTCGAAGAACTGCAAAATTTCTCTATAAACTTACACTCTTATTGCCTGTCTGTCAATAGATTTCAAATAAAAAAATAACCTCGTCATCTCACAAAGAGACGACAAGGTTATTGCGCGAAGGCGTGCATAAAAAATTACGCCTTCTTTTTTAAGATTGCCCCAAAACTGGCTAGACCAACCAAGCCGGCGGTGAGCAAAAGAATACTCGAGGGTGCAGGGACTTCACAACGAGGGGGATTCTTTCCCCGTCCGTAGTGATGACCTTTTCCTTTTTTATCAAAACGAATTTTTTCTTTTTTAAAATCGTCGACGCCATAATGCCCCCCCGTCATCCAAAAAGACCCCTCCCGTTCATTTTTTTTGTCCTCAAAGCGAACTGATTCGCTCTTGTGTTCCTTCCCTCCTTTTTTTAAAATTTCCCATTCAAAGTCTCCTGTTTCACCCTGGTGAAATGAAAGACCTGAAACTGCGGGGGTCAGGGTTGAAGCCGTGGATGTAGAACACCACAACATCAACCCAATAAGCAAACAAATACTCCACACTCTCTTCATCATTCTGCTCCTCCAACTCTAAAATTTAAAAAAAATGGTAACATTTCCTAGGATAGGATAACAAAACTATGCCAGATGTCAACCACACCACCTAAGTTAACTCTTTATTCTTTATCTTATTTCCTCTGTTTCCAGTTCTGGTTTTCCTTCTATTACTTTAAATTTTATTACTCCCAAAGTTTGCCCCCTTTCTGTCTCGATACTAACCTTCCATTTTCCGGTCTCAACATTTGAAATGAAAGAGTAACCTCGGTATCCTTCGGACCTCCCCCCTTTTATTGAATACGTTATTCTTTCTCTCGTCACCCACTCGCCTTTTTTCTCATCATATTTTCGCCAAACATTAACAACATCGATGTTTAAATCAGTGGGAGCAAAAACAGAGCTATAAACATAAATAGAACTATTTTGTGTTTTTGTGAATTTATTAAACAAACTCCAAGCCCCTACTTCCTTTTGCACGATATAATTTCCAGAAAAACTTTTCTCAACAGAATGATAAAGTTCTAGGTTTTTTAAAGATAATGGTACCGGAGGAATGATATTTGTAAAATAAAGAATATTAAAAATAATGTAAACAACCAATATATTTCTAAAGTCTCTTTTTCCTCTAACCTCAGAAAATTTTAAAGTGAAAAAAATGAACAGATAAATAACTAATAAACTTACGAGTCCACTAAGAATAAAGATTTGCCAGCCCATTTCCTTCAATAAAACTGGAATAAAGAAAATCATAAAAGAGAAAATTGCGACAAAGAAAATTATTATCTGAAAATCTGATTTTTTATAATAATGCCTAAGTCTTTCGTTCCCTAAAAATAACCCATACAAAAGAAAGAGAAAAATCCAACTTGATGCCAAAGAAGCGCTTTTTGTATAAAAAATCACATAACCGCTGAACAAACCTCCAAAAGCAAACTGCAAAACAAATGGTAAATATTTAACGATTCCCTCTCGCTTAACTGCTCTCATCATAATTATGCTGAAAGCAACTAAGGATAAATAACCAAAAAGAATAGCATTATCAAAAAACATATCAATCCTTGTCAGAGTCAAATTATCTAAGATAAAACCAGCAATAAAAAAAGCGGGTGATAAATATTTGTCATTTTTTTCCACCCAATTTTTTGAAGTAGAGAAGTGTCCCTTCAATCTCTCTTTTTTGTTTATAAGATAATTTTTCATGTGAAATTCATTTGCCAATACTTCGCTTTATCATATCAACCACATAATCTACATCTTTTTTGGAGGTGCTTCTCCCGAGAGTAAATCTTAAAGAATTACCCATATTATTTCCCAAAGCCTCTACAACGTAAGAATCTTTTTTTGATTTTCCCATACAGGCACTTTTTGAGGAACAAGCGATTCCTTTACTGTCTAATTTTATAATGGTAAATTCTGTATCAATATTGGGGATTGAAACGTTAACACTGTTGGGTAATCTTTTTTCTCTACTACCGTTTAACACGGAGCCAGAAATCTCTTTCAGAACCCTATCTATAAAACCATTTCTTATTTTTGTAAGACGGGCAGATTCTTTCTCCCTGTCTTCATTAGCTAATTCTAATGCTTTTGCCAACCCAACAATAAGAGGAATATTTTCTGTTCCCGCTCTCAAACCTCCTTCTTGGCTCCCTCCTACAACCAACGGACTTATTTCTACTTCCCTTTTCTTAAATAAAACTCCCACTCCTTTTGGCCCATAAATTTTTTGTCCATCAATAGTAAGCATATCCACCCCCAAGCTGTGAATATCCAAAGGTAGATACAAAGGGGCTTGGCTCGCATCAGTATGAAAAATAGTTGGTAACCGCTTCACGCCTGTAAATTTTTTATTATGGTCTTTTATTATATGGGCTATTTTTGTAATAGGCTGAATTGTTCCGATTTCATTATTTACATACATAACAGACACAAAAAATGTTTCTGGACAAAGAACTTTCCGCAATTCTTTTAAATCAATGATTCCCTCTTCGTCTATTCCAATGTAATTCACTCTCACTCCTTTTTTTTCATATCGAGCAAACCACTCCAAAATAGATGGGTGCTCCATAACAGTTGTTATCATGTGTAATTTATTTAAATCAGCCCCTTTTTCTGCTAATTTTTCTATTACACCGAAAATAGCCATGCTATTTGATTCTGTTCCGCTCGCAGTAAAAATTATTTCATCAGAATGGCATTTCAAAATCTGAGATATTTTTTTTCGAGAATCATCCAGTGCCTTTTTTGCTTCTACCCCAAATTGATGAATGGTTCCGGGATTACCGTATTTTTCGATCCAGTAAGGTTGCATCGCTTTCAAAACCTCCTTTCTGATAGGAGTAGATGTAGCATAGTCCATAAATATTCTTGTTTTTCTTATTTTAAACATAATGAGTTATAATTAGATTCATTATCGCATAAAACTATACGCGAATCAAAAAATAAAGAATTAGGAACAATCCTCTATTCTGTTGAAAACAAAAAACAAAAAAATTGATATAATAAAAAAATGTTAAAGAATAAAAAAGATAAAAATTTACGTAGCAAATTTTTATTACTAAAAACTAAAAACTATCAACTATCAAATAACTTTGGTTTCACTTTAATCGAACTCCTAGTGGTTATCGCAATTATTGGTATTTTATCCTCTGTGGTCATGGCTTCCTTAAATGGTGCCCGAGCAAAAGCCCGTACTGCCAAAGCAATAGCTGAACTTGGTAATATACGCACAGCAATGGAAGTAATGGAAATGGATACTGGAGAATGGCCAGGGCACCAGACTCCCTACAGTGTTTGTGGTGCCTGTGGAAGTAATGAGGTAGAAGATATTACAGTTGCATCGGCTGGTCTAACAGCTAACGACCCTATCACTCCTTACTCAGGATGGCGGGGACCTTATATCAATGCAAATATAATTGACCCATGGGGACATCCTTATTTTCTCGACACGGACTATACTGTAGCAGGAGAAAACGCCGTTGCTCTTGGATCATACGGTCCAGATGGAATAGGTCTTAATTTATATAATTCTGATGACATTATTCTTATTTTAGCGCAAGAATAACCTCAACCTCTCTTTTCATAAAAAGAGCTCTTAAACTTTTAACTTTTTGACTCTCAGAGTATAATTATCCTCATGATTGGTATTTTTGATTCAGGAATCGGAGGGCTTACTGTTTTAAAAGCTCTCAAAGAAAAATCTCCGCAAACAGATGTGGTTTATTTTGGTGATATAAAAAATGCTCCTTATGGAATAAAAACGCAAGACGATTTAAAAATATTAACCGCTCTTGGAGTAAAAAAACTTCTTGAAAATGGGGCAACAAATATTTTAAGCGCTTGCAATAGTGTTTCCGCTTTTATGGTTCTTGAAGAAATTGGACTCTTGTCGGATGTTCCGTTTGGAATAGTTGAGATGATAAACCCAACCGTATCAGAATTTAAAAATCATTCTGGGGAAATCTTGATCTTTGCTACACCAGCCACAATAGAGTCAGGGGCATACCAAGAAAATTTTAGAAAACATAACGTAGAAATAAAAACATTTCCGATTGCCGAGTTAGCTGGAGCAATTGAATTTGGAGCAGATGAAAATGAAATTGAAAGAATAATCGATGAGGCAACAACAGGGGTCTCCCAAGATAATTTTGATAAGGTTATTTTATGTTGTACTCACTATCCTTTCTTCCTAGATAAATTTGAGCAATCTTTTAAAAAAATTGGGAGAAAAGTTGAAATCTTTGACCCAGCTTCTGTTGTAGCCGAAACCGCTCTCTCAAAGTTTAATAATAATGTTGGAGATGGTGAACTAAAATTTATAATTTCCCAAGATTCTCCGAATTTCAGAAAAATGGTTGAAAAACATTTCGCAAATTATAATTACACAATCGAAGTAATATAAATTATAAATTACATAAAATTGCAAAAAAGCATTAAAAATGTATAATCTTTAAGTATATAAGTTAATTTTTATAGTTATGTCAACAGAAGAAATAATGATTTATTCCCTAATTGCTATCAGTTTTTTACTGATTTTGTGGATTATTCGACTTGAAGTAAAAATTAAGAACATTCCTTCTGTAAAAAATAATCAGAATTTGAATGACCAAATTGGAGCTCTTCAAAAAAATACAAATATTCTAAATGAATTTAAGAATGCCACAAATAATAAAATTCAAAGTATAGATGTAGAAATAGACAAATCTATTCAAGGAATTGAAACAGTAAGATTTAATCCTTTCAAAGGAGATGGCATCGGCGGAAATCAAAGCTTTGCTACAGCCATGATCGACAACAATGGAAACGGAGTTGTTATATCAAGTCTTTATTCTAGAGAAAAGGTCAGTGTTTTTGCGAAACCAATAAAGAATTGGCTTTGTGAACATGAGTTGTCAGGAGAAGAAAAAGAGGTTTTGCAAAAGGTGAAATTGAATAAAGGTAAGTAATACTTTTATGAAGAGGCTTCACATTTCAAAAAAAATAATATGGATAAAAATGCAGAAAAAAACAATACTGTTGAGAGACCGCCTGTAATTGCTATTATGGGGCATATTGACCATGGAAAATCTGCCCTCCTAGACTACATAAGAAAATCAAATATTGTTGAGGGAGAAGCGGGAGGAATTACCCAGCATATTTCAGCCTATGAAGTTGTCCATAAAACCAAGGATGGAAAAAATAAAAAAATAACTTTTCTCGACACCCCAGGACACGCGGCCTTTACTGCTATGCGTCTAAGAGGGGCAAATATAGCTGATATTGCTATTCTTATCATATCAGCCGAAGAAGGACCAAAGCCACAAACACTAGAGGCTCTGAAGTCCATAAAAGAAGCCGGGATTCCTTTTATTGTGGCTATTAATAAAATAGACAGACCCGGAGCCAATGTTGAGAAAGTAAAACAGAACTTAATTGAAAATGAAATATATTTGGAAGGTTATGGTGGGGATATCCCCTACAACCCGATATCAGCCAAGACAGGAGAAGGAGTGTCTGAATTGCTTGATAACGTCCTTTTAATGGCAGAAATGGAAGAATTAAGGAGTGATGAGAGTAAATTAGCTGAAGGGATTGTTCTTGAAGCCAACCACGATTCCAAAAAAGGAGTTTGTGTTACTTTGGTGGTTAAAGATGGAACATTAAAAACAGGTTCTTTCATTGTTTGCGAAGATAAATATGCACCAGTCAGGACAATGAATAATTTCTTGGGCGAACCAATAAAAGAAGCTTCTTTCTCGAGCCCAATAAAAGTCACAGGGTTTAAGGAGATCCCCACCGTGGGTTCCCCTTTTTATTCTTTCAGTTCCAAAAAAGATGCTGAAAAAAAAGCACTTGAATATATAGCAAGTAAAGAAATAAAAGAAAACAAAGGGACAAAAGAACAGGGAGCCACTGAAACAGATTTTACTGGAGAAAAAGCCATAATCCCAATAATCATAAAAGTGGATGTTCTCGGAACCCTAGAGGCAATTCAACACGAAATAGAGAAAATCAAAAATGAACGAGTTACAGTAAAAATAATTAAAGCGGGAGTCGGAAATGTAACAGAAAATGATATCCAAACAGCGGGAGGAGACCCAAATACTATCGTAGTTGGATTCAATGTAAAAATAGACAGAGAGGCCAAGGATTCTTCAGAGAAAATGAAAATTCAAACAAATACTTTCAATATAATATATAAATTGACTGAGTGGTTAGAAGAAAAAATAAAAGAAAAAACTCCCAAGGTAAAGACAAATAAAGTTATAGGTAAGGCGAAAATAATAAGAATTTTTAGCCAAACAAAAGACAAGCAAGTGATTGGAGGAAAAATATTAGAAGGAACCATCTCTGTCGGTGCAAAAGTTAAAATATCAAGAAGAGAGCATGAAATAGGAGAAGGAAAGGTTCTTGGTTTACAGTCTCAAAAAATCGAAACCAAAGAAGTTAGAGAAGGAGAAGAATTTGGCTCGGTAGTTGAATCAAAAAAAGAAATTGCCCCAGGAGATATACTAGAAGCATTTATCGTAGTTGAAGAATAGAAAATAAATTTCTAATAAGAATACAAATTATTAATATTTAATTTAATTCCCAAATCTAAAAACTAAAAACTATAGACTAAAAACTAATTTATGACCCAAAGACAAGAAAAAGTAACAGAATTATTAAAGAGCTTGGCGGCACAGTTTTTGCAGAACGAATCTAACTATACTTCTTTGATTACGGTTACAAGCGCGGATGTTTCAAAAGACTTAAAACGTGCTACAATTTTTATAACAGTTTATCCAACTGCTGGAGAAGAATCGGCGCTAAATTTCGTAAAGAGAAAAAGGAAAGACTTCAAGAGTTTTGCAAAGAGTAAATTAAAGATGAAATCAGTTCCCTTTTTTGATTTTGAAATAGATAAAGGAGAAAAAAATAGGCAAAGGATTGATGAAATATCTAAGGAAAGCCGGTCTTAGTTTGAGGAACCCCGTAAGGGGTTTTTTGTTGACAAAAATATTTTTTCCTGGTACCTTTTACCGTAGATTTCGAGTAGGTAGTCTTTTATATTAATCTTCTCTGTGGAGGAATCCGAGATGCTAATCAAACCCGAAGATTTTATTGCGAAGATACCAGAAATTATTAAAGGCAAAAGTCAATTATCGGCCGTCTTCACCTCCTATAACAGCATTCAGGGTTATAGGGGCCAAGTGGACACGGGGAAACAAGGTTTGAGTGTTTACTCGGCGAGCGAAACGGAAAATGGACACAGAGAACGAGTTTCGGAATGGTCATCTCCTTCACAAATGGAGATGAGGGCCAGTATTTGCCAGCAAAACGTAGAACAATGTTTGCTCGGGGAACATCCAGAAGTTGTCCTGCACGAGAACCTATTTTTCATGATTTACCTCGGGCTGTCTGGCTTTTCTGAAGCCACTCATTTTACCGAGTCCTTAAGGGATGACTTCCCGGATGCTTACATCGCGACGCTAACTTGCGATTGTGGCCTTAAGGATAAATTTCCGAGTCTACAGAACCTCAAAAAACATGGGTTTGTCGACGAAGCAATCGTCACTGGGCAATGTGGTGGCAGTATGGAAATGGCAAGAATTCTCGAAGCTTTGATTGAAGCATGGCCAAACTAATGGCTCTGGGTTTAAGAACAAGGAGGTGTGCTCGTGATGGGCACACCTCTTTTTTATATTCACAAAACTGCTCCGCCGTTCGAGCCCTCACGCAAAGTGCGCAGGCACTTTCACGAGGACTCGTCCCGCGATTACTAAGTAAATTTTTTCGTACCTCAAAATTTACAAAGTATCGCTGGACGCGGCTCGACTGTTTTGCTTTGCAAAACATGTCTCCGCCGTTCGAGTCCTCACGCAAAGTGCGCAGGCACTTTCACGAGGACTCGTCCCGCGATTACTAAGTAAATTTTTTCGTACCTCAAAATTTACAAAGTATCGCTGGACGCGGCTCGACTGTTTTGCTTTGCAAAACATGTCTCCGCCGTTCGAGTCCTCACGCAAAGTGCGCAGGCACTTTGCTGTGGACCCGCAAAATAAAAGCCCCCTTAGGGGGCTTTTATTTTGCGGGTCCACGAGGACTCGAACCTCGAACTGCGGTTTTGGAAACCGATGTTTTACCATTGAAACTATAGACCCAGTGTTTAAAATAACAAATTTCAATCACCAAATTACAAAATCGTTAAATAAATTTTAATTTAGATGCAGGGCGAGGAGGTAAGGAAAAATTTTTTGAAACGTATTACAAATACGGTGAAACAAATTTTTCTGAAACCGACAAAGCCCTGCGCTAAATTTAAGTTTATTTCTTAACTTCTTTGTGATTAGTCTGCTTCTTACACCACTTACAAAACTTTTTAAGTTCTATCTTTTTGGTGACAAGTTTTTTGTTTTTCCTGCTCCAGTAATTAATCCTTTTACAATCCTGGCATGCTAGTTTTATCAATTGATCTTGTGACATACTTATTATTTTTTAATTTATAAATGTTTTTGTACTTTTTTTATGCTCATCTAATAAAGACTCGCTTGTCCGCTCGGAAGGGTTCGTCCCATAGTTACTAAACTTTTTACTTCGCTTCGCTCGTAAAAATTTAAGTACTACTGGACGCGACTCACTGTCTCGCTCTGCTCGACATGTTCCGTCGTTCGAACCCTTACGAAAAGCAAAATTGTTTGCTTTTCTCCGAACTTCCGCGCTCGCCCAAAAAGGGCTCACTTGTCCGCTCGGAAGGGTTCGTCCCATAGTTACTAAACTTTTTACTTCGCTTCGCTCGTAAAAATTTAAGTACTACTGGACGCGACTCACTGTCTCGCTCTGCTCGACATGTTCCGTCGTTCGAACCCTTACGAAAAGCAAAATTGTTTGCTTTTCTCCGAACTTCCGCGCTCGCCCAAAAAGGGCTCACTTGTCCGCTCGGAAGGGTTCGAACCTTCGACCTACCGGTTAAGAGCCGGTTGCTCTACCAACTGAGCTACGAACGGATATTTCTAATTTTCCTAGGGCGGGAGTCCTTCTCCCTCAAAAGTTTTCAATCGCAAAGCGATAAAGAAAACTTTTTCCTCCGAAGCCTCGGACTTTTTAAAAGCAAAAAAATTTGCTTTTAAAAAGTTCTGTTCGACTCCCGCAACCTACGGATTAGAAACATTGAATATACCCCACAAAAAATATATTCAATGTTTCTAATGTGCCTAGGGCGGGAGTCCTTCTCCTCCAAAAATTTTTGGTCGTGAAACGACATCAAAATTTTTTCCTCCGAAGCCTCGGACTTTTTAAAAGCAAAGAAATTTGCTTTTAAAAAGTTCTGTTCGACTCCCTCAACTTACGAATTAGAAATACTAAATATAATTTTTAATAAATTATATTTAGTATTTCTAATGTGCCTAGGGCGGGAGTCGAACCCGCATCCCGTGAGAGACACGATTTTAAGTCGTGCGCGTATACCAATTCCGCCACCTAGGCAATTTAAAGAACAACTGAGGCGTAGGCCGGAATCGAACCGGCGCATGGTGGTTTTGCAAACCACAGCGTTACCACTTCGCCACTACGCCTTTTATCCGATTCCCCCTTATTTATCCTCGCTCGCAATTATATGCGAAGCATATAATTCCTTCGCTCGGATATAATAAGAATAAATTTAGATTTATTCTTATTTATCCTCGCTCGCAATTATAATACAAAAAGGATAAAAATTCTAGCGCTTTTGCTACCTAAAAACTTGTAAACTAAACATACCTTTGCTATTGTTTATTTAGAAAAATAATGGTCCTTTCAACTTACGAGGAGGTTCTATGCCTACAAAAAGAAAAGTATTTCCTTTCACCCGCCAAGAACGTAAAAATTTTTTAAAGGAGAAATCTCACTTTAGCAAATTATTCAGGAGAGTGCAGTCTCTCAAAAGAAATCTTTTTTCAAAACTTCCTCTCATAATAAGGACGAGGAAATAAACTTACTTTCCATAGAACCTACTAAAAAATCCCCTTGCGGGGATTTTATCATTTAAGCAATCTTCTCAACTTTTACCTTATTAAAAGGTTGTCGGTGTCCTATCTTCTTTGAATAGTTACTCTTTGATTTAAATTTTATGATGTGAATTTTTTTGTCTTTTCCTTCTTCTTCAAGTGTTGCGGAAACAACAGCTTTTGCTATATAAGGAGAACCTATCTTTGTTGTTTTTCCATCATCAATAAGAAGCACCTTATCAAAAGTTATCTTATCTCCTACTTTATTTTCATCGGAAAGTTTCTCAATCTTAATGATATCACCTTCTGATACCTTATATTGTTTTCCTCCTGTTTCTATTACTGCAAATTTCATAATTTCTAGCGAGGATTTGTAAAAACGATTATGATAATAATGTGTTTTTATATAATCCGAGTGACGTAATTATATGCTCGCTCCATATAATCACTATATATTACACGATTTCTAAAAAAAATCAAATAAAAATGAAAGCCCCGGGAGATGTGAATCCTCCCAGGGCTTTTTGTGCTCATGTTAGCGCTAGCGAATACGAGCAGATTGACGAAGTCGTTTGGGGTTACTTCCCCTCCCAGCCGAAGTTGAAAAGAAGGTTTCGGCGCTCACCTGAGAAGCCCTTCTGCCTTCTTCTACCCAAATTACCCTTTGGGTAGTCTTGCTTCCGTTTTTTTCTATAATAACAACCTGTCGAGCCATCTTATCACCCCCGTGATTTTTCAGAGTCAGCCTTATGCCAACTCTATTTCTATTATTAATTATATAACAAACAAAAGTATTTGTCAAACAAAATAGCTAAAATTTAAGTAACTTACCTATACGAACCTTCTCAATGGAGTCTTTACCTCTAAATTACTTCATACCTTGCCTCCACAAAGAAAACAAATGGCTCAAATTGCGAAGCAATTTGAGCCATTTGTTTTTTATTCCTAAATCTTAAATCTTAAATCTTACTTACACCTCACAAAGCCCTGCTACACAAGCCATCTCTTTTGCTCCCTCGGTCTCGTCTTCTTTTTCGTAAGTAACAATCTTGGAGAAATCTATGTTCTTGAATCTTTTTAACATTTCTTCATAAGTCTTCTTGTCTATCTCTTCATACGGAGCCATTTTGTAAACATGGTTGGAGCGAGGCAAAAATGAAAGTCCTCCAACAATTTCCCAATTTTCATAAACCCAATTCCCTACTTCTATCCATTCATTTTCCCCAACAGAAACCGTTACCGAAGGATTGTGTTCTGTAAAATTAACCTTTACCTCTTTCCATTGTTCCAATTGTTGAATACCTGTTAGGTCATTTTTAAAAACTGATTTAAGTGGAGCCTTTACTGGGAACTCTAATACATAGGTATTTGCAGTTTCCATACTTTGCCCAACTTCTGGGTAATAAGGAACTCCTTGGTCTTTCAGCATTTCGAACAAACTGTCCGTAGATGAAATTCGAACTCTTCTTATATAATATTCTGAGTGTCTTGGATGCATACCTGAAGAAGAGTCTACTAGTTGAGAAACTGTTCCTGAAGGTTTAACACAAGTAGTGGCGGTTGAAGCGTTAACCCCGAACTTCTTTGCATATTCTCTGTTTGTTTTTATTATCTGATTTTTTAATTTTCTCAACAAAGCATCATTGTTTCTTAAAATCTTGCAATCCCATTGCCCAGTAATCGAAACTCCCAACAACCTTTCCTCCTTACAATTCTTTTCCCAATCTTTAGACAAATAACCAAAGTTAGTTAGGGTTGATTGATATGTTCCTAAAATCGCGGCAATTTTAGCTTTTTCAATAAGTGTTTTTTCGGTATCGTCTACTCGCGCGACTATTTCTGATAGATTACAAAACTGTTTTGACTTTAAAACAATTTCACCGCAAGGATTTACTCCTGAACTATCTAAATCTTTCTTAAAAGTTGCCCATCTTCTTTCTGGCATTTGTTTTTCTAATGAGCCTCGATTAAAAATTCCTCTTTCTCCAGAACCACTCTTCATAAGAGCAACCCATTCGTCCATAAATTCAAGATTGGTTGGCTTTTCATTATAAATAGCGGAATTATTCGCAATACTTCTTTGAGGTTCCGTAATATAAAATTGACCAAATTTCGCAGATCTCATTTCTCTGTCATCTAAATCAGACAAAGAGATTAAGGCTGTTCTTCTTACTCCACCAGACACGACGATTTCTCCTATCTTGCAAACAATGTCATGAACATCCAAGTTTGAAAGTCTTTTCCCTTGTCTATTTAAAACCTTTCTCTTCACAAAACCCATTAATTCGATTAGTGGATCAGGTCCAGAACTCTTCCCCCCCATAGTCTTCAATTTTGCTCCTTTAGCACGAAGTTTTGAATAATCAAACTCAACATCCCCTCCATCAAACCAAGCTTTCATACCTAAAACAAAAGCATCTGCCCAGCCCTCTTTACTATCATCAACGACATGGGCTTTAATCTTTCCGCCATTTTGTTTCTTTATTTGAGGGAGATTTTGAACATTATGACTTTCTACACTAAAACCGACTCCTCCACCACACATTGAGATATACATGATTTCTCCGAAGTCTTGAGGATCAGAAATTGCGAGGAAAGAACAGTTATAGCCACAAACATTTGTCTTTCTTGCCGCAGTACCAGCACTCCACATTAAACGCATGGATGGCATTGTTTTTTGAGTTAAAATAAATTCTCTTACTTTTTTGTATTCTCCTTCATTTAATTTCTTACCGACATTTTCCTTCATAAAATCCATATATCTATCCACAGTTTCAATCCAAGTCTCTCTTCTGCCGTCTTTTTCTCTCCAACGTGAATAAGAACGGTAGTAAATAAATTCAGCTAAAGGATTTTTAAAATATTTTTTACTTTGTTGTGTTATTTTTCTAACTTCATCAGGAACTTGTATCCCCTGCTCTCTTAATAATGCTCTTTCTTTTCTGTAAAGAATATATGCCTTAGCTGTTTTTACATAATCCCCTAAAATAAGCTCCGTTTCAACAGAATCCTGTATTCCTTCAATGGTAGGCACGAAAGTTTTATGCCTTTTGGCTATTTTTACCAATTCCATGAAAACTTTATGAGAAACAAATCTAGCATCTTTCTCAGAACCCTCCTTTGATGCTATCATTGCTTTAAAAATCGCATTGGTTATTTTTTCCAAATTAAAAGGAACGACTTTCCCATCTCTTTTTTGGACTTTTTTCACAAAATCTATGTTTTTTAATGAGTTTTTATTTTTTTTAATCATTTTTTTACGAATTTTTATAAATTTTGCGAATAATCAAGTTAATTACAATTCTACTCTTTTTATCTAAAAAAAAACTGTGGATAGTGCTTTATGAAATAAAAAAAAAGTGATGTAAATTCTTGACATTGAAAAATTTTTTGTAAATTTTTTTATAAAACTTTTTTCTTCTTTTAAAAAAGCTTACTAAAAAATATTTTTTGTGTTTTTTTATGTTTTAAACTATAATCAAGCAACATGGAGAGGTGGATAAAAAGCGTTTAAGCTTTTTATCCGGTTTCTGCCAAAGGCAGAAAATCGCCGAAGTGAGTCCCAGAGGACGAACAGGCGATAGGAGGGTGAAGACAACTTATCGTAACAACTAAATACGGAGAGGTGGCTGAGTGGATAAAAAACAAACAATTTTGTTTTTTATCCGATTTTTGCTGGAAGCGAAAAATTTTCGTTATCGAGCGAAGCGAGGTAGAAAATAGGAGGATTAAGGTGCTCGCTTTCCAGAAATTTTATTTTTTGGTAAGCTAACAATTAAATAATGGAGAGGTGGCTGAGTGGATAAAAAACAAACAATTTTGTTTTTTATCCGATTTTTGCTGGAAGCGAAAAATTTTCGTTATCGAGCGAAGCGAGGTAGAAAATAGGAGGATTAAGGTGCTCGCTTTCCAGAAATTTTATTTTTTGGTAAGCTAACAATTAAATAATGGAGAGGTGGCTGAGTGGTTTAAGGTGCTCGCTTGGAAAGCGAGTGTGGGGCAACCCACCGCAGGTTCAAATCCTGTCCTCTCCGCACTAATAAAAAACAATCCCGACCAAGGGATTGTTTTTTATTAGTGCGGTATGTTCTGGACAAAATTCGAACCTTTTTTGAAATGAATCCCGACGACCAATGATGCGCGCCTCGGACACGCTCGCGGACTCGCGTGTGCAAAAACCAAAAAATTTACTTAGTAATCGCGGGACAGATCCTGTCCTCGTATATCCTACAAATTTTTATTTACCCCCACACCTTTTTATAAAAAGGTGTGGGGGTTTAGAACTGGGAGCCAAATCCTGTCCTCTAAAACTTGACGCAATATATTCTGAATGTTATCCTTTTAACACAATTCCTATTCGTATGAGTAGGTCTTCCCCAAGGGGATAAGGAGGTTTAAGTCTTGCCTCAACACAAGACTAAGTAGTTCTTTTAGGAGGTGTCGTATGGCACAGGAATTCCGAAACAGAATAGCAAACGGTCCGTCAAAGTTCGATTTCATGTTAGCCCTCTTTGACGGAGACCACGAAAACAGAAGAAAAGTGGAATTTGTTCTCGTTGGTGGTTACACTCTACCCTTCTTGATAAATGAAGCGGAAAGAGAGGACGGAAGCGCTGAAAATTGGAACTTTAAGGGTCTCTACCAGATGGGAAGTGGTTATTACCCTGTTTTTGGTTTCTTTTCAACGCGCACACGCCAAGGATGGGTTGAGCTCAACGGCTAAACTACATCTGCCGGCAACGACAAACAAAAAGGCTCACCTAGTGTGGGCCTTTATCTTTTCTACAAACTACTCACTACCAACTACAAACTAGTTCTATTTCCACCCGAAAGGTTTATCCGCCGTCAGACAATAAATCCCCTCTTGTTTGCACAACCAATTATAATCTTCTTCCGACTTGACCACCCCTACAGCGAAATCAACATTGCTATACTTTTCACAAATTTTTGGTAAAGAAAAAAGCGTCCAAACTATTTTAAAAGCCGGCTTTGTCCACCAACGATCATCCCATCCGATTAAAACAGAATCTGGATTAAAAGTATTTATATCTTTTGATATTTCCCATGGATACTCTGAAATAATTCCCAATCTAATACCCTCTCTATTCCCCCAAGGGAAACTAGCCACAATATCTTTAAACCCGAAAAGTAAGGTTTTTTGTTTTAAATTATACTTATTCAACGAAACAACCGTTTGTGAAAATAAATCTTTATCCCCTTCTTTAAGTTCGATAAACAATTCCAAATCCTCATTAGCCAAAAACTTTAAACCTTCCTCCAATTCAAGAGCCTCTCCGGTAAGATCTGAATCGTGAGAAATTATTATTTTATCTCTTTTTTGATTCCACCTAATATCAAACTCGACGCCATCAACACCTTTTTCTTGAGCGGATTTTTTAAAAGCTTCTAATGTATTTTCGTTTTTTCCTGCAGACCACCCTCTATGAGCAACAACCTTAATTTTATTTTTTTCTTTCATTATTATTTATTTAACAAAGCATTGATTCTTTCTTCTACAGGAGGATGTGTCATAAAAAATTTAGAAACCTTTTTGCCAGAAAAAGGATTAGAAATATACATATGAGCGGTGGCTCGGTTTGCTCTTTGCAACGGAATGGCACTTTTCGATATTTTTTCTAAAGCCCCAGCCAAGCCTTCTGGATAACGAGTTAAAAGGGCACCAGAAGCATCTGCCAAAAACTCTCTTTTTCGAGAAATAGCCAGCTGAATAAGCTTTACGGCTATTGGTGCCAGAATGGACAAAACAATGCCTACAACGAGCATTATGAGCTTAGAATTGCCTCCTCCGGAGTCGTTATTACTGCCTCCCCTGCCCCAAAAACTCCACCTGAGAAAGAAGTCCGCTAATAGTGCAATAAAACCAACCAAAACCACAACCACCGTCGATAAAAGAATATCTCTGTTCCCGATGTGAGATAGTTCGTGAGCAATGACCCCTTCCAATTCACTTCTGTCAAGAATCGCAAGTAATCCAGTAGTCACAGCCACGGCAGCATTCTCACTATTTCTCCCTGTCGCAAAAGCATTGGGAGATTGGTCATTAATAACATAAACTTTTGGCATTGGTAGTCCTGCTGTGATAGAAAGATTTTCTACTATGTTTAGCAAATCTTTATATTGGTTTTCTTCTGCAACATGAGCTCCTGATATTTTTAAAGCGATTTTATCCGAGTACCAGTAACTAGAAAAATTCATTATCAAGCTAAAGGCAATAGCTACGTACAAAATTATAGGATTATCAAAAGAAAAACTAAATGCCCAACCGATAAGAACAACAAATACCAAAAACATGATCATAAGAAACCATGTTTTTCTAACATTTTCATCTTGGTGAGTGTATAAAGTGGCCATAAATTAGTTGGTAGTGAGTAGTAAAGAAGAAGGTTGCAGTTTACAGTTTACAGTTTACAGTTTACAGTTTACAGTTTACAGGAAAAATTTTATCATCGAGTTTAAAAATTATAAAATTAAAAATTGTTTAAAAATTTTAAATTAAAAATTAACTTTAACTGGTTCCTTTTGTTCTGAACCTTCTTCTAGTTCGAAGAATTCTCTTTTTAAGAAATTAAACATCTTAGCAATAAAATTAGAAGGGAAAGATTCAATTTTTATATTTAAGTCTCTCACATTTCCGTTATAAAAACGACGGGCAGCTTGAATTTTGTTTTCTGTGTCGGAAAGTTCTTTTTGTAGTTCTAAAAAGTTTTGGTTAGCTTTCAAGTCTGGATAATTTTCTGATACAGCAAAAAGAGATTTTAAAGCTCCTGACAACATATTTTCTGACTTCGCTTTTTCTTCAATACCCTGAGCGTTCATAGCATTAGACCTTGCTTCAGTAATCTTTTCGAAAGTTCCCTTTTCATGAGCTGCGTAACCTTTGACGGTTTCCACAAGGTTTGGAATAAGATCGTACCTTCTTTTTAATTGAACATCAATATCCGCCCAAGCTTCTTGGGTACGATTTATTAATGTAACGAAACCGTTATAGGACCCAATTAACCAAAGAACAATAGCAACTAAAATACCAAGGATTATATATAAAGACATATTTATTTAAATTAATTTATAACTGTGTATATTATACTATATATTTTTAATAAATATAATAATAAAAAATGTACCACATCTTTACGACCGTGAAGATGTGGTACATTTTTAATTCTCCTCAGAATCAAGTTTCTGTAGGAAAAGGTAATTCTAATATATTTTTCCTTTCTTCAGGTCCTCACGAAAAAGTCCTTAGGGACTTTTTCTCCTCGGCACAAAATAGAAAAACCTGAAACTATTAGTTTCAGGTTTTTCTGTTTTGTGCCGAGGAGAGGACTTGACCCACAGTTACTAAGTTTTTTGTTCGTTTTTCGCTACGCTACAAACTTCAAAAAACTAAGGACTGTTGGTCGCGGCTCAAAAAATAGTCTCCCAGACTATTTTTTCGAACCGTTCAAGTCCTCTCTTCAAACAACAAATAAAAATATCTGGTACAAAAAGTACCAGATATTTTTATTTGTGCCGAGGAGAGGACTTGAACCTCCATGGATTGCTCCGCTAGCTCCTAAGGCTAGTGCGTCTACCAATTTCGCCACCTCGGCATACTTTTATTATACTTTCAAACTTATACCATAATAACAAAAAACTAATAAAAATCAATTACCTAATTATATCGTCAAACCATCTTACTTTTCAAAACAAAAAACCACCGCATTTTCATGCGATGGTTTTTTGTTTTTTGGATTAAATAGTCGGGATACTAAATGTCGAGAGAAAGATATTAATAATCGCTATTGCTGAGACCATTATAAACATTCCTATAATCCCCCATATCATATGACTTTTTCCTTCTTCTTTATCAGTATCGTTATTAGATGTCCAAATAAATTTTATCGTCCCTGCGAAAAACAATGCGACAGCCAAAGCAAACAGCAATCCAAGAATCGGATAAATGATTACGTTTTTCATGTTAAGAACGAACTGTGTAATTGTTGCAGGCATTTAGATTAAAATTTAAGGAATTAAAGTAGGGATAGTAGTTGGTGCAGCAGCCCCACCGATTCCTGTTGTGTTACTCAATACATTAACAAGACCCCAAACTGAAACCATAACAAACAATGCAATAATTCCCCAAATCATGATTTGTTTTCCTGTTTCTTTATCTTCCCCAACAGACATGATGTATTTCATCAAACCATAAAGGAAAAAGATAACGGCAGCACCTATTATCAAAGGAACCGCTATGTCCATAAGGCTCTGTACAACAGCCAACAAAGAAAATGCGTCTTGTGCGAAAGCTATTGAGGGAAGAAATGACATCACCCCACTTAAAACAATATATTTTTTCATATTTTTTCTATTACTAATAATTAAAACTAATAAACCTGTCTAAATAATACCAAATTATGGTAATTGAAACGAGGGCCATTGTGGATAATCTTTAGCCCACGACCAAAGGTCAAAAACTAGATCCCAAATGTCAATTTTATAACATTAACAAGACCCCACATTGAGACCATCACAAACAAGGCAACCACCCCCCAAACCATGATCTGTTTACCTTTGGTTCTTTCTACCTCACTATCACTTTTAAAAATAAACATAGCTACTCCGGCAAGAAAAGTTATCACGGCAGCAGCAAACATAACCGACACTAATGCACGAAGCACATTTACAGCAACCCCTACCAAACTGGAAAAATCTGTTACTTGGGCTAAAGCTAACGCAGGAAAAAATGGAAAGAATGCCAAAAACGCTATAAAAATTTTCTTAAACTTTTTCATAATACTAAGTATAAATTATAAAACCAAAACTAAAAAGTGAACAACTTCGGGTTTAAATTAAAAATATTCTGGTCGGTTTATATTCATCCACTCCAATAATTGACGCATCACATATAAACCGCCGATCGTATTCTCCTTTGGGCCTTCTTCCATTATCACGGCAAAAGCATATTTAGGATTATCATACGGGAAAAAACCAACAACCCAAGAATTCACATATTTTTTACTAACACCCAGTTCAGCTGTCCCTGTTTTTGCCCCTATCTTGATAAAACCAACATTTAGACCCTGAGCGGTTCCCTCTGTCACAGCATCCCTCATCCCTTCTTTAACTATTTCAAAACTCTTATCATCAATCGGCATAGTCTTTGAGAGTCCAACATTTTTTGTACTACTGGCTGTGATTACAGGCGTCAGCATTATTCCGTTGTTAGCAAGAGCGGAAACGGCCCTAACAACCTGTAGTGGGGTTACTTGGAAGCCATACTGTCCGATAACTGTGTGGTAAGTATTTCCAACCGTCCACTCCTCCCCATCAAACATTTCCTTTTTCCACTCAGGATTCGGAATAACTCCTTTTTGTTCATCAATTACTTCCCCTCCAGTTACCTGCTCAAAACCAAACATTTTCATATATTCGTTTATCTTTAAAATACCAATCCCTTTCTGGCCCTCAAAACCTCCTCCTATTTCATAAAAATACACATCGGAAGAAACAGCTAAAGCTCTCCTCATATCAACCCAACCATGAACCTTCCAGTCCTTAAAGACAGACTTAAGCTCTGGATAGTAGGGATTAGGCAAAGAAATTGACCCCGTGCTTAATATTTGTTTATCTGGAGTTATAACGCCCTCTGTTAACGCTCCTAGCGCCATAAAAGGCTTCACAATAGAACCTGGTGTGTAAAGACCAGAAGTAACCCTATTCAAGAAGGGATTATTTTTATTCCCAATATAATTAGCAATTTCATTTTTATCTCCACTATTCGATAAAATATTTGAATTGTATTCTGGGTAGCTGCTCATAGCTAAAATCTCACCGTTTTTTATATTCATAATCACCCCAGCACCTCCTTTGAACCCAACATCTTTCGACAAATTTTTAATGAAACTATAGAGGTGGCTCTGCAGTTCAGAATCAATAGTCAAAGTAATGTTTTCTCCATTCTTAGGGGGTTTTATAACTGATTCTGATTTAATATTTTGCAAAGCATCAACTTCAATTATTTTTAATCCATTCTCTCCTTTTATTTTGCTATTAAAATAATTTTCCACCCCATCCTTACCAATTGTCTCTATTTGATAAAAATTTCCAGAACTATCTTCTAATGGGTAACTCACATAACCAAGAAGGTGTGCTAGTCCATCTTTTTCTATATAATTTCTTATGGCGTAAGGCTCTTCTTCATCAAAAGTGTTCCAAATCAATTCAACATCTTTTTTATCATAAACAATTCCTCTTTCAGAAAAAATAACAGAGTGTTCTAGACGATTATCTTCTCCTCGAATCAAGTATTGATTACCTTCTTTTATTTGTAGAATAAATAACTTGAAACTAAAAATAAATAAAATACAAACAAAAAAGAAACCTAGAGAAAAAATAGCCTTTTTGGAAATTGGTTTTTCAATTCTCCCTTCGAACTGTTGCGTGTCAAAATCAGGTAAATTACTGGAGTCCAAAAAAATCTCATCGGGGTAAATTTCCCCGCCTCTTTTAGACTTTAAACTTTTTCTTGAAAAAAAAACCATATTTTTTAAGCTGACAGCTTACAGCCTACAGTTTACAGCTTTTTAAAAAATTTCCAAAGGAAATTTTTTACTATCAGCTATTAGCTATAGGCTATAGGCTCCTTTTATATTCTCAGCCTTTCTTTTAGCCAATCCAAAGGTACAAACAAAAATAAAAAGAGGAGCAACGAGATAAATTGAAAGCTAGTAAAAAATTCCCGAGGAACAGAATAAAGAGAATCTGCTAATAAACCGAAAAGAATAAACTCATAAAAAAACTTAAAAACAAAAATACCAAACAAAATCAAAATTGCAGAAAACCACCAAGGTAGAGTGATTATACTAAATATGATAAAGATATCTAAAATTATTCTGTTTTTGATATTTGTACCCATTTTAATTCAAATATATTTATAGGACTTTTAAAAAGAATTGTTTTGAATGAATCGATGGGGTCGGTGTTTATTTCCTCGACAGATCCAACAATCTGCAAACTACTTACAAGACTCGTAATTGGATCACCTAACTCTATATCAGTATCCCTTGGTAGTTTGATTTCAAAATTTCCAGCCCCTCGACCAAAAGCATCGGTACTGATATTAAACAGCCCAACATTAACACCAACTCTCTCTTTAGAAGAAGAATAGAGTCTGACCTTAGAACTTTTCTCGCTAACCTCAAAAACTTCTCCTATTAAAATATTACCGGAAGCAAAAACCTTACTCCCCTTTTTAATATTAAGATTATTTCCAGCATCAACGACCAAAATATCATAGAGAGATGAATTAGGCTTTGACAAAACAGAGGCCAAAATAAAATTTTCTGGATTAGAAACACGCCCCAGTATTTCTTTCAATTCTAGATTTTCTTTAACCAGAGCATTTCGGCCGACTAACATAGCCTCAGCTTCATTTATATCTTTTTTTAATTGTTCATTAGAAACGATAAGCGTTTTTTTAGACACAAAAAAACCAAGTGGGCTTATCGTCTTTTCATCAATTTTGTTTTCAGTTACCCATATTGGATAAACAATAAAATCAAAAACTCCTCCCAAAATATTTAGGATTTGGGAATAAAAAAACAAAACTACGGCTAATAGAAGAACTAAAAATAGTTTATTTTTCTTTTTTTTACTATCCCTTGAGAGGTAACTCATCATCATTTTGTATTAAAATTTCTCGATATTCTTCAAAGTTTTCTAAAACTGTTCCTGTGCCACGAGCCACAGCTGTAAGAGGATCATCTACTATATAAACAGGAACGTCTACATATTTACTTAACAAACTGTCGAATCCTTTTATTAAGGCACCTCCCCCTGCAAGAAAAATTCCCTTGTGAATAATATCAGCCACAATTTCTGGTGGAGTTGTTTCTAGAACTTCCTTAACTGCGTCTAAAATTACATCAATAGAAGGGCCAATGGCAATCCTGATATCTGTGTTCGTTACAACGATTTCCTTAGGAAGACCAGTAATCAAATCTCTTCCTCGTGCCAAAAATTCTTCTTTTTTATCTTTGGGATCAAGTGAGCCAATGGCTATTTTTAAATTTTCTGCTGTTTTCTCTCCGATAAGCATTTTGTACTCGTCTCTCATGTAAAAAATAATATCTTGGTTTAGAGTATCCCCCGCAATTCTCAAGTTTTTTGAATTGACGATACCACCAAGAGAAATAACAGCGATATCTGTTGTCCCCCCACCCATATCAACGATGACGCTTCCAACAGGCTCATGAACTGGTAAACGGTGTCCTATGGCAGCGGCTAATGGTTCTTCTATAATATGAACTTCCCTTGCCCCTGCATTTTTAGCTGCATCTCTAACGGCTCTTGTTTCAACATTTGTAATTCCAGAAGGAACACCCACCAAAACTCTGGGACCAATCAACTTGTTTGTGTCCTTCATCGCTTTATTTATTAAATAAGAAATCATTTCTTCTGTTACCTCGAAATCAGAAATAACTCCATCAACCAAAGGCCTCACGGCGGTGATGTAGGCAGGGGTCCTCCCTAACATTTTCTTTGCTTGAATTCCGACAGCCACAACACGCCCTGTCTTTTGATTTATAGCAACAACTGATGGCTCATCTAAAATAATTCCTTTTCCACGACGATAAACCAAAGTATTGGCTGTTCCCAAATCGATACCAATATCATTAGAAAACATTTCATCTACTTTTTTCTTTCCTTTTTCGGTTAATTTATTAAGCCATTCCATTGCCATAATACTACATAAAAATAAGGAAAAATACAAATTTACGTAAAAATATAGAAAAAGCTAACAGCTCACAAAGAAAAAGCTCACAGCTGACAGCTGACAGCTTACAGCAAAAAACAACGAACTCCCGTTCGTTGTTTTTGTTTTGTTGTTTTGAGCTTTTCTTTTTTCCATTCTTCTGTCTTTCTGTTTCTCTGTTCTTCTGTTTCTTTGTTTCTCCGTTCTTTTGTTCTTCTGTCTCTTAGTTTCTCTGTTTAGTTCTGGTTTAAGATTTGTCTAGTTTTCGGCCCCACCACTCCCCAACCTGTCTCGGTAGGTGTGCCGGTACAAACAATGTTCTGGACACACTGGAAGTCTTTGACTGATTGTTCTGTGACGGTCCCGTAGTAACCTGTGTTGGTAAGGTAAGAGAAGAAACCTAGTGTTCGTAGTTTTTGTTGGAGTTGTTTAATTGTTTCGTTATTGTTTCCTTTTTTCAAAGTTTGGGTAAAGGTTGTTGTTGTGTTTTCTGTTTCTTCGTTCTTTTGTTTCTCTGTTTCTATATTCTTCTGTTCTTCTGTCTTTGTTCCGTTCAACGCTTCTCTCGTTTGTGGGCCCACCATTCCTAGAGTTTCTATGTTGTGAGCTTGTTGGAAAGCTTTGACCGCTTCTTCGGTGACGGTGCCGTAGTAACCAGTGTTGGTAGGGTAAGTGAAGAAACCTAGTTCTCTTAGTTTCTGTTGGAGTTGGGTGACTTCTGAATTGGTGAGGCCTTTGCGAAGGTTGGTGGTGAAAGTGTGTTGGTTTTGGTTCTTTGTTTCTATGTTCTTTTGTTCTTCTGTTTTTGTGTTTGTTTGTTCTTCTTTCTTTGTGTCTTTTGGTTCTTCGTAGTAAACAATCGTTCCATCTGGGTAGACTGTTTGTAGACGGGGGGTTTGTTCTGGAGCAAGGATGAGAGTGCCTGTGAAAACAGAACCTCCTCCACAAGCCAT